>ERZ860264.1117-NODE-1117-length-20081-cov-3.299161_pt1 | contig 20081 bp, 17 predicted proteins | sample MGYA00509980_ERZ860264 | MGnify/ENA primary metagenome ERZ860264 (study PRJEB30046, sample SAMN00715212) | human gut metagenome | study: EMG produced TPA metagenomics assembly of the A metagenome-wide association study of gut microbiota in type 2... | reverse complement strand
AAAAAATGCGATTACTTTGAAATGGAACCGGAGGAAAATCCGGCTATGGGTTGTCGGGCTATCCGTATCTGTCTGACCAGACCGGAAATCTTCAAGACACAGCTGCGGGCACTGTTCCGCGCCAGCGCCTTTGGCAATATTTCCATTATGTATCCCATGATCATCAGTGTAGATGAGCTAAGGAAGATCAAGACAATCGTGGCTGAGATCCGACAGGAACTGACAGAACAGGGAGTTACTTTCGGTGAACCGAAGCAGGGGATCATGATCGAGACTCCGGCGGCTGTCATGATGAGCGAAGAACTGGCAAAGGAAGTGGACTTTTTCAGCATCGGAACCAATGACCTGACGCAGTATACATTAGCGATCGACAGGCAGAATCCCAAGCTGGATGCTTTCTATGATCCGCATCATCCCGCAGTGCTGCGTATGATACAGATGGTCGTGGAAAATGCGCATAAGGCCGGAATCTGGGCAGGTATCTGCGGAGAACTGGGTGCAGATACGACATTGACCAGACGCTTTCTGGCTATGGGTGTTGATGAATTATCTATGTCTCCCGGAAGTATTCTTCCCGTGCGGAAGATCATACTGGAGACAGATGTGACAAAGGAAAGAGAAAATAACAATTTATGCTGACAGAACAACGTTATGAGGTCATTCTGAAATTATTGGAAGAAAAAAACAGCATTACGGTGGCCGAGGTAAAAGATCTGTTAAATACGTCGGAATCCACGGTGCGCCGGGACATCACAGCATTGCATAATGCCGGGAAGCTGGTAAAGGTCTTTGGAGGTGCTGTGGCATGTGACCGGACGGTGATAACACATGAACCCACGGTGGAACAGAAGGCAGAAGTCAATGTGGAAGCCAAACAGCTGGTGGCTGCCAAGGCGGCAGCACTGATCCGGCCGGAGGATTTTATCTATCTGGATGCAGGTACGACCACAGCAAGTATGCTTTCTTATCTGACAGAGAAAAGTGCCACCTTTGTGACCAATGCGGTAGCGCATGCCAAGACACTGGCAGCAGCAGGATTCCGCGTATATCTCATCGGCGGAGAATTAAAAGGCTCCACGGAGGCTGTGGTGGGGAACCAGGCGCTGATGACTCTGCAGAACTATCATTTTACCAAAGGCTTCTTCGGTACGAACGGGATCAGCAAGCAGAGTGGACTGACCACACCGGATATGAATGAAGCTATGGTGAAAAAGACAGCCATGGGACAATGCAGAGAGGTGTTTGTTCTGGCAGATCATTCCAAATTCGGCAATATCAGTTCCGTGACGTTCGGTTCGTTCCAAAACGGTACCATCCTTACGGACACCTGTCCGGAGGAATATAAAAACAGCGGCAACGTGGTGATATGTGGATAGACCGGAAAAAAATGTAAGACAGTAATCCTGAGATCTTCGGTTAAAAAACAGAATGCGACGTACACTATACCCTATACAGAGATGACAGAAATGCAGTGGGGGGAATGTGTATGAAGCTATGGATCACAGAGACGGAAAAAGTGAAAAGGCAGGCAGAGGAAGAGGCCGTAGTCATCTTACAACACTGGAGACAGAAAGTAAGAAGACTTCGCCTCTACCGGGCCTGCCTTTGTGCTGTGCTCATTTTGGCCTGTCTGGGGCTCATGGGTTACAGTTATTATCTGGTGGACAGCAGTATCCCTTCTGTGATCCATGTACGTGCGGAATCGGAGGAGTCATTGGAACTGAGTATTCCTGCCAGGGGAGAAATAGTTAATGTCAGCAGGCAGGGAAACAGTAATATTCCCGATGGTGCGGTGACGATAGATCTGAGCCGTCCGTTGACGCTGAAGACCGGAAATGCGGACAATCTGCAGATGCAGGTGAAATTGTTCGGCATCCTGCCGTTCAAACAGGTGGGCATACGAGTGATCGAAGACCAGGAATTGATTCCGGTGGGAGTCCCGATAGGAATTTATGTCAAAACGGAAGGTGTACTGGTAGTAGGTACCGGAGAGTTCGCATCACAAGGGGCGGGAAAAGTATCTCCGGCAAAAAATATTTTGAAAAGCGGTGATTATGTAATAAAGTTAAACGGTACGGAAGTCACCGGAAAAGATGACTTCATTACGAGAATCGAGAACTGCGGCGGAGAACAACAGATCCTGACCATCCGGAGGGATGCTGAGACTTATGATGTGAGAATAAAACCGGAGAGGGATCGGACGGGAAAGTATAAGATCGGTGTCTGGGTCAGGGATAATGCGCAGGGAGTCGGTACCATGACATATATTGACGAAAACGGGAATTTCGGTGCACTGGGACATGGAATCAATGATGTGGATACCAGCACATTGATGGAGATGAATGATGGCACACTCTACCAGACTGAGATTATTTCTATACGAAAAGGGGCGGCGGGCCAGCCGGGAGAGATGACGGGAATGATCGTATATTCGGATGACAGGATCCTGGGAGATATCACGAGCAACAGTATCAGAGGGATATTCGGAAAATGCAATCAGAAGGCACTGGCACTCGGAACGGAGGAAGCTTTGCCCATTGGATTAAAACAGGAGATAGAGAAAGGACCTGCACAGATTTTGTGTACTGTGGACGGAACCACAAGATATTATGACATTGAGATTACGGAGATTCATCTGGATCATGACAATGTGAATCGGGGAATTGAACTTCGGGTAACGGATCCGGAGCTGCTATCGGTGACCGGCGGTATTGTCCAGGGGATGAGTGGGGCACCGATTATTCAAAAGGGGAAATTCGTGGGAGCCGTCACCCATGTCCTGGTGCAGGACAGCACCAGGGGATATGGGATTTTTATTGAAAATATGCTGGAATAGTCTTGCATAAAACTTTCCGTTACTGTACGACCGCTTTGTCCACTTCGATGACAGTGAAGAAATCCGGATGGCTGGTCTGGATACGTTTGGTAATGGAATCCATGACTTCCTGATCGGAGACCGGATAATCATATGGGATCACGATATCGAAGATGACATTGGTATGGGTGGGACCTTTGACAATGCGAAAATCATGCATGCTAAGCTTCGGATCGATCTGATCCAGGTATCCGGAGACTTCTGCCTTCAGGGAAAGGGTCTCGGGATCGCTGGTGCTTACAGGATCCATGTGGATCACAGCATTGCAGTTCAGCTTTCTGCGCAGTTCATGTTCGATGGTATCGATGGTATCGTGCAGGGTTATAATATTACCGTCCGCAGGCACCTCTGCATGCAGAGAGATCAGAGTCCTTCCGGGGCCGTAATTATGTACGATCAGATCGTGGATGCCGATGACATTATCATAGGATAATACGATGTCATTGATCTGCTGTACCAGTTCCGGCTCGGGGGGCTGCCCAAGCAGGGGACTGATCGTGTCTTTTGCTGCGACAAAGCCGGAGTAGAGGATGAACATACCTACCAGCACACCACAGTAACCGTCGATAATGATACCGGAGGCGGCGGAGACGATAGTGCCGATGAGAACCACCGTAGTTGCCACCATATCGCTTAAACTGTCAATGGCAGTAGCCTTCATGGCTACGGAGCTGATCCGGGTACCGATGCGGCGGTTATATAGTGACATATAGCATTTTACCACAATTGAAAATACCAGTATGCCAATAATGACAGGGGAGTAATCAGGAGCTTCCGGATGGAAGATCTTGCTTACAGAGCTTTTCACCAGTTCGAAGCCCATGAGCACGATCAGGATAGAGACTAACAATCCGGAGATATATTCGATCCGCCCGTGTCCGAAGGGATGGTCAGAGTCCGGCTTCTGTCCCGCCATCCGGAAGCCTACCAGCGTAATGATGGAGGATGCCGCATCCGACAGGTTGTTGAATGCATCTGCCGTGATGGCGATGGAATGACTGAATAAGCCTGCCAGAGCCTTGGTAGTGAACAGGATCAGGTTGAAACAGATCCCGACGATACCGCAGAGTATTCCATATGCCTGACGAACGCCGGGATCCGTAACGTTTTCATGATCCCTGATAAATAATTTTGCCAATAATGTAACCATAAGATAACCCCTTTTCTCAAATGAGAGTTTAAGGGATATTGTAGCGCATATGTAGGAAAAATACAAGTGAATCCGGATGATTTGTAGAAAAAGGATTCGCAGAAAAAACGCCCAAAGATGCAGAGTAAGAAATCAGCGGTTGCTATTGCGCATCCGGCATTTTCAGTGTATAATCTCCGTGGACGTAATGTAAGCTTTTATAACGGTTCCGATGTGCAAACCCCGGAATCGTACAGGTAATAATGATAAAATAAAATGGAGGAACGATCGATGAGAAAGAAACCGGTTGTATTAATGATCCTGGATGGTTATGGATTGAATGATAAGGTAGAGGGCAACGCTGTAGCACAGGCCAATACCCCTGTGATGGATTCCCTGATGAAGGAGTATCCTTTTGTACATGGTAATGCCAGTGGTATGGCAGTAGGACTTCCCGAGGGTCAGATGGGTAACTCTGAAGTAGGTCATATGAACATGGGTGCCGGCCGTATCGTATATCAGGAGCTGACCCGTATCACCAAGGAGATCCAGGACGGAGACTTTTTTAAGAATGAAGCTCTGTTAAAGGCTATTGATAACTGTAAGAAGAACAACAGCGCCCTGCACCTGATGGGTCTGTTATCCGATGGTGGCGTACACAGCCACATTACCCATCTGTACGGTCTGCTGGAGCTGGCTAAGCAGCAGGGACTGGAAAAAGTATATGTTCATTGCTTCTTAGACGGACGTGATACCCCTCCCGCCAGCGGTAAGAGCTATGCAGAGCAGTTAAATGAAGAAATGAAGAAAATCGGTGTAGGTAAGATCGCTTCTGTAATGGGACGTTACTATGCTATGGATCGTGATAACAACTATGACCGTGTACAGCTGGCTTACGATGCCATGACCGAAGGCAAAGGTCTGACCGCTGCCTGCGGTATCTGCGGTATCCAGGAGTCTTACGACAGAGAAGAGACCGATGAGTTTGTAAAACCTACTGTTGTTGTAGAAGATGGCAAGGCAGTCGGACTGGTGCAGGACAAGGATTCCGTAATTTTCTTCAACTTCCGTCCCGACCGCGCAAGAGAGATCACCAGAGCCTTCTGTGATGATGACTTCAAGGGATTTGACCGCGTGAGAAAGGATGTTACTTTTGTATGCTTCTCTGATTACGATCCTACCATTCCTAATAAAGAAGTGGCATTCCACAAGATTGCCATTACCAATACCTTCGGTGAGTGGCTGGCAGCCCATGACATGAAGCAGGCACGTATCGCCGAGACTGAGAAGTATGCACATGTAACCTTCTTCTTCAACGGCGGCGTAGAGCAGCCCAACGAGGGAGAGGATCGTATCCTGGTAAATTCTCCCAAGGATGTGGCAACCTATGATCTGAAGCCGGAGATGAGTGCTCCTCAGGTTTGCGAGAAACTGCTTGATGCGATCCGCTCTGAAAAATACGATGTGATCGTGATCAACTTCGCGAACCCCGATATGGTAGGTCATACCGGTGTGATCTCCGCAGCCATCAAGGCTATTGAGACTGTAGATGAGTGCGTAGGCAAGGCAGTACAGGCAGTGAAGGATGTAGACGGCGTTCTGTTCATCTGTGCAGACCACGGTAACGCAGAGCAGATGATCGATTACACCACCGGTCAGCCTCATACCGCACATACCACCAATCCGGTTCCTTTCATCCTGGTAAACTACGATCCTGCATACACTCTGAAAGAGGGCGGATGCCTGGCAGATATCGTACCTACCCTGATCAACGTGATGGGTATGGAGCAGCCCGCAGAGATGACCGGCAAGTCTCTGTTAATTAAGAAATAGTAACTGTATCATATTACTATGACAAGAAATGATTCCTCAGGCACTTTGCACAGTGCCTGGGGATTTTATATCTAAATTTTCTTATCAGCAGGAGGAAGAATTATATTATATGGAACAGAAGAGAAATCTGGTAACTTTAGGAAGTACGGGAATTACTGTGGAGAAGAACTCCTTCGGAGCACTGCCCATCCAGCGTATCTCCAAAGAAGCAGCCATCGGACTGCTTCGCAAAGCCTATGCGGCTGGCGTGACCTTTTACGACACTGCCAGATACTATACCGACAGTGAAGAGAAAGTGGGCGCTGCTTTTGAGGGTATGCGGGATAAAATATATATCGCTACCAAGACCGGAGCCACCACAGCAGAGGGCTTCTGGAAGGATCTGCACACTTCTCTGGAAAAATTAAAAACAGACTATATCGACATTTACCAGTTCCATAACCCGGCATTCTGCCCGAAGCCGGGAGACGGCACAGGACTCTATGAGGCTATGCTGGAAGCGAAGGACAAAGGTATGATCCGCCATATCGGTATCACGAACCATCGCCTGAATGTAGCGCATGAAGCTATTGACAGCGGACTGTATGAGACTCTGCAGTTTCCCTTCTGCTATCTGGCAACGGACAAGGATTTGGAGCTGGTACAGGATTGTAAAAAAGCAGGCATGGGATTTATCGCCATGAAAGCACTGTCCGGCGGACTGATCAATAATTCAGCAGCGGCATATGCATATCTGGCACAGTTTGATAATGTACTTCCGATCTGGGGAGTGCAGCGGGAGAGCGAGCTGGATGAATTTCTGTCCTATATAGATAATCCTCCTGCATTGACACCCGAATTGCAGGCGGTGATCGACCATGACAGGGAAGAACTGCAGGGAGAATTCTGCAGAGGCTGCGGATACTGCATGCCCTGCCCCGCGGGAATCGAGATCAACAACTGTGCCCGCATGAGTCTGATGATCCGAAGAGCACCTTCCGCCGCACAGCTGACGGAAGAGATGCAGGCAAAGATGCGTAAGATTGAAGAGTGCCTGCATTGTGGCAGATGTAAATCCAAGTGTCCCTATGGACTGGATACTCCGGCACTGCTTGAGAAAAATTATAAGGATTACTGTGAGATCCTTGCCGGAAAAGCGTATTAACGCATAGCAGATCTGAATAATAACCTCCTTATGGGACATACTTACCTAAGAAATAGTAAGTTAAGGATGCCTGTAAGGAGGTTTTTTATGGAAAAATATCTGGAGATCATCGAAGTACACGGAAGGGAGATCCTGGATTCGAGAGGGAATCCCACGGTGGCTGCTGTCGTTACCGTGAAGGACAAAGAGACCGGAAGATGCACAAAGGGTATGGCGGCAGTGCCTTCCGGAGCCAGCACCGGACAGTTCGAGGCTGTGGAACTCAGGGACGGTGAGACCAGATATTTCGGTCTGGGCGTGCAGCATGCCGTAAAAAATATAGACGAGAAAATTGCCGGTGTTTTACTGGGAGAAAATGCCCTGGAACAGATCCGTATCGACAGAATCCTTAAGGAAACGGACGGCACGGACAACAAGAGCAGCTTAGGTGCAAATGCCATGCTGGCAGTGTCCATGGCGGTGGCAAGAGCAGCGGCGGAGGCACTGGGACTTCCGTTGTACCGTTACTTCGGAGGAATTTCGCCGAGACTTCTGCCGGTACCCATGATGAATATCTTAAACGGCGGCAAGCATGCGGCGAACACCGTGGATTTCCAGGAGTTCATGATCATGCCCGTGCAGGCGGAAACCTTTGCGGAAGGGTTACGGATCTGTACGGAAATTTATCATAATCTGAAAAAACTGCTGGAGGAGAAAGGCTTGTCCACCGGAGTCGGGGATGAGGGAGGCTTTGCACCTAATCTGCAGGATGCGGAGAGCGTGCTGGATTTCCTTGTGGAGGCGATCGAGGCTTCCGGATATGTCCCGGGACAGGATATCAAGATCGCCATGGATGCCGCCAGCAGTGAACTATATAATGAAAAAACGGGAATGTATCATTTCCCCGGAGAGAGTAAGCTGAAGGGAGAGGAAGTCCTGCGGGATACCGGAGAAATGATCTCGTATTACGAACGGCTCGTGGAGAACTATCCCATTATCTCTATTGAGGACGGACTGGATGAAAATGACTGGGACGGATGGCAGGAGCTGACGAAACGGCTGGGGGAGAAGATCCAGTTAGTGGGAGATGATCTGTTTGTCACAAATACAAAACGGCTGGATGCCGGGATCAAACTTCATTGTGCTAATGCCATTCTGGTAAAGGTCAATCAGATCGGCACCTTGTCCGAAGCCTTCGAAGCGGTGGAAATGGCACACAAGAATGGTTACAAGGCAGTGATCTCCCACAGATCCGGCGAGACGGAGGATACCACCATAGCGGACATAGCGGTGGCGCTGAATGCCGGACAGATCAAGACCGGAGCACCCTGCCGCAGCGATCGTGTGGCGAAGTACAACCGGTTGCTTGCCATGGAAGAGGAGTTAAAGGATGCTGCGGCATATATGGAGCCGTTTCGCAAGATCTGAATGGCTGCGCAACAAAATGTAAACTACAAAAAATAAAAAATGTATAAACAGGAGGATTTTCATCACCGGAAATCCTCCTGCTTTTATAGCAAAACGATAGAAAAATACATGAGTGAAAGAAAATGCACAAAAATAAAATGTTTAAATATACATAATAGAAGCGTAAAATATACACTATATGCAAATTTGAAAAACAGAAACTATTTTTATTGAAAAAGCTTTTCATAAATATACAGACATATGTGCGCGCTGTGCGCACACCGAGAAGAGACAGCTAAAGAGGCAGAGTCACGGAAACTGGCAGATGCTTCATGCGTAATTCAGTTGACATAGCCTCAAAAGTGTTGTAATATAACAAAAGTCGTTTTCGGAAAAGTAAAGTACATTTTTTGTATGTGTATACTTGCATACAAATGCGAAGAATGCATTTTATTAATGTCCGTAGGCAAAAGAAAAGCAAGGAGTTGAAGAGATGCTTAAATATATTGCAAAACGTATCGGTCTGGCGCTGATCACGATTTTTACAGTAGCAACACTCACCTTTTTCCTGATGAACATGGTCCCCGGTGGTCCGTTCCTCTCGGAGAAGGCAGTAAGCCCCGCTGCACAAGCAGCCCTGGAGGCAAAATATGGACTGGACAAGCCTTTGTCCCAGCAGTATCTGACGTATATGAAAGATGCTTTGCACGGTGATTTCGGAGAGAGTCTGAAGCAGAGAGGAAGAACCGTTACTTCTATTATAGTATCCAAGTTCCCTGTATCTGCAAGAGTAGGTGGGCTTTCCGTTATCGTAGCGCTGTTGGTAGGTATCCCTCTGGGATGTCTGGCAGCTACCCATCGTGGCAAGACGCTGGACAGCGTGATCTCCGTGATCTCCACCTGTGGTATTGCGGTACCAAGCTTCGTTATATGTACTCTGCTTCTGTATTTCCTGGGAAGTAAGGTAAAGATACTGCCCACCTACGGAATCGGCACCTGGAAGCATTATGTGATGCCCGTGATCGCACTGGCATTGTACCCAACTGCTTATATTATGAGACTGATGCGTTCTTCCATGCTGGATGTTCTGGGACAGGATTATATGAGAACCGCTACGGCGAAGGGAGTAAAGCCTTTCTTCCGTCTGTTCAAGCATGCACTGAGAAATGCACTGCTCCCTGTTATCACCTATGTAGGTCCTATGATGGCTTATACTATGACAGGAAGCTTCGTAGTAGAGAAGATTTTTACGATCCCCGGTCTGGGCAATGAATTTGTCAGCTCGATCATTAACCGTGACTACACCATGATCATGGGTACCACCATTTTCCTCGCAACACTGATGGTTGTCATGAATGTGCTGGTGGATATCGTATATAAGATCGTCGACCCCAGGATCAAGTTGAAGTAAGATTAACAGGAAGGAAGATACCGATGAAAGAACCGAATGCTATGAGCTTTCATGTAAAATATAAACCGGAAGATTTTATGCCGGCGAATGAAGAAGAGAAGCAGAGCCAGGTCATCATGCGTGAGAGCGTGGGCTTCTGGCAGGATGGCTTCCGCAGACTTCGTAAGAATAAGGTTGCCATGGTCAGCCTCTTCGTTATTATTGTAGTTATGATCTTTTCCTTTATTGTGCCTGCATTTTATCCCTATGATTACAAGACACAGATCAAAGGAAGCGAGAATCTGCACCCCATGCAGTATTCCGAGAAAGAGATAGAGCGTATGGATGCGGGAGAGAAGGTATTCCCCCATGTGCTCGGTACCGATAAAATGGGCCGTGATTATGCCATCCGTGTTATGATGGGAAGCCGTATCTCCCTGCTGGTTGGTCTGATCGCTACTGCCATTATTTTTGTGATCGGTTCCCTGATCGGTTCCATCTCTGCATTCTTCGGTGGATGGGTGGATCTGATCATCATGCGTATTGTGGATATTATCTATACGATACCGGATTTTCTGCTGATCGTGCTGCTGTCCTTCGCGTTAAAGGATCCTCTGGCAAAGCTGGCACAGCTTCCCGGATTCGGATGGATGCAGATCGTAGGATCTAACCTGATCAGTATCTTCATCGTATTCGCATTGCTGTACTGGGTAGGAATGGCACGTATGGTACGAAGCCAGATCCTGACCCTGAAGGAAAATGATTATGTCATGGCAGCCAAGGCTTTGGGAGCCAAGGATGGCCGTATCATTAAAAAGCATCTGCTGACCAACTGTATCGGTACTCTGATCGTTACCACCACACTGCAGATCCCTTCCTCTATTTTTACCGAGAGCTATCTGAGCTTCTTAGGTATGGGTGTGGCAGTTCCGCTGCCTTCCCTGGGAAGCCTTGCAAGTGATGCCATTAACGGAATGATCACATTCCCGTACCTGCTGTTTGCACCCTGTCTGCTGATCAGCCTGATCATCTTAAGCTTTAACCTGTTTGGTGACGGACTTCGTGACGCATTTGACCCGAAGCTTAAGAATTAATGGAAGGAGTAGTGAAGATGGATAACAATTATCTGGTAGATATACAGCATGAACGTCTCTCTTTCTTTACTCCTGCCGGAGAAGTAAAGGCACTGAACGATGTCTCCATTCACCTGAAGGAAGGGGAAGTACTGGGCATCGTAGGAGAGAGTGGTTCCGGTAAATCCGTAACCGCATACAGTCTGATGGGACTGACCGCTTATCCCGGTAAGCTGATCGGCGGAGAGCTTCACTTCAATGGACACGAAGTGGAGAAAATGACCGAAAAAGATTTTTCCAAAATGCGTGGTAAAGAGGTCTCCATTATTTTCCAGGATCCTCTGACCAGCTTAAATCCCGTATATACCATTGGCAATCAGATCATGGAAGTGATCCGTCTGCATACCGATGCGGACAAGAAAAAGGCATATGCTAGAGCAGTGGAGCTTTTGTCTCTGGTAGGTATCAATGAACCGGAGAAGCGTATGAAGCAGTATCCCCATGAACTGTCCGGTGGTATGAGACAGCGTGTCATGATCGCTATTGCGCTGGCATGTGAACCGAAGCTTCTGATCGCCGATGAGCCTACTACCGCACTGGACGTTACGATTCAGGCGCAGATCCTGGAACTGATGATGGAGCTGAAGGACAAGCTGGGTATGGCGATCATCATGATCACCCATGACCTGGGTATCGTGGCGAGCATGTGTGACCGTATTGCAGTCATGTATGCCGGTCGTATCGTGGAGACCGGTACCTGCGACGAAATCTTTTATCATCCGAAGCATGAATATACCAAGGGCTTGTTGGAGAGTATTCCCCGTCTGGACAGCACGAAGCATGAGAAGCTAATCCCTATCGAGGGTAACCCGGTGGATCTTCTGAATCCTCCCGAGGGATGTGCATTCGCACCCCGCTGTAAGAACTGCATGAAGATCTGCCTGAGAGAGAATCCGCCCAAGACGGATTTCAGCGAGACACATTACGCACATTGCTTTATGAACCAGAAAGTCTGTATGGAGGGAGGAAATACCAATGAGTGATAAATTACTTCAGGTAGAACATTTAAAGCAGTACTTCCCCGCAGGCGGCATGGGCAAGAACCGTAAGTTCGTGAAGGCCGTGGATGATGTCAGCTTTTTTGTAAATAAAGGTGAGACTCTCGGACTGGTAGGGGAGAGTGGCTGTGGTAAGACCACCACCGGACGTTCTATCTTACGATTATATGAGCCCACCGGCGGCAAGATCACATTTGACGGCAATGTGATCCTGGACGTTGAAAATAAAGTAAAGGTAGATATGCTGCCTTATCGTCAGAAGATGCAGATGGTATTCCAGGATCCTTATGCAAGTCTGGATCCCAGAATGACCGTAGGAGATATCGTAGGGGAAGCCATAGATATTCATAAGCTGGCTGCCAATAAGAAGGAACGTCATGATACGATCATTTCCATGCTGGAGAAGGTTGGACTGAACTCTGAGCATGCGAACAGATATCCTCATGAATTCTCCGGTGGACAGCGTCAGCGTGTCGGCATTGCGAGAGCACTGGCAGTGAACCCGCAGTTCATCGTCTGCGATGAGCCGATCTCCGCACTGGATGTATCGATCCAGGCACAGGTGGTGAATATGTTCGAGGAGCTGCAGGAGCAGATGGGGCTGACCTATCTGTTTATCGCACATGATCTCTCTGTTGTAAAACATATCTCCGACCGTATCGGCGTTATGTACCTGGGCAAAATGGTAGAACTGGCAGACAGCTATGAACTGGTAGCACGAAGCCTGCATCCTTATACCAAGAGCCTGATCTCTGCAATCCCCATTGCAGATCCCATCAAGGCAAGAGCAAGTAAACGTATTGTTCTGCAGGGAGATGTACCCAGCCCCTTAAATCCTCCTACCGGATGCCGTTTCCGCACCAGATGTCCTTATGCGGATGAGTGTTGTGCACAGAAGGAACCCGAATGGAGAGAAGTGGAAAAGGGCCATTACGTGGCTTGCCACCATGTGGAAAAGATCAATGCCTGAAATTAGGTATTGACAGCTGAGCAATTTAGCTGTTTAATATAAAACTATACAAAGCATAGTGCTTTTGTATGAAAAGAAAGAGGAGGATAACTTTATGAAAAAGAAGTTAGCTATGCTGCTCACCGCAGCAATGCTGGTAGGTTCTCTGGCAGCATGCGGCAGCAGCGACAATGGTTCTTCTGCAACCGGCAGTGCCAGTGCAACTGACAGCACCAAGACCGATGCAGCAGCAACTGAAGTTAGTACCGAAGGCAAACAGCTTACCGTTCAGATCGGTCCCGATCCCGAGACCATTGATCCCGCACTGAACAGTGCAGTAGATGGCGGTAATATGCTGCTTCACTCTTTTGAGTGTCTTCTGACGATTGACCAGGATGGTAAGATCGCTCCCGGACAGGCTGAGACCTGGGAAGTATCTGAAGATGGTCTTACCTGGACCTTCCATCTTCGTGATGGATTAAAGTGGTCTGACGGCAGTGATCTGACCGCAGACGATTTCGTATACAGCTGGAAGCGTGTATGCGATCCCGTAGTAGCAGCTCCTTATGCTGAGACTGTTCTGGGTATGGTTAAGGGCTTTGACGAGGCACAGGCAGGTGATCTGGATGCTCTGGCAGTATCCGCTCCCGATGCTAAGACCCTCGTTGTAGAGCTTTCCAATCCCTGCCCTTACTTCGAGTCTCTGGCAGCATTCGCTACCCTGAGCCCTGTTCAGCAGGCAACCGTAGAGGCTAACGGTGATGCATGGGCTACCGCAGCTGAGACCTATATCTCCAACGGACCTTTCTACATTACCGAGTGGGTACCCGGTTCTCACATTACCATGTCCAAGAACCCTAACTACTGGAATGCAGATGCGATCAAGCTTGGCAGCATCAAATTCGTACTGATGGAGGATTCCAATGCAGCTTATACTGCATACCAGTCCGGTGATGTACTGTTCATCAAGGATGTTCCTACCCAGGAGATCCCCAGCTTACAGGGTAACCCTGAGTTCCATGTAGAGCCTAACCTGGGAACTTACTATCTGTCCATGAACCTGGAAGATCCTGCATTCGCAGATGTAAATGTTCGTAAGGCTCTGAGCCTGGCAATTGATCGTGATTATGTAGCAAATACCCTGATGCAGGGAACTTACTCTCCCGCATACAACCTCGTAGGTGAGGGCTGGGTAGATACCGACGGCAGCTCCTTCAATGCAAATGCTAACGGTGGTCAGAGCTATATCTCCGATGATTTCGATGCTAACCTTGAGGAAGCTAAGCAGCTCTTAGCTGATGCAGGTTACCCCAATGGTGAAGGACTTCCTACCATCACCTATACTACCAATGATGCAGGTTACCACAAGACTGTTGCTGAGTACTTACAGCAGGCATGGGGCGAGCTTGGTCTTAACGTAGAAGTAAATATCGTTGAGTGGTCCAGCTTCACTCCGATGAGACGTAACGGTGAGTACATGGTAGCACGTAACGGATGGGTAGGAGATTACAGCGATCCTTCCAATATGTTAGACCTGTTCTGCACCGGCAACGGTAACAACGATGGTAAGTTCTCCAACGCTGACTTCGATGCAGCTATGAAGAAGGCAGCTTCCACCATGGATACCGCTGAGCGTTCCGCAGCTCTTCATCAGGCTGAGGATGTTCTGATGGAGCAGGTAGGATGCATCCCTGTTGCTTACTACAATGACTTCTGGCTGCAGAGCGAGAAGATCACCGGTATCTGGCATTCCGCTTATGGTTTCTGGTACTTCATGTATGGTGACATCGCAGAGTAAGCTGCGAATCTGATCATTCAGAATAGAAATAAAGGATCCCCGTGAGATCGTAAAGATTTCCGGGGGTCCTTTTTTGTGCCGCCTTTTCGGTACTGTCTTGTAAAATGTTGTTGCAATTGTGTACAATATATGGTAATATAAAATCTGCTTGACATTAGGAGGTGTGAAATGGAAGCATTAAGAGTAGTAATCAACATAATTTTTATATTGGTATGTGTAGCACTGACAGTGTTAGTATTGATGCAGGAAGGTAAATCCGCAGGACTGGGTTCCATCAGCGGCGCTGCTGAGACCTACTGGGGCAGAAATAAAGGACGTTCCATGGAAGGTATGCTGGTGAAGATCACGAAGATCCTTGCAGTATTCTTCATGTTACTTGCAGCCGTACTGAATCTGAACGTATTTTAATCATTACGAAGGATGACACTCTTGTGTGCATGGCATACAAGGGTGTTTTGTTTTATAGATATTTATTGAGAGAGGTTACATGAGTAATAACGAAATCAGAGAGAAGAGAAAAAAAGTAATCTGTGATCTGGTGAAGGATGATTTTTACGTTCCGATGAAGGAAAAGGAACTGGCAATGTTTCTTCAGGTCGCAAAAGAAGACCGGGAAGAGTTTCGTGAGATCTTGCGGGAACTTTTAGCGGAAGGAAAGCTTACCCTGACCGTAAAAGGGAAATATATGAAGTCCAACGGTAAGGTGCTGACAGGAACTTTTATCAGCAATGCCAAAGGCTTTGGATTTGTGGAAGTGGAAGGAAGGGACGAGGATCTGTTCATCCCGGAGGACAAGCAGGGCGGAGCATTCCATAAGGATACCGTGGAAGTGGCACTTCTGCCTGTAAAGACCGGCAAGCGGCAGGAAGCGCAGGTCCTTCGTATCATTGCCAGGGGAATGACTCAGGTGGTGGGAACCTATGAGCAGTCCAAGAGTAATTTCGGCTTTGTCATTCCGGATAACACGAAGATAGCACAGGATATTTTCGTGCCGAAGGAGTGGTCGAAGGGAGCCATGACCGGACATAAGGTCGTGGTGGAGATCACCGGATACGGCACGGATACGAAGAGTCCTGAGGGCAAAGTCGTGGAGATCCTGGGACATATCAACGATCCCGGTGTAGACATCATGTCTATCGTACGTGGCTTTGATCTGCCGGTGGAATTCGGCGAGAAGATCATGAACCAGGTGGAGAGGGTATCCCAGGAGGTATCCGAGGCGGACTGTGACGGCCGCAGGGATCTGCGGGATGTGACCATGGTGACCATCGACGGAGAGGATGCCAAGGATCTGGATGACGCTGTCAGTGTATCCTTTGACGGGACATATTACCACTTAGGAGTACACATTGCAGACGTGACGAACTACGTGCAGGAGAATTCCGCACTGGACAGAGAAGCATTAAAGCGCGGCACCAGCGTCTATCTGGTAGACCGTGTGATCCCCATGCTGCCCCATGCCTTGAGTAACGGTATCTGTTCCCTGAACGAAGGTGTGGACCGTCTGGCATTAAGCTGCCTGATGAAGGTGGATGAAGAGGGCGAGATCGTGGACTATGAGATCTGCGAATCTGTGATCCGGGTCAATAAGCGAATGTCTTATACCGTGGTGAAAAAGCTGTTGGAGGAGCCGGAGTGTGTAGAGTATAACGCCGGTGCGCCGGATGGAACCGCCGGAGAAAGCGCAGGAACCGTAACAGACTATTCCCAGTATAGGGAACTGCTTCCTATGTTCCAACAAATGGCTGAGCTCGCGGACAAACTGCGGAAGAAGAGACAGAAGAGGGGATCCATTGATTTTGATTTTCCGGAGACAAAGATTACGCTTAACGATAAGGGTGAACCGGTGGAAATAAAGCCGTATGACAGAAATACAGCGACAAGAATTATCGAAGATTTCATGCTTATTGCAAATGAGACAGTGGCAGAAGATTATTTCTGGCAGGAAATACCATTCCTTTACCGAAGTCATGAAAATCCTGATCCTGAGAAGATAAGAAGGCTTGGAACATTTATCAATAATTTTGGATATTCGATAAAAATAGGTGATGAGATTCATCCGAAGGAGCTTCAGAAGCTTTTGGTGAAAATAGAGGGAAGCGACGAGGAGAATTTAATTGCACGCCTTACACTTCGTTCTATGAAAAGAGCATCATATACAACGGAGTGCGTAGGTCATTTCGGACTTGCTGCCAAGTATTACTGTCATTTCACATCGCCTATCAGAAGATATCCTGATCTCCAGATTCACAGAATTATCAAGGAGAATCTTCACGGAGGTTTAAGTCCTAAGAGAGCTGACCATTATGATGCAATACTGCCTGATGTAGCAGTACAGACGAGTGCGATGGAACGGCGTGCGGCAGACGCTGAAAGAGACACAGATAAGCTTAAGATGGCAGAATATATGGAACAGTTTGTTGGAGAAACATTTGATGGAGTTGTTTCGGGTGTTACCGCGTGGGGCGTATATGTTGAACTTCCAAACACTATTGAAGGCATGGTTTCTGTCAACAACATGAAAGGTTTCTATACATTTGACGAGGAACACTATGAGATGGTAGGAGAACTTGGGAACAGAAGTTATAAGCTCGGACAGAAGGTTAAGGTTGTGGTTATAGGCACCGATAAGATACTAAGAACAATTGATTTTGCATTTGCATAGAATAGAATGGAGACTGACATGGCATCAAAAACAAGCGCATCAGGAAACAGACTTATAGCGAACAATAAGAAAGCTTATTTTGATTATTTTATAGAAGAGAAATACGAGGCAGGTATGGTACTTCACGGCACTGAGGTTAAATCAATCAGAGCAGGTAAGTGCTCAATTAAGGAATCTTATATCAAGATTGAGAATGGCGAAGTGTATGTATTAGGTATGAATATTACACCATATGAGAAGGGAAACATATTCAATAAAGATCCTTTAAGACCTAAGAAGCTGCTCCTTCACAAGAACCAGATTAATAAGCTTACAGGTGAACTTACAATTAAAGGTTATACACTTGTTCCACTTCAGGTATACCTGAAAGAGGGCAAGGTGAAGATGGAGATTGGTCTTGGAAAAGGTAAGAAGAACTTTGACAAGAGAGATTCTATTGCAAAGAAAGACCAGATAAGAGATGCACAGAAGGAATTCAAGAACAAGAATCTTAGATTTTAAAAATATTTAGAAATATTTTATCAGTTTTGAAGCACAAGTTAATTGACTTGGCATTATGCCAATGTTAATATAAATAAGCAGGTGAAACTGCTTACACACGGGCTAGTAAAGGTTTCGACGGGGATCTTGAAGCTGGTGAAGCTATCCGCAGGAAAGCGTCAAAATCCAAACTTAAATATAAACGCTAACGATAATTTAGCATACGCTGCCTAATTGCAGCAGTCTGACTTAAAGCACCTACACTTTAAGACCCAGGCTTCGAACATGTAGGAAACGACAGTATCAAAGCTTTGAGATGCTGGTCGTATCATGAAGCTACTAAAGGTGCAAGGGTGTTGATTCCCGTGTACCGGAGGGAATGTTAAACAATCAACTATGATAGTAGAAGAACAGGGAATGGGTTTTCGGACAGGGGTTCGACTCCCCTCTGGTCCATAGGAAAAAGGGAGTGAGGAAGCGTGAGCTTCTTCGCTCCCTTTTTCCTATGGACCAGAGGGGAGTCATATTAATGGATAAAACATGGCGTAGCCGGGTTTTTGGACAGGGGCGCACGAGGTCCGGTGGACCTCGGCTTTGCGCCGACCGGAGCGGAGCGAAGAATTCGACTCCCCTCTGGTCCATTTTTGATGCAAAATCCGAACTCTTTGAGTTCGGATTTTGTGCGTTAAGCATCTTATTAATTAATAATTCAGATGTTCTTTTATTAATATCCATATCCGTACAGATTTTTTGAAGTGGATGACCTTATATGTAACACGCTTGGTGGAATGTTAGGATTTGTTATGACACCTGTATTCGTATTCATGCTTCCTAAGCATGAGAGAATGGATGAGATTGCATATAAAAGAGGGCAGGTCGTTTCGGAATTCAGAAGAGCGGTTGCGTGGATTATTGACATTGTGGTTATAATATTTGATGGAGAGTGATGTAATTGCTTTTATAATGTCTGGAAAAATGCCATTCATGCCTTCCCAGAATTCATTTTCAATATTTGTCATAGTAATCCCCTTTGATTAGCTAATTAAAAGTTACGAACAAAAACTACATTAATTATAACTCAGTATACGGGCAAAAGTATACAAAAATAATTGAATTAAAAACATGAATATTATACAATCATTATAGCAATAGTAAAGATAAATTTACAGGGGAACGTGGAATGAGATTATTATCGGATATAGTGGAGTCAATCAGGCAGGTATGCAGATATGAGAAAACTGTCAGAGTAGATACCAAGGCACTTCAAAGTGTCATGATGATATTTGTATTAGTTATGTTGCTGATTGACATAGAGAATTTTAAGCTTGGTAAATATATTATCGGTGGTGTGACACTGGCAGTTGCAGTTATGAGTATAGTGCTTGTAATTGTATTAAAATACATTAAAAATGTATACAGGATATGTCAGGCTGCTGTTGTAGTATTTTTTATATTGGCAGTTATTATATCAATTGAAGGAACTAATGATGGCTTTTCACTATTATGGTTTTTATTACTGCCAGTCATAACACTTGTGCTTTTAGGCATGCCATTTGGTGCACCGGTGTGTATATTTTTTGGTTTGTATATTACGGTGTTATTCTGGACTCCTCTTAATAATATGCTTATATATAATTACACAAGGGATTATTTATTCTATTATCCGATTTTTTACTGGGGTTTCTGTCTTCTTGTAGTTGCCATGGATATTTTCTATAAGCTGTATCAGATAAGACAGGCGGACAATGAGAAAAATCTTGAAGCAGAAGTACTTGAAGCTGTAGAGGGGACTAAGAAACTTATGATTGATGCTGTTACAGCAATAAGCCAGATGCTTGATGAAAAGGATGTATATACACAGGAACATTCAAAGAGGGCTGCAGAGTATTCCAAGCTTATCGCAAAGAACCTGAAGGCGCATGAATTCACAGACGAAGAGATTTCACTGATATATAGAAGTGCCTTTCTGCATGATATTGGCAAGATTGCAGTTCCAGATGCGGTACTTAACAAACCTGCAAAGCTTACAGATGAGGAGTATGGAATAATGAAGAATCATACAGTCTGGGGCGGTCAGATATTATCTGGTCTGGAATTTCTTCCACAGGCAGATATGGGGGCTGTGTACCATCATGAAAGATATGATGGTAAGGGCTATCCATATGGAATTAAGGGAGAAGAACTTCCATGGATGGTAAGAATAATCAGTGCAGCAGATTCACTTGATGCGATGAATTCTAACAGATGTTACAGAAAGCATTGTGATAAGGATTATATTATCGGTGAGTTTGAAAAAGGGGC
>ERZ860264.1115-NODE-1115-length-20092-cov-4.491840_pt1 | contig 20092 bp, 16 predicted proteins | sample MGYA00509980_ERZ860264 | MGnify/ENA primary metagenome ERZ860264 (study PRJEB30046, sample SAMN00715212) | human gut metagenome | study: EMG produced TPA metagenomics assembly of the A metagenome-wide association study of gut microbiota in type 2... | reverse complement strand
CATGGCAATTCAGAGCCCTACCAAGAATCATTTATATCATCTTGATAAACAGCGCTTTATATTTTTAAATATGGCATTACTGAAAATTACCATCTCTCGAAATCTTAGGCTACTTGGAGAGTAGCGTAAAAAGGTAGGAGAATGGTTATTACCCGGTTGTAGAGACGGAGCGTGCTCCGTCTCCCACCGTCTGGGAGTAATTTTAAATACCATTTTGAAGGGATGAGACGGGGCACGCCCCATCTCTACAGGGATACACACAGGTTATGAGACATGGCGGAATGATACCGAAAACAAGGAGTCGTTTCGCCCGCATCACCGTGTCTATACGTCTAGGAAAAAATGGAAAAATCAAAGAATAGAGAGGGTCAAACACCAATAATGAACAAACAAGCGGATCTATTCGCTTGTTTTTAGCTATTTTTTATTACATTTGCGCCGTGAAAGAATACGCTACTCTCCAAGTAGCCTCACCCCGCTTGAGATTCATAATTATAGACACCGCCAAAGCAGGCGCTATTAACCTCTGTCATTTTCCCTAAAGAGAAACTCCTTAAATAAATTTGTGTTGTCTTGATAGATTTATGCCCCAATAGTTCGCTGATCATTTCAATCGGGACATTTTGTTCTTTTAATGTCATGGCAAAAGAATGGCGAATCGTATAAGAGGTGACATCCGAGGTAATTCCCGCAAATTCTTTCAACGCTTTTAAATTCCGGTTAAATCGAAATAGCGCCGCATTGTATTCGAGGTATTCCTCACGCCCCTCTCTGGTGCCACTCAGAAAGGGAAATAAATATCCGGAATCTCGCACTTTCTCTCCTGACAATTCCTTATACATTGTCTCGGCTGTCTCCAAGATCTCCAGTCTCATCGGTGTCCCGGTCTTCTGACGGTTGTAATCTAATATACCGTTTTTGATATTACCGGTCTTCAAGTGGGCAAAGTCAACGAAAGACATACCCCCAAACAGAAACATCAAGCAAAGCGCCAACTGTGTCTTTCTCTGTTTCCCATCCTCCACCGGGACTGTCATCAGACGGTGTAAATCCTCGATAGGCAAGGACTTCTTACGCTTACTTTCCACACCCGTAAAAATCCCCTTGAATAAAGTGGGAATAAATTCCGCCTTACCGTTCTCCACCGCCTTGTTATAGATACAACGCAAACGCCGCATATAAGTGGAAATCGTATTGCGCATACAGCCGTTCTCCAATAAATAAGCCTCGTACCGGCGAAGATTATCCTTATTAATAGCCGAGTAAGCTATACAGTCGGTTCCGCTATACCTTATAAAGGAGTTTAATGCGTCTTGATAACTCTTAGCCGAGGAATATCGCTTTTCTCGATTCAACTGGGCTATATACTCCCTCATACCTTCTACAAATCCTTTCTCATCCATATCCCTATTTTAAATACTGTTTTGTAAATGAATGAACAAATGTATTTAAAAAGAGATCCCCTTTACCCTATCTCACGAATGAGAATAGTAAAGGGGGAAGACTAAAGTTATTTCTTCAATTTTATCTCGATAACACCATTACGACCTTTCTCTCCAAATTTAGCGATCGCCTCGTTTCCTTTGTACACATTCATAGACGCAATATGATCGGGATTCAAATTGTCCATCCTCTCTTTAGATGATTCCACTCCATCGATGTAAACAATACCGGAGAAAGAGGATTTTACCTTTGATGCCTCCTTAACAGCCTTCTCATTGATATCTATGGCTTTCATGGCCTCCTCTATGGTTCGGTTGATCTCCGGTTGGATCTTCTCCATTTCGGCGGCAATAGTCTCATCTATCTTGGCTGCCTCTATCGCCGCTTGCACAGCCTTGTCGATCTCAACTTGGTGTTTCGCCATTTCCGCAGAAACGATCTCGTCGATATTCGCCGCTTTCACAGCCTCTTCGACCGCCTTGTCAATCTCCGGCTGGTATTTCTCCATCACGGCCGAGACCTTTTCCTGTATCGCTTGCATATCTTTTTCAGAAACGACCGAATCCCTCGCGAGGGTCTCAACCTCTACATTTCTTTTAGGCTCTTTTTTTTCCTGAACCGGAATAATTTCGCTAATTTTGACACTCGAAATCTTCTCCAATTCGTGAGAGATTTCCGGACGGGCAAAGGCTACCACCGTTAAGGCTGCCAACGGGAGTACATACAGATACTTCAACCGTGCCCATGGACTTGATTTTTGTTTTAACATCATAGCTATTCGCTTTTTAAGTGAACTGTGATTAAAGCTGTTGGCCATAGAAGTGAAGCGCTGTGCACCAACAGCTTTTTTGATTAATAATAATTGATATCTTTTTGCGTCGACGCCTTGATTTAATACGCTCTCGTCGGCCTCGTATTCATGGATATTTTGCAATTCCTGTCTCAACAACCAGACAGATGGGTTGAACCAATGGAACAGGATACAAATCTCGGAGATCAGCAGATCAATGGAATGACGGGCTTTTATATGCGCCATCTCATGCGTCATGATCTCTATCCCACTTTCCTCAAAATCCTTCCGGCTTATTACGATCGTTCGCATCCAACTGAACGGGACGACTGGTTGGTCCATAAGAATCAGATGGATTCCGTCCACCAGCTTCGGTGTACCTTGTCTCATCAACCGAAACAAGGCATAAAATGAATATGCGAATTGACAAAGCGTTAATATCCCTCCGATTATATAGGCTATCACCATAACTCGTAACCATACAGGTTGGCTAGCGGATTCCGCCGACGTTCTCATGGAAACCGCCGCTAGCAAATTCTCCAAATCCATGACCGGACGCTGAATGGCCGTCGCTTCCTCCAAAGTAATCTCACAAAATGGGATGATAACCGAAAGCATGATCAAGCTTAATAAAGCGATCCGGTTGAAACGATGGAAGGTATCACGGCTCAACAATAGCTTATAAAACAGATAAAATATCGTCAAGCACACGGATGATTTAAGGATATATACAAAGAAGATTCCCATATTCGTTCTTATTTACGATTCCCTTGTTCTACATCATCTATTAGTTTTCGCAAATCATCCACAGAGATATCCTCTTCCTTGATCAGCGTAGAGACAACCCCCAGATAAGAATTATTGAAATACTTAGCGATCACATTTTTCAGCGTGCCGTTGCTATACTCCTTTTCTGTTAAGACCGCATAATATTGATAGCTATTCCCGAAATTCTTATGGGCGAGGAAACCTTTCTCCTCCAAGCCTCGGACAATCGTAGAAAGGGTATTGAAATGAGGTTTAGGCTCCTCGTAATATTCAAGTAGCTCCTTCACGAACAATGGGCCTTTCTGCCAGAACCAGCCCATGATTTCTTCTTCTTTCGCCGTAAGTCGTTTCATAACCTTATCTTGTTTGCGACAAAGTAACTAAAACTTTTAGTTACCAAACTAATTCGTATAGTTAATAAACTAAAAGAGATAGTTTATTCATTGATCCAATCAAAAAAGCCGCCCCGGGAATGTCCGGGACGGCCTTTATTATATCCAGATGTTTGAATGATTAGGCGACAGGAATCGTTCCGCCAATCAAGATCACAACCAATAAGGCCAAGATAGCGTATAACTCAGGGAATACGGCCATTACCATCGTAGCACCGAATACGTTGTGTCCGGCACCAACACCAGCGATACCATTCGCGCAAACTTGAGCTTGGCGGATTGAAGAGTAAAAACCAGCGAAACCTAACACTAAACCAGCGCCGAAAACAGCCGTAGCGGCCAACATGGAAATATCAGCGACCAAGAACTTCTGCATCATAAAGTAGCCCACGAATCCATACAAACCCTGTGAAGAAGGCAACGCACTTAAAGCGATGTACGTACCCAGAGCATCCGGATTTTTCTTCATCGCACCTACCACCGCATTACCTGCGATCGTAACACCATAACTACTGCCGATAAAAGTTAAACCTGTCATCAACGCAATACCTACATAAGCTAATAAAATTGGTTCCATAATAAAATGTGTTTTTAAATTATTCTTTTATTGTTTTATTTTCTCGTTTAATTGTTATGCTTTTCTGAATGGCTCATAGGCCTTACCTCCACCTTCGAACTCTGCGTTCTTGTAATATTCCACGAAGATCAAACGAAGCGGGTGTACCAAGGAGCTGATCGTACAAAGAGCGATATTGATGGAGTGACCCACTAACAAGATCAACAACATACAGATCGCACGTGCCACGATATTCATACCGTCTGTCATCGTAACCGCCAACGTATTAAATACGCCACCCAAGATGGAACCGGTCAGACCGATAGCGAACAAACGAATGTATGATAACGTATCCCCCAGCAATCCGGAGGCCATATTGTACGTGTTCCAAAGTCCGGTACCAAAGTTCAAGAATACGTTCTTGCCCGGTGTATTGTACAGATAAGCGACAACCAGACCCAAGATGGCGATTCCGTAACATACCATAACGACAGCGTTCGGCAAGTGAACGTTCAACATTGGAAGTCCGAACGCCAATGCCAAGGATATGATCACGAACACCCAAGCGAACGGAGCGATACTGTGTTTCGTTCCTTTCTGTATCTTGATCTTGTAAGCAGCGACACATTTACCGAATATGATCTGTACCAAACCGATGACAATAGAGAATGTCATCAAGTTGTCGCTATTCACAAAGTAGTTCTTGATCTTTGACAAAGCCGGGATATCCGCCAAGGCCACTCCGAAGAAAGATCCCGTACAAGTACCCACCAATAAGGCGGCGAAACCTAAATACTGGAACAAGGTCAAATAAGGCTTGAAGTCCGGGTTCACCTTCTTCTTCAAGATCGTACAAGCGATCATGACCAACAAACCGTATCCGCCATCGCCGAAACAAAGTCCGAAGAACAGCATAAAGAACGGGGCGAACAACGGGGTCGGATCAAGTTCACCGTAATTAGGCAAGGAGAACATCTTCGTGATAGGCTCGTACAGCTTACTGAATTTATTATTCCGTAACTTGATAGGCACCTTATCTCCATCCTCGATCTCTAATTGCTGGAAGAAATAACCTTGCTTATCCAGCTCGTACTCCAAGGCCGGAGCGTTTTCCGTCGGCACCCAACCTTCCAACAACATGAGCTTATCACCCGCTTGCCGGTCTGTCTGCACTAACGCATTAGAAAGATTAAACTCGTCCTGCAGGTTCTTATCGAATTCCTCCAACGTTTTATAATCCTCCACGGCACGATGTTTCAGCTCATCCTCCACATTCTGGATATCCTTGGTACGTTGATCCAGACGGGCACGCAACTTCGCCAATCCTTGAACCGGCATCTTCGGACGTTCAGCGTCTATATCGATCAAGGTACCTTCCTTGGTAATCGTGATAAAATACGTTACCGATTGGAAGTTATTGATCAGAATGGCGTTATACAGCACGCCCCATTCCGGCTCGTACTTAGCGGTAGGACAGGTAAAGAACGTAACATCGTATCCCGCTCTTTTCAGACGGTTGATATTCTGATAACTGAACTCACCCCATATTTCCATATAAGCCAGATCCTTCTCGATCGATTGCTTGGAAGCGATCAATTGCGCTTTCTTATCTTGCAATTCCTCTATCTTACGCACCAACTTCAAGCCTTCCTCTTTCGTCAACTCACGGGCCGGGGCAAACTTAACGTCTTTCTCCGCCGCATGGAGGTTCTTAAAGTAACGCATCAGCGTATTGATCTGTTTACGCTCAGCCAGAAGCTCTTGCAACCTCTCGTTATCCATCACGGAGTTTGTCTCCTTGATATGGACGACACCTAAGTCACGAAGCGTAGAAAGGAACGTATCATACTCCTTATGGTACACCATAAAGGCATATTTACTCATCTTTACTATCATACCTCGGCCTCCTCTTTTTCTTCTTTTGCCTTACGTTTCTCCTGATTGGCTCTCATGATCTTCTGTGAGGACTTAGAAAGACTCTCCTCGTCTTCCATAAACCGTTTCACCTTACGGATCGCATCCTTATAACCCGGAATCTGTACCTTCTCAAACAGGTTCACCTTCTGAGTGGTCTTTTTCCTAGCATGCTCCAACAACTCCAGCTTCATGCCCGAGAACTCCGCCTCGATACCGGTACGAGCCAGCTTTTTCAGCAACTCGATACCATCCGTATACCATGCGGGGGCATTAAAGAGACTATAGTGTCCGATCTCGAACTTGATCTCGTCCAATAACGGGACGATCACGCCGGCGATCTTCTTCGTGGAGAGCGTAACGTCCTTCACGGAGATCAGCTCCGGATTGAACTCGTTCCACAAAGCCACCATATTCTCGTAACTCTGAATCTCTCGTTCTAGCTGAAGTTCCAATTTATTCACTTCGTCCTTGGTCCGCTTCACCTCGATACGCAGGGCGCTCTCCTTGCTCTTGATCGTAGGCAGGGAGCGTTCACGCATCTTCAGTTGCTTTTCCAATTGCTGAAGAGAGGTTTTATTATATTGAAACTTTATTGCCATGTTTATTTAATTTACTTCCAGTACTTATCAACCAATCCTTGTTTGATATTTACCTCCTCCGGGCTGAAATATCTAGCGAACAATCCCCAAGCTACGTCCAGCATCTCCGTCGTATCCAAGTTTACGTCGATAGCCAACAGCTTAGAAGAATAATCCTTGGCGAAAGACAAGGTACGGTTGTCGTAGTCGGTCAAGTCGAAACCATTCTCCAGCTTGGTCTTAGCGTTGGCGGCATCGGCATACAAACGTACGGCGGCGTTCATTACCTGTGGATGATCCTCACGGGTCTTCTTTCCGGTTACCAGCTGTTTCAAACGAGACAAGCTTCGGAACGGATCGACGATGACCTTACCCACATCGCTATCACGACGCAAATACAACTGACCTTCCGTGATATAACCCGTATTATCAGGTACGGCATGCGTGATATCACCACCGGATAAGGTCGTTACGGCGATAATCGTGATAGAACCTCCCGCCGGGAATTGAACGGCTTTCTCGTAAATCTTCGCCAAATCCGAATACAAGGAACCCGGCATAGAGTCCTTAGACGGGATCTGGTCCATACGGTTTGATACGATCGCCAAGGCATCGGCGTAGTTGGTCATATCGGTAAGCAATACCAAGACCTTCTCATTCTTCTCCACGGCGAAATACTCAGCGGCGCTCAACGCCATATCCGGGATCAAGATACGCTCTACGGACGGGTCCTCGGTCGTGTTGATAAAACTAACGATACGGTCTAGGGCACCGGCGTTACTAAATGTATTCTTAAAGAACAGGTAGTCGTCGTTCGTCATACCCATACCTCCCAAGATAATCTTATCGGACTTCGCACGCAAGGCTACCATCGCCATAACTTGGTTGAAAGGCTGGTCGGGGTCGGCGAAGAACGGGATCTTCTGACCGGTTACCAAGGTATTATTCAAGTCGATACCGGCGATACCCGTAGCGATTAATTCAGAGGGTTGTTTACGACGTACCGGGTTCACGGACGGACCACCGATCTCGACCTCACGTCCCTCGGGGATCGGGCCGCCATCGATAGGCTCACCATAAGCGTTGAAGAAACGTCCGGCTAACTGGTCACCTACTTTCAAGGAAGGGGCCTTCCCCATGAATACCACCTCGGCATTCGTACGGATACCTTCCGTTCCGGAGAATACCTGCAACGTCACCTCGTCGCCGATAATCTTTACCACCTGAGCCAGCTTTCCGTCTACAGAGGCCAACTCATCATACCCAACTCCCGTTGCTTTCAGCGAACAGGTAGCTTTTGTGATCTGGGTAATCTTCGTATATATTTTTTGAAATGCTTTTGTTGCCATAACTCTTTTAATTTTCGATTCTCTCCTTCAAAAGTTCATCCAGTTCCGTATTAAACTTCTTGAATTGGTCACTCTCATATTCCGAATAGTTCATCTGCTTAAAGATGTTGATCATCTTCTTAAAGTAGTCCATAACCTCAAGGAAGTTATCAAACTTAAACTCTGAACGGCAAACATTCACGACTCTATCCAGCATGAATTCCTGACGTCGCAACGGAGTAACCGCATCGATGGCATCGAAAGCATCCTGTTGCAAGATCACGAAGTCGATCAACTCGGACTTCCAGAATGTAACGTGATACTCGACAGGCACACCATCATCACCCAAGATATTGATTTGCTCGGAGATCTCCTTACCACGCAACATACGGGTCTTGATCTCGTTTACTTTCTCGATCCATTCCGGGGAGATATGTTTAGCGATGTATTCCTGAAACTCCGGATACTCGATATACTTGGAATAACTCTCGATCGGGTTTACGGCCGGATAACGTTTACGGTCGGCACGCTCCTGCTCCAAGGCATAGAAACAACGGGCCACCTTCTTCGTATTCTCGGTCACCGGCTCCTTCAAGTTACCACCGGCCGGCGATACCGTACCGATGAAAGTGACGGAACCTGTAGCGTTGTTTTTCAAATGGACGAATCCCGCACGAGCGTAGAAGTTCGCCACGATAGCGGACAAGTCCATCGGGAAAGCATCCGGTCCGGGCAACTCCTCCAAACGGTTGGACATCTCACGCAAAGCCTGTGCCCAGCGGGAAGTAGAGTCGGCCATCAACAGAACCTTCAAGCCCATGCTGCGATAATACTCGGCGATGGTCATCGCCGTATATACGGATGCCTCACGAGCGGCTACCGGCATGTTGGATGTATTGGCGATAATGATCGTACGTTCCATCAATTTACGTCCCGTATGCGGGTCTACCAATTCCGGAAACTCCGTAAAGACCTCCACTACTTCATTCGCACGCTCACCGCAGGCAGCGATAATCACGATATCCGCTTCCGCTTGTTTAGAGATAGCGTGCTGAAGCACCGTCTTGCCCGTACCGAACGGACCGGGGATAAATCCGGTACCACCCTCAACGATCGGGTTCACGGTATCGATCGTACGAACGCCCGTCTCCAGCAATTTGAATGGACGGGGCTTTTCCTTATAACAAGTGATGGCTTTCTTTACCGGCCATTTCTGGATCATCGTCACGTTTACGTCCGTGCCATTTTCGTCCGTAAGGACAGCCATCGTATCATTGATGGTATATTGTCCGGCTGGAACCACCGATTTCACAGTATAAGATCCCTCGAACTTAAAGGGGACCATAATCTTATGAGGTTGGAAATTCTCGTCCCCCTCTCCCAGCCAATCACCGGCGCTCACGGTATCGCCCGCTTTAGCCAGAGGCTTGAAATCCCACTTCTTATCATTGTCCAACGCAAACGTATAATCGCCACGTTTCAAGAATACACCTTCCATCTTGTCCAAGTCATTCTGCAAACCGTCATAGTTGCGGGACAACATACCCGGACCCAGCGTAACTTCCAACATATGCCCTTGGAATTCAGCCTCGTCGCCGACACGCATACCACGTGTGCTCTCAAATACTTGTACAAAGGCATTCTTACCTATCACCTTGATTACTTCCGACATCAGCTTCACGCCTCCGACAGAAATGTAACAGATCTCATTCTGAGAAACCGGACCATCCACCTCTACGGTTACTAGGTTGGATACGATTCCTTTTACAATTCCTTTCGTAGCCATAATTTATTTTATATTGTTTCTTTTAAATTCTTCCAACGCATTCTCACTACCCATCTTCATGGCGCCTACCAATTCACGGAAAGTCTTCTCGCCTCTCGCCTTATCCAAGGTTACCCAGCGCTCTATCATCTCCAATTTCAATAAATAAGCGAATACACTCTCTATGTCGAACGTCTTGAAGAAGGTATTATCGTCCAGCCATTTCCATTTCAAAAGATCGATTTTCTTCTCACGAACGATCAGATCGGTCTCTTCGGCGATGCGTTGTAACTCGGGCAAATATTCCACGGAATCGCCCAAGCCGAAATCACGGGCGTTCGACGTACGGATATTTTCTGCTATCTCATTATGCCCCACGATATAATTGGCCTTATCAAATCCATATTTACGGCAAGTGATCGCAGTAAGAACATTGTTGATATTCAGGTTAAGCTCGAACCAATCAGCCACGAACTTATTCCCACATTTCATGGCATATTCATAATATAACGCAGCCAAGCGGTCTTCCCATGATATATATTCTTTCTCACTTTTGGTGTCCTTAGCCTCTTCGGCTAGATACAGTTTAAAAAAGTCCACGAAATAAGGCGGGAGATTATCATTTTTGGGAATTTTTTCCTCATCCTTCAACGCTTTATATAAAGTATTGAACTCATCATACGTTATTCTTCCTCTTTGATCCGGATCGGAGTCCGGTCTTTTAGCGTGAGCCAGCAGATTTATATTATCATATTTCAAATAAAATAAATCAATCAGCTTTTTGTCCTTAAAAGATAGCATATCCTCTATTTCTGTCCGGAACTCACAGACCGAATAGGCTAGTTTACTATCATCCAACGCTATGTTAGGAAGTCCGGAGATTAAGTAGTAATACTTACTCATATCAGAACAGCATTTCTACTAATTGCGGACGCAAGAACTCTTTAAAGAACTCGATGAACTCGTCTTCGCCAAACGTCACTTTATAAGACCCATCCGCCGGGATAATAGAGAAAGACGCTTTCTTTCCGCTTACCTTCTCGATCTTATACCCTTTCTCTAGCAAGCCTTTGGCATTGGCCTCAAAATACGCCTTCAAGCCATCGGAATCAGAAGCTTGGATAGTCAAGAACTCATTAGCGGGCCAGCTTTTCACAAGCTCGAGGATCACTTTCTGCATATAGGCGGGATCCATCAACGCCGCTTTCACATTCGAACTAGCGATATCACCAGTGATAAGGTTTGTCACCTCGCTCTTTAATGCCTCGACAGACTGGGTGGCGAACAATTTCAATTCGGCTTCCGTATTCTTCTTCAACTCGGCAGCTTGTTTCTCAGCAGCCGCTACGATACGTTTCGCTTCCGCTTCCGCATCTTTAAGAATCGTATCCTTTTGAGCATTGGCCTCGGCGATTATACGCCCCGCTTCTTCGTTCCCCTTCTCTACACCTTCCTTGTAGATCTTGTCTGTTAGTTCCTGAATCTTTGTATCCATTTCCTATTATGTATTTGAATTGTATTTTTCAATAGTAAACGCCCACAAAGTTATTATTTTTCGCGGATTAACATCAAAATAAGTGTGAAATCAAGCTAAAAAATAACACTAGTCAAGTAAAATTCTATTTACATTCGTCTATATTGTATTTTTGTTCGTCTATTTGTATCTTTGTGAGTCAAAATACAAAATTAACATGTTTACGATTAGAAAAGCAACTATTGATGATCGTTCTCTTATTCATGACCTTGCCTCACGCATTTGGGAGAACACGTATGGAAAGATACTTTCTAAAGAGCAATTGGATTATATGTTCGATATGATGTATGCTCCGGATAACATTCTTAAACAAATGGAAGAGTTACATCATCAATATTTTATTATATTGGCGGACGATATGCCGGCAGGCTATTTATCCATAGAGAAAACAGGTGAAAACACGTACAATTTTCAAAAGATCTATTCCCTACCGGAAATGCATGGCACAGGAATCGGGCGTTTTATCATCGAGCAAGGTATTAACTATTTGAAGGAGGTACATACCGGGCCTTTCACTATAGAATTATACGTAAACCGTTACAATCCCGCCATAGGCTTCTACAGACATATGGGATTACGGGAAATAGGCACACGGGACCATCATATAGGAAACGGCTATTTCATGAACGATTATATCATGGGCATGGAAGTGGAGAATAAATAGACAGTCATCCCCTATTCATATATTTATATATAGAATAGGGGATGATGATTGTCAACGGGTCTTCCCTCTTTTCGGATTACGAGGTTTCTCTAGGATTCGTACACTACTAACTTTTACAGAGTAAATAACAGCGATCCTATCATTCTTCGGATTCTCAATCGCAAGTTGAGAGTTCCAGATTTTCTTTTCTTGTTTTTTATCCATAACGCTACAATTTAATAGTTCATATTTAATAAGTCAAACCTTGACTGTCTTTTTCTCTTTTCCTTCCGCTATCTCAACCAGATAAACCCCGGCGCAAATACAGATAATGGCGAACGTCTGTGTCCAACTGAAACGGTCTTGCCCGATCAATAGGGATGTAATCGTTGCCACGATCAAGATCAGATAGCCATAAATAGCCACCAACGTAGTTTTCAAATACTTCAATCCGATAGGAATCAACAGATAACTGATTACCGTAGGGAAAATAAGCACAAACATCAATACGGCAAAAGGCCACCAATGAAATGGCTCCGAGAATAAAGGAGCATGAAAGCCTTCTATAGGCAAAATCAATAGACTGGAGAAAGCGGCGCCCGTGAATGTATATCGAAGCATCGTCATCGTCCCTACTTTTTGTAAGATCCGCTGGCTTAAGACCAAATACACGGCATAAAACACGGAGCTAGCCAAGCATAGCATATTTCCATTAAAAGCGTCCGCCGCTAAATCGTCGCTTTGCTGGGTCAAGATGCAAACCAAGGCCCCGGATAAACCAATCAAGATACCGAGTATTTTCATCCAAGTAGCCTTTTCCTTATAAAAGAATACCATAATCAAAAATACCCAGATCGGTTGCAAGCTCGTGAAAATAGAACTCGAGACCGGCGTTGTCTTGCTAAGCCCCACTAAATAAAGAAACATAAAACCATAGATACCGATAGCGCCTAGTAAGAATAGCCACACCTTATCTTTCGTCGTAGAAACCTCCGGTTTCATAAACCAGCCGATCACCCAAAACGCCACGGCCGCAAACACGCATCGGAAAGAAGCGCCCGTCAACGGGCTCATCCATAAGGGAAGCAAGTATTTCAAGGCGTTCATATTCAATCCACTGAAAGTTTTTGAGACCACCATGCTAATATTAGCTTCTGTTTTCTTATTTTTCACTATCTATCGTTTTTTAGTTTTATATTCGTAAATCATATTTTATCGTTGAAAAGGAACGAGTCTCGTTTTACATAAGCCCAGATCGTAGCGACCAGCGCAATACAGAGGTTAAAAATAAACGCGAATTGCTGGCTCTTGACATGGAGTATAGACTGGAAGAAATCGATAATAAACGGACAAAGTAATATCGCCAAATAATTCATCGCCATCACGAAAGCTAATGCCAATGTAACTTTCTCAGGAATGGCCGTACGAGTCGTTTTATCATAAGCGATTGGCTGGATAACACCATATCCGAAACCGATAAAAATACATCCCAATCCAATTAGCCATTCCGTACGAGATATCAAAATCAAGGCCATCCCTAAAGCGATCGCCAATAGACTGACAAATTTTGTCTTTTGCTTAAATAAATCAACGATCTGATTCAAGATAAAACCGGGAGCCATAATAGCCAAGAAAAACAATGAAATCATTAATCCGGAATTACCGCTTGTAAACTTATATTCCTTCATTAAAAACGGTAAGTTAAAGCTGACTATAATCACTAAATACGTAGCCAATCCATAAAAACACATGATTTGTACCAGATGCTTTATATCCACACCATATTTACCCGGAACCGTGACGGGATCTGCCGCAACAGGGGCTTTCACTTCTGATTTCGATACGATCGCCGGCTCATTCTCCATACTCCTTTTCAAGTATACGGAAAGTACGATGGAAATCAAGGGCAATAGATAAACGGCAAACGGTAAATGCCAATTCACCTCTGCCAGATATCCCGTTAAGATCGTGGCTAATACCAACGTTACATTTGTAATAGCAGAACTTAAACCAAATTGCTTCGTCCGGTATTTCCCGATAAAGAAACGAGAAATCAAACCGGTCGATAAGGGTACGATCAAGCCAGATCCGATTCCCATTAAGGCGCTCACCGCTATCAACTGCCACATCTTATTAGAGAGTAAGTATAGAATACCACTTAGGGCAAAGATCACCAAGCCTAATTGCAATAGACGTATCTCATTTACTTTCTCCGTTAATTTACCCGACAATATAATAAATGGAATTATCAATAACGATGGCAAAGAGGAAAGCATCTGAATATCCAGTTCCGTAGAATGAGGAAAAATAACGGAAAGTTTCCCTAATATCGGAGAAACCGCTAAACCCGGTAATGCATTTAAAGCGGAGATAGACCATATCCCTACCAGAGTTATAAGGGGAATTGTGCCCCGGCCTGTCTGTATTCTCATAAAGATTTAGTTTTACGTTTTTATCTAATCAAAACAAACATTTTATGTGAAAGTTCATCATTTTCGCTCTTTCCAAGAGAACTGGACTTGTATCGCTAATAAACCCCAAATAATGTAAATCCAAAAAACATTCCAATCCATAATCTGTTTTGGCATAAACGCTCAGTGGAAGCAGTATTCCATTGACTCAAATCATTTTATTAACAAAAAAACTAAAGAAAAATGAAAGACTCAAATTTCAGAAATGGCGATGCCAAAACAGCGATTTTTGGCTCAGAAGTGATGTTGACACCCTCTCCAGTAGATAAGATTCCTGATGGCCCTACAACCCCGGAGATCGCTTATCAAATGGTTAAAGACGAGACTTTCGCACAAACACAGCCTCGCTTGAACCTAGCTACATTCGTTACTACGTATATGGACGAGTACGCGACAAAATTGATGAACGAAGCTATCAACATCAACTATATTGACGAAACAGAGTATCCGAGAATCGCTGTTATGAACGCCAAATGTATTAATATCATGGCGAGTCTTTGGAATTCTCCCGAGCAAGAAAAATGGAAAACCGGAGCCTTGGCTATCGGTTCTTCAGAGGCTTGTATGCTAGGTGGTGTAGCCGCTTGGTTACGTTGGCGCAAAAAGAGACAAGCACAAGGTAAACCAACTGACAAGCCTAATTTCGTGATCTCTACTGGCTTCCAAGTCGTATGGGAGAAATTCGCCCAGCTATGGCAAATCGAAATGCGTGAAGTTCCCTTGACTTTAGACAAGACGACACTTGATCCGGAAGAAGCGCTTAAGATGTGTGACGAGAACACGATTTGTATCGTTCCTATCCAAGGTGTAACATGGACAGGACTGAACGATGACGTAGAAGCCTTGGACAAAGCGCTCGACGCATACAATGCCAAGACCGGTTATGATATACCTATCCACGTAGATGCCGCCAGCGGTGGTTTTATCCTTCCGTTCTTAAGCCCAGAGACAAAATGGGACTTCCGTTTGAAATGGGTTCTTTCTATCAGCACATCCGGACATAAATTCGGATTGGTTTACCCGGGATTGGGTTGGGTTGTTTGGAAAGACAAGAAATATTTGCCGGAAGAAATGGCATTCAGCGTAAACTATCTTGGAGCGAATATCACTCAGGTTGGTTTGAACTTCTCTCGTCCTGCCGCACAAATCCTCGGACAATACTATCAGTTTATTCGTCTCGGATTCGAGGGCTACAAACAAATCCAATATAACAGTATGGAAATCACGAAATACATCCACCAAGAAATCGGTAAGATGGCCCCATTCGTTAATTACAGCAACGAGGTTGTGAATCCATTGTTTATTTGGTACATGAAACCGGATTACGCTAAGAACGCCAAATGGACACTTTACGATTTGCAAGATAAATTGCAACAAAGCGGTTGGATGGTTCCAGCGTATACACTACCGAAGAAGCTGGATAACTACGTGGTTATGCGTGTCGTAGTTCGTCAAGGTTTCAGCCGTGATATGGCCGATATGTTATTAGGTGATATCAAGAACGCTGTAGAGGCATTGGAGAAACTTGAATATCCGACTCCTACTCGCATCGCTCAAGACAAAAACGTTCCGGTTAAGGGTAAGGTATTTACTCACACCGCAATGAGCAACGCTAAGAAATAAAAACAAAATTCATCAAGGCGTGCATGAAAGGACTATCAGTGTTTTCATACACGCCTTCTTTAATCCAATTCATATATGGACAAAAAAATAACGATCGCCCAAATAAAGGAAGTAGCTCAACAGGCTTACGATCTTTACAAGACAAATACGGATGGTAAGAATGCCGATTACATTCCTTATCTGGCGAATATCAATAAAAATCTATTCGGAATCAGTATTTGCCTTTTAAACGGACAAACCATCGAGGTGGGAGATTCCGAATATCGTTTCGGTATCGAATCCGTATCGAAAGTACACACCGCTATCTTGGTACTGCGCCAATACGGAGCGAAAGAATTATTGGAGAAGATTGGTGCCGACGCTACCGGATTGCCATTTAACTCCATCATCGCTATCTTATTGGAAAACGACCATCCTTCTACCCCATTGGTAAATGCCGGCGCTATCACGGCTTGTAGTATGGTGAAGCCTGTCGGTGATTCCAAACAGAAGTGGGATGCTATCGTAGCCAATATCACGGATTTGTGCGGAAGCGCACCGCAATTGATCGACGAACTCTATAAATCCGAGTCCGCAACGAACTTCAATAACCGCTCCATCGCTTGGTTGCTAAAGAATTACAATCGCATTTATGACGATCCGGATATGTCTTTGGATCTGTATACCCGTCAATGTTCTTTGGGTATCACGGCTAAGCAACTATCTGTCGCTGCCGCTACGGTCGCAAATTTAGGTCTCAATCCTGTGACAAAGAAACAAGTATTCGATGCAGAGTTATCTCCGAAGATCACTTCCATGATCTCTACCGTAGGTTTTTATGAACACACCGGTGATTGGTTGTACACTTCCGGTATTCCCGCAAAAACTGGCGTAGGCGGTGGCGTCATGGGTGTACTTCCCGGACAATTCGGTATTTCCGCATTCGCTCCTCCTATTGACCAAGCTGGTAACTCTGTAAAGGCACAGCTTGCTATTAAGTATGTAATGAATAAACTCGGATTGAACGTGTTCAACGGGCACCGTGTGACGATCGTTGACTAATAGACTGAATCAGTTTAAACGAGAAATAGTATAGAAAAAGTGTTTCATTACGATGGGCAGTTATACCATCTAAATGAAACACTTTATTTTTTGTATCAATAAAAATCGGATCAATTCTCCGACACGACCCAAGCCGAATCGTATACTTCCGTATTCGGGGTCTTATAATACATATCCTTTTCTTGAGGAATGCTTAATTTATAGGTCTTCCCACCTGTCACCAACTTCCGATCACGGAGCCAAGGATTAAAACGTTTCAAGTCCGCATAAGTGATCCCATGCTCTTTAGCGAAAGCCGATAGATTCTGTATATCTTGGCTTACAGCCACGTCTACGGTAGAGATCGGCTTATACAGGTCACGGGCACGAAGCACAAAACCGTACTTCGACGGATTCTCGAAAATTTGCTTGATCGCCATGATTCGATAAATATAACGGGTAGTCTCCTCCACCAGCCAGAGATCAAAGGAGGAATCCGCATCTTGTTTGACCAGCTCACCGGATATACGTCCCATGCCGCCATTATAAGAAGCGGCTACCGCCGCCCAATCTCCATATTTCTTATAGGCGGCTTTCAAATAGCGGCAAGCCGCCCCGGTCGCTTTCTCCACATGGCAACGCTCATCGACCGTCGGGGTGATTGTCAAACCATACTCCCTTGCCGTGCCCTCCAGTAATTGCCACATCCCGACAGCACGAGCCGGAGAGGATACACGGGGGTCCAAATGGCTTTCTATCACCGCTAGATATTTGAAATCATCGGGGATACCGTTTGCTTTCAGTATCGGTTCGATGATAGGGAAGTATCGGTTGGCACGCTTAATCAGAAGCATGGTGGTGGAGTGCATATAAGTGAAAGCCAATATCTCGCGGTCCATTCGTTCGCGGCGGTCGTAGCGGCGGAGGTCAATCGTTTCACCGTCAAAGGTAACCTGGGCGGGTACGGTGGGCGAAGTGACGCAATAGGGCACTTCCGACTTGGCGGAATGTTGTTCGTTGACTTGGCTGCTGCCTATCAATGTAGGAATGGTGGCACCAATACAAAACACTAAGATAAGTGTAAGGATATAATTGATTTTAATCTGTTTCTTCATTTCAATTCATCATTTAATTTAATAAGTAAACCTTGAGCCTGACGCGATCACGCCGCAAGGAGGAAACCTTATTCCGGCGCTACGCCGTCGGCAGTGGTTGGCAGCCTCTGCAATAGTAGATGCTGCCGCCCAGATAATTCTCTTTCACAATGGTTTCTCCGCAACGGGGGCAAGCCATGCCTGCGGTATCTTTTGAGAGACAGGCAACGTATTTGCCGTTCGCTCCGAACAAGTCGCTTTCCGTGCTTCGCCCGCCTAGGTGGTAGATGTCATTCATTGTCTCTTTTATCTGATAGAACAAATTTTCGCGCTCTTTGTCTGTCAGTCCGCTTATTTTTTTCTTCGGGTGGATATGTGTATGGTAAAGGATATCCTGCAAAACACCGTTGCCGAGTCCGGGAATCGTCTGTTCGGTGGCAAGGAAAGCTTTGGCGGATTTCTTCTGTGCGCTGTCGGCATTGATCAGTCCGAGGAAATATTCCGGGCTGAAACCGTCGGACATGACCTGCGGCTTGCTTCTCGCTGTCAGGTAATAATTGGAGAGCACTCCGTCGGCAGCGTCCTTGTCATAGCACATCAGTCCGCCGTACATTCTCACGGAGGCAACGAGGCAACTTTCGTCCTCGAAGGCGATGAGCAGCTGATGTTTGGCGGGTAACTTGGAACCCGGAGCCAGATAGCGCAGGTTTACGCCGTCCGTCAAGATGAGAACCTTGTCTCCTATGGTGATCTCCACCATGCCGCCCTGTGACTGTGCGTGGTCTATCGTCTTGCCGGACAGCTGTTCAGCATACTCCTCGGAACTGCCTGTGAACCAGGCAAACTTGTGAGGACTGAACTGCGTGTACACGTCCGTTATCTTTTTTCCTCTGACCGTTTCGTTCAGTTGCCGGCAGAGAATGCGGGCTTCGGGGGCTTCTATCATCTCGTTTTTCCTTTCAATGTTTACGTCTTCCTTGCAAAGATAACTTCATTTTGTTTTTTTCAAAGAACTTTTCCTGCATTTTATACGTTTTTCTAGTAGAGTTAAAAACATACAATAGAATCAAGATGAATATAGCAATGACCGGAGCTACCGGATATATAGGTAAACATCTTTCCAGCTATCTGACTGAAAAGGGCGGACATCGGGTGATTCCTCTGGGAAGGTCGATGTTTCGCGAAGGTATGTCCGGACTGTTGATTCAAACGCTGGCGCATTGCGATGTAGTCATTAATCTGGCAGGCGCACCTATCAACAAGCGTTGGACACCGGAATATAAACAGGAGCTTTTCAATAGCCGTATCGTCGTCACCCACCGCATCGTCCGTGCGCTGAATGCCGTCAAGACGAAACCGAAACTGATGATTTCGGCTTCCGCCGTAGGTTATTACCCTCCCGAAGTGGAGGCGGACGAATACACCCGTACCCGTGGGGAAGGCTTCCTGTCTGACCTTTGCTATGCGTGGGAGAAAGAGGCGAAACGCTGTCCCGAACCTACACGGCTCGTCATTACCCGCTTTGGTGTCGTGCTCTCTCCCGACGGGGGAGCGATGCAGCAGATGTTACGCCCGTTGCAGGCTACGAAGGTGGCTACCGCTATCGGTCCCGGCACCCAGTCCTTCCCGTGGATAGCACTGCACGATCTTTGCCGTGCCATGGAGTTTTTTATCGGGCATGAGGAGACGCAAGGTGTGTTCAATCTGGTTGCCCCGCAACAGATCTCGCAATACGATTTTACTCACGAAATGGGTAAAGCCTATCAGGCATGGACGACGATTGTTGCTCCGCAACGTGCTTTCCGTATCTTCTATGGCGAGGCGGCTTCGTTTCTCACAGCCGGTCAGAAAGTCCGTCCCACACGTCTGCTGGAAGCCGGTTTCCGCTTTTCCGTTCCCAACGTGGAACGTCTTTTCAAAGGAACCGACCATACCACCGTCAAGATACTTGACCTGAAGCGATACATGGGACTTTGGTACGAGATTGCCCGTTACGAAAACCGTTTCGAGCATGGACTTGTCGATGTGACCGCCACTTACACGCTCCGTCCCGACGGCATGATTCGTGTGGAGAACCGGGGATGCAAACGTAATTCTCCTTACGACATCTGCAAGACTGCCAACGGACACGCCAAAATACCCGATCCCACACAGCCGGGCAAACTGAAAG
>ERZ860264.1108-NODE-1108-length-20261-cov-3.973077_pt1 | contig 20261 bp, 17 predicted proteins | sample MGYA00509980_ERZ860264 | MGnify/ENA primary metagenome ERZ860264 (study PRJEB30046, sample SAMN00715212) | human gut metagenome | study: EMG produced TPA metagenomics assembly of the A metagenome-wide association study of gut microbiota in type 2... | reverse complement strand
ACCGCCTTCTTGGCCGTCAGGAGGGCGAGGACATGGACCTCATCACCTACGTCACCGATCGCGCCGGTCACGACCTTCGCTACGCCATCGACTCCTCCAAACTCCAGCGCGAACTCGGCTGGGAGCCAAGTCTTCAGTTCGAGGAGGGCATTGAGAAGACCGTCCGTTGGTATCTGGAACATCAGGAGTGGATGGACAATATCACGAGCGGCGAGTATGAGAAGTATTATGAGGAGATGTATAATAAATGTCAGAACAAAATCTGAAATCTAAGACTAAGAAAGGACTGGCATGGAGCATGATTGAGCGTTTCGCCACTCAGGGTGTTCAGTTCTTTTTTGGTATAATTCTCGCCCGGCTACTTTCTCCTGATGACTATGGAATCATAGCCATGCCATTGGTGTTTCTTGCTATTGCACAATGTTTCATTGACAGTGGTTTTTCTACGGCATTGGTACGCAAGCCAGATCTGACTGATGATGATCTTTCGACAGCATTCTATTTTAATATTGGGGTTGGAGTCGTTTGCTATGTGTTTTTGTTTGCTACTTCTCAACTGATTGCAGATTTTTACAACACACCTATCCTTTCAGATCTTCTGAAAGTAACTGCGCTTGCAACTCTGTTCAATCCGCTTTGTGCTGTTCAGCAGGCGATACTCACACGAAAGATAGACTTTAAGACACAGGCTATAGTGTCTCTTTCTGGAGCGGTCGTAAGCGGTGTTATAGGACTTGTCATGGCATATAGCGGATTTGGCGTATGGTCATTGGTGTGCCAGCAGGTCGGTGGATACTTTATCAGGACGTGTCTATTATGGGTTTTGAGCAGTTGGAGGCCGCAAAAGAGATGGTCACATGACTCATTCCATTATTTATGGAATTTTGGCAACAAGATGCTTGGCTCTGCTTTGCTTGATACCACTTATAATAATATATATCCAATAGTGATTGGGAAATTTTTTAGTGCTACCGATTTAGGTAACTATACCCGAGCGCACCAATTTGCGACCTTACCATCGAGTAATATAACAGGAGTACTGCAAAGAGTAACATTCCCCATACTAAGCACCATACAGAGCGAGGATGAGCGGTTAGCAAAGAATTATCGGAAGATATTAAAATTGTCAGCCTTTCTGATTTTTCCCCTTATGCTGATGCTTTCCGCTTTAGCAGACCCGCTAATAAGAATAGTGTTGACCGATAAATGGGCTGGTTGCATCATTCTGCTTCAGATAATCTGCTTTAGTATGATGTGGTATCCCGTGCATGCCATTAACCTGAATCTGTTGACTGTCAAAGGACGTTCTGATCTTTTCTTTCGGCTTGAGATAATTAAAAAAATTGTCGGAATATGCATTATGTGTGTTACAATTCCTCATGGTATAGTGTGGATGGTTAGCGGCGGAATCGTGAGTTCGATGGTATCATTAATAATTAATACCTATTATACTGGTAAACTTATCAATGTTGGCTATATCAAACAGATGGGCGACTTATTGCCAATTTTCGGTGTCTCGTTAATTATGTGGCTTTTAATCCATGCCGCATTTTTACTTACGGTAAATATTTACATCCAGCTGCCATTAGGCATTGCTGTGGGTACGCTGGCATACGTGACTGGCGCAAGATTTATGCTTAAGAATGAATGGAACGAAGCTATAGAGATGATACCACAGAAATTCAGGTAAAGCCCTAAAAAAACAATTTAAAATAACCAATGAATAATTCTGGTAATAAAAGTTTAGATTTCGGGGGGGTACGACAATCCAACCTCGAATTATATCGCATTGTATGTATGCTTTTGATTGTCGCCCACCATTGTGTGGTTAACTCTGGGTTAATTGGCATTGATGCAGCAACCGATACACCCACTGGTCCGATAAGTAGTTCGCCAACCGGTACAAACAGTCTGGTTTTATGGATATTTGGTATGTGGGGGAAGACTGGAATAAACTGTTTTCTGTTGATTACGGGATATTTCATGTGTATAAGCACAATTACAATCAGAAAGTTTGTGAAACTATTAGGTTGGATATATACATATAAAATAATCATATTCCTAATATTTCTGACCGCAGGTTATGAAACACTCTCGATAAAAAGAATCGTTCAAACTCTTATGCCAGTTTGGGGATTCAATACAAACTTTGTAAGTTGCTTTATTGGTTTTTGGTTGACAATCCCATTTTGGAATATACTGATAAGAAATATGAGTCAGCCACAACATAAATTGTTATTATTGCTGCTTTTAGGCATGTACACTATTTTAGGTAGTATTCCGCAATTTAATGTTACATTCAATTACATCACATGGTTTGGTGTCATTTATTTAATTTCATCTTATATCAGACTATATCCAAATCCTTTCTTTCACAATAAGAGACTATGGATGTGTATGACATTTGTTGTTGTCGTATTGGCAATATGCAGCATGATTGTAATGTCTTATCTATTCGGCTCAAAGAATTCTACATTTTTTGTCAGTGACTCCAATAAGATAATGGCAGTATCCGTGGCGGTGACATCTTTCCTTTGGTTTATGAATATGAAAATAAAATATAATAAACTGATAAATATGATTGGAGCATCTACATTTGGTGTCCTCCTTATCCATGCTAATTCAGATGCCATGCGACAGTGGCTTTGGAAAGATACTGTGGATTGTGTCGGACATTATTATCTCCCTACATTCCAAATGATTTGCTACTTCATTGGCTGTGTCCTGCTGATTTTCATTATATGCACCATCATAGACATAATACGCATTAAAACTATTGAGAAATATTTTCTTAAATGGTTTGATAAGAAATATAATAACAAGAATCAGATATGTCAAAAGATTTAATTACAGTAACATCACCCTTACTTCCAAGTTTGGATGACTTCAATGCAATGCTCAAGGAAATATGGGCAAGTAGGTGGATAACCAACAACGGTCAGTTTCACAAACGGCTTGAGGTTGCTTTGGCAGAGTATTTGGGAGTTCCATATATCAGCCTGTTCACAAACGGAACGCTGCCATTGCTCACGGCTCTTCAGGCATTGAGAATTACTGGTGAAGTGATAACAACACCATATTCTTTCGTTGCAACCACTCATTCTATATGGTGGAATGGTTGCAAGCCTGTATTCGTTGATATAGATCCGGCAACAGGAAATATTAATCCAGATAAGATTGAAGCGGCAATCACCCCCAAGACCACGGCCATAATGCCGGTCCATGTCTATGGAAAGCCTTGTGACACAAAGCGAATACAAGAAATTGCAGACAAGTATGGATTGAAGGTAATATACGATGCAGCCCATGCATTTGGTGTAAAGGTTAATGGTGAGAGCATCCTCAATGCAGGAGACATGTCAACATTGTCATTCCATGCGACAAAGGTTTATAATACCATAGAAGGTGGTGCAATGGTGATGCATGACGAAAAGACCAAGCAGCGTATTGATTATCTCAAAAACTTTGGCTTTGCAGGTGAAGTAACAGTTGTTGGCCCCGGTATTAATTCCAAGGTAGATGAGATGCGTGCAGCATACGGACTCCTCAATCTCCGCCAAGTAGATAATGCTATAGCAGCACGCCAGCAAGTAGCTATCAAATACCGTGAAGCTCTTCGCAATGTAGATGGTATTACTTTCTTTGATGACATGTCTGGTGTAAAACACAATTACAGTTATTTCCCTGTTTTTGTTGATGCAGAAAAATATGGCATGACCCGGGACGAACTTTATTTCAAGATGAAAGATGCTAATGTTCTCGGTCGCCGTTATTTCTACCCGCTCATCAGTGAGTTCTCCACGTATAGGGGATTGGAAAGTGCGAGACCGGAAAATCTTCCAAATGCCCACAAGATGGCCAACAGCGTGATTTGTCTGCCGATGCACCATGCTCTTTCTAACGAAGATATACAAAGAGTGTTAGATTGTATTGTAAAATGATTTTGAAGTATTAAAATGAAATTAAGCTTATCCCCCAAAAACATATTTATTTTAGGCTTATCTTTTTAACGGGACTATCAAGAGTGAACATTATAAGCAATGAACATGATATTTACAGATTTATCGAATGTTTCAAGGGATGCTTTTCATGCATTTATTACGAAAATCTCTAACGATTTTATTCCTCCCTTGCTTCCAAGAATAGAGATTGACTGCTATTATGACAAATTGCGAACTTTGGCTAATGCAGTAGTATGTCTGGAAAGAGAAAAGGTTGTAGGCATTGCAGTAACATATTGTAATAATATTGATACCAAGCAGGCTTATATACCTTTTGTCGGAGTAGACAGAGATTACAGAGGTTGCCACATAGCTACTACATTAATAGAAAAGTCAAAGGTCTGTGCAACGCAATATGGAATGAGCAAAATTGGCATACACACGAACAATCCACATGCAAAGGATTTGTATATCAAATGTGGCTTTAAAATAATTCGGAGTGAATATAATTACGAAATACAAGTGGAACGGTATTATTTAGAAATTGAATTATAACATTTTTATCTATGAATATACTATTAACATCTGCTGGTCGGCGGACATATTTGGTTGAGTACTTTAAACAAGCACTCAATGGAAAAGGTAAGGTTTATGCATCTAACAGTATATTTACATATACACTTGCACAGGCCGATGGGTATGTACTAACCCCCAATATATATGATGATAGTTATATAGCTTTTCTTCTCAACTATTGCATAGAGCATAAGATAGATGCCATTATGTCGCTATTTGACATAGACTTGCCCGTATTAGCAAAAAATAAAATACTTTTTGAGAAAGAAGGCATTAAATTAATTGTTTCTGACTACAATGTCACTACTATATGTAATGACAAATGGCAAACTTACGAGTTTCTTGTCAGAATAGGACTAAAACAGGTACCATCGTTTATTAATCTTGCAGAGGTAAAGAATGCGTTGGTCAAAGGAACTGTCAACTATCCTCTTTTTATTAAACCTCGTTGGGGCATGGGGTCAATAGGTATTTATAAAGTTGACAACGAAGAAGAAATGGATGTTCTATACAAGAAACTCCATCGTGAAATATTCGAAACTTACTTAAAGTATGAGTCTGCTATTGACAAGGATTCCTGTATTATCATCCAACAGGCAATCAAAGGTCTAGAATATGGAATGGAAGTATTAAATGATTTGGAAGGGAATTATGTTGCCACATTTGCCAAGAAAAAGATTGCAATGCGTTCTGGTGAAACAGATATTGCAGAGACTGTAGATCCGTCTTATTTCATTGAAATAGGCAAAAAACTTTCGAAGGAACTCGGACATATAGCCAATTTAGATGTTGACTGTTTTGTAACGGAAGATGGCAGCATTTATGTTTTAGAAATGAACTGTCGCTTTGGGGGACAATATCCATTCACACATAATGCGGGGGTGAACGTCCCGAAACAAATAATTGAATGGATAGAAGGAAAACAGACAGATTTTTCTCTCTTGACTCAGAATATAGGAGTTCTGTGTTGTAAAGAACTGACCCCCGTGACTGTAAGCGTCTAATTTTGGCATATTGCATAACTCTTATATTTTTCTTACCCTTAATCTGTTAAATTAAAACAGTTGCAAATATAAGTGTTTATTCAAATGGAGCCTAATTTGAGTACTGTCCACTAAATCTAATGACTATGAATTTGTAAAAACAAAAATGTTTCTTTATTATAGCTTAGATGACGAAAACAATCTTATTAAGCTTGAATCAGAACTATTGAATAAGGTGTCTACATTCTAATTTTAAATAAGAAAGATAATTACTTTAAAGGAAGGCAATGAATAGATTACAGCCAGAATACAAGGTGTGCGTACGTTGTTTCACTTTTAACCAGAGTAAGTATATAACTGATGCGATGAATGGTTTTACTATACAGGAAACGAACTTTCCTTTTGTGTGTTGCATAGTGGATGATGCATCAGTAGATGGAGAACAAAATGTGATAAGGGACTATGTTAGAGAACATTTTGATATGTCAGGAAATAGTGTTGCATATGAGAAAGAAACAAAATATGCACATATTATATATGCCCAACATCAAATGAACAAGAACTGTTTTTTTGCAGTTCTACTTCTAAAAGAAAACCATTTTTCCCAAAAAAAGTCTAAGCTTCCCTATCTGAGAGAATGGAGAAATAATGTCTTATATGAAGCTTTATGCGAGGGAGATGATTGTTGGATAGATTCAAGTAAGCTTCAGTTACAGATAGACATTTTGGATAATAACGAAAATGTTTCAATGGTTCATTGTGACTATACTGTAGTAGATAAAGATAGCAAGGATTTGTATAGTCCTTATTTTGATTGGATGAGAAAAAGGGCAAAAACGGGATACGTGTTTCATCGTCTGATAAGGGGCAATTATATTCAAACGCTTACATGTTGTTTTAGAATGAATATGCATTCAAATGATATATATAAATATGCTCCTGCTCACTATGACTATACATTGTTTTTGTCAATGGCCTCGTTAGGCAGAATTGTATATGTGGATAGAATTGTTGGACGATACAGACGATTGCCCACGGGGGCAATAGGTTGTTCTGCGTTGAAGTATGTTGATTACGGTAGACAAGTATCTCTTTATTTTTCTAAACAGTATTTGGATGGAAAAATAAAGTTTAGTTCCACGCTAATTTCATTATGTACATATATTGAAATAGTATGCAAATTATTGAGCGTCTTCAGAAAAAAGGAATATCGGAAGCAAGTGTATGAAATAATAAATCATCACATAATGTTGCTTGCTTTTTTACTGCCTGCTTCTCTCCTTCAAATCTACAGATTTGTAAAATGGAAAATTTATACTGACAACCACAAGAATGATGATTCATGGAAGAAACAATAATAGGAATTGTAATATTAAATTACAACTCGTCATCTGAATGCGAAAAATGCATCGAGTATATACACACACAAAAGAATGCTAATTATATGGTCATTCTTGTGGATAATTGTTCGAACAAGAATGATGCATACCGACTAGAAATAATAGCAAAAGAAAAGAATGCTAAATTGATTAAAAACAAAGCAAATAACGGATATTCTGCTGGAAACAATGTCGGACTCAAATATGCATATGATTATGGTTGTAAGTATGCGGTTATAATTAATCCGGATGTAGAGTTGGTCAATGCCCTAAGTTTAAAACGCATGTATGATGTAATGGAAAATGATGGTACTGTAGCCGTATGCGGAACAGATATCATTCTGCCTAATACAAATATACATCAGAACCCTTCTATAGAATTGCCTTTTATTGATGAGTTTGATTGGGTAGGATGTTATTTCCGATACCGACACAAACCGCAAGGTACATGGTGGTTAGGAGATTTTTCAACATCATCATATTGTGAAAAACTTCATGGTTGTTGTTTTATGATACGTATGTCATTCTTGTGCAGTATCGGTTTTTTAGATGAGCATACATTCCTTTATTGTGAAGAACCTATATTGGCAAAGCAAGTGCAGCATGCTGATATGAAAATGTATTATATTTCTGATATTCAAATCATTCATAATCATATAGAAAAAAACAAAGGGAATCCACTGCATAGGTGGAAGATATTGAATGAGAGTAGAAAATACTATTTAACACGATATAGTGGATATAAGACCATTTCTTTATTTGTAATCTTGCTGTCTAGAAAAATCCAAAGCCTTATATTCTATTTGTATTTTAAATGTAAATACAGAAATTCGTAAAAACGTTAGAGAAAAGCTGCAAATGAAAGAGTACATTCATTAAACCTTTGGGGTATTGTGGATATGTACTATAGAACTTGGATATAGTTTATTGCATAGTTATGATAAGAACTTGTAAATCAATAATCCATAATGCACATTTTAATCTGCAGACATTTACGGTTGCATTTTTTGTTGTAATGTTGATACAGATTATTCCGATTGAAGGTCCTGCAATCAGTAATGTCAAAATTGGATTCATGTCTGTCTTTGTGCTCATTGCATTCAAATATGCAAAATATTGTAGTCAGGCGTTGTTGTTCGCTTTACTATATTATATAGTTGCATTTATATGTGTGTATTCAGCCTCTAATCATTTACGTTATACCACGGTGATATACATGGGACTGTTTCTATTCAGTTATTGTGGTTTTTATGCAATGATACACAGGAATATCTTGACTTTGTCACAGGCTACATATACTATCCGCAATTTGCTCTATGCGTTTACTATTGTTCTGATATATCAGCAAATTTGTACATTAATAGGCTTTCGTCAACAAGAGTTTACAAATATCTGTTGGGATTTCGATAACTTATATAAGTTGAATTCATTGTCGTTAGAACCCTCTCATGCAGGCAGAGTATTCGGGTGCTTGATTTTGGCATATTTAAAACTTGATGGATTACAGCACAAGTATTCTGGTATAAAGGATTTTTATAGGAATAATCGTAAGATAAGTTTAGCTTCAATATATACTTTTGCCACAATGGGTTCTACGACCTCGTTAATGATGATGTTGTTGGTCTTGATGTACTTTATTCAAAAGAAGTATTTAGTGTATGTTGCAGTATTTTATATGTTTTTGGTCGTTATACTGCCTATGATAGAGTATGAACCAGTACAGCGTGCTTTGGCTACATTGGATGCCGCATCAACAGGAGATCAAGAAACTATTCAGGATGCAGACGAAAGTGCTTCTGTCCGTACTTTTGTCTATTTCAACACTATCGAACAGTTTAACCCTTCTGATATTAATTATTGGTTTGGTCATGGTGTTGAAAATGTTAAGAAAGAATTCTCTGAAGGGTATTGGCAGGTAGAATCAAACCAGATAGGTGGAATATATCAGTATGGATTTTTGCCTTTTCTGTTAAGCCTTCTGTTTATATATAAATTTAGCATCCGTTTTTTGTCGCTTGAGAACTTAATTTTTTTGCTTTTTTTGGGTGCAGGATTTGGTAATATCGCCTATCAATGGGGATGTATTATGATATTCACAATAATTAGGTTCTATGAAGACAGATACGTTTTAGAGAGAACCTCCGCATATATAAAGAAATACAAATTAGAAAAGAAATACAATTAGAAACAATATGATACCCAAAATAATCCATTACTGCTGGTTTGGTCCCAAGAAGATACCAGCTAAGGAACAGAGCTATATTGATGGATGGAAAACAATGTTTCCAGATTATCAGATAATGTTTTGGAATGAACGGACTTTTGATATAGACAAGTCTGTCGCTTATGTGAGACAAGCGTATGAGGCAAAAAAATTCGCATTTGTCAGTGACTATGTAAGGATGTTTGCTCTAAGCAAATATGGAGGTATTTATTTTGATACAGATGTGGAGGTAATAAAACCTATAGATGATTTCTTATATGACAAATTCTTTATAGGGTTTGAGAATAAAACTATGTTGGGTACGGGCATTATCGGTTCAGAACCTAATGTGTGGATTTTGAATGAGATGCTTGACTATTATCACGGTCATGACTTTATCGATTCAAAAGGGATGCCTGACACGACAACTAATGTTCAAATTCTTGTAAATATCATGATTAAGCATGGTTTTATTAAGGAAAACAAAGAACAGATGATAGAAGGCCTGCATATCTACGAAAGAGATTTTTTCAATCCTAAGAAACTTGATGAAAAGGAAGATGATTTTAGAACATCAGAACGTACAATAACCATTCATCACATGGCAGGCAGCTGGTTGACAGAGAGAGAAAGGAAGCGCGGGACGAATAAATTTTGGCGTAACGTATGTCGTCCAATTCTTAAAAAGTGCAGAGAAGTTTTTATTGCTGTTTTGGGAGAATCAAATGCTAAAAGTATTGAAGTGAAATTTAGAAATCTGATTCGCTGATTAGGATTGAAAAAATAGAAGTAAATGATAAAAGAGAATTTTAATTATGACTATTTTAGGGTGACAGGAAAGAAACCAAATTGTTTTATGGGGGGGAAAACTAATGGTTGATCCTGTATTACGATTCTTGTTTTTGTTCAGGGTATTGAATCACTGGAGACATGAACGCAAAACAATTTTATATTATATATTATACCCCTATTACAGATATCTCAAATATAAACTGAACATGGAGCTTGAAATAGGAACCCAAGTGGGAAGAGGTTTGCTCATTGTTCATAGAGGGGGTATTAAGGTTAATCCGAAGGCGGTTATCGGAGACAATTGCACTTTGTTTTCAGGATGTGTCATAGGCAGCATAAGAGGAGGTAAAAGGGCTGGGGCTCCAATATTAGGGAATGCAGTCTATGTAGGCGTTAATGCAGCTGTAGTAGGAGGTATTTGCATTGGCGATGATGTTGTTATTGCTCCAAATAGTTTTATCAACTGTAATGTACCCTCGCATTCTGTTTGTGTGGGAAATCCTGCAATAATCAGACACAAAGATGAAGCAACCAAATACTATTGTTTTAATAAAGTGAATTTTTATGATGGAACCAAATTATAAATGGGAAGAGAAACATGCAATTGTGTTTAACGATTTTATTGTCAATCTGAATAAAAAGGGTCTTAGATATTTCATTCTGCGTAATTACGAAGGATTGCCAAATGTGAATGCGGCAAAGGACGTTGATGTAATCATTGAGCCTGGATGTTATAAGCAAGCTGCCCAATGTCTGTATAATGCGTTTAAGAAGCATGGCATACCAAGATATTACGTTGTGAAGTATGAAAGGGTCAGATGTTGGATAGGAATGGATTTGGATGAAGACTTCTCCATTCACATAGATTTGATAGAGGGTTATCTTAATAAAGGATTTGAGATATTCACTTTTGATGACCTATATGCATATACTAAACCGTACAAAAACATGATTGTGCTCAATGATGTAATGGATGCAACAATGCTGTTGTTGTATAAGGTGATAGGGTGTGGTGAACTGAAAGACAGATATAAAACCAAAGTAGAAGACCAGTACAGATTACATGAAAAGGAGATCAAAGAGTCTTTATATAAAGTATTGAGTGGTAGTACTTATATAGAATTGGTAAAGGATTTAGCAAATGGCAATTTTGATAAGATTGTTAGCGATGCTCGTAAAATATCTCTGAATTCAAAAGTAAATGCTTTTAATAAACGCCCTTTCTTTACAATTATCAATGTCCTGAATTTTGTTTTTGAGAAAATATACCGTATTGTATGGTGTCCCAAGAAGTTTCAGAAGATGATTGCTGTAGAGGCTCCTGATGGAACAGGGAAAACCACGTTTATTGATCTGATGAGTTTAAAGTTGGCAGAGATGTTTGTAACCGATATAAGCAAAATGCATGTCTATCATTTCCGTCCAACGATTCTTCCTAATTTGGGAGCTGTGGGCGAGAAGGCAACTGCCGGTAAAGTGAAACAGGATACGAATTTTACAGATCCTCATCGTAATCCTCCCGCAGGTTTCATTAGTTCTTTTATTCGCATGTCTTATTATTGGATGGACTATATTATAGGCGGATTCATTTGCAAGCGTAAAGACGTTCAGTTCGATAAGTTTACTATTTTTGATCGGTACATATATGATTTCATAGTTGATCCTGTTAGAAGTAGGATTGGGTTACCAATATTTTTAAGAAAATTGTTTGCTTGTTGTGTATATCAACCGCAAATAGTATTTGTATTGCTGTGTCAACCTGAAATTGTATATAAGCGTAAGCAAGAGCTTACTTTGAAAGAAATAACAAGACAAATGACGGTATTCGAAAGTCTATGCAGTATGGGAGATAGATTCTATAAATTGGATGCATCGAAAACTCCTGGCGAGATAGCTAAAGATGCTGTTAGGCGGATTATTGAAACCTATACTCTTGAGGTAAAATGAACAATCTTATATTAGTCAGTGCATACGGCTGTGAGCCCAATAGAGGGTCAGAGTCTGGAGTTGGATGGAATTGGGTACTTCAGTTGGCAAAGAACAATACACTCCATGTAGTCACTCGAAGTAATAATAAGCAGCCAATTGAAAGTTGTTTGTTGTCAGATGTGGCAAAAAACATAACATTTCATTATTATGATTGCCCTTCTTGGATTCGTAAAATGAAAAAAGGAGATAAAGGATTGTATTTGTATTATACATGTTGGCAGATTGGTGCCAAGAAAATATTTAAGCAACTCGCAAAGCAATACAAATTTGATTATGCTTGGCATCTTTCTTTTGGTAGTTGGTGGATGCCAACCACTCTTCATACCGTAGGGATTCCATTTATATATGGACCGTTGGGGGGAGGTGACGGTGTACCGAAAGAGTTTATAAGAACACTGCCATTAAAGGATAGAATCATTCAGTCTTTCAGGTATGTTCTTACAGGAACTGCGAGATTTAATCCTTTGGTTATGCGACCTGCTAGAAAAGCTGTGGCTATATTGTGCAGAACGGAGAATAGTATGGTATTCTTGCCTGACAGTTTGAAGAGAAAGGCTAAGGTGATATTGGAAACAGCCATGGATATGGATGAGTTTCCCATAACATCAGTGGACAAGCATAATTCTATACCACAGTTTATAACAACAGGAAGGCTCGTGCCTTTCAAGAATTTGTCTTGTGCTATAAAAGCCTTGGCTATAGTTAAGAAGAGGCATGATTTCAAATATACAATCATAGGTAAAGGCCCAGAAAAAAATAAATTGGAGGCTTTAATCAAAACATGTGGGTTGGAGGATAATATTGTTATACATAAACAAATACCGAGGAAAGAACTGCTTCAGCAATTGGTGCATGCTGACGCATATTTATTTCCAAGTTTGAGAGAAGGAGGGTCGTGGGCGTTGATGGAAGCGATGGCTATGGAATTGCCTCCTGTGTGTCTAAATTGGACAGGCATGAAGCATATATGTGATGAGAAAAGCGCGATGCTTCTCGATGTAACCAATCCTAAACAGATGATCTTAGATTTTGCAGATGCTATATGTCAATTGATTGAAGACCCTGAAATGATGAAATCAAAAGGTGTAGCCGCCAATAAGAGGATGAAAGAGGTCTTTAGTTGGCAGTCAAAGGGGGAGTTTTCAGAAAAATTATTTGGTGAATTAAAAAAGAACACTTGAGACAACGGATAAGACCATTATAGAAGAAATACTACAGATTTGATAAAATCGCGTTAAATTATACCCTATAAATAGAGTGAGTCCATTGGTAGATGCGTGTGTCTCTTTTATTTAGACAAAGAAATAAGGACTTGTCTTGTTTTTTACAATATTGGTATTGCGGGGTAATGTTGAGGAACGTGACTTAGTGAGATGTATAGACAATAAGCATAAGAATTTCTTAATTGGTTCTTTTTGACATTTATAAACATATTGGTATTTTCGATAGTTGCAAGAAAAATAATTGATGTATTGATAGGTAAATGTGTTCGATTGATTTCTTCAAGATAACAAATGCTGATGGCAAAACGTGGATAATGCCGTCAAAGAATATGCAGACTGGTATGATGCTTTATCAGCCATCTTCATTGAAAGGAAAAATGCTTAAACGGTTGCTTCCTTATAGCTTTTGGTGTAGAACGCTTAGAAAGAGATTGAAGATTAAAGATACCCAACATCCTGTAGTTGACAGTTTGCGGAAAGAGATAGAGCAGTGTTTTAGAGAGAGTGATTTAGAATACTCTTATTTCGGAGGTACTCCATGTGTTCACCGAAAGGCAACGATACAGGTGTATAAAGGCAGGAAGATTCTTGGTTATTGCAAAGTGTCTGAGTCGGATGAAATCTTTTGTCTTTTTAAACATGAGCAGATGGTATTGGATGAACTGAACAAAAGAGGAGTACATGGCGTTCCTTCCTGTCTTTATTGTGGCGAATGGTCAGAAGGTCATTACTTGTTTGTACAATCGACAGTCAAAACCTTACAATCCAAGTGTATTCATTCCATGACTGACAATGCAATTAGATTTTTGACAGATTTGAAGGCACGTACATCCATTACTTGCAGATTGCATGAGACGGATGAATATGAATGGATAAGGTTTCTTAAAGAGAAAGTGAACCTGTTGGATAACAATGAACGTATTGTAGTATGTAAGTGTATAGAATTGTTGGATGAGTATTTCAAAGATAAGGAATATGTCTTTTCTGCCTATCATGGTGATTTCACTCCATGGAATATGTTTGAAGAAAAAGAAAATCTCTTTGTTTTTGATTTTGAATATGCGGGCCTTAGATATATTCCTTTTCTCGATATATTTCATAGTATGACCCAGATTGGAATATTTGAAAAAGGATTGGATGCCCGTTCCTTATATGGTAATTTCATAAAGAGGAAAACGATGTTGGCAAAGTTTTTCACGGATGTACGTATTGCCTATATTGCCTATTTGATAGATGTTACGGCAAAATTTGTATGTCGTGAAAAGAATGAAATTCCCGATGGAACACAGAGGTTGTTGGATGTTTGGATTCCATTGATGGGAAGATTAGTTTGATATGAGAATACTTCATTATATATTAGGCTATCCTCCTCACAGAACGGGTGGACTTACAAAGTATGCCCTGGACTTGATTGCAGCTGAGAAGGAATTAGGACATGAGGTGTCGGTCTTGTATCCCGGCAATTTCATCTTAAGAAAATCTGATGTATCGAGAATTATTCCTGATGCAAAACATGCGGATTCTTTTGTTCTCACAAACGCTTTGCCTGTACCGTTGATGTATGGAACAAATAATGCGGCTGATTTTATGGCCCAGAGAGTGATTGAGGGGGAAAAGGATTTTTTAAATTCATTGAAACCAGACATATTTCATGTCCACACATTAATGGGGCTACCTATAGAATTGATAAAAGGGATGAAAGATGCTGGCGTGAAAATTGTATATACGTCACACGATTATTTTGGCTTATGCCCGCGAGTAAACTTCGTAAATGACAGGGGATGCGTATGTGTCAGTGCTTCACCTTATAGATGTGCGTTATGTTGCAGTGACTCAAAGTCCACTTTATTTCTGAAATTGCGAAATTCGAAGTTTGTCGTTCCCCTGAAGAAGATGCTGAGATGAAAAGGGAGTCAGAATACATGGAACTGCTGAATTACTATAAAGAGTGTTTCTCTCTAATAGATTGCATTCATTTTAACAGTGAGACTTCAAGAAGTGTCTATGAGAGGACATTAGGGGAATGTGAGGGAAAAACGGTAGGCATAACACATGGAGGAATTGAGGACAATAGGAAAATAAAGTCTTTCTCTGAATGCGGTTTGGTAGTAGGATTTATTGGAAATGACACTCCGTACAAAGGACTTCAGGTCTTGAAGAAAGCGATTGAAGGTTTGGACATAGAAATAATGGTATGGGGAGGAAAGAGGAAGGAAGAGCATCCAGTACATTACAGAGGTAAGTTCAGTAAAGACCAACTGCCGATTGTGTATGAAGATATGGATGTCTTGGTTGTACCTTCTGTATGGAAAGAAACTTTTTCGCTTGTTACACTTGAGGCTTTATCATTCGGTGTCCCTGTAATTGTATCGGATAATGTAGGGGCGCAGGATATAGTGAAAGAATATAATCCACGCTTCGTATATCATTCTGAGGAGGATTTACGAGATTTGTTGATAACACTTGTTAATGATAAATCACAACTTGTCGAATATAATAAATCAATCCTTAAAAAACCATGGAAGCATGACATGAAACATCATGCTTCGGAAATTATAAACCTTATATATTTATAACATTCAATGAAAATAGCATTTGTTAGCACCCGTGGTATTCCTAACAACTACGGGGGCTTTGAGCAGTTTGCCGAATATATCTCGGTTGGGCTGGCAGAGCGGGGACATGAGGTGACGGTGTATTCTCCGCACTATCATCCATATAAACTTGATGAATATAAAGGTGTTAGGATTAAGCATATTTACAGCCCGGAACAATGGATGGGCGGCTCGGTGGGAAGCTTCTTTTATGACTATTCCTGTCTGAAGGATGCGTTGAAGAATGAGGACTTTGACATTATCTATGAAGCGGGATATACGAGCATAATTCCTGCATACATACGTTTCAACGTGAAGGACATCAGACGTCCGTTGTTCACGACAAACATGGACGGACTGGAGTATAAACGAACGAAGTTTAATCCTTTGGTGAGGAAGTTTGTTTTTTGGGAAGAAAAGATGGCTGTGAAGCATAGCCACTTCCTGATTGCCGACAACATGGGGATTCATGATTATTACAAGGAAAAGTATGGCAGAGAGAGTAAGTTTCTTGCATACGGTGCGAATATCTATGATGACTATGACACTTCGCTGCTGAAGGAATGGGGTCTGACACCGAATGAATACTACCTGTTGGTGGCGAGGATTGAACCAGAAAATAACCTGTATATGGCAATAGAGGGGTATAAGGGTTCTAAGGAATACGGTCGCAGACCGTTGATAATTGTGGGTAAGACCAATACACCATACGGTAAACTGCTTGTGAAAAAGTATGGGGATGACCCGCATGTCAAATTCGTGGGTGGCATCTATGACTTCAAGAAGCTGAACAGTGTGCGGCATTTCTCTTTTGCATATTTCCACGGACACAGTGTTGGAGGTACGAACCCATCACTGCTTGAGGCGATGGCAAGCGATTGCTTTATCCTTGCACATGACAATCAATTTAACCGAGCTGTGCTGGGCAATAATGCTGTCTATTATTCATCGCCTGACGGAGTGGCGGGTATTCTTGACAATATCGATACTCACGTAGCCAAAAACAAGGAGGAGTATATAAGAAACAATTTGGAAATCATCAGTCATGAATATTCGTGGGAGAAACTGGTGGATGAGCATGAAAAATATTTCAAGTGGATGCTTGAACAGAAAAGATAGGATTTGTTTCTTTTCTATGAACTTTTACAAATTGTCATAGAAACTTTAGCTTTGCGTTGTTCGCATTTTCTATGGTATCATTTCTTTTAATCCCAATGCTTCATCTTCACAACTACCAGACAGACATAAAGCGGCGTCTCGCTGAGGCTTGGCGGGATTATCGCAGCGTGATGGTGCAGATGCCGACGGGCACTGGCAAGACGCATGTGCTGGCGGCAATCGTGAATGAAGAGCTGGGAAAGAAGGAGGGAGGAGCGAAGGAAATTTGGATTGTCGTCCACCGTCGCGAGCTTGTCGCACAGATAGAGGAGACACTTGGGCGATATGGGATTGGACTGGGGGACGGACATATAAAGGTTGTGTCCATTCAGTGGTTGTCGCGTCATTGGGAGGATGTGGAAGAAGTACCTTCACTTGTGAAGGATGATGTGGAAGATAAGCCTTCTTTGGTGAAGGTGGAAGATAAGCCTTCTCTGGTGAAGGAGGAGTTGAACGATATGCCTTCACAGATGATTGGGGACATGAAAGGCACGCCGTCGTTGGTGATTATTGATGAGGCTCATCATGCCGTGGCGGAGACGTATCGGGAGATGTGGACAAAGTGGCCGGATGCGAGGTTTCTGGGGCTGACGGCAACGCCGTGCCGGATGAACCGCAGTGGATTCACTGATCTGTTCGACACGCTGATAACGTCGTGGACCGTGGCGGAGTTCATCCGGAAGGGATTTTTGTCGGCTTTCGACTATGTCTCGATAAGAGAGGGGAGCGCGGAACAACGGCTGATTGACAGTCTGGAGAAGCGCGGGGCCGACGGCGATTATCAGGTGACGGAGATGAACCGCGTGCTGAACGGCAGGCCGAGCATCGAACGGTTGTACCGTAGCGTGGAGGAGTTTGCCGGCGGAAGGAAAGGCATCGTATATGCCATCAGCATCGACCACGCCCGAAACATTGCCACCTATTATAATAATAGAGGTCTGAGTGCGGCCGCCATCGACAGCCGGACGCCGGCTGCGGAACGTCGCCGGCTGGTGGAGGATTTCAAGGCCGGGCGGATAAGGGTGCTGGTAAATGTCGACATCTTCAGCGAAGGCTTCGACTGTCCCGACGTCGAATTCGTTCAGATGGCACGTCCCACGCTCTCGCTGGCCAAATATCTCCAGCAGGTCGGGCGCGGATTGAGGAAGACAAAGGACAAGGAGACATGCGTCCTGATTGACAACGTCGGACTTCACCGCCTCTTCGGACTTCCTGTCGCTGCGTGGGATTGGGAGGCTATGTTCCGCGGCGAGATGTCCGGCAAGGGAACGCATAGCGTCAGTCCGCGTCAGTCGGAGAATCTTGTGGCGTGCCCAACGACGGAGCAGCTTCCGATGGACAGCGAGATGGAGGTGATTGTCACGCACGACAACCTGCTGGAGGTCATGGAGGCGCAGCAGTCCGTCCTGCAACGTGCGGCGCAACAGCGGAAAACGGCCGGTATGACGGCGTGGCAGGACGTCAGTAGCGGGCTTTGGGGACTGAAGCGTGGCCGTGTGCAGCTGACGGAGGCCCGATATGCCGTCGTCTTTGATGTGCGCCGTGACATGGCGGCCGTGAAGTTCCGTGACGGGAGCTGCGGTCTGGTCGATGACACGGGGGATGTCCTTTGGCAGAAAGGGCGATACCGTGACATGGCGTTCCAGAAGAACAGCTTTCTTTCCTGCATCGCGCCGGACGGCGTAGAGACTTATCTCGACCTGCTGAATCTGCGGACATACCCGCGGAAACCGGCCGTGAAGCGATATGGCAATATCGAGCTGTTGAAGCTCGGCAACGTCTATTACAGCCGCACAAAGACGGTCTATATGAACAGTCAGGACATCAGCGACAGCTTTATTGTCCGTCATGGCTTCTATCTTTCAATCTTTGACAGCCGTGTTCCGTGCTCCGTGGATTTGATGTTTTCCCCGTCAACGAAGTCTTCCTCTTCTGCTCTGCCGTCGGCCGACATGTCAGGCACATCCGGTGTCCATTCCGGCTACGCATGTCTGTTGGATGGCGACGGTGACAGTTACTATTGGCTTGTCCGCGGGCTGGAGGACGGAACTATCGTCGTGAAAGACACGAAGCGGAATGTTTTTCACGTGGAGGAGGGTAGGGACAGAACGCTTATCGGTGATGACCGCTCGGAATTTAACGCCCGTTTGTGCCGTCACGAGATTGAACGGCTGGCGGAGCGTGCCAGAGCCAAGAGGCTTGCCGTTGAGGCTGAGAAGGAGAAGCGCCGGAGGGTCGTCATGACCGGTGCCGACAGCGCCGTTCCTTTCCGCTCCGGCCTGAAATGGGGGCTGAAAGTTGGCGGGCGCATCACCGTCCCGCCAATCTACCGTTGTGTCAGGCCGCCCGTCGGCCGGTTCTGCGTCGTCGAGAAGAACTACAGTCAGTGGGGAGTCGTCGCAATAGACGGCAAGGTTGTTGTCGAGCCGAAATATCCCGAGGTCTCCATCGGAACCGATGGGATGGCGTTGCTCACGTCTGTCACGGGAAAGACAGTGAGTGTGGAGTTGTGATAAAACCCACCCTAACCCTCCCGAAGGGAGGGGTGAGGGGCCATGGCACAAAGAGAATCGCAGATGCGGTTTCTCTTTGTGCCATGTTTTTTTGTGGCCTTATTCTTTCTTCTGAGACATTTCAAGCTCCCTCCCTTCGGGAGGGTTGGGGTGGGTTTTAGGGCTGGGTGGGTTTGGTGTTTTTTTATTTCCCACAATCAGAAAACGATTGACAAAAATGCCTGAAAATGCCTTTGAAACGGCATCAGGAGTGGCCTCTGCGAAAAATATTTCACCGACGGACGCAAATTCTTGAGTTTTGCGCGTGCAAGTATAATCTGTTGATGGACAGTCGGTTATCCGGCTTTTTCGCAGTCTGTGCAATTTCGGAACGCCGAAAAACCGCTTTTTGGGGCCAAAATGTCAGGAATTGTTCTGCCGTAAGGGCCTCCCGAGGTCGCAACGGGGCCGTTGTCATCATGCAACGGGGCGCTTGTTGCAGTGCAATAACGGCCCCACCGGAACCCAAGGAGGCCCTTACGGCAGAACCGCCATCTTTCCGCCATGCTCCAACCTCCTTTCCGCTGTTCTAAAACGGAATTTTTATTTGTCACCGTTTTTTGCGCAGCAATATTTACAATCAGGAGAAAGTCCGGGTGCATGTCTTCCGGCTGGCGTGAATCTCCAAATCCCGGATGGTACATATTCTTTATGGTAAAGCATGAAACTGTAATATTCAACGCAAAGGTTAGGGCGTTCAAAATCGCAAAAAAGCGCAACCATTCACTGTCGCCCACATTTACGGTCGCTACATCCTCAAGGGGACTACCTTAAAACGGGTAGCTATTGCCCAAATTCGGGTATCGGTTTATTCATCCTAAAATCCGCAACTATCATTCAATACACGATTAAGGGTAGATTTATGAATCGT
>ERZ860264.1101-NODE-1101-length-20445-cov-3.097106_pt1 | contig 20445 bp, 17 predicted proteins | sample MGYA00509980_ERZ860264 | MGnify/ENA primary metagenome ERZ860264 (study PRJEB30046, sample SAMN00715212) | human gut metagenome | study: EMG produced TPA metagenomics assembly of the A metagenome-wide association study of gut microbiota in type 2... | reverse complement strand
AGTTTTTCGATAGCGTTCTCACGCATCAACGCGATAATAAATTCACTACCAGCGAGTTACGTTTAGACGTGCTATACTGCGATATTTGCGGCCGTCGGGGGAAATTTTTCAAAAGTGCCCCGTTTTTACCGCGTTTCGAGGGCATTTTCGACATGCTTTGTCCATTGTTTTCCGTAACATAAACGCAAAGGCCGCGAAGACGCAAAGGTTTTTTATTTTTTCTTGAACAAAGGGACACGGAGACACAGAGAAGATATACGTTTCATTATTAAAACGCAAAGGCGCGAAAACGCGAAGAGATAAAAGAAACTGCCATGGGACGTCATAAAATCTCTGTGTCTCCGTGTCCCTTTGTTCAAGAAAAAATTAAAAGCCTTTGCGTCTTTTCGGCCTTTGCTTTAAATTAAATCTCTGTGTCTCCGTGTCTCTGTGTTCTGAAAAATCCCCTTCACGCCTTTGCGTCTGAATCATCATAATACGCACGATGAAAACAAAATGGGGCGGACCTCCGAAGAAGTCCGCCCCTCACGGTTATTGATCCTGATGTTATTAGAACTTAGCCATCTTTATTGCGTCGATAGCACACTCGTCGCCCTTGTTTCCGAGCCGTCCCCCGCTGCGGTCCTTAGCCTGCTGGAGGTCCTCGGTGGTGAGAAGACCATATATAATAGGTATCTCACTCATGGTGTTCAGGCGTGCTATTCCGGCCGTGACGCCCTGACAGATATAGTCGAAATGGGGTGTCTCGCCGCGGATGACGCTGCCCAGAACGATAATGGCGTCGAAACTGCCGTTGAGCGTCATACGGTGGGCACCGTAGATAAGCTCAAAGCTGCCCGGCACGGTCTTGACGTGGATGTTCTCCGGCAGTGCCCCGTGCTTTTCGAGCGTGCTCACCGCACCGTTCAGCAGTGCCCCTGTGATTTCCGGATTCCACTCGGCCACCACGATGCCGAAGCACATGTTGCTGGCGTCGGGGATGCTGGCTGAGTCGTATTCGGACAGGTTGTGAAGTGCTGTTGCCATTTATTTTGTCGTTGCGCGTTCGATATACTTGTCTATTGTCTGATACTGCATCGAGTTGAAATACTTCTCCTTGATTTCCTGATACAGCTTCAGAGCCTCGTCTTTCTTGCCCTGCTTCTCCAAAATCTCACCTGCCTGAATGAGGTAGAGGGGCGAGAGGGTGTTGTTGTCAGCCGTCTTGGCTGCCTTCTTGAGGAGGTCGACAGCCTTGTCCAGCTGCTTGAGATGGGCATAGGCGTTGCCCAGCGCGCCTATTGCGGCGGGGCTAATCATCTGGTCGCCCTGTCCGTCATACTTCTCGATGTAGGCGGCAGCCTCCGTCCATTTGTCCAGATGGGCGTAGCAGAGGCCGGCATAGAGATTGGCCAGATTGCCGGCGTCGGTGCCGCTGTAGTCTGCTGCGACGCTGACAAAACCGGGATAGCCGGCTCCGTCGCCGTTAAGAGCCTTGTCAAACTGCTCTGCGGCGAAATAGTCCTGTCCCTTGGCGATGGCTGTATTTGCCTTGTCCTCGCGCGGGCCCTTGACGTATGTGTTATAAACGACGATGCCGGCGATAATCACGATCACTGCAATTACCCCGGCGATGATAGCCTTCCTGTATTTCAGGAACGCCATTTCAGAGCTGTTGAGCGTTTCTTCCGTATTGACGGCCGCGCTCTTCTGGTTTTTAATGTCTGCCATATTATTGTCTTTCTATTTTCTTATTTCAATTTGCGGAGCAAAATTACGTAATTTATCGGACATATTGAAATTTATCAATAACTTTTTTCTCTTTTTACTTGCAAATCACGTAACTTTGCAGTAAAATAGCAATTTACGTCACCGATGATACTCCAGAAACTGTCCATCATCAACTATAAGAACATCCCGGAGGCTACGCTCGGCCTGTCTCCGAAAATCAACTGTCTGATAGGACAGAACGGGGTCGGAAAGACCAACGTTCTCGATGCGGTCTATTATCTCTCGTTCTGCCGCAGCGCCCACAACCCGGTGGACTCTCAGGTCATCCGCCACGGCCAGGACTTCTTCGTCCTCGACGCCGCCTACGTGACCGACAGCGGCGAGCCGGAGGCCATCTACTGCGGCATGAAGCGCGGAACGAAGAAACATTTCAAGCGCAACAAGAAGGAATACCGGCGGCTCTCGGAACACATCGGACTCATCCCGCTGGTGGCGGTGTCGCCCTCCGACACGCTTCTCATCGAAGGAGGAAGCGAGGAGCGCCGCCGGTTGATGGACATCGTCATATCCCAGTATGACCACAGCTACATCGAGGCGCTCACCCGATACACCAAGGCGCTCACCCAGCGCAACGCCATGCTGAAGATGGAGGCCGAGCCCGACCCGGCGATAATGGACATCTGGGAAGAACAGATGGCCGCCGAGGGAGAGCTGATATACCGGAAAAGAGATGAATTCGTACGCGAGCTGACGCCCGTCTTCCAAGATTACTATCAGAACATATCCTCCCGGCGCGAGGAGGTCGGCCTTGACTACATGTCCCACTGCCAGCGCGGACCGCTGCTGGACGTAATCCGCCGCGACCGCCACAAGGACCGTGCCGTCGGATACTCGCTCCACGGCGTCCACCGCGACGACCTTGAGTTCACTCTCGGCGGCCATCCCATGAAGCGCGAAGGCAGCCAGGGTCAGAACAAGACGTTCGTAATCGCCCTGAAACTTGCGCAGTTTGACTTCCTCCGGCGCACTGCCTCACGGACAACACCACTCCTGCTGCTCGACGACATCTTCGACAAGCTGGACGCCGAGCGCGTTGAAAAGATTGTGGAACTGGTCTCCGGCGACGCCTTCGGACAGATTTTCATCACCGACACCAACCGCGACCACCTCGAACAGATTCTCCGCAACAGCTCCCATGACTACAAACTGTTCCACGTCGAGAATGGGGAGATAACGGAGAGGGAGATTTAGAGGAGAGGAACTATATTAAAAAGAACAAGGTCTTATATTTAAAGGAACGAAGTTCTATATTTAAAGGAATACGATTCTATATTATAAAGAAAAGAACACAATGTTTAAAAGAGATGTATATGCCATCCGCGACCTAATCATGCGCAACCTGCGCGTCCAAGGTCTGGAGACCCCGCTGCTTCAAAAGCGGCTCGTCGACGCATGGCCGCAGGTCGCCGGTCCGCTGATAGCGCGCTACACGGTGGACACGGCCATACGCAATCAGACATTGTGGGTGCGCCTCTCCAACCCCGCCCTACGCGCCGATCTGAGCATGCGCCGCCAGGAATTCGTCCGCCGGCTCAACGAGCATGTCAGCAGCCAAATCATCACGGACATTCGTTTTTGCTGAACGTAGCTTTCAGCGAGTGTCCCCGCCCTGCAACGGCTTCTTCCTATTTCTCTTCGTGTGCAGTCCAAACCACCACGTTTCGCTTTTTGTAATTCATATCATATTCGTCATTAATCTCCAGCGTTGAGCCATCGTCAGAAGTAATAACTCGTTTTACTATAAGATAATTAGGTATGTCTCTGAGATAAGCGAGCGACAATTTTACTTTCTCCTTTTTGCCTTTCTCATGCTTCCCTATCCACTTACCCATGTCGGTCAAGGCTTTGTGAAGCGCCTTACTCGCTTTTGTCTTCCGGCTGTTTGTCTTCACATTATGTACATTTCCGTCCCCGTCAATCGTGAACGACGCTTCTGTCCACCCGTCGACAATGCCCTCACCAGCCGGCAAACGTTCTTTTAAATATTCACCAAGAGACTTTTCCACACCCCTACCATACACATTCGCTTCCTCCTTATCTTTACTTTCGTCCTTAGCCAACATGCGTTCCCGTAAAGGATACATACGTTTCAGTAAAGAATCCAACTCTCCAGGCGTCAGTTTTTCCCCGTGCTCAAACTTACGTTGGGCTATTCCTACACTTTCATTAAGTATCTTGTCGTCCAAAATTCTAATCTCATTATAGACTATCCAGTTAAGACAGCCAATCTGATATGTGACAAAGAGCTTGTCCCCTATCTTGAATTTCTCCCATTCCCAATGATCGTATTTAATACGCTTCCGTTTATCTTCAATTTTAAACTCTATGTAATAAGACCTACTTCTCCCCCATCTTTCTGTTATGCAATCAGACACAAAAGAGACAACGGAGTATTGAGGGCCACGTTGTCTTTGGTTTATGTCTCCCTTCGTTTTGTCATAGAAAAGAGGAATAAACATCAAATACAATACTATAAAAATAGTTTTATAATTCCCATCCGAGAGTACCACCTCTCCCTTTTTGCGCTTAGCACTATCCAAAGCCTTCATCAAAGCCACAAAGAGATATTCAAGCGGCAGAACCAATATGAAAGAAATGGCAATAAAGCGGAACAATACATCTCCATAGGACAACTTTATAATCAAATCGACGGTCTCCCTGTCATACCATAACAGACCACATACGAAAACGAGAAAGAGTGCTGGAGATATGAGAGTACGCCAAGTGCATTGGCGTTTCAGCCACCCTATTATTCCATTGCTGTCTTCTTCATCAGCCCAGCGGCGTTCATCATCATTTTCTTCAACCGTGTTATCAAAATCTTCTATCATAATCGTTTTAATTTAAATAATCATTTTCGTTCATTATTATATATGCTTCCATACTTCGGCGGCATAATGGAGCAACGGACAGCAAGCCTTGGACGGGGCTTCCTCAGCAGATGATTTCATCCATGATGACGTCCGTCGGGTCAGTCGGGACGGCGTCGACGAGCTGAAAGGGGAAGCAGACACCTATTTTATATGCGCGCGGAAGGAGGGGAAGGAAGCGGTCGTAGTAGCCGCGGCCGCGTCCGAGACGGTGGCCGCGGCGGTCGAACGCCATGCCGGGGATGACGGCGAGGTCAATCCGGGAGTAGTCGGTGAAGAGCGCGCCGCAGGGTTCCATGATGCCGAAAGCGCCGCAGGACAGGTCATCGGGGCCGGTGTAAAGGCGCAATTCCATGTCGGTGGCACCCGTGACACGGGGCAGGAGGATGGTTTTGCCGGTAAGAGGATTCTCCGTTTTTGCCGCAATGGCGTCCGGTGAAGCCGGTCCGGCGAGCAGACGGCGGGTGTCCACCTCGTCGGGCAGCGAGTGGTAGAGCATGACGGTGCGGGCGGCGGCGAACTGGGGATGGGCCGTCAGGCGGCGGATAACGGCAAGCGACATTTCGTCCAGGGCCTCCCGGTCGAAATGCCGCTTGCTTTCACGTATCGTCTTGCGCAGTTCTTTCTTGTCCATATTCCCCGCGACGTCTAAGCATTGGCCATCTTCACACATTTCATGACGGCGACAGTATGGTCATACGCCGCACTGCTCATGGCCGTCTTCTGCTTCTCCGGCTGCACCACCGGGCGCTTGGGGAACGCCAGTCCGGCCTTAAAGACGTCGAGAGAGCGGAGAATCACGGGGTCGTCGGCGTTGAGATATTCAATCCACGCCTCGTCGTCGAGGATATTGTAGATTATCCGGCTGTTGATGAAACGCTCCAACAGGCTGTGGGACTTGCGTATCATGAGATTGCGGCGGCGCAGCCCGTTCTTGTCGGCGAAGTCGGCAAACTTCTCCACCATGCCCTGCTTGACGAGATAGGCCGACAGCTCCTTCATCGTCTTCATCTCGCTGAGGCGCGCCCGGTTCTCGTCCGTGTACTTGTAGGCGAACTGGAGGATGAGACCGGTCATGCCCGCCTCCTTATAGTAGGAGGTCATTCCGGTGGTGTCCTCCGGCACGAATATGTCGGGCGTGATGCCTCCGCCGCCGTAGACGGTGCGTCCGATGCCGGTGTGATAGGCCGGTCCGGTGTGCTTGATGCTGTCCTGCGAGAAATATTCGCCGTGCTGATAGCGGTAGAGAAGATCCTCCTCATAGCCCTTGTCGGCTCCCGAGGTGTAGGGCTTCTGTATGCAGCGGCCGGCGGGAGTGTAGTAGCGGGCTATCGTCAGACGTATCATCGAGCCGTCGTTGAAGGCTATCGGCTGCTGAACGAGGCCCTTTCCGAAGGACCGGCGGCCGATTATCGTTCCGCGGTCGTTGTCCTGTATGGCACCGGCGAGGATTTCGGAAGCCGACGCCGAGCCCTCGTCGATGAGCACGACGAGCGGAATATGCTGGTAGCTGCCGCGTCCGTCGCTGCGGTACTCCTGCCGCGGTGACTTCCGTCCCTGCGTGTAGACGATGAGACGGTCCTTCGGCAGTAGCTCATTGGCGATCTGAACAGCCGAGGCGAGATAGCCTCCTGTGTTTCCGCGGAGGTCAATCACCAGATTCCGGAAGTCTTCCTGAGAGAGCCGCGCCAGGGCGATGAGCATCTCGGGATAGGTGTTCTCGCCGAAGTTCTTAATCCGGATATAGCCCGTATGGGCGTCGAGCATGTAGGTGGCGTTGATGCTCCGCTGCGGGATGTCACCGCGGGTGACGGTTATGTAGCGCACCTTCTTCTCGCCGTAGCGCATGATGCCCAGCTTCACCTTCGTGTCCTTAGGGCCTTTGAGGCGGTGCATGGCCTCCTCATTGGTCACCTCCTTGCCCACGAAGGCGGTGTCGTTGACGCTGACAATCTTGTCGCCGGCAATCACGCCGGCACGTTCGGCCGGCCCGTTGCCGATGACGTTCTGGACACGGATGGTGTCCTCGCGTATCGTGAACTCGATTCCGACGCCGGAGAATGAACCTTTCAGGTCGTCGTTGACCGTCTGGACGTCCTTCGCGCTGATATAGACGGAATGGGGGTCAAGCTCGGAAAGTATCTGCGGCATGGCTTCCTCAACGAGCTGATTGATGTTGACCGTGTCCACATACTGGTCGTCAACGATGTGGAGCAGGTTGTTCAGCTTGTTGCTGCTGGAGTTGATGATGCTCAGGCGGTTGCCCGAGAAATGGTTGGCGTAGAACGTTCCTATCAGTATTCCCACGATCACGCAGGCTGCCATGATGAGCGGCATGAGGCGGTTGGACTTATTCTGACTCATTGTTGTCCGGGTTTAGGTATATCACTTCGATTCCGGCGCGGCGCAGGAGGCGTATTCCGTCTTCGAGGCGATAGTGTTCGCCGTAGACCACGCGCCTGATGCCGGCCTGTATTATGAGTTTGGAGCACTCTATGCAGGGCGATGCCGTGACGTAGAGCGTCGCTCCGTCGCTGTTGTTGGAGCTGCGCGCCAGCTTCGTGATGGCGTTGGCCTCAGCGTGCAGCACGTATGGGTGGGTGACGTTGGCCTCGTCCTCACACACATTGTCAAATCCGCTCGGCGTCCCGTTGTAGCCGTCGCTGATAATCATCTTTTCCTTGACGACCAGCGCTCCGACCTGACGCCGCCGGCAGTAGCTGTTCTCGGCCCAGATGCGCGCCATGCGGAGATAGCGCAGGTCGAGCAGATGCTGTTTCTCCTCCTCTCTTGTCATTGGTCTGTCGTTTTAATCCCAGAGCTGCGTGGCGGCCGTTGTGCCGCGCCGCCGCGCCTCTCCTGCTACTCTTCCTTTTTCGGTACTGCTATCCTGTTGCGCCGGAGAAGGGCGTCGATGGTCGGCTCGCCGCCACGGAAACGGCGGTAGAGCTCCATCGGATGTTCCGTTCCTCCGCGCGAAAGGATGGTGTCGCGGAAGCGCCGGGCCGTCTTGCGGTCGAAGATGCCCTTCCTGCGGAACACGCTGAAGGCGTCGGCTTCGAGAACCTCGGCCCACTTATAGCTGTAGTATCCGGCAGCATAGCCTCCGGACATGATGTGGCTGAACTGGACCGTCATGCACGTGTCCGGCAGCTGGGGCTGGACGATGGCCTTCTCCCATGCGTTCTTCTCAAACTCGATGATGTCGTCCGTGAACGGCTTGCGGCGCGTATAGTAGGCCATGTCGAGAAGTCCGAAGCTCACCTGGCGCAGGCAGCCGTAGGCAACCATGAAGTTGCGGCTCTTCACGATGGCGCCGATGAGCTCGTCCGGCAACGGCTCGCCCGTCTCATAGTGGACGGCGAAGGTGCGGAGGAAGGCCTTCTCGACGGCATAGTTCTCCATGAACTGTGACGGCAGCTCGACGAAATCCCACCACACGTTCGTTCCACTGAGGCTCTCGAAGCGCGTGTTGGCGAACATGCCGTGGAGCGCGTGACCGAACTCGTGGAGGAACGTCTCGACCTCGCCGAGCGTCAGCAGCGCGGGCTTTCCGTCCGTGGGCTTCGTCAGGTTCATCACCACGCTGACGTGGGGACGCACGTTGACGCCCTTGCGGTCAATCCACTGGCCCTGAAACTCCGTCATCCAGGCTCCGCCCTGCTTGCCCTTGCGCGGGTGGAAATCGGCGTAGAAGACGGCCAGATAGGTTCCGTCCTCATCGAACACCTCGTATGCCCGGACGTCAGGATGATAGACCGGAATGTCACGGTTCTCGCGGAACGTGATGCCGTAAAGCCGGTTGGCCAGCCCGAAGACGCCGTCAATGACGCGCGACAGCTCGAAATAGGGCCGGAGCATCTCCGAGTCAATCTTGTAGCGCTTCATCTGCAACTTGTGCGTATAGTAGCTGAAGTCCCACGGCTGGACCTTGAAGGGATGCTTCTCTATATGCCACGCCTCGCGCTTGACGGCGTCGACCTCCTTCTCCGCCGTGGGGCGGTAGGCCTCGACGAGCTGGTCGAGAAGACGGTAGACGTTGCGCACGCCTCCCGCCATGCGGGGCTTCAGGACATATCCGGCGTAGGTCTTGTGGCCGAGCAGCTGGGCAATCTCGCGGCGCAGGTCAATCAGGCGCCGGCATATCTCCATGTTGTTCTCGCTGTTGTCATGCGTGCAGACGGTGTTCTTCGCCATATACATCCTCTCCCGCAGGTCGCGGCGCGTCGAATAGGTCATGAACGGGCCGTAGCTCGGCTGGTCGAGCGTGAACACCCAGCCCTCCAGCCCGCGCTCGCAGGCCGCCAGTGCCGCTGCCTCGCGCGCCGTCTCGGGCAGTCCGTCGAGGTCGGCCTCATCGGTCAGATGGAGTGTGAAGGCCTTGTTCTCTTTCAGCAGGTTCTGGGAGAACCGGAGCGACAGCATGCCCGCCTCCTCCGTCAGACGGCGCAGCGTCTCCTTGCCTTCGTCGTCGAGCAGCGCACCGCTGCGCACGAAGCCCTCGTAGCTGGTTTCGAGCAGCATCTTCTCCTCCGGCGTGAGCCTCCGGTGATGGCGGTAGACGGCACGTATGCGCTCAAAATATTTCGGGTTGAGCCTCATGTCGTTGGCGTGCTTCGTCAGGATGGGCTGCATCTTCTGGGCCAAGGCGTCCATCTCGTCACTGGTCTCTGCGCTCAGCATGTTATAGAACACGGTGGACACGCGCCCCAGCAGGTCATAATAGCCCTCCGACGGCTCGCCGTCGTTGATGAGCGTGTTGTCGAACGTGGGCCGCTCGGGGTTGCTGATGATCTTCTCCATCTGCTCGTTGTCGCGGCGGATGCCCTCCATAAAAGCCTCCTCGAAGTGTTCGATCCGGATGCGGTCGAACGGAACGGTGTCATGCGGAGTGGCGTATGGCATGAAAAACGGATTGCTGTTAGTCGCTGTCTCTATGTTGTTCTCTCTCATGGTCTTTGGTTTATCTCTTGTCGTTTCACTTTCGGCACGAATGCTGTTCCCCGGTCCAAACCGGCGGCGACGTCCGCACCACATTTTTATATTTAGTTTGCAAAGTTAGTAAAAATATCACATACAATCCCGTATGAAATAAAAATTAACGTAACTTTATACTTGGGACCTGCGACTCTGCGTCTTTACGTCGTTGCGTTGAAATCATGCGGAAGTCGTAACTTTCTTTACTTTAACGAGTGTTAACGCCCCACCCGTTCCGCAAACCCGCATTTTTACCCGAAAAACGGGCGATTTTCGCCATTTTTGTTAATCCCCTAACCATCAGCGCGTTATCCAACCTTCCGTTTCTACGGAAATTTTCCGGCCTTGCCGTAAGGGCCTCCCAGCCTTGCAATAGCGGCCTTACGGCATGTCGACAAGCGCCCCGTTGCACGACGGCGGCGGCCTTTTCGCAACCCCGGGAGGCCCTTACGGCTCGCGGCGGCAACAAAAATGTGACGAAAAACGGGTCTCGCCGGATCGCTGAACCCACTTTTTCGGAACTTCCTGAGGCCCTGTTTTTCAGAACAACCACGACATTTTAAGATTTCGCGAGGATATAGTTGAATATATCCAACCATAAACGGCCGTTACGGGGGTCCTTTATGTTGTTTCATCGGTTAGTAAATCAGTCAGTAGCTGGCCGAAGCCTTTGTCGTCGCAAACGATAATAAAATCCGCCGGACAACGAACAAAAATCAAAGGAAAAATGCAAGAACTACACTCATTTCCCCATAATCCTCGACTTTTTCCGTCACAAAGCCGCCGGTTCTCCAACGTTTTTCAACGTCTTTTCAACGCAAAGGCGCAAAGACGCGAAGAAAGCCGCAAGCCGCAATCACGCTGTCAGCGCTGTAACGGATTTGCAATCACGGAGGTTCCCTTGCCGTCATATTCGCACACCTCGATGCGTCCTGTCAGGGCGCAGAGAGCGTTGTAGGCCAATGAAGCGATTTCGTTTTCGCCCGGCATGACGACGACCGGAGCGAGGAAATCTATCTGCGGCCGCAGACGGTCCATGCAGTAGGTGCTGTGGGCGATGCCGCCGGTGAGAATGATGGCGTGTTCCTCACCGTGGAGAGTGACGTGCATGGCTCCTATCTGCTTCGCAATGGTGTAGAGCATGGCGTCAAGTATTGTCCGGCAGGGCTCTTCGCCGTCCTCTGCCCACCGCGAGATGGTGATCATGTCGTTCGTCCCCATATAGGCCATCAGTCCGCCGTGACCGTGAATCATCTTCTTCATCTGGCGGATGTCATAGCGTCCGCTGAAGCACATCTCGACGAGCTGTCCGGCCGGTATCGTTCCTGCGCGTTCCGTCGAGAACGGTCCCTCGCCGTCGAGGGCGTTGTTGACGTCAATGACACGTCCGCGGCGGTGGGCGCTGACCGAGATGCCGCCGCCCATGTGGGCGACAATCACGGAGATGTCCTCATACCGCAGTCCCTTCGAGGCAGCATAACGGCGGGCCATGGCCTTGCTGTTGAGGGCGTGGAAGACCGACTTGCGCTCAATGCCGGGGATGCCGGTGTAGCGTGCGACGGGCTGAAACTCGTCGACGACCACGGGGTCGGCGATATATGCCGGGCAGCCGCATTCCTCGGCCAGCTCGGCGGCCAGCAGTCCCCCGAGATTGCAGACATGGTCCATGGCGGCATGGCGCAGGTCGTGCTTCATCAGTTCATTGACACGGTAGATGCCGCCCGGCAGCGGACGGAGCAGACCGCCGCGGCCGATGACGGCGTCGAAGCTCACGGGAATGCCGTCGGCGGCAAGACGTCCGCGGATGAAGCGCATCCGGTAGTCATACTGTTCGATGCTGCTGTGGAACCGGGACAGCTCTGCCGGTGCGTGGTGGGCACCGGACTGCCACAGCGGCCGCTCGTCTTCATAGACGGCAATCTTGGTCGATGTTGCGCCGGGGTTGATGATGAGGATTTTCATTTAGAAGGTTGAAGGTTGAAAGCGATGGGGAGTTATGGGAATAATGGGAAGGGAGGGGAAGCTATGGAACGTTCTGCCATATATAAAATGTGTAGCGTTCTAAAGACAGGCAAGGGCGAGACTGTAGTATTTCGACACCCGCGAGTCTGCCCGCGAGGCTACGACAACCGGCACGGTCGTTCCGGCAAGCCATCCGGCCGTAGTGGCCGAGGCGAGGAGCGTTATGGTCTTGTAGAACGTGTTTCCGGCTTCGATGTTCGGGAAGATGAGGACATCGGCCTGACCGGCCACCGGCGAATAAATGCCCTTTATGTCACCGCTGTGGGCGTCAAGCGCCGTCTTCACGTCCATAGGACCGTCGACGACCACGGAGCCATAGTCGCCGCGGGCGGCACGCCGGATTATCTCTTCGTAGGAAAGCGTATGAGGGAACCGCTCGTTGACCTTCTCCGTGCAGTGGGTCAGGGCAATCCGGGGTATGTCGATGCCGAACCGGCGGCAGGCGTCGGTGCAGGCGCGGACGATGGCGTCAAACTGTTCCGTGGTTGGCCGCGGGATGACGGCGGCATCAGAAAAGAGGAGCAGCCGGTCGACAGCGGGCATGCTTGCCGCGGTGATGTGGGTCATGACGCGGCCCGGTTCGAGCAGTCCGTTCTGCTTGTCAAGCACGGCGTGGAGGAGAACATCGGTGTTGACCGTGCCCTTCATCAGCACCTCGGCCTCTCCCCGCCTCACTGCCGCCACCGCTTCGCGCGAGGCTTCGGCAGCATCGGAGCATGCGATTACGCGGACGTATTCACGATGTGACTCGATGACGTCCATCAGACTGGGGCTGAGTTCACCGGAAGTTGTCAGCACAAAACGCGCAAAACCTTCGATGAGTGCGCGTCCGATGACATACTCCGTGTGAGTGTCATGGGGGCAGGCGAGAGCCACGTTGCGACGGCGCGGCAGGGCCGATAGGCGGCTGCTGAGCGAAGTGAGGTCTCTTAGTGGTTGCATAGGCTTTATTTTTTGCAAACTTATCGAATTTTTCTGTATTACGGATAAGTTTTTGCAACTTTTTTCATTACGACGACCATTTTACGTTCCTAATACTTCCTGACAGCAACGATTTTGCAGTCAGAAGACTGCGAGCCGACGGATTGTCATTCCGTAAGGTCGCGGTCGGCCACGGGAGCTTTGTCAGACATGATTGACATCTGGCCATGGGCGATGTAGGATTTTGAGGCATCTATAGCGATGAGCACACCGTCGGCCACACCGGACGCTGCGGCATGATAGCGGAACGTCGTGACACGACTGGCATGGCGGCCGAGATATGTCAGCCGGCCGTCGGTCGGGTCCATCCACCATACGTCCTTCGCCTCGCCGCTGACTTTCGTGAGGTCGACGCGCATGTCGCGGCCCGTGTGGTTGTAGACGAGGATGTAGTCGCGGCCGCGTGTGGCCAGCAGCCGATCGTAGCGCTCGCCGTTGCCGAGGATGACGCTTTGGTCGGGAACGCGGTCGAAATAGGGCAGCGAGAGCATGAGACGCTTCAGATATTTCATCTGATTGTATCCCGGATCGTCCAACGCCTTGTACCACGGACGACCGGCGCCGTCGGCGAAATAGGCTCCGGGGATGCCAGGACGGACAAACTGCATGATGGCGTTGTTGCCGTAGGTGTGGCCGCACGACCCGGCGAAGACCGACCAGTAGGCGTAGCGGCGCACGTCACGGGCAGTCCAGCGCGGTTCGCTGGCGTTGTGAAGCCCCTGCGGTATGCCCTCGTATGACGGTTCGCCGTCGAGGACAGGCTTCAGCGGGCGGTGCTGCCATGCCGAGTCGACGTACATCCAGGAGTCTTCCTCGGTCCCGTCGGGGATGGGATAGCTCTTGTTTCCCATGCGTTGGCCATAGCGCCGGTGGCCGCTCTGGAACATGTTGAAGTCCAGCCAAGGGCGGTCATTGAACCATTTGGCCGAGGTCGTGCGTCCCCGCGGATGGAATGTCATGAGGTGGTTGGGGTCGAGAGACTTTATCGTCGTGGCCAGCGTTTCCCATACCGCCGTGCGCACGCTGCCCTCGATGTCGCCTCCGATGATCCAGACGATGTTTTTCCTGCGGCCATATCGCTTGGCGAGAAAGCGACCGTAACGGACGGCCTGACTCTCGTCCATGCGCCCGGCCTTGACCAGTCCGCCCCAGATGCAGACCATGCCGACGTAAATGCCGTGGCGGGCTGCGCAGTCGACGATGTAGTCGAGATGGTCCCAATAACCGTAGGATAAATCCGGGGAGGGAGGAGTGTGGAGAGAGGAGGGAGATATGTCTCTGTCCGCTACCTCTGCCCCTGAGGCATTTCTCCCTCCACGCTCCTCACTCCTCCCTCCACCCTCCTCACTCCACTCTCCTCCAAAGTCAAAATCCGGCGTCATTGACATCTGGCCGTAGGCGTTGAACGCCGGCACGCCGTTGATGACCTGCACCTGCACGACGTTATAGCCGGCGTCGGCACATCTCGAAAGATAAAATTCCGCCTCGTCGCGGTCCAGCCGTTCGGGCAGCAGCCACCCCGTGTCGGCCAGCCAGAAGAACGGGCTGCCGTCGGCATGGCGCAGGAAGCGGCCGTTCTCCGAGACCTCCAGCCGCCCGCTGTCCCATGGATGAGTCGCTCCGGAAGCGGCCGCGGCCACTGTCATGAGGAGCATGAAGAGAAAGACATATCGCTGTTTCATGATTTCAGGTTGTTATTGCGGTAAGTAAGTGAACACGGTTGATTCATATAAAGTAAACGCAAAGACGCAAAAGCGCAAAGGCCTGATGTGATGGAATAAATACCACAACCATGGACTCTGCGTTTTTGCGTCTTTGCATTTACGTTCGTCATGAGCCTGACCGGAAGGCCTTAGTCCCTCCTTCCGAAGATGCGGAGCAGATAGAGGAAGAGGTTGATGAAGTCGAGATAGAGCGACAGCGCGCCCAGCAGGGCTATCTTCTGTGCCGTCTCGCCCGTGTCTTCGGCCGCCATGAGCATCTGCTTTATCTTCTGCGTGTCGTAGGCCGTCAGTCCGGCGAACACCAGCACGCCGATATAGCTCACGATCAGCTCAAGGCCGGTGCTGCGCATGAACAGGTTGACAACCGAGGCGATGATCAGACCGATGAGCGCCATCAGCAGGAATTTGCCCATGCCGGAGAGGTCCTTCTTCGTCGTATATCCGATGGCGGCCATCGCGCCGAACGTTCCGGCGGTGATGAAGAACACTTTGGTTATCGACGACATGGTGAAGGCGAGGAATATCACCGACAGCGTAGCACCGTTGATGACGGAATAAGCCACGAACATCAGCGTCGCCACTGACAGCGACAGCCGGTTGATGGCGGCGCTGAGCCAGACGACCAGACCGAACTCGGCTATGATAAGACCCCAGAACAGCACACTGTTCGTCATTATAGCCGAAATCGCGGCCGGGCTTGTCGCCACGCCGTAGGCCGTAAAGCCTGTAATCACGAGGGCCATGGCCATCCACAGATAGACCTTTCTCATCAATGCCGGAAATGCGGCGGACAGGTAAAGCTCCCTGTCGCGTGAGGCGTTCTCAACGCCGAAATTACTGTAATTCATATTCTTTTATATTTATATAATACATGTCTCTTCCTGCAACTACCGTGCCAGCGCGCCCATGCGTTGCTGCCGCAAAGCCAATGCGGGCACTGTCCTGCAAAGTTATTGATTATTTCCTGACTATCCGCAAAGCATGTCATAAAAAACAATAAAACCGCCGCAAACGCCTTTTTGTCAGTCCGTCAGCGTCATTTCCGGCACCGTTTCCCGTGGTTTCAGCCGCGCCGGAAGCGGTTTTCCGCGGTTTCGGGGCAATTCCGCCGCCGGAAAGCCATTTCTCCGCCGCACCGCTGACGCTTTCTCGCGATTTATGCGTAACTTTGCCTGTGGAGGCTGCACTGACGCACGCCCCATAACGACAACTGAATATGAACACAACCTTCACCCTACGACCCGGCCGTCCTGAGGACGCGCCGGAGATTGCCCGACTGATTGTCATGGCCATGACCGACGAGTGCTGCCGCCACTTCTACGGCCCGGACCACACCGCCGGCGACTTCCTGCGGCTCATCACGCGCCTCGCCGCCGCCACCGGAACGCAATACAGCTACGAGAACGCCATCTGCGCCGTCGACCCGGACGACGGCAGCATCGCCGGTGTCAGCGTCAGCTACGACGGCGCGCGCCTCATCGAACTGCGCCGCCACTTCATCGACGGCGCCATCCGCGAGTTTGGCATCGACCACAGCGCCATGGAGCCGGAGACGCAGGCGGGCGAGCTCTATCTCGACTCACTGGCCGTATGGCCCCGCTACCGCGGCCACGGCATCGCCACAATGCTCCTCCATGCCACCGCCGAACGTGCCCGCCGCATGGACTGCGGCCCTCTCGGGCTGCTCGTGGACGAGGGCAACCCGCGCGCAGAACGCCTATATAATAAGGTGGGCTTCCGGTATGTGAACGCCAGCATGTGGGGAGGACACAGGATGAAGCACCTGCAGATGGAATAAAAAAAACACCCCAACCCTCCCGAAGGGATGGAGCTTAATATGCTTATAGTGAATGTGAATCCGCCACGATGTTCTGAGTAAGAACGTCATGGCGGATTCATTGAGTCCTGTTATTTTAATTGAAACGTTACCGGAAGAGTGAAATATACTGGTACCGGTTCACCATCTATTCTTCCCGGAATCCATCGTGGCATCGCTCTTACGACGCGATAAGCCTCCATGTCAAGTAGTGGATTAACACTGCGCTCGACTGATATATCGCGGACCGAACCGTCCGGAGCCAGAACAAATTTCATGATAACACGTCCTTGAATACCTGCTTCCGCCGCAACTGCGGGATACCTGATGTTCTTGCTCAACCACTCCATCAGTTTTGCATCACCGCCGGGAAACATTGGCATTTGCTCGACAGAGTCATATTTCTTCTCAAATTTCACAGTGGTGACTTCCATTCCATTTCTCTTGACGATCTTGTAGTCGGCCCAAAAGGCGCTATCCTGCTTGGCCTGAATCTGCTTTTCCTGTTCAAATCGCAGACTTGCCGCATTAAAAATGCTGTCCAACTGTTCTTTAGTCAATCTCTTTTGTTCTGTTGGCTGTTCAGACTTACCGTCCTTTTTCTTCTGTGCATCAACAGGATGCACCCCAAGTAGCATAATGGCTACAAATAATACTAATAATCTCATACGTATCGTTTTATTAATTAAACAATGTACAAAAGTAAACATTTTATTTTTACCCCCCCCGAATTAATATTCATTAACACTAAATCAGATAAACGGGTGGCTATCATTTAAAGGGCAATTGGATGTTTTCATAACAGCCTCAAAGGCGTTTTGCTTGTTGGAAAGGATTATATCCATAAAGTAAAATGAGTCATATTACTCAGTAAAATGAGTCATATTACTCGGTAAAATGAGTCATATTACTCGGTAAAATGAGTCATATTACTCAGTAAGACAGGCTATATTGGTCGGTAATATAGCCTGTTTTACTGACCAATATAGCCTGTTTTACATGATTATTGCGGCGCGGTGACGACGCAGGAAGCATGCGGTTAGGATGAAAAGGGCATACGGTGGATTATGAGAAAGGCGTCATTCCAGCACGTGGGGTTCGTCGGGGATGTGGGTGCTCTTTATCTTCCACTCCGGCGGATAGAGGTTGTTGGCCCGCGTACCGATGTTCTTCACGAAGCCGAGCAGCGCGCCGCGGTATTTAACAATGACGAGGCCGCGCGGCGTGTCGGGCGGAAGCGTGACCGCCTCCTTGCGCAGATAGGCCACGGCTTGAGCGTACGTGAGTTCTGCGGATGGAAAGGCGCCGGGCTGGAGGGCCGTCGACAGGGCGAGCGACTGGTCGGGAATGAGGTCACGTCCTTTGGTCTGGCCGACAGTAACACCGGCCGAGAGAATGCGGAGCGAACGGGAGGCAATGTCGTAGACGGGGACAAGAGCGGGAGGAAGGGCAAGAATCGTTTCCGGAGAAGATTTCTCGGAAGAAGAAAAAGAATTTTTCCCGGGGGCTGAGCCGGGCTTCCCGGAGGCAGAAAAAGACTTCCCTGAGAATGAAGAGGAGGATTTTCCGGAAGCAGAAGATGACTTCTCGGAGGCAGACGGCGATGCGGCGGAAGCGGCCGTGATGAGCCAGAACGTCTCGGGAAGTATGCCGGCGGCTTCCTCCGGACGGCCTAAGGATGCGGCTATCATGGCCTGCAGCCGGGCAGCGGCGTCATTGCCGCGCGCCCCACCCTTCTTTCCTGTCTTCTGAGAGACAGCGAGCGGGCGCTCAGCAACGCCGGAACCGGCGGCACAGTCATTTATTATAAAGTTGTCTTCCCCACCCTTTCTCATCACGGCGCAGAAGAGACCTTCGCCGCGCGTGCTGCCTGGGATGAACCGATAGACCGGTTCCGTGAATCCGTGAAGCAGCGAGCCGCTGATGCCCCACGCATCGGACGTGTAGACCGGCAGCACCGTGGCACCGAGCTCAGTGCACGCCCAACGGACGTTCTCCTCGTTTTCGGCCGTGTTGAACGTGCATGTGGAATATATCATCAGCCCGCCCGGACGCAGACACCGCCACGCATCCGCCACAATCTCGCGCTGCAGACGGCTGCAACTGTCCACGTTCTGCGGGCTCCACTCGCCGATGGCGCCGCTGTCCTTGCGGAACATGCCTTCTCCGGAACACGGAACGTCACACAGGATGACGTCGAACGTCAGTCCCGAACGGGCGTAGTCGCGCGGATAGTTGTTCGTGACGATGACGTCGGGACAGCCCCATTTCTGGATGTTCTCCTTCAAGATCTGTGCCCGCTGACGCACGGGCTCGTTCGTCATGAGCATGCTGCCGGCCGGAAGAGCGCCAAGGGCAGCGGTAGACTTGCCGCCCGGTGCGGCGCAAAGGTCGAGCATCAGCACCGGCGAGGTGACATATTGGGAGATGACGCGGTGGACGAACATCGACGATGCCTCCTGAACGTAGTAGTGGCCGGCGTGCAGCAGAGGGTCGAAAGTGAAGTCGGGACGCGCCGGAAGATAGTAGCCGTCGTCACACCACGGGACGCGTCCGCCGCCGTCTGCGGCCGTCGGGACGGCCGTGGTCTTGCTGCGGTTGACGCGTATGCTGACCGGCGGCTCGTCGGCCAGCGCGCGGGCAAAGCTGTCATACAGGCTGTCGCCCATCATGCTGCGCGTCAAAGTGACGAATTCTGCGGGAAGAGCGGCCGCTGCGGGCTTTCCCGACGGAGATCGTTCCCCGTTCCCGGTCTCCTCAACGGCGCCGGTGTCACCGGCCGTAACGCCCTCCGCAGCCCCTCCGACGGCGTCCGCGGAAGGACGGAAACGTTGCGCGCCGGAGCCGGAACGGCCCTTGTCATATCTCTTTTTCATGCTTTTTATCTCTAATTTATGCGCAAAGATAGAAATTTTTTCGCACCTTTGCAACTTATCCACAGTCTGTTACGTCAAACAGACAGATAACCGCTCACGGCCGGAAGACCGCGGCGGCGACAAAAGGAAATCCTAAAGAACATAACGATATGAACAAATTTCTCATAACACTGGCTTTGACCGCAGTCATGACAGCCAATTCCGTAGCGACAACGCAAGCCCACCGCCACACGCCACGCACCCAGACGGAGGAGACATCTCCGGCCGCTGACGAAGCAAAGGCAACGGCAGATGACAGAAAGCCGCAGGCGAAGACCCCGGCAAACGCCAAGGCCGACGGAACGAAGGCAGTGGAAGAGGACGGCAAGTCACAGGCAAAGGCTTCGGCATACGCCAAGGCTCAGCAGAAGAAAGCGGCCGCAAAGAAACAGCCGGTAGCTGACGGAGCACAGGCGGATGAGCCTGTCGACGAGCTGGAGGCATATTCCGACACGACCGAAGTCTATGACGCAGATTCCTCCACGGCCCGGTCCTATCAGCTGAGCATCGACGAAGACGGCATGGACCGCATGGTCCGCGGCTTCAGCTGGCTGGCCGACGGAATGATCGGGACACTGTTCTTCCTCCTCATCATCTTCGTCTTCTCGCCCGTGGCCATCATCGCCGTCATCTGCTATTTCATCTACAAGAACCGCAAGCAGAAGCTGCAGCTGGCCGAGATGGCCATGAAGAACGGCCAGAAGATTCCCGAAGAAGCCCTTCCGCGGCAGGTTCAGGGCGACGACGAGCTATGGCAGCGGGGACTGAAGCACATTTTCCTCGGCATCGGACTCATCTTCCTCTTCGCCTTCATGGGCTTCGACACGGGTATCGGCGTCGGCGGCCTCATGATATTCTACGGCTTGGGACAGGCCGTCATCGCCCGCACGTCGCCCCGTCGGAACAACAGACGCGACGGCAAGGAGACTCAGGATGAGACCGGCGACCGACGGGACATGTAACGGAAGGAGTGAGGACACAATACTGACGGACAACTGAAGACGGACGATGGAGACTATCAGCGACGCACATCTCGCCACCCTTGCGGCAAAGGAGCACGACCGGCAGGCTTTCGGCCGGCTCGTCATGCGCCACCAGTCGGCGGTCAGGCGGTTCTTCCTGAACCACACCCTGGGTGACGTCCAGCTGAGTGACGACCTTGCTCAGGACACCTTCGTCAAGGCATACGTCAACATCGGCAGCTTCCGCGGCACGGCGGCGTTCTCGACATGGCTGCTGCGCATCGCCTTCAACGTCTTCTACGACTACATCCGAGCCCACCGCGAGACCGCCGGCATCGGCCCGGAAGCCTGCTTGCAGCCGGCTCCCGACACCGACGGAGGCACGCTCCGGATGGACATCTACGACGC
>ERZ860264.1094-NODE-1094-length-20521-cov-5.080817_pt1 | contig 20521 bp, 15 predicted proteins | sample MGYA00509980_ERZ860264 | MGnify/ENA primary metagenome ERZ860264 (study PRJEB30046, sample SAMN00715212) | human gut metagenome | study: EMG produced TPA metagenomics assembly of the A metagenome-wide association study of gut microbiota in type 2... | reverse complement strand
GAATCAGTCCTAATTTTATCTCGCTTCAAAAAGTTTTATCGGACAGCAATAATAATAAACATAGATTCCCTTCTTTTCTCTCAATCTGAAAAAAGTTGACTCCTAAAAAAGTAAAAAGAGAGTCTACAGGAATAGAGATTATTAAACGACTCAGCGCACAAAACAAATATATTTGTGTATCTCAAGAATATTTTGTAGATTTGCGTTGTCAATTTCCCAATTGACAACGACATACTAATTAAAAGAAACGTTTATCAACGCTCATTTGACAAACTGAAATCTGGCAAATTTCTATATACATCAATAACAGTGCTGATTGTCAGCAATATCTACAGATTGCAGTGTACTAACAGTGTACTTTGAGAGAAGATAGCGGCAATTCAGAAGCAAACAAACATCCTTGATGTGCCATTTAAGCCGTCTGATGAGAGATTGCATCAAACGAACTTCTCCCTATTTTGAAATATATCAAAGGCATTTTGGCACAGCACAACCCAGAAAGAAATTATAACATACATCTCAAATGAGTATTGACGATATAAAGGCTCTAATTGTAGAGGACGAGTCGCGGACTTTGAAGCTAAAGAAGACTACCGGCGAACTTAAAGACGGTATGCACTCGGCGTGTGCATTTCTTAACACCTATGGCGGCTGGCTGATTTATGGAATTGCGCCAAAGTCACTTAAAATATTAGGACAGGAAGTTACGGACTCAACACAGCAAGAGATAGCCAAAGCTATCACCGGATTAGAACCCGCTGTAGATGTGAAGATTCATTATGTTGATGTGCCAGAGCGTCCGGGGAATAAAGTGATTGCCATGCACTTTGACGGCTGGGTATTGGGCGAGCGACAGCATACTTTCCATGGATGCCCTTATTATAAAGTCGAAAGCACGACTAAGGTAATACCACACGAGATGTATGATGGACGAATCCGAGCGCATAAGCCTCAGATGTATGCGTGGGAGCGTATTACAACAGACGATGTGACATTCGTTGTCTTTGGTAACAATCTTTTAGGGCATCGCAACCTTTTCAATCATATCCTTAGATATAATACAATTCATTACCATACGGATTCAATCGCTAACTAATCACATTATAATAATTGACACAAGAGATGAAATATTTGTTTATTGCAGCGGTTCATTATCTTAAATTAGAAAATGAAGAAATTAAAATTCCACTTCAAGCTGGATTTCTGTCTAATGAGAGCAACACTTTAGATAATATACTCTCTAACGATTTATCTCTTAACACCTTAGGTCTTCATTCTATCGATGAGATTCGAGATGCTCCTTCTTACTATATCCTCGAAGGTGATTTTAGTAAAGAATACGACCAATCTAAGATTGACGCAGTCGGCACATCTATCTGCTTTGCATTCCTTAGACAAATCCAAACATATGTAAGAAGTCTATGGGAAATATGTGATAATTCCATCTATGTGCGTGACGGCTTTTTATACTCATACAACGAGATCATTTCTGACGGATGTACCTTTAAAGCCTCAGTTTCAACTATTAATAGTAAGGCCTCAGGGGCTATTGAGTCTGTTAGCATTCCCACATCGATACTAATGGAACAAGGAAAGATTATGGAAATTTTCATTAAAGACAACGGCTTCAATGAAATAGGCGATTACAAAACAGCGACACAAATACAACATTATAAAAAATCTGGCCTTTCTAGAAAAGCATTAGCTTCAGTTTATATTGCATTAGCGAGGGGACAAGCAAGTATACCCATGAAACTTCTACTGTATTGTTCTGCAGCCGAGGCTCTAGTGGCAAATTCAGAAACAGAATTAAGTCATCGTGTTGCGGAGCGGATGGCTTCCTTATTGGGCAACAATACTGAAGAACGAGTTGAGATTTACTCGAATATCAAATTAGGGTATGATACTCGTTCAAAAGTGGCACATGGAGCTTTAATAAAGAAAGACGAAACATTAATTCAACGATGCTCAACAAATATTGATGATTATCTTCGCAAAGCACTTAAGCTCGAAGTGCCATTCAGTCTCAATGACAAAGATTTTGAAGATTTCTTTCTCAGGAAACTAATGAACTAATTTTGTCAAACATTACTAAGTGTAAACATTACTAAGTGTAAACATTACTAAGTGTAAACATTACTAAGTGTAAACATTACTATAAGTGTAAACATTACTAAGTGTATTGAGAATGACGATTGACGATATAAAGGCATTGATTGCGGCGGACGAGTCGCTAACTTTAGCTGAGAAGAACATTATAAGCAATTAAGCAATCATAGGCAACGCATAATAATTGAATCTTGATGGCAAACGAAGACAGATATAAGGAGTTTGACGAGTACTTGGTCCACGGTGAGCCGGGACAGAAGGAGAAGGCTAATGCGTGGCAGACGGCTATTGGTCTACAGGATGTAGATGGGCTGAAGGTCTCGGCCTATCTGCTTGATACTGCGCGTCAGCATATCGAGGGCGACATTACCATAGATGAAGTTCGAGAACGCATCAGGGCTTATTATGAGACTAAATCCGGGCATGATGAAGTTGATGAAGAAGGAGATAAGGCATCTGCCAATATCGCTAAGATTCTGAGTGAACCCTCGTTTGCATTTTCATTAGTTGGACTTAAATCTATACATCGGCGGATATTTGAAGGCATATTCAAATTTGCCGGACAATTACGAAACGTCGAATTGAGTAAAAAGGAATGGGTTCTTGGCGGTAATGCCTCAGTAAGCTATCAACCGGCTGTTGACCTCCGCGAAGCCATAGAATATGACATAGCTCGCGAAAAGGAATTTGATTACTCATCCCGACCTATTTTTGAAATTATCAATCACTTGGCGCGATTTATTGCTGACCTGTGGCAGATACATCCTTTCAGAGAGGGGAATACACGTACTACGGCTGTATTCCTGATAAAGTATCTGCGTTCCATGGGTATTCCGGCAACCAATGATATGTTTAAAGCTCATTCCTGGTATTTCCGCAACGCTCTTGTTCGTGCGTCATACAAAGGGTTGAACATATCGCCTACGACCGAATTTGTGGAAAGATTTCTGCGCAATCTGATTCTTGGAGAGAATAATGATCTCCGCAACCGCGATATGCTTGTTGGCAGTTCGCTGCCTAAGTCCACTCACAAAAGTATCACGACGCCCAATTCAAAGTCTCAAATTGATACTTTGAATTGTACTTTGGAAGAATTGGCAGTACTCAGAGTTATAGAGAATAACCCTAAAAGCACCCAGACTGAGATAGCAAAATCCATAAAGAAATCGGCATCCACCGTCAAACGTATCACCTCTTCTCTTGTCGAGAAAGGAATCTTAATCCGTCGCAACGGTCGTCGCAACGGCTGGTGGGAAATCATATAATAATCCCTCAAAGCTAACTCTTTATTGACATCTAATGCTTTTTATCCAGAAATTAATCTAAAAATCTTGAAAAAGAAATAGCCTTATAGACGAATATTCATCACAATTTCGTCGGAAAATTTTTCAATCTAAATATGGAATTGCAAGTTGCTGAGGATTTTATTTATGAACACGAGTTCGGGATAACTGGATTTTATAATTGAGCAATAATAAGGTTTATCACTGTTTACCTATCCGTAGCTGCCTGTCATTGACCTGTAAACACATCGATAGCGCCACGAGGACAGGTACCTTTGTGGCGCTATCGATATGTTTTTTAAATGCGATTGGCGGTCAGCCGCACTTGGAGTTGCCGCAGGTGGTGCAAAGAAGGCAGCCTTCCTGGTAGATAAGCGTCTCGGCTCCGCAGTGCGGACATCTCTGGCCGGTTACCGTGGAGCCTTCGGGCATATATTTCTTCAGCGCTCGTACCACGCCGTTCTTCCAGGTATTGATGCTGTCCGAGTTCAGCTGCAGTCCATCTACCAATTTCAGCACCTGGTCTATGGGCATACCATAGCGCAGCACTCCGGAAATCAACTTGGCGTAGTTCCAGAATTCGGGATTGAACTTGTCGCTCAAGCCCTCGATAGTGGTCTTGTATCCGCGCTTGTTCACAAACTGGAAGTCGTAACGTTTGCGGCCGTTCTCGTCCACAGCCTTGATTATCTTACCCTTGCTGACGCTCTTGGGGCAGAATATGCCGTCGTCGTCATCAGCCAGACCGGTGAATATCTCGTAGGGCTTGCCGTCGCCGTCAAGGCCCACGAAGGCAATCCACTTCTCCTTATTGTTCTGGAAACGCACCACATCGGCCTCCAATTCCACAGGGCGCTTCATCACGCTCTGGGTGTAGTGGATAAGAGTACCCTTGTCTTTCTCGGACTTCTTTTTGGAGGAGACAGTCTCCAGGACGTTGTTACGGGACCCGTCGCGGTAAACCGTACATCCCTTGCAGCCGGCCCTCCAGGCCTCCACATACAGCCGGCCCACGAGTTCTTCGGAGACATCGGCAGGCAGGTTGATGGTAACGGAGATGGAATGGTCCACCCATTTCTGGACCGAGCCCTGCATACGCACCTTCTCCAGCCAATTCACATCGTTGGATGTCGCCTTATAGTAAGGGCTGCGGGCCACGAGTTCGTTAATCTCGTCGGCAGTCATATTCTTGCGCACCTCGATGCCGGCCACCTTCATCCACTCCAGGAATTTGTGATGGTAGACAATGTATTCCTCAAAGGCATCTCCCACTTCGTCCACAAAGTCCACGCTGGCATCCGGGTCTCCGGGGTTTACCTTGCGGCGGCGCTTGTAGACAGGCGAGAAGACCGGCTCTATGCCGGAAGTGGTCTGCGTGAGGATGGAAGTGGAGCCGGTAGGCGCTATCGTGAGGCAGGCTATGTTGCGACGCCCCTGGCGGCACATCTTCTCGTAGAGAGCGGGGTCGGCCTCCTTTAGGCGCAACATGAAGGGATTGTCCTTCTCCCTTTCGGCATCGAATACGGGAAAGGCTCCGCGCTCGGCCGCCATATCGGCGGAGGCATTGTAATACGCCAGGGCCAAAGCCTTGTGTACGCGGGTAGAGAACTCCGTAGCCTCCGCAGTGCCGTAACGCAAGCCCAAAGCCGCGAGCATATCTCCCTCGCCGGTAGTGCCGCATCCCGTGCGGCGTCCCTGGAGCGTACGCTGACGTATCTTCTCCCACAGATGCAGCTCGGTACTTTTCACCTCCGCCGTCTCGGGGTCAGACTTTATCTTGTCTATAATCTTGTCTATCTTCTCCATCTCCAGGTCTATCAGGTCATCCATAAGACGCTGCGCCTTGCCCACATGCACGGCGAACTTACCGAAGTCGAAGCGGGCCTGCGGCGTGAAAGGAGCCTCCACATACCCGTAAAGGTTGATGGCTATAAGACGGCAGCTGTCGTAAGGACAGAGAGGTATCTCGCCGCAGGGATTGGTGGAGATGGTCTCGAAACCGAGGTCGGCATAGCAGTCCGGCAGACTCTCGCGCCGGATAGTGTCCCAGAACAGCACACCCGGTTCGGCGCTCTGCCAAGCGTTATGCACAATCTTGCGCCATAGCTCGGCGGCATGTATCTCCTTCTCGGCAAGAGGCTCCTGGCCCGGAGCGAGTCTCACCGGATATGTCTGTCTATAAAGCCCGTTGTCCACGGCGGCTTGCATGAAGGCATCGTCGATACGCACGGAGACATTCGCGCCGGTGACCTTACCCTCGGTCATCTTGGCGTCGATGAAGGCCTCGCTGTCCGGGTGCCTGATACTGACCGAGAGCATCAGGGCACCGCGACGTCCGTCCTGGGCCACTTCGCGGGTGGAGTTTGAGTAACGCTCCATAAAGGGCACAAGACCGGTAGAAGTGAGCGCTGAGTTCTTCACCGGCATCCCTTTCGGACGTATATGGCTGAGGTCGTGCCCCACACCTCCGCGACGCTTCATAAGCTGTACCTGCTCCTCGTCGACCTTGATGATGCCGCCGTAGGAGTCGGGCTGGCCGTCCAGACCTATCACGAAGCAATTCGAGAGACTGCCCACCTGGTTGTCATTGCCTATTCCGGCCATGGGACTGCCCTGAGGCACTATATACCTGAAGTGGTCCAGCAGGCCGAAGATTTCCTGCGCGTCCATAGGGTTGGGATACTTGGCCTCTATACGTGCGAACTCGCGGGCCAGACGCCGGTGCATATCGGCCGGGGTACGTTCAAACAGATGTCCGTAAGAGTCCTTTAGCGCATACTTGTTTGACCAGACGCGGGCGGCCAGCTCATCCCCGTTGAAATAGTCAACCGAGGCCCTGAATGCTTCGTCCGCAGTGTATGTGTTTTGAGTTTCTGTCTCTGTCATTGCTTTAACTTGGTGAATACTTATAAATTATGTTTCTCAACCCAAATCGGAGAGAATCGGAAAGGTTCCGCAAAGTTGGTTTTTATATCTTAGAAAAACAAATTTAAATGAATGTTTTTTAACTTAAATTTATTTTCAGACCCGGAAAGTTATCCGTTTCCGCAACCCAACCATCAGCATTACAGCGTATTATAAATTTTATCTTCACCCGAAGTTGTCAATTATCTTAAATTTCAGGGTTGCCGGAATGAATTATTTTGACTATATTTGCACACAAATCACACAACACCGATATGCAAGACTTTTCATATTTCAAAGAGCGTCGCACAGTGCGTTCCTTCAAGGAAGAAGCGCCGTCCGGCGAACTGATAAACGAAATTCTGGAACTCGCCCAACGTGCCCCCACCACCGGCGGAATGCAGCTTTACAGTGTGGTGATGACCCGTTCCGCCGAGGGCCTCGAAGCACTGCGTCCGGCACATTTCCGCCAGCCGGCCTCCATGGCGCCCGTGCTGATAACCGTGTGCGCCGACGTGCGCCGCTTCGAACAGTGGTGCGCCGCCAGTAATGCCGTTCCCGAGTTCCGCAACCTGCAGGGTCTCATGGCCGCCATACTGGACGCCTCCCTGCTCGCCCAGCAAATCACCACCGTGGCCGAGATGAAAGGCCTCGGCACCTGCTGGCTCGGCACCACCACATACAACGCACAGGAGATAGCTAAGGCCCTTGACCTTCCCGAAGGGGTCGTGCCGGTGGGCACACTCGCCGTCGGATTCCCCGCCTCCACTCCCGACCAATGCGAGCGTCTGCCGCTCGAAGCCTGGGTACACGAAGAGAAATACCCCGCCCGCACAGATGCCGAAGTGAAGGAACTGTACGCAGTGAAGGACACATGGACCGAGAATCAGAAGTTCGTTGCCGAAAACAACAAAGAGAGCCTCGCACAGGTATTCACCGATGTGCGCTATCCGGCCTCTAATTCCGAACCCTTCTCCGTCAAATTCCTGGAATACCTGCGCACAGCAGGCTTCAAAATCTAAGAAGCTATTCAGATACGATAAGGCTCCGTTTCCAAAACTCAGGAAACGGAGCCTTATCGTTTAAGTAAAGCGGTTTAAAACTCGTAGTCCACGCAAGCGCGCTCGGCTTTGACATCAGAGATAATGGCAGCGGCGGCCACGTGAGCCGGGTGTATGCTGTAAGCCTCCACGTCGGCCAATGTGTCCACAACGGCTGTCAACACTATATCCCAATCCTCATTGGGGTTCTGATTGATACCCACCTCTATGCCGCGCAGCACCGGCACCTCCTCGGGGAGAGCCATCAGCGCGGCCTTAAAATCGGTGGCGTATGAAAGACGCTCCTCAGGAGTGCCTTTCAGCTTGAATGTAACGATGTGTTTTACCATGTCTATTCGTTTTCTTTGGCGGGATACAGTCGCTCGCGGGCAGCGGCCACTTTCTCGTCTGTTATGTAATCGTCATAGTCCATCATCTTGTCTATGATGCCGCCCGGGGTAAGCTCTATTATACGGTTGCAGACCGTCTGTATGAACTCGTGGTCATGGCTTGACATAAGGATAATTCCTTTGAAGCCCTGCAACGTGTTGTTGAATGCCTGGATACTCTCCAGGTCAAGGTGGTTGGTGGGTGAGTCAAGCACCATTGTATTGGCATCGGTCAGCATCATCTTGGCAATCATGCAACGTATCTTCTCTCCTCCGGAAAGCACGGAAGCCTTCTTCAGCACCTCTTCGCCGGAGAAAAGCATCTTGCCCAGAAAACCTTTCAGATATATTTCCGAAGAGTCCGAAGAATACTGACACAACCAGTCCACCAGGTTCAAGTCAGTCTCGAAATAGCGGCTGTTGTCCAACGGCAGATAGGCGGTGGTTATGGTCTGTCCCCAGACAAAATCTCCGGCATCCGGCTCCTTCTCGCCCATTATAATCCGGAACAAGGCCGTCATGGCACGCGGGTCCCGGCTCAGGAAAGCCACCTTATCACCCTTCTCTATCTGGAAGTTCACATCGCTGAACAGCACCTCGCCGTCCACCGACGCCTTCAGCCCCTTCACCTCCAGAATCTTGTTGCCCACCTCACGGGACGGGGTAAAGATGATGCCGGGGTAACGGCGCGTGGAAGGCTGAATTTCCTCCACATTGAGTTTCTCCAGCATCTTCTTGCGGGAAGTGGTCTGCTTGCTCTTGGCCACATTGGCGGAGAAACGGCGGATGAACTCCAACAGCTCCTTGCGCTTTTCCTCGGCCTTCTTATTGGCGGCCTGCTGCTGACGCAGAGCGAGCTGGCTGCTCTGATACCAGAAACTGTAGTTGCCGGCAAAGATAGTCACCTTGTTGTAATCGATATCCAGTGTATGGGTGCTTACGGAGTCCAGGAAGTGACGGTCGTGGCTTACCACGAGGACGGTGTTCTCGAAGTTGGCCAGATAATTCTCCAGCCAGGCCACAGTCTCAAGGTCCAGGTCATTGGTAGGCTCGTCAAGCAGAAGATTGTCCGGGTTGCCGAACAGGGCCTTCGCCAGAAGCACACGCACCTTCTCGTTGGCGCTCATGTCCTTCATAAGCATCTGGTGGCGGTTCTCCTTTATGCCGAGGCCGGAGAGCAGCGCGGCGGCATCACTCTCCGCGTTCCATCCTTCCAGCTCGGCGAACTTCTCCTCCAGCTCGGCGGCACGGATACCGTCCTCATCGGAGAAATCCTCCTTGGCATAAATGGCGTCTTTCTCCTGCATTATGTCCCAAAGCACCGTATGGCCGCGCAGCACTGTCTCCATAACCGTGCAGTCGTCGAACTTGAAGTGGTCCTGCTCCAGCACCGAGAGTCGCTCGCCGGGGCCTAAAGCGATAGTGCCGGAAGTGGGGGTCAGCTGTCCGCTGAGTATTCGCATCAGGGTAGACTTACCGGCGCCGTTGGCACCGATTATGCCGTAACAGTTGCCTCGCGTAAAAGTGAGGTTCACGTCCTGGAAAAGTATTCGTTTTCCGAACTGTATGCTAAGGTTGTTGGTCTGAATCATCTCGCTTGTCTATATATAAACCGGAGGCAATAAGCCTCCTTTGAGGCTGCAAAATTAGTAAAAAAATCGCACACGCCCAACTTTTAAGCCCCGCCGCACGTTTACTCTAAAACGACAAGAGTGTGTTTGAATTTCCACGGTTTCAGACGACTGAGGTTTTGCAGCGCGAATTCCGCCGATATGTTCCGGCGCCGGCACTGACAATCCGCTTTCACGCAGAATCGGAATTCCAACCACCCAGACACTTAAAAACAAAAAGCATTATGGCACGAGTAATACCACCCTCCGAGTTAATCATCAACGATGACGGGAGCGCGTTCCACATCCATCTCACTCCCGAACAGCTCCGCGACCGCGTAATCCTGGTAGGCGACCCCGGCCGCGTCAATATGGTGGCCGAGTATTTCGATACTGTCGACTACGATGTCCAGTCCCGCGAATTTCACGCCATCGGAGGCACATACAAGGGCAAGCCCCTTATGTGCATCTCTCACGGCATCGGAGCAGACAACATAGAGATAGTGCTGACCGAACTGGACGCCCTGGCCAACATAGACTTCAAGACCCGCACGGTCAAGCCACAGCACCGCACCCTATCGTTGGTGCGCATAGGCACCTCGGGTTCCCTTCAGGAACACATACACGCCGGTGACTTCGTGCTGGCCCGCAAAGCCATAGGCACTGACGGAATCCTGAACTATTACGAGGGACGCAACCGTGTGTGCGACCTCATGTTCGAAGACGCGCTTATGCGCCACACCGGCTGGCAGCGCTCCTGGGCCGCTCCCTACGTAGTGGACGCGGACGCTGAATTGGCCGACCGCATCTGCGGCACCGACATGATTAACGGTTATACCATGGCCGCCGTCGGCTTCTATGCTCCCCAGGGACGCATGATTCGTCTGCCGCTGGCCGACCCGAGACTCAACGAGAAAATCGAGTCCTTCCGTTACGACGAGCGTCCCATCACCAATTTCGAGATGGAGAGCGCCTGTCTGCAGGGCCTCGCAAAATTGCTGGGACACAAAGCCGTGACCGCCTGCTGCATCATAGCCGAGCGTCGCACCAACAATGCCAACACCGACTACAAACCCAAAGTGCGTAAACTTGTAGAAACCGTCCTCTCCCGCATCTGACGACTATTTGTAAAACCTCAATACCCACCAGACAAGGGACTGTGTCAAAAAACCGATTTTTGGCCCAGCCCTTTTAAGTGTGTCATTCTATGAAACGATTTTTACCCGCCTGCGCAGCACTGCTCTGCGCTTCCTCCACACTGGCAAACTCCCCATATATAAGCCGTGTGTTTGAGTATTGCCCCGCTCCCGGACAGTTTGTGAACGAACTGCCCGAATATACCGAGGGAGACACATACCAAGACATTCTCTCCAAAGTGACCGAACAGATAGCCGGCGACCGCACCCCGGGTCTCATCACCCTCGGCGCCTACGGCGGCTATGTGGTGTTCGGATTCGACCACCCGGTGCTGAACAAGCAAGGAGACTACGACTTCAAGATATACGGCAACGCCATTATCTCCGACCGCGATTCCCGTGGAGGCAGTTCCGAGCCGGGAATAGTCCTTGTGAGCCGGGATGCAAACGGCAACGGCCTGCCCGATGACCCCTGGTATGAATTGGCCGGCTGCGAATATTCCAACCCTTCCACAATACACGGCTTCGAGATTACCTACTCCGCTCCGGACCCCTCCCACTCCGTCACCCCGGACCCTGACGACCCGAGCGTAATCGACACTCGATACATACCCTGGACAGGAAACAACGCTTCCCGTCCCTCCGGCTATATCTCCCGCAACACTTTCCACACACAGAGTTACTGGCCTCAGTGGCTGACCGGACAGGAAAGCCTTACCTTCTCCGGAACCCTCCTGCCCGACAACGGCGAAAACATAAACGGCGACGGCTCATACTTCGTACTCAGATTCTACGACTGGGGATATGCCGACAATCTTCCCAACAACGAAGACAAGGGCTTCGACATAGACTGGGCGGTTGACGCCGACGGCACACCGGTAGCCTTAGAAAGCATTGACTTCGTAAAGGTGTACACCGGCGTAGCCCAGACCTGCGGACGTCTCGGAGAGTCATCCACCGAAATAGCAGGCGCCGAAGACCTGCACCCCGACATGACCGGTGCCGTAGCCGCAACCCGCACAGACGGCCTCCTGCTCATCACAGGGCGCACCGCGACTTCCCTTTCACTGCGCACAGACCGTCAGGACCTTCACTACGACATCTACAGCGCAGCCGGCCACAAGGTCCTCGCGGGCACCTTGCAATCCGGAGAAAACACACTTGACATAGCCCATCTCCCCGCCGGCCTATATCTGCTGAAGACTCCGACAGCGACCCTCCGCTTCCTGAAGGACTGATGTGATTCGGAGCGCACTTTTCCAAATAACAAAGACGGCGCAACTCCATTCGGACTTGCGCCGTCTTTGTTATTTATATGGCCATCTTTATTATATGAAAGATGTTCAGTCGGAAATTTTTGTCTTTTCAAAATGAGACTCGCGCAGCATTTGCTCCACATAGTCGCGTGTGACGTCAAATGTCTTCACATCCATAGAGGGGGCCTCGAACATAGCGTCAACCATCACGGTCTCCACAATGGAACGCAGGCCGCGCGCTCCCAGCTTGTACTCCACGGCCTTGTCCACTATCAGGTCCAAGGCTTCCGGCTCGAATGTAAGCTCCACTCCGTCGATCTCGAACATACGCTTGTACTGGCGGATAATGGCATTCTTAGGCTCTGTAAGGATGCGTCGCAGCGCATCGCGGTCCAACGGCTCCAGATGTGTGAGTACCGGCAGACGACCTATAATCTCGGGGATAAGGCCAAAACTCTTCAGGTCCTGGGGCATGACATACTGCATAAGGTCCTCCGTCTGCCGCTTGCGCTTTTTGGCATCATGTCCGAAGCCCACAACCATCGTGTTGAGACGCTGGGCTATCTTACGTTCTATGCCGTCGAAAGCTCCGCCGCAAATGAAGAGTATGTTCTTGGTGTCTACGGCTATCATTTTCTGGTCCGGATGCTTGCGCCCCCCGTTTGGCGGCACAAGCACCACGCTCCCCTCAAGGAGTTTGAGCAGACCCTGTTGCACGCCTTCGCCGCTGACATCGCGTGTAATGGAAGGATTGTCGCTCTTGCGGGCTATCTTGTCTATCTCGTCAATAAAGACTATACCCTTCTGGGCACGCTCCACGTCGTAGTCGCAGGCCTGCAGCAGGCGTGTGAGCAGACTCTCTATATCCTCGCCCACATATCCTGCCTCCGTAAGCACCGTCGCGTCGACGATAGTGAAAGGCACATCCAGCAGACGGGCTATACTCTTGGCCAGCAACGTCTTGCCCGTACCGGTCGGCCCCACCATAATTATATTGCTCTTCTCTATGTCTACGTCGCTTTCCGCGTCCACACCGGTTTTCTCCATCTGTGCCAGACGCTTGTAGTGGTTGTAGACAGCCACCGAGAGGAACTTTTTGGCGTTGTCCTGGCCTATGACGTACTGGTCCAGGAAGGCGTTGATTTCGCGGGGTGTGGGCACCTTGCGGGACTTCTCCCCGCCCTTGTCCGCCGTGTTGGCGTCGCGCATCTCGCGCAGACACTCGTCGCGACGGGCATCCATGAAATCAATGCAGTTGGTGCAAAGATAGAGTTCGTCAAAGATGGGTACTACGGGGACCTCGGGGCTTCCCTCGGCGCCACACATTCCGCATCTATGGCTCTGTTTTTTTGCCATTTCAGTCTTTCTTGTCGGGATTAACGAGTACCTTGTCTATCATGCCGTATTCGGCGGCTTCAGCGGCGGACATCCAATAGTCGCGGTCACTGTCGGCCGCCACCTTCTCGAAGGGCTGGCCGCTGTGGTCCGAAATGATGCGATAAAGCTCGTCCTTGAGTTTAAGTATCTGACGGGCTGTGATTTCAATATCCGAAGCCTGTCCCTGTATGCCTCCCATAGGCTGGTGTATCATAACCCGGGAATGTGGCAGGGCGTAGCGTTTGCCCTTCTGTCCGGCCACAAGCAGCACGGCAGCCATCGATGCCGCCATTCCTGTGCAAATCGTCTTGACATCGCTCGAAATGTACTGCATAGTGTCATATATGCCAAGTCCAGCATATACAGAGCCACCAGGAGAGTTTATATAAATCGAGATATCCTTGCCCGGGTCGGAAGAGTCAAGATAAAGCAACTGGGCTTGGATTACATTTGCTGTATAATCATCTATCTGTGTGCCCAAAAATATAATTCTATCCATCATCAATCGTGAGAACACGTCCATTTGTGCCACATTCAATTGACGTTCTTCAATAATAGTCGGAGAGATATAGCTGCTGGTGATGTTCATATAGTCGTCAACAGCGAGCCCGTTGAGTCCTATGTGTTTCACTGCGAAATCTCTGAATTCATTTTTCATATTTATCCTCTTGTTATTCTTTTTTGTTGTCTATATACGTTTTTATGTCATACAAAATTAATCAAAGACGGCTGAAGAAAAAAATTTCGAGAATATTAATTTCAGATTTACCCGAAAAGCGAGCGGAACACTTCCTCTACACGCGCCACTTCTTTAACTTCAACATTATACTGAGACACATCCACACCTTTCAAATTGTGCTTTGGCACATAAATCGTGTAAAAGCCTAATTTGTTAGCCTCTATTATGCGCTGTTCTATCCTGGTGACCGGGCGAATCTCCCCCGACAATCCGACTTCCCCTGTCAAACAAACCGTCTTTGCGATCGGCATATCGACATTTGACGAAAGTATCGAGCTGATAACAGCAAGGTCAAGCGCCGGATCATTGACCTTGAATCCCCCCGCAATATTGAGGAACACATCTTTCAAAGCCAATTTAAAACCGACCCGTTTCTCAAGCACAGCCAACAACATATTCATTCTTTTTGAATCAAAGCCAGTCACCGACCTCTGCGCTGTGCCGTACGCAGCAGTGCTTACCAACGCTTGCGATTCGACGAGCAATGGACGCGCCCCCTCCACTGTCACACCGATAGCAGCTCCCGACAAGTCTGAATCATTATCAGACAACAGCAGCTCCGATGGATTTGCCACTTCACGCAATCCCGATTGTGTCATTTCATATATGCCCATTTCCGACGTGCTTCCGAATCTATTCTTTATCGAGCGCAACAACCGATACATATAATGACGGTCGCCCTCAAACTGCAGCACGGCGTCGACAATGTGTTCAAGCACCTTCGGCCCGGCTATACTTCCCTCCTTGTTGATATGCCCGATCAGCACCACTGGTGTTCCGCTCTCCTTGGCATATTTCAAAAGAGACGCCGCACATTCCCGCACTTGGCTAACACTTCCAGCCACAGATTCAAGATTGTCGGAAGCAATAGTTTGTATGGAGTCGACAACCACTATTCCTGGATTGCTGTTTTTTATGTGTTGAAATATCTTCTCCAACGACGTTTCACAAACAATATAGCACTCTCCTCCGTCTGCACCAAGTCGGTCAGCCCGCATTTTCAATTGCTGCGCGCTTTCCTCACCAGACACATAGAGCACCTTTCTGCTTCTAATGCGTATTACGTTCTGCAAAACGAGGGTCGACTTTCCAATCCCAGGCTCTCCTCCTATTAATATTATAGAACCCTGCACCAAACCTCCGCCAAGCACACGGTTCAACTCTCCGCTCGGCATCTGTATGCGCTTCTCCTCCCCAGCTTCGATTTCAGACAAGCGAAGTGGCTTCGAGTCCAATTTTGTTTCCGGGAGGAGCGATTTCCCGCCTCGAGTCTGCACAACGCGCTCTTCGACGAAAGTGTTCCAGGCCCCGCAATTCGGACACTTCCCCACCCATTTTGGCGACTCATATCCGCAATCGCTACAAAAAAACGCTATTTTATCCTTTGCCATAACCACACTACATTGTTCTTCTTCTAAATTCTGCGACAACAATGGCTGTCGCCATCCCCACATTTAGCGATTCCGATGTCGGAGTGCCGATCGGATATGACGGAATGAGCAACTTTCCTGTCACAAGACGTCTTATCTCCTCCGAAATCCCCTTGCCTTCATTGCCCATGACGATGAATCCCGCCTGCGCCAGCGGCGTTTCATAAATATTGTTTCCGTCAAGCAATGTTCCGTATACTGGCATTTCCTTATATGTCGCAAACAGTTCCGAAAGGCTGCAATACACGACATTCACACGCGAAACAGCCCCCATCGTAGCCTGCACCGCCTTAGGATTGTAAACGTCTACGGTATCTTTGCTACAAAACACGTCTTTGATTCCAAACCAATCGGCAATCCTTAATATGGTTCCGAAGTTTCCTGGGTCTTGGATTCCATCAAGCACTAATGCAAGACGCTTCTCCAAGCCTTTCTCAATCTGGACATCTGGCATTTCATAAACAGCGATGACGTCCGTCGCCGTTTTCAGCATCGACATCCTCTCTATTTGAGCTTTGGTTGCGACCGTCACGGGGCAGCGCAATCTACAGCCGACGCTGTCCGCCCAATCAGACGTGGCAAACAAATATCTAACCTTAAAATAATCGAGTGTGTCAACCACGCATTTTGTTCCTTCTGCAACAAAACAACGCTCCTTGTCACGATTCTTTTTCTGCAACAAGGAATGCACCCATTTTATTACTCCTGCTGAAAGTTCCATATCCACAAAGTTAACGATATTACAAATAACATAAAAATGCTGGAGCATAAATTTTGCCGATACGCAATCGAAAGTTATCTTTGCATAAAAAAGCAGATGACTAAAGATTTCACACCAGCCCCAAATGCCATCATTGTGGATGCGGCATTCCTTAATTTTATCACATCGGATTTCAAAACTAATTTTGAGCGCATTCTAAACCGCGAGCTGAGCACCATCGATCTCTCTTCGCTGTTTACATACATTGCTTTGGACTGGGGTGTCACTCCCGGCGAAAACCAAATTGACGTTTATATTACATACAACAACGGTTGTGACAATTTCGACGTCTGCACCCCGTCTGACATTGCCGGACTGAACGGAATGGCTTTCAACGGACATCTCGGCGAATTTTCGTTCTACACATATTCAAATGAGGGGATGGCTGACTCCAACGACTTTTTCCTTGACTCTCTTCACAATCTTATGTCAGAAAAGGAGATAAAGCGAGTCGCTGTCATTGGCTTTGATGGGCGTTGCGGCGAGGAAATCGACAAAATTCTTTCTGAGAGCAACGGCAAAATAGCCACACGATTCACCATGGACAAATCTGCGAAAGGGAATGGATACGCCTCTCAAATTGTCGCTTTTCCGATAATGATGGCTCTGGGAATCAAATCCGATGAATTAGGCTGATTCCCCCAAAACGAATAAGTTCCGTGCATTTTGCATCGTTGATATTCAACGAATATGTCGCCATGTTCTTGTCGTTTCACCCCTTCGATTCGCGCCCAAAAGCATACACTGGCTTCCACTCATCGGCAACCGAGTCATATTGCAACCAGACATCGCTGACACTCGCAAGGTCGCTCGGATGGTTGCGCACAAAGTTCAACATCTTTTGTTTCACCAATACGTTGCGGTTGCCCTGCATTATCGCACTTTCCGCCATCGCCTGCATATATGCTATAGGATTGTCAGCCTTGGAGCTGCGCCCTTTGGCTGTCTTTATCGGTGCGTTGAATGCGCTGTCGCCGTGCGTCAGATAAGCGTAGGCATCCGCACTTGTCGTTTGGTCGAATCCCCTCATAGGGATATAATTCGTATACATGCTGCTGATGTCGTTGTATGCCTCTTTCGTGAGCATACCGCTCTCATACAACTTCCTAAGTGTGTTGCCGTTCACCTCGTTTACCCGCTTCCACAATTCATTTATGTCTGACCGATCATGGCTCGGATTGCTCTCAAAAGCCTTGCGGATGTCATCGGCGGCATCCCTTGCGGCGTTGAGCAAATCCACCTTCAACCGCTTCTTCTGACCACCGAGTTTACGGAGCAACAATTGGTCGTCTGTAGCCTTCATCTGCTCGTCTATGGCGTCTATCTGCGATTGTATCGACTTCACCCTGCCGTCTTCTGCCGTCAATGCCGTAAGTCCTGCATAGTCTTTGCCTTCAAGGCTTGCAACGAAATCTCCAATCGTTTTAGTACCCTTGGGATTTGCCTTTTGGTACTTGTCAAACTCTTTCTGAGCCTCTCTCTGCCGCATCACGGCATCACGCTCAAGTCCGTGCTTGGCGAACATATAGTCGTACAACTCTCCGCTCTCCTTGCCGTTGCCGCTCAGTTTAGCCACTGCCGACATCAACGGCTTGAATTGCGTCTTGGCAACTTGGTGCATCTCCTCCTTGTTCACCGACGACAGACGGTTCTCTCCGAGTATCGGATTCTCAAAGTCGGGGATGTCCTCTATGTACCGCCTGTTGCCCGAAGCGTGGTCTATCGCGGACATAAACTCCTGTAGTCCGAGCATACTGTTCTGCAACGCCTCCTTTGTTTGGAAGCCTTTGCTCTTGACCTTCTTCTCATACTCGTCCCGTGCGCTTACTCTTTCTCTCACGCTTCTATCCACGTCCTCCGACACACGTGACGCATAGTCGAAGATGCTCTCGCCCGGCTTTCTGCTGTAGCGTGGCTTGGCGGTTTCAGAATAATTCGCTACCTTTGCGCCAGGTGTTGAATTGTTTCGGGGCAAAATCCCGTCGGTAATCCGTTCTTGCGGTAGTAACAATTCAGCACCTTTCGTTATTTTGTTACGTAGATTGTTGTCACTCTTTATGTGAACGGAACTTACATAATCCTCCACTTCACCATACTTGTTTACAACTGCTATATTATAAACATTATCATTGTTCTCGCTCTTAAATCGCTTTATATATAAAGTACTTCCATCTGTATCACGTATGGCGAAGTCTGCATTTTCAAGAGTCGGCAATACAGCACCTGAAATACTTGTTCTTTTCTCACGAATGATTTTATTATAGACTTCTTCCTTAACATTCACAACTTCGCCAAGGAATGTGCGAACAGGCTTTCGGAATAATTCCATAAATTTGACCAAAGATGAAACCTTTTGTGGCATATTCTCAGTCTTTTTGTCTTCGAAAATATTGTCAAGAGCCACCATTGCTTCTTCTCCTTTCAGCGACTTTACTCCCTCATCGCCAACCTCTCCTCGCTTTCTCATTCCGCTCTCGTCCTTCATAGGATTCTTGGAGTCAAGCAAGTCCCTCATCGCCATATCAGCCAACTCCTCGGCACTGCGGTAGCGGTTGATGCCGAACATCCTCGCCACTCCTTCCCAGAACCGCGCTATGGCTTCCTTCACTCGCTCCAACGTCTCGATAGCCTTCGCCTTGGTGAACACTCCGCCATCGCCATCGGCAACCCTGCGTGCCTCCTCGCGCAAGCGTTCCGCTCCTCTGCGTCCGCTGAACGTCGACAACACCTCGTCCGCTATCTCGTCATCGGTCTTCAGCTCCGGATACAGCTCCTTCACTTCCTCCCAAAGAACGCTGTTCTTCAGTTCCTTCACAGTGTGGTTCCATTGCTCGGAATCCTTACGTCTCAGCATATCGCCCCACAGATGCGTGTATTCGTGTACCGCAGTCTCCGCTGTTGCCACCTTTGGGTCAAGGTATATGCGTCCGTCCTTCACCAAGCCGTACACCTCTCCGCCTGCAGTACGCAGAAAGCGTGTATGGTCGGTTATCTTCGCATCATTCTCGTTGAAGATAACGTAGTTCTTTGAGCCATCCTCACGGCCACCACGCATATTGTCAGCAGGATATTTGATGCCAATACAGCCTAACTCCGCCAATGCTTGTGACGCTTTCTTGTCGCTGCCAAGAGCCTCACGCAATTCCGCATACAAATCAGCTCCAGTTGCATTGGGGTTCAAAACAACGGTGCTTTCGCTTTTCTCATATCTGACAGGGCTATCCTGCACCCTCTCAAAGCCTTCACTCTCCAAAAACGAACCTACATCTTTCAATAAAGATTCAGCAGGGTGTCCATTCCAATCCAGATAGTTGCTGCCGTTGTCATCGGGTATTTCTACGGTGTAAAGGTGGCGTGGAAACTCCTTCGGCAGTTCATCAATCTCCGCTTGCTTATCCTTTAATGCCTTTTCCAGCTCTGAGATTTTCTCCTTGCGATACTGGATTGACTCTTCTGTGCTCTTAACTGAACTTTGAGCACGTTTCATTTCATCTGTGTAGATGTCATTAAACAGATGGTTTCGGTATTTAGGAGAAGACTCTCCATATTTTTCCTTTAATTCCTCAGCTTCATCTTTGAACAATTCATAGTCAAGCTCTGCCTCGGCTCTCCATTCGTTAGCACGTTTTAGCTGTTCTTTGTCATACTTCAAATCATCCCGGTGTCTGTTAAGTTGGTCAGATATAGCATCTACATCGTGTTGCAATGCTCGTAAAGCATCGTTGTGCTTCGTTGTATTTTGAATAGCATACGTCCTGCCGATACCTTCCACCTCGGTCACATAAGTTCCCCAGCCGTAAGCCTGCGCGCCTTCGCCCTCGCCCATGTGCGAGTGGTCAAAAGCATCGAAGTCCGCTCCGCTGCCGTGGTACACACGATGCTCACGGACTGAACTGCCGTTAACCTCCTCGCGCTCGGCCAAGCCTGTCGTGTCTTTGAACTCTTCACCAGCCAATGCGTCAGATACCGAACGGATCATCTCTGCCAAAGGCTTGCCTTCTGCGTTTCAAGCGCACGTTTTGTGTAGGAATATTCTATGATATGGGCGTTGCCGTCATTGTGCAAGCCTTTGTTTTTGTGGCTTGAAATAACAATGCTTATTCCCTCGCTCTCATTATTTTTGTCAAAGTTGGACACTCGTGCGTTATGGTTGCTTACACGAATGGTTATCCGTTTACCATCGGGTGTCTCAAAAGTCCCATATTGGCTTGATTCGTGTTGCTTTAAACCGAGTGCGTGTGACAAGTCTGTTATAAAACCTCTTGTCTTGTTTGCAATTTTTTCATAATTTGTCGCAAGTGTTCCAAGATTGTTTTGTATCTTTGCCCCGTCAGCACTTGAAATGACAGTGGCATTATTAGTGGCTTCGGCTGCTATCGTCGCGGTTTCAAGTGCTCTCTTTTGTTTGGCACCCATCATCCTTGTCCGCTCGTTCAGTCTGTCTATGACTCTCTGCATCTCTTCCGAATCAGTCACCACGTCAAGTCC
>ERZ860264.1088-NODE-1088-length-20560-cov-3.031602_pt1 | contig 20560 bp, 19 predicted proteins | sample MGYA00509980_ERZ860264 | MGnify/ENA primary metagenome ERZ860264 (study PRJEB30046, sample SAMN00715212) | human gut metagenome | study: EMG produced TPA metagenomics assembly of the A metagenome-wide association study of gut microbiota in type 2... | reverse complement strand
GTTTAAACTTCTTCAGAATATTTATAAAACGTAAATTAGTTTAGACAACTTCAATGTTTACTTTTAAGTTTCAGATTCGTTGACTCGGATAGATTTCGGGGTGGTGCCGAATCTGGCGCGGAAAAGTCTGTTGAAGTATGTGACGTTCTGAAAGCCACAGGAGAGGGCTATTTCAGAAATATTGTAGTCGGTGTGCTTAAGTTTCTCTTTGGCTCGGTCAAGTCGCACATTGTTGATGTATTCTGACAATGTCATGCCGGTTTGCTTGCGCATAAAGGAGCAGAAAGATGATTTGTTCATTCCGACATGCCTGCTCATTTCATCGAGTGTTATTTGTCTTGCATAATTGCATGCACAGTAGATTCTCACTTTTTCTAACCGTTGTCGGGGGCTGCTCAATAAGTGTCCTTTGCCTGCAAAGCGGCTTTCGGAAGTATCGGCGATAGACAGAAGCAGTTTTATCATTATGGGAAATCTCTCTTCTGCGGTAAGACCTTGCATAGATAGCAGAAGTTTCAGGATCTCAATATAAGATTGACCGTTATAATAAACGGCCTGTTCTAATGATTCTATTTTTTCAATTGGTTCTGAAATTTCCGGAAACAGATATTTCATTGTGGAAATTAGTCCGGGCTCGAAAAAGACCGAGATATTGGAGATATTTCCCGAGGCATCCGTAATGTCAGGATCAAATTTCCATACATGCACTATTCCGGGAGGGATAAGTATTATTTCTCCTTCTTTAAAGGAATGGGAGAGATCACCTATGGTTCTGACTCCTCGTCCGCAGGCAACGTATGACAATTCCCAACAGGAATGTGAGTGTTTGCCTATCTGTCGGTCGGGAGGAATACTTACATAGTCAAATATAAATGCTTGAGTTTTCATAATGCGAATATAGTTCAATAATTTTGAAATATAGATAAATTGAGTGAAATAAATATTTGCTAATTTTGCGGCCGAGATTTAAACATATCCTTAAGCAGTTTCTAAACCTATGACATCAGAAACAATCCCTTTGTCATCTAAACCGAGATTTGAAATACTTGACGGTCTGCGTGGCGTGGCAGCCATGATAGTTGTGGCATTCCACCTGTTTGAGACTTATTCTCCCGGCTCGAACGAACAGATCCTGAATCACGGCTATCTTGCCGTGGATTTCTTTTTTGTGCTTTCCGGATTCGTGATTGGCTACGCCTACGATGACCGCTGGAAAAGCATGACAACGTGGGACTTTTTTAAGCGGCGTCTCATTCGTTTGCAACCTATGGTGATTCTCGGTACACTGATTGGAGCCTTCTGGTTTTATTTTAGCGCTGCACCAGGTTTTGAATTAGTTATGCGGACCCCGTGGTGGAAACTGTTGCTGATAATGATTCTTGGATGTATAATGTTTCCGACGCCTCCCTCGATGGATATTCGCGGATGGAAGGAAATCAATTCGCTCAACGGAGCGCAATGGTCGCTGCTTTGGGAATATATCGCCAACATACTATATGTCCTCTTCGTGCGCAGATTCAGCAAGAGAGTCCTTGCAGTGTTCCTGTTTCTATCGGCTTTCCTGACTGTCGATCTTGCCCTTGATCTTGATGTGACCGGTCTGCTTGCCATACGCGATTATGCCAGATATACTGTTATCGGAGGTTTCGGACTCACGCCTGATCAAATATATATCGGTATATGCCGTCTGCTTTATCCGTTTTTCGGGGGCTTGCTGCTCTATCGGCTCAGTAAGCTGCGCATCAATCTCAAACGTGGTGCCATGACCTGGTGCTCATTGGCCGTTGTTATAACACTTGTGATTCCTCATATCGGAGGCGAGACGCATCAATGGCTGAACGGACTTTACTGTGCTGTCATCATCTTGTTGGTCTATCCTGCCATCGTGGCCGCAGGAGCTGGAAGTCCGCTGACGGGAAAGAAGACGATAGCTGTCTGCAAGTTTCTCGGCATGATTTCCTATCCGCTCTACATCACCCACTATCCGATGATATATGTTCAGATTAACTGGGCCGCACAACATGCCGACGCCCCTCTCGGCACTCATATCTGGGTAGCCGTGAGTATCTTCATAGCCTCAGTCGCCGTGGCATACGCCAGCGTCAAGGTCTATGACCTTCCAGTCCGAGCGTGGCTTTCAGAGAAATTCATATATAATCGCAAAAATAAACAAAAATGAACATCAATCATGTCGCATTATGGGCACATTACATTGAGTTGCTTAAAGATTTTTATTGCCGCTGGTTCAATGCCTCCGCTACGCCTGAATACCATAATCCGGTAAGGGGTCTTACATCATATCTACTATCTTTCCCTGACGGAGGAGCCACGCTTGAGATAATGAATGAACCTGAAATATCGGACATAGGAAGTTGCCGGAAACTACGTGGATTCTGCCATATCGCCATATCATTAGGCAGTCAGGAGGCGGTAGACGGGTTCACGGACCGCATGAGATACGAAGGGGTGACAATTCTCGGCAATCCCCGCCGGACAGGCGATGGCTTTTATGAAAGTGTCATCGCGGATCCGGAAGGTAATATAGTGGAACTGACCGTCTGATATAGTCTTGTCGATTATATCAGATTGATAAAGCCTTATCGGGAAAACGCTGTCAGAATTTTAAATTTCTGCGCGCTTGCCGTCTATGTTTGGCAGGAAGACGGTCACAATTCCCAATAGTGGCAGGAGTGTACTTATCTGGAATATGAATTCTATGCTTGTCTTGTCGGCAAGCCATCCGAAAAAGGCGGAGCCGATGCCGCCGAGTCCGAAATTAAGTCCGAAAAACAGTCCGGCCATCATGCCGACCTTATCGGGCTTTAATTCTGTGGCATATACGAGTATCGCCGAGAATGCAGATGATATGACAAGCCCTGTTATTACGGCAAGTATTATAGTGAGAGTGAAATTGACATAAGGTAATGCCAGAGTGAAAGGTGCTGCGCCTAATATTGACCCCCATATCACATATTTGCGGCCATACCTGTCGCCAATGCCGCCTCCGAGAATTGTACCGACAGCCACCGCAGCCATGAATGCGAACAGACATAACTGTGAGACCTTTATGTCTACTCCGAATTTATCTATGAGAAAAAATGTGAAGTAGCTGGTCATGCTGGCCATATAGAAATATTTGGAAAATGTGAGCAGACATAATATGGCTATTGCCCAGTTTATCCGGCTTTTCGACAAGGATCTTATTGCCGGGTTGACAACTATGGATTTTCCTTTGTGTCTGTGAAGCATTCCCTTGTACCATTTGCCGACAGGGAGCAGAGTGATACCGGCTATAAAGGCTGCCATTGCAAACCAAATTATAGATTGCTGCCCGTAGGGTATAATAATGAGTGCGGCCAGTAGCGGGCCGATGGCACTTCCTCCGTTTCCGCCTACTTGGAAAATGGATTGCGCCAGACCCTTCTTTCTCCCGCCGGCCAGCTGGGCTATGCGTGAAGCTTCAGGATGAAATATCGAAGAACCCATTCCGATGACACCGACCGCGATTATTATAAAGGAGTACTGGTTGGCGATGGAAAGAAGAATTATACCGATAAGCGTAAACACCATGCCGCCTGACAGAGCGTATGGCATCGGGTGGCGGTCCGCTACTCGTCCCACAAGAGGTTGGAGCAATGACGAAGTCATTTGAAACACGAGTGTTATCATGCCTATCTGTCCGAATGAAAATCCATATTTATCCTTGATTATAGGGTAGATGGAAGGTATTATGGATTGCATCATATCATTCAGCAGATGGGCGAAACTGATTGCAAACAGAATGGAGAATAAAGTCTTTTCTCCCTCTTTTTTCATATATGATATCATATGGCTTTTTCAAGCTTCAGCAGATATTCCTTTACTGGCAGTCCGCCTCCGTATCCGGTCAGTGTGTGGTCACTTCCGATTACACGATGGCACGGTGCTAATATTGATATTGAGTTGGCTCCGTTGGCATTGGCGACTGCGCGGACAGCTTTAGGCATTCCGATCTGTCGTGCCAATTCTCCGTATGAGACAGTTTTCCCATATGGTATTTCGAGCAGTGCGTTCCATACTTTCTTCTGGAAATCTGTACCGACAAACAATAGAGGTACATCGAATTCCTGTCGATTCCCCTTAAAATACTCGTCAAGTTGCGCGACGGATATGTCTATTACGGGAGAACTGCCCTCGTAAAACTCTGCATTGAGGATGCGTTGGAGTCGCTTGTCTACATGATCGCGGTGTCGTTCTGCATGCCAGTCGCATAGACACAGCTTGTTACCTAAAGACCCGAGCAGGAGTGTGCCGCAGGGTGAATTATACACACTTGTTATTATCTTGTTTTTTTCTTTCATACACGATTGTTTAGGAGGGTAGTGAAGTCTCTAAAGTCTCTAAAGTCATTAATAGCCTCTATTTTTGCGGCGCAGTGCGGACATTCGCTCTGAGAATCCTCCGTTGCTGATGAAGTCTGACGATAGTCGCTCCAACTGCTTGAAAAGCAGATAATCGGCCTGGTTTATCAGTATTATTGCCATGTTGGCAATAGTTTCCGGCGGTCTGGTTTCAATAAGATTCATAAAATATGCAGCGTCATTGTGCTCTCGGCCAAGTCTGCGCATCGTTTCATATTCTACGCATCCTTTGGGCCATTGCCTCTTATCTCTGGTTTTAAGATAGTCTTCGTAATCTTCAAGCAATTCCTTCAGACTTGCTTTTGCTACATTAATGAGTCTGATCTCTGTTTTGGACGAAGTTGAAGCAGCTGAGCATCCTTCTACAATATTCTGTTTACCGCTTCTGGCGGCCTGAATCATCTGATCTACTGTACGATCACCTCGTGTCAGATATTTATTGCAGAAGTAGTATGTGATCTGGAAAATTACATCACTCTTCTGATAGCTGAGCAGATTCTTGTAATTCCCGATATTTGGAACCAGTTCGTTCATACTCGGAGGTGTTTTAATCTTTTCTTATTCAACGCTAAAGTTACACAAAAATTTCTTCTGTCGCAAACCGTTCCGGTTGATGTTTTACTGGCATTTTTAAAACAGGAGTGACAGTTGTCATTCTCTTTCAGCCTTTTCGAGACTTGTAAAAAGTTCGCAATCTTAAATCCAATGCAATGCCAGTGAAAAAACTTAAAAAAGAAAAAGGAGTGTAACTCCAAATGTTACACTCCTTTTTTATGGATTTAGATATTTCTAAATTGATGGCTTATTTCACTTCCTCGAAGTCGACGTCGGTCACGTCTTTTTCATCGCCGGGCTGTGCCGTCGCTCCGGGCTGAGGACCGGCTGCGCCTGCACTTGCGGCATTCTGTGCGTTGTAGATGTCTTGTGCGGCTGCCTGGAACGCGTCTGTAACGGCTTTCACAGCTGAGTCTACATCTTCTACGAGCTGATTCTTGTGAACTTCTTTCAGTTTGGCAAGTGCTGATTCTACATTGGCTTTCTTGTCAGCCGGAATCTTGTCGCCAAGCTCGTTGAGCTGTTTCTCTGTCTGGAAGATCACTGAATCGGCGTGGTTGAGTTTGTCGGCACGCTCTTTGGCTTTCTTGTCGGCTTCCTCGTTTGCCTTGGCCTCGTCGCGCATGCGCTGGATCTCGCTGTCGCTCAGGCCGCTTGACGCCTCGATACGGATTGACTGCTCTTTGCCTGTGGCTTTATCCTTGGCTGTTACGTTGAGGATGCCGTTGGCATCTACTTCGAATGTCACCTCGATCTGCGGCACACCACGCGGAGCCGGAGCTATACCGCCGAGATTGAATTCACCGAGAAGTTTGTCATCGGCGGCCATAGGACGCTCGCCCTGGAGCACGTTGATTTCAACTGACGGCTGGTTGTCGGCTGCCGTTGAGAACGTCTCGCTCTTGCGCGTTGGTATCGTTGTGTTGGCTTCGATAAGTTTTGTCATCACGCCACCGAGAGTCTCGATGCCGACCGACAATGGAACGACATCAAGCAGAAGCACGTCTTTCACGTCGCCGCTTAGCACACCGCCCTGGATTGCAGCGCCTACGGCTACCACCTCGTCAGGGTTAACGCCCTTCGACGGAGCTTTGCCGAAGAATTTCTGTACGATTTCCTGTACGGCAGGGATACGGGTCGAACCGCCCACGAGAATCACGTCGTCGATGTCTGATGGAGTCAGTCCGGCATCCTTCAATGCCTGCTGGCAAGGAACTACGGTTGCCTGGATAAGGCTGTCGCAAAGCTGCTCGAATTTAGCGCGGGTAAGCGTTTTTACCAAGTGTTTAGGCACACCGTTTACCGGCATGATATACGGCAGGTTGATTTCTGTCGACGTAGAGCTTGAAAGCTCGATTTTTGCTTTTTCAGCAGCCTCTTTCAAGCGCTGAAGAGCCATCGGATCCTGACGGAGGTCAACACCCTCGTCGTTTTTAAACTCGTCAGCCAGCCAGTCGATAATCTTGTGGTCGAAGTCGTCACCGCCAAGGTGAGTGTCGCCGTTGGTCGATTTCACTTCAAACACACCGTCGCCAAGCTCAAGAATTGAGATATCAAACGTACCGCCACCGAGGTCGAACACCGCAATCTTGCGGTCGCTCTGGCTCTTGTCAAGACCGTAAGCCAACGCTGCGGCTGTAGGCTCGTTCACGATACGGCGAACGTTCAAGCCTGCAATTTCGCCGGCTTCCTTAGTTGCCTGACGCTGAGAGTCGTTGAAGTATGCCGGAACGGTGATTACGGCGTCGGTCACTGTCTGTCCGAGATAGTCTTCTGCCGTCTTCTTCATTTTCTGAAGAATCATAGCCGAGATTTCTTGCGGAGTGTACTGGCGACCGTCGATGTCGACACGCGGAGTGTTGTTGTCGCCTTTGACCACGTTATATGGCACACGTGCGATTTCTTTTTGCACGGCATCGTAGGATTCGCCCATAAAACGTTTGATGGAGAACACCGTACGAGTCGGATTGGTGATTGCCTGACGCTTTGCAGGGTCACCTACTTTTCTTTCGCCACCATCGACGAAAGCAACGATTGAAGGCGTTGTGTTGCGGCCTTCGCTGTTAGGAATTACCACAGGGTCTTTACCCTCGAGAACTGCCACGCAGGAGTTCGTAGTACCTAAGTCTATACCAATGATTTTACCCATGATTCTATATTTTTATTTGTTATTATTCAAGTTTTCTCTGCCGTGCCCTTACGGGACGCGGCACACTCGGATAAACAAATCGCGTGCCAAACTCCGGCTGCGCGAATCCGACAGCCGCCGATGCTGACATTACGTCAGTCTGTTACTGACATTTTGCGCTAAAACTCTCCGATTAACCATATTTTCACAAATAAAAAAGTTGTTCTTGATATTTTTTCGTACTTTTGCGAACAGGTAATCTTTTTTAGAGAACTTTTAAAATTTAAATATTATGAATATCTCTCACATCGAACATCTCGGAATCGCTGTCAAGAGCCTTGACGAAGCAATTCCTTATTATGAAAACATTCTCGGAATGAAGTGCTACTCTATCGAAGAAGTTGCCGACCAGAAAGTAAAGACTGCGTTCTTCAAGGTTGGACAGACCAAACTCGAGCTCCTCGAGCCGACTTCTGAGGAGAGCCCTATCGCCAAATTCATCGAGAAGCGCGGCGAAGGCATCCATCACCTCGCATTTGCCGTTGAAGACGGTGTTGCCAACGCTTTGGCTGAAATGGAAGGCAAAGGCGTGCGCCTCATCGACAAAGCTCCTCGCAAAGGTGCCGAAGGTCTGAACATCGCGTTCATCCACCCGAAGTCGACACACGGCGTTCTTACTGAATTCTGCGAGAAACCTGAATAAGCAAACACTTAAACTATTAAGCATTTTAATATGAGCAATCAACTTGAAAAAGTGCAGGAGCTTATCGCCTTGCGCGAGAAAGCACGCCTTGGCGGCGGCGAGAAAGCCATTGCCAAGCAGCACGAAAGAGGTAAATACACCGCACGTGAGCGTATCGCCCAACTGCTTGACGAAGGCAGCTTCGAGGAATTGGATATGTTCGTGCAGCACCGTTGCACCAACTTCGGACAAGACAAGAAACATTATCTCGGCGACGGCGTCGTTACCGGCTACGGTACAATCGACGGCCGTCTCGTTTATGTTTTCGCACAGGACTTCACCGTTTGGGGCGGCTCGCTGTCGGAAGCTATGGCAATGAAGATTTGCAAAATCATGGATATGGCAATGAAAATGGGCGCTCCGGTCATCGGCTTGAACGACTCGGGAGGCGCACGTATCCAGGAAGGCATCAACGCCCTTGCCGGCTACGCTGAAATCTTCGAGCGCAACATCCTTGCATCAGGTGTAGTGCCTCAAATCTCTGCAATCCTCGGTCCTTGCGCCGGCGGCGCTGTCTACTCTCCGGCTCTTACCGACTTCACAATCATGACAAAGGGCATCTCATACATGTTCCTTACAGGTCCGAAGGTTGTGAAGACAGTGACTGGCGAGGACGTTACTCAAGAACAACTCGGCGGCGCAACAATGCACACCACAAAATCAGGTGTGGCACACTTCGCTACTGAAGACGGAGAAGAGGCATTGAAGCTTATCCGCAAACTCCTCAGCTACATCCCTCAGAACAACCTCGAAGAGGCTCCGCTCGTAAAGTGCACAGACCCGATCGACCGCGTGGAAGACGCTTTGAACGAAATCGTGCCCGACTCTCCAAACAAGGCATACGACATGTATGAGGTCATCGGCGCAATCATCGACAACGGCGAGTTCCTCGAAGTGCAACGCGACTATGCGAAGAACATCATCATCGGTTTCGCCCGCTTCAACGGACAGTCTGTAGGTATCGTTGCCAACCAGCCTAAATTCCTCGCCGGAGTGCTCGACTGCAACGCATCGCGCAAGGCTGCTCGCTTCGTTCGCTTCTGCGACGCTTTCAACATTCCTTTGGTTTCTCTTGTCGACGTTCCTGGATTCCTTCCTGGCACAGGCCAAGAATACAACGCCGTAATCCTTCACGGCGCGAAGCTCCTCTACGCCTACGGCGAGGCTACAGTGCCTAAGGTGACTGTGACAATCCGCAAGAGCTACGGCGGAAGCCACATCGTGATGAGCTGTAAGCAACTCCGCGGCGACATGAACTACGCATGGCCATCGGCTGAAATCGCCGTGATGGGTGCGTCGGGCGCTGCCGAAGTGCTTTACATGAAAGAAGCCAAAACACAAGAAGACCCGAAGGCCTACATCGCAGAGAAGGAAAAAGAGTACACCGACCTCTTCTGCAACCCTTACAACGCAGCGAAATACGGCTATATCGACGATGTAATCGAACCGCGCAACACGCGTTTCCGCATCATCCGCGCTTTGCAGCAACTGGCTACAAAGAAATTGACCAACCCTGCCAAGAAGCACGGCAATATTCCTTTATAATATAGTTACGTGTATGAATAAAAGATTTTTAACGCTGCTGTTGCTCTGCTCCTTCTGCGTTGCCGGCTTGTTTGCCCAAGGACGCAAAGGCGTTTGCATCAACGAAGTGATGGTGCAGAACGACAGCAACTATGTAGACGACTACGGTATGCGCCACGCGTGGGTTGAGCTGTTCAACTCCACGTTTGGTTCGGTCAACATCTCAAGCATGTTCCTGACCGACGACAAGGCAAACCCGCGTAAATATCCAATCCCACGCATGGACGTCAACACCAAGATCCCGCCACGCCAGCACGTGGTGTTCTGGTGCGACAACGAGCCCGACAAAGGCACGTTCCACGTGAATTTCAACCTCAAACCCGGACAGGACAACACAATCTACCTGTTTGACAGCGACGGCACAACCCTCATCGACGAGGTAACCGTCCCTGCAACACTGCCTGCAGGCGCTTCGTTCGCCCGCAAGGTCGACGGACAAAAGGCTGAAAACGACGCCGAAGCATGGGAAGTGCGCGATGGAAAGAATGGCAAATACATCACTCCGAGCAGCAACAACGTGATTATCGACAAGAACGAGAAAATCGAGAATTTCGAGAAGCACGACAAGACCGGTGTCGGAATGACAGTGATGGCAATGACCATCGTATTCCTTTCGCTGTTGATTCTTAGTTTATGTTTCATTGGACTTGGTTTGTTCCACGCTCAATCTGCACGCCGCAAGAAGCAAGCCGCAACAGGCACTGTCGACGACAGCAAGCCGCTGATGGCAGGTCTCGACTCAGGCGAGGAGATCGCAGCAATCTGCATGGCTCTCCACGAGCATCTCAACATGCACGACAAAGAGGATTTCGTGCTCACCATCAACAAGGTGAAACGCGCATATTCTCCATGGAACTCAAAGATTTATTCTCTCCGCGAGCTTCCTCACAAATAATCCAAATCCACTTTAAATCATTGAATTTATTATGAAAGAATATAAATATAAAATCAACGGACAAGAATACAAAGTTGCCGTAGGCGACATTGAGAACAACATCGCTGAAGTTTCGGTCAACGGAACGACATACAAGGTGGAACTCGAACAGGCTGCCGCTCCGGCTCCTGTTGTGAAGAGCGTTAAACCTGCAGCCGCTCCACGCACCGAGGCTGGCACAAAAGTCGTTGCCAAACCGGCGGCTGCCGGTGGCGCCGGCGCAGTGAAAGCTCCGCTCCCAGGTGTAATCCTCGACCTTAAGGTCAACGTTGGCGACACTGTTGCCGCAGGCGACACTGTTGTTATCCTCGAAGCAATGAAAATGGAAAACAACATCCACGCCGACAAGGGTGGTGTTGTAAAATCCATCTGTGTAAACAAGGGCGACTCTGTGCTCGAAGGCGCAGACCTGCTCATAATCGAATAATCGTATGGATTTAGTTAGTTTCTTAGGTCAAAACTTTCAGCGCTTCTGGGAATACACAGGCTTTGCCAACGCAACGCCTGAGCATTTCGTGATGCTCGCTGTCGGCTTGCTGTTCATTTGGCTTGCCATCACCAAGGACTTTGAGCCCATGCTGCTGGTTCCCATCGGCTTCGGTATGCTCATAGGCAACATCCCCTTCAATGCCACAGCCGGACTGGAAGTCGGCATCTATGAAGAGGGGTCGGTGCTCAATATCCTTTACAATGGTGTGAGCGCCGGATGGTATCCTCCACTGATTTTCTTGGGAATCGGTGCGATGACCGACTTCTCGGCACTTATCGCCAACCCTAAATTGATGCTCATCGGAGCTGCCGCACAGTTCGGCATCTTCGGCGCGTATATCGTTGCCATGGCCATCGGTTTCGCACCCGACCAGGCTGGTGCCATCGCCATCATCGGCGGCGCCGACGGTCCTACGGCAATCTTCCTGTCGTCGAAACTTGCGCCAAACTTGATGGGAGCAATCGCCGTGTCGGCATACTCCTATATGGCCCTCGTGCCGCTGATCCAGCCACCGATCATGCGCCTGCTCACCACAAAGAAAGAGCGCGTAATCAAGATGAAACCGGCACGCGCCGTGTCGCAGAACGAAAAAATCATGTTCCCTATCGTAGGCTTGCTTCTCACCTGCTTCGTTGTGCCGTCGGCCCTTCCGTTGCTCGGCATGCTCTTCTTCGGCAACCTGCTCCGTGAGAGCGGCGTGACAACACGCCTTGCCAAAACCGCAAGCAACGCCCTCAACGACATCATCGTGATGCTGCTCGGTCTTACTGTCGGCGCGTCGACACAGGCTTCTGAATTCTTGACTTTCGACACACTGAAGATTTTCTTCCTCGGTGCAATGGCGTTTATCATCGCCTCAATGTCGGGTGTGCTCTTCGTCAAGGTGTTCAACCTGTTCCTGCCGAAAGGCAAGAAAATCAATCCGCTCATCGGCAACGCAGGCGTTTCTGCCGTTCCGATGTCGGCACGTATCTCAAACAACATCGGTTTGGAATACGACTCAAGCAACTATCTGCTCATGCACGCCATGGGTCCGAACGTTGCCGGAGTGATTGGTTCTGCCGTAGCTGCCGGTGCATTGCTCGGCTTCCTCGGATAATAGATTTCACCAATCTGAAAATATCCACAAGAGTGCTGGACTCACGTCCGGCACTCTTTTTTTGCATACACAGCGACCGCTGATGACTATTTATGCACGCGCGCACCGCAAGCAAACCAATGCACAAATCTAATATATATGAGCAGTATTGACATTTTTCCTACTTTTCCTAAATTTTATCGCAATTTTACTTGCAATATGTAATATAGAGTATTATTTTTGCAGTGAATATATTTTCAACAACAGTTCACATTTATGAACATAGGACAAACAGACATTCACAATTCATCAGGCAATTCTCGCATTCATCAAGGCTGCCACCCTTAACACCGCCCGTTTCCAAGAAACGGACAGGAAACAAGATTCCGGACAACAAACCAAACTAAATAATTTACCAACTTTATCAACAAATGCTTATGAGAAAATTCATTTTCTTTCTGACCCTATTGGGAACCGCCTTAGGATTATCTGCGGCAGAGGTTCCCGATGCCGTCAGAGTGACACCCGTCACAGGCGAACCCATCGTGTTCATGTTCTCCGCCAACCCGGAAATCACCTACACGGCGACAGGAGCTACAATCTCCACAACAAACCAAGATCCGGTGACATTCGATTTCGAAGCCATCGAATTTATCGATTTCGTAAAATATGGCTCTGTCAACGAAATTGCAGGCACACCAGTGTCGATGCGCGTCACCCATGACGCCATCGTGATTGAAAACGCTGGAGAAGGAAGCATGCTCTCCATCTACACCCTTGACGGGCGTTGCGTGGTCAACACCACAATCTCCGACAGCTACAGCGTTGAGCGCTCACGGCTCGCAAAAGGCGCCTACATCATCAAAATCAACAAAACAACATTCAAAATCTTATTGTAACAAGCTATGAACAAATTTTTATACTCTATACTCATCGCCGCTGCAGGATTCGGCACTCTCAACGCCCAACAGAAAGTGATGAAAATCGAATACAAGGACGGCACCACTGAAATGAAAAACGTGACCGACGTGTCAAAAATCTCATTTGTCAGCGAAGGACAGGTAGACCCAAGCGAAAAGATGGTCGACCTCGGATTGTCGGTGAAATGGGCGTCATACAACGTCGGCGCGGCAAACCCTTGGGAAGGAGGCAATTTCTATGCATACGGCGAGATTGAGCCAAAAACAGAATACACACTTGAAAACTATCAATGGTATTGCGACAACGACGGCGAAGATCACGACCAATGGGAAGAGTACTACAAACTGGGCGCAACAATCACCGGGACAAACTACGACGTGGCACACGTGAAATGGGGCGGACAGTGGCGCATACCTACCCGCGATGAATGGCGCGAACTCATAAACAACTGCGACTTCACTTGGACTGGCATGGAAGGCGTGACCGGCGCGCTCATCACATCGCGCATCAACGGAAACAGCATTTTCCTGCCTGCCGTCGGAAATATGGTCGGCGCTGAGCACACCCACGACCAACTGGGTTGCTTCTACTGGACTTCCACTGAATACGAGCAGGCTGACATCACTCAAGAATGCCGCAACTACCGCGCGAACATCGACGCGAGCAACCGTTCTGCCGAAGGCTACGACTACCCCGACGTTGGATTCTCAATCCGTCCGGTATACGGTCCTGTGCCTGAACCTGCATTGCCATCCTACACCGCTCCGACCGAAATGGTCGACCTCGGTCTGTCAGTGAAATGGGCACCATTCAACATCGGAGCTCAAGGTGCGTCAGAAACCGGCGACTACATCTGCTGGGGTGAAATCACCGAAAAACAGTACAGCCACATTTACAACTACAAATGGTATGACCCTATCACAAACGACTATGTGGAAATCGGCGACCAAATTTCAGGAACTGAATATGACCCAGCCAACGTGCTCTGGGGCAACGGATGGCGTCTGCCTACCGAAGCCGAAATAAAGGAACTCATTGAAAAATGCACTTGGACTGCAGAACAATACGGATACACGGTAACAGGTCCTAACGGAAACAGCATCTTCCTTCCGGCATGCGGCATGCAAGGCTACAAAGGCGCTCCGCGCGGCAATGTACAGCCAGGCTACTACATGACAGGCAACGCCGATGTGCGGACCAATTATCAGGGTCAGAAAATGACCAGCAACGCCGCCACATTGCGCTTCTCCCGCGGAGCTTTCAACAAGTTCAACAAGCCTGAGGCTTCATTCTTCTCGAAGGCCGGCGGCATACAGGTACGCCCTGTTCATCAATAGGCATTGACTTAATGCAGGATTATCATCAGTCCTGCTCCAAAACTTGTGGGGGACTGCATTACTGAATGCGTCCCCCTCTTTTATTACTCAATGAATTAAGATTATGAAACATCTATACTTGTCAATTTTTGCCTCTGTATTGGCGATTTCCTTAAACACAAAAACCCAAGAGACAGAGGCGCAGCTCGACGATAGAAAGATTTCTTGAATGTTTTGGCAAATCTTCAAGAAAAAAATCATAACTTTGCAGTCTCATTACGGAATTTTAAAATTTCACTAAAAATATATGATTAACGCTCAAGACATTAAGAACGGAACTTGTATCCGTATGGACAACAAGTTGTATTTCTGCATCGAATTTCTTCACGTAAAACCAGGCAAAGGCAACACTTTTATGCGCACTAAGCTGAAAGACGTTGTTAATGGTTACGTTATCGAACGCCGCTTCAACATCGGCGAGAAACTTGAAGACGTACACGTGGAGCGTCGCCCTTATCAGTTCCTCTACCAAGAGGCTGGCGACTACATCTTTATGAACCAGGAAACTTACGACCAAATTCCCATCCACAAGGATTTGATCACCGGCGTTGACTTCATGAAGGAAGGCGATGTTGTTGAAGTTGTAAGCGACGCTTCTACTGAAACCGTACTTTTCGCTGAAATGCCTATCAAGACTCAGTTGAAGATCACCTACACTGAGCCGGGACTCAAAGGCGACACTGCCACAAACACTCTTAAGCCTGCAACCGTTGAGACTGGCGCAACTGTACGCGTTCCGTTGTTTATCAACGAAGGCGAGACTATCGAGGTCGACACTCGCGAAGGCTCTTACGTTGGCCGTGTGAAAGCATAGTCACAACTACACAGATCCATAAAGCGCAGAATCTTAAAGATTTTGCGCTTTTTTTTACACCTTTTCTTTTTTTTTGCGCTATCTTTGCAAAAGATAGTGCAAATCGAGAGAAGAACATTCAAGCTTGCTTGAAAATGTTATTCCGAGATGCAGCCTATTTTATGAAAAGACAGACTGCTATAGGCAATTTGTGAACAAGCTCACATTGCGCTCATTTGCGCCATTGTTGCTCTTATTCAACCGAAAAACGGGATTTTAGATACGGACTTCTCATACAGAAATGAAACGACTGAGTTTACTTATTTTGTTCGCGGTGCTGCTTGCGTTGCCTGCCTTGTCGCAGCAAATCAGCGTGGAAAGTTTCACACCGCTTGAAAACGACCTGACAGCCAACACTGCCGGCACAATGAAAAAAGACCAGAACGGAAAAACCTGTGCCTTGATAAAAGTGGTGACCTCCGAAAAAGGCTTCAATTTCGACGTCGGAATACTCGGTGTCGTTGCTACAGAACAGAAAGTGGGAGAAATTTGGGTATACGTCCCTGAAAAGATAAGGTTCATTACGATTGCGCATCCACAATTGGGCGTTCTCCGCAATTATCCTATCCCTCAGCAAGTTGAAAGCGCACGCACATACGAGCTGAGGCTTGTCACAGGCAAGGTGCACACCGTAATCGAGGAGGCACAGACCGACCAGTTTGTCGTGTTCCACATTTCACCAGCCGACGCCATACTCGAATTTGACGGGCAACCGCTGCTGCTCGATGCCGAAGGCTCTGCATCATGCTTCAAGCCATTCGGAAAATACCAGTATCGCATCGAGCGCAAAGACTACCACACCGAGGTGGGTTCGGTGACGGTGACGGCAGAGAAAGCATCCGTCAACGTGAATATGCGACCGATGTTCGGATGGCTGGAAGTAAACAGCGCCAACGCCGGCTCCGATACCAGGGTGTTTGTCGACGGCTCCGACCATGGCACATTGCCGCTGCACACGCTGCAACTGGGCAGCGGCAAGCACTTGCTGAAAATCATAAAGCCGCTTTACCATATTTTCCAACAGTCGGTAACCATCACCGACAACGACACTCTGCGCGTCAACGCAGCTCTGAAAAGCGACTTCCGAAACTACACCATCACCGGCGATGCCGACGCCGACATCTATATCAATCAAGAATACAAAGGTCACGGTTCGTGGAGCGGTCCGCTGGCATCGGGCACCTACCGCGTCGAGCTGCGCAAGCCGAGCCACCGCACGACTATCCGGTCCATAACAATCAATGCCAACGACCTTTCGGCAAACGACATCATCTCGCTGCCCGCTCCGACACCAATCTACGGCTCTCTGAAAGTGACATCGTCGCCAATGGAAGCCACCGTTGCAATCGACGGCAAGGTGATGGGCAAAACGCCTTTGTTCATCAAGGAAGTTCTAATAGGCTCACGCAGCGTGACTCTGAGCAAGGACGGCTACAAGACCGAAACTGCAACCGCCGACATCGACGAGCGCAAGACGTCGGAGCTTAACATCGTGCTCAGCAACGCCATCCGTGTGAAGTTCACGTCAAATGTGACATCAGTCGTGAACATCGACGGAAAATACATCGGACTGACTCCCTGCGACGCTTTGCTCACATGCACCAAACATGAAATCAGCATGAGCGCCGACAGATATCAGAGCCGCACGGAAACCATAGACATATCCGAAGGCTCAAGCCTTATCAGCTGGCAACTAAAGCCCAACTTCAAGAAGGTCACCATCTCATGCAACCAAAACGCGAATTTTTATATCGACGGCAAAATAGCGGGCAGCGGATATTCCATTTCCCGCGACATCGACTACGGTGAGCATTCCATTTCCGCATACTATGAGGGCAAGTCAAAAGAAACGACTATCACTGTGGCGGAAGGCAACGAAAGCTCCGTGGATTTCTCTTTCCGTAAGAAGCGTTACCATGAGAACTATGTCTCCAACGACGCTTTCTATATGGGAGCCATCTATCAATGTCTTAATTTTCAAGGCGCAGGAGCGATAATGGGCTTTTTTGCCGGAAAATTCAATATGGAAGTCAGTTTCATCGCCGGCAATGAATCAAAGGAGGTCGATTGGTACACATCGACAAATTCTCTTGCCCACACCTCCGACTTCAAGAACTGGCGTATAAACGGCAGAATAGGATGGGGACTCAGATGCGGCAATGTGGTGCGCATCACGCCTCAAATAGGAGCCGCTGTGCTGGCTCTTCAGGACAGGTCGAAAATCGACGACGAGACAGCACCATCGGCATGTTCGTTTACCGGATCTGTGCAGTTTGCCCTTGTCTATAAGAAACTGTGCATCTCCGTAACACCGGAATACTACGTTCCCGTGGCTAAATCCGACGGAATGAAGGAACTTGTAAAAGTGTCTGACGCATACGACAAGGCATTAAAAGGCTTCGACCTTCAAGTCGGAATTTCTTTAATCTTCTAATCACAAAAACGACAATGAAAAGACTTTTCAGCATAATCCTGTCGGTTGCAATCGTTTCTGTCTTTACCGCCTGCAAAGACGACTACGACGGATGGCTTCCCGACAATCCCGACAAACCGCACACCACAGAGACAATCTCAACGAAAAAGGCATCGACAACGACTTCAACTTCCGGACAGATTGATTTCTATATCGGTGACACAAGATTCAATTCCATCTACAATTATCTAAGATATTGACAACAATGAGACGTTTGCTGACATTCATAATAGCCGCAATCATATTCTTCCCCTGCGGAGCGCAAAGTTGGGAAGAAATCAAGAGCAGCCGGCAATACATCTACGGCGAGGGCTGGGGATCAAGCGATGCCGAAGCCGACAAGAACGCACTTGCCGACCTTATAAGCAAGATTTCCGTGCAGGTGCAAAGCTCGTTCACGCTGACGGAAGATGAGCTGAACCACAACGGGCAGGTGGACGGCGAGACTTATGCCCGGTCGAAGGTGCAGACCTACTCACAAGCCACGCTCACCAACACTGAGAAAATCGTGATTGAATACGAGCCTGACGCACATGTGGGACGCTACATCCTGAAATCGGAAATTTCACGCATCTTCGAGGCGCGCCGACTACGCATCGACGAGATGCTCGGACTTGCGGAGACTGCTGAAAAAAATGCAAAAATCGACGATGCGCTGCGCTATTACTATTGGGCGTATGCCATGCTGAAAACGCTGCAGCATCCGAATGAGGTCAGGGACTCGAACAACCATCTGCTGTCAACTTGGATTCCGGCTCAGATGAACGACATCTTTGACGGCATAAAGGTGAGACCGATGCGCAAGACGTCGGACAACGTGCTTGAGGTAGCGGTGACATACAAAGACAAGCCTGTGGCAAGCTACGACTACACATATTTCGACGGACAGAACTGGAGCAATATCTACAGCGCCAAAGACGGACGCGGCGTAATTGAGCTAAACCCTGGCGCAATAACCGACAATCTTAGACTGAAAAGCGAATATGAATATCGTGGGGAGGCTCACATCGACAGCGAAATCGATGCGGTGATGTCGACCGTAAGAGGTCAGGCGTTCCGCAAATCATACATCAATGTCAGCGGCGACACCCCTTCAGTCGCTGCTACCCGTGAGGCAGAGGCGGCTATTGAGACCGCTCCTGTGACCAACGCCATTGAGTATTTATCAAACGACACAGAATACCGCAAAACAATCGGCAAGGTGCTTGCCGCAATAACAACCAAGGACTATGCGGCTGCTGAAAAATATTTCACGCCGCAGGGCGCCGAAATGTTCCGCAGCCTGATTAACTACGGACGTGCCCGAGTGCTCGACACCTCAGGACTGACGTTCTATCAGAACGGAGACCGCGTGGTGTGCCGCAATGCGAAAATGTCGTTTTCGTTCCGCAACGGCTTGCGCAAATCGTTTGTCGAGGACGTGGTGTTTACGTTCGACTCGAAAAAACGCATCGACTACATTGCTTTCGGTCTTGGCGAAAAGGCTGAACACGACATCCTCAACAACGACGAATGGAATGAAGCCACACGAAAGGCTTTGATGAACTTCCTTGAGAACTATAAAACTGCATTCGCACTGAAAAGAATCGACTATCTGCGAAACGTGTTCGACGACAATGCCGTGATTATTTCCGGGTGCGTAATCACACCTGGAGGAAACCGCTTTGCCGACAGCAACTCGCATTATGCCCAAAATCAGTATGTGCGCTACACGCGGGAGGGCAAGAACGAGTATATAGCACGCATGGCGCGCAGTTTTGCAAGCAAGGAGTTTATCAACATTCGCTTCTCCGACAACTCGGTCAAGAAACTCGGCAAGGGCATGGAGTCGTACGCAATCCAGATAAAACAGGACTATTACTCGTCAAACTACGGCGACACTGGCTACCTGTTTCTCTATGTGGACATAAACGACCCCGAAAATCCTATCATAAAGGTGCGCACATGGCAGCCTAAACCCGACCCGAAATTCAAGCTGATTGATGCCGGATATTTTTAAAACAACGATTTTTTTTACTAACCAATAAATAAATGCATTATGAAAAAACTCATCGCATTGTGCCTCGTGCTGATTCTTACGGCACCGGCTTTAACTACAAACGCAGAGAGCAGTCTGCAAAAGGAACTGAACAAAGAACTTGTAAAGCAACTGAAAAAGAACTATAAGAAAAAGAAAAAAGAATTGGAGAAGGACAGATGGAAAATCTACGGTTCTTCAAAAACTCTTGAGGTTGCATTGCTTGAACACTACACAAAACTGTACAACGACGGCGAAGTGGCTGAGGAAATAATCGGTACTGCCGACAATTTCAAATCAAACAACGTCGGACGCCGTCAGGCTGTGACCAACGCCCAAGTGGCTTACGCCCAGAGAGCCGGCGCTCAAGTGAAGGCCCGCATCGTGGAGGACATCGCGGCAAACTCTGCCGACATCAACGCTGAATTCGAGCATTTCTATGCCGCCTACGAGGCTCAGGTGCAGAAAGAAATCGGCGCTGAGCTCCAAGAGAGTTTCACCATCGTGCGCCCGCACACAAAAAGCAAGAAATGCAACACATACGACATGCAGGTTTTCTTCATCATCAGCGAGGACGCTGCCACACGCGCCCGTGTTCGCGCCTACGAAAACGCGCTGAAGGAGTCGGAGGCGGCACAACGCTATGCCGACCGCGTGTCGCAATTCATTCAGGAAGGCATCTCTCCTTCTGCCCCTCAGAACTAATCTTCTGTAGATGAAACGTTTGTTCACATTCGTCATTGTCATGGGGGCGGCATTCCATTGCCACGCTCAGGATAATGACGATTTTGAATCATTCCGCAGCGGTCTGATGGACGGATTCCAGTCGTTCAGGCAGGAGGTGCTGACTGGATACACTGATTTCCTGCGAACCGCATGGGAGGATTTCAACGTGTTCCGCAGCGAAAGCCGCGACAGCAAGCCGAAGCCACGCACTGCCCCCACTGTCGACTCGCCGTCTCCACAGCCAACGACACCGGAACCGCAGGCAAATCATCCGACACCGGCA
>ERZ860264.1071-NODE-1071-length-20742-cov-3.352202_pt1 | contig 20742 bp, 20 predicted proteins | sample MGYA00509980_ERZ860264 | MGnify/ENA primary metagenome ERZ860264 (study PRJEB30046, sample SAMN00715212) | human gut metagenome | study: EMG produced TPA metagenomics assembly of the A metagenome-wide association study of gut microbiota in type 2... | reverse complement strand
ATTGACCGCGTTGACATCGTTGATGCCTGATATAGCACCGTTGAATTCGTATGGCACTCCTAAAATATATGATTCACCTTTGCGGATGACAGGATAGGCAGCGTAATGGGTTCCCTGATTTCAACACACTTGCTCATTTGTTTACATTTGAATTTTGTTTGATTGCATTCTATGCGAACAAGCATAGATGAACACACCATGCTCCTTCTTTGTGTGCAAATCCTTTTTCTGTTTGAAGAAGATAAGGGCCGCTCCAGAGCTGAGAGAAATAGCAAGAACCACGAGACCGACAACAAAACCGAGAATGCAATATGCTATGATAAAGCCGAGGATGGCTCCACCAACGGCACATGCAGCCCAAGTGATGTAGCGTCCCTGGAATCCCATAAATTCAAGTGGCTTCTGGAGTCCCTTGAACACGGGATAGCTTACGTATTGATTTTCGTTTACGTCTACTGACATGATGTATTCCTAATGCTTGAACGATAGATTAGAGACCGAAGAACAAAGGCAGAGCCTGAGCTGCAGCAACGAGGAAGATACATGCGCCTACAACCATCATGATCTTCTTCTTGAGAATCTTACTGATTAGTAGTAATATGCTGATAATCAATATTGTCTTGGATATAACATAGATAAAAGGAACAAATTAGGAACAACAAAATATAGAAACCCCAAGATGAAAGGATGAGAAAACATAAATTAACACGGAAAACAACGATAATTTTCCTTTTCTTTCTTTTCGGGAGTAAAGCCCTAATGTTGTATGTTAATCACAAAAGTTACTTTTTTGTGCGTAAGATAGTAGCAAATTAAACATATTTTTTATGCCACTATACAATATTTCCTAAAGATTCTCATTTATTGCAATAAATGTATATATCTTTGCATTGAACTTAAATAAAATTACAATGAATGAGCTTAATAGAATAAAAGTGGTTCTTGTAGAACAAAAGAAAACAGGTAAATGGTTAGCAGGGCAACTCGGAGTTAGTGTTACAACAACCAGTCGATGGTGTTCTAATTCTGCCCAGCCAGATTTACAAACACTAAGTAAAATAGCAACCTTACTAAAGGTTGATACAAGAGATTTACTTACACCGTTAAATAAAGAATTGTCAAATGAATAATATAATAGAATCATATTCTAACGAAAATGGATGTATCTACCATGGTGATGCTTTGGAGATACTTAAACAGATTCCAAACGAGTCTGTTGATTTGGTTTTTGTAGACCCTCCATATAATATAGGTAAGAATTTTGCTGGTCGAAAAGACAAATGGAAAACAGACGAAGAATATCTTGATTGGTGCTACCAATGGATAGATCTTTGCATTCAAAAAGTCAAGCCTAATGGTTCTTTATACCTAATGACTTCGACTCAGTTCATGCCATATTTCGATTTGTATGTAAGGGATAAAGTTACCATCCTTTCAAGAATTGTATGGTCATACGATAGCTCTGGAGTTCAAGCAAAAAACTACTACGGCTCAATGTATGAACCAATTTTGTTCTGTGTTAAAGATAAAAATAATTACACCTTTAATTCAGAGGATATTCTTGTAGAAGCTAAAACTGGTTCTAAACGTAAACTCATAGACTATAGAAAAAATCCTCCACAGCCATATAAAACAGAAAAGGTCCCTGGTAATGTGTGGGATTTTGCTAGGGTAAGATACAGAATGGAAGAATACGAAAATCATCCGACACAAAAGCCTATCAGCTTGTTGGAACGTATTGTGAAGGCAAGTAGCAATCCTAAAGATGTTGTGTTAGACCCTTTTTGTGGAACTTTCACAACTTGCTACGTTGCACAGCAATTAAATAGACATTTTATTGGAATTGAAATTCAAGAAGAATATTTCAAAATAGGTCTAAGACGCTTGGGCATAGCCTCTGAATATAAAGGTGAAAAATTAGAGCGTGAGAGAAAATCGTATCAGACAAAAATATCTAAAGAACCAACATTGTTTAATTTTTGAATAATATGGAATCTACATTCGCTTCATACATAAGCAGTTATCTTAAAGATAAATATGGCAAGGACGCAGAATCGATATTTTCACTGAGCTATATACTGCAATACCTTGTACATAAGACAAAATCTGCAAATAAAGGTGCTAAAGCAAGAGGTAGTTTTGCAAACCTTTATGCAATCTATGTTATAATTGAGGATTATCTTAGTAAAAGTTTTGACAAATCAGGAAAATATTCTGATTATGAGGGTGCACAATTCTCAGTCTTATTCAAGAGACAGAGAGAATTGCCTTTTGGAGCAAAACTTCAAAACCATGCACTAAATTCGCGTATGAATGAAGAATTCTTCAAATATTTCCCTACCCAAACAGGGATGCCACCGATAATGCGTGATTTAGAAACTCAAAGATATTGGTTTAATGAAAACTATCTAAAGATTAGAGTTGGGGGGCATACCTACAATATCGCAGAAGACATAATGAATATCATAGACCATTATGTTGAGGTAAAGCAAGACACATTCAAGCAATTTATTGTTCAATGTGAAACCCTACAAAATATTGATGTAGAAGATACTGCCGAAGTAACGGATTTTATTATGACCCTTCTTGCACCAAATGTTGATGCAAGATTGTTCGAAATTGTAAGTTATTCGATTCTAAAGTATTACTACAAAGATGTGAAAATCTATTGGGGATTCACTCCAGAAATAGAAAAGCTCAAAAAGGACTATCTTCATTTGTATAAAACTGGTCGTACTAATGCAAATGACGGTGGTATTGATTTTGTCATGAGACCTTTAGGGCGATTCTTTCAAGTTACAGAGACTTTGGATTTCAAAAAATACTTCCTTGACATTGAAAAAATAGAACGATTTCCTTTGTCCTTTGTTATCAAGTCTGAAGAATCTGCCGAAGATTTAATGGAGAAATTGAAGGTAGATGCTTTGAAGACATACATTGTACAAAAGGTTGTTGACGACTACCTTAGGTGCATAGAGGAGATTATCAACATTCCAGAATTAAAGAACTATCTTGAAGAGTTGGACAAGCGAAACATGGTTGGGGAGGTTCTTAAAGAGATTATACTTCAAAGTAAAGTTGAATTTAATTATGAAGATGATTAAAAATGTCGCTTGTTTAAATAGTTTGTACAGTTTATTCAAAATGTAATAGTTTATGAAGAGCAAAAATATAAATGACATCACATTGTTTCGCTATTTGTTTTGTATTGATAAAAGAGATTTGCCACAGAGCATTCTTAATTGGTGCAATAATATCGGTAGCGCAATTGATTCTGATAGAGAAAATGCGATAAGAGAATTATCTACTGTAAAAGGTAACTGTCGTAATTTGGTCGTTTTCTCTAAGACATTTGTTGATACAATGGATAAATCCTATATGAAATTTACGCAGTTCCACATGGACATTCTTGAAGAACTGGATAATGAGAACGGAATTGTACGTAGCCCATACTTTATAGAAGGGTGTTATGTCGTGTATAGCATAAAGAATGGCTGTCTTACTTTATGGATATTCCAAGACAACATCGACAAGTATTTGTCGATACCTACATATTACATTTGTGTGTCACCGAAGGATAAAATTAAGGGAAATGGACATCAGTTAGACTGCATGGTTTTACCTCTTATTGATGGTTGTATGGAGGCAAACATCAGAGATTATATAGATATGGTCTTAGATTATTTGTGTTTAAGACAATGGGCAGAAGTTCAATTAGGAAAAGTATCTACCACAATAAGGAAAGAGATTAAAAAGAACAAGAAAGCTCAGATTGTCACAGAAGCAGGGCTTGACTATTATCGGTTTGATAGTAAGTGGTATACAGAAATTTGCAATGATGAGTCTTTCAAGGTTAGTGGTCATTTCAGATTGCAACCTTATGGTGATGGCACAAGGAGACTGATATGGATTAACGAATTCACAAAGAATGGTTACCATAGAAAAGCTACTATAGACAAGGTTAAAGATGGAGAAGTTTCTCTTACATAAACATAGATAGACAATTAAAAGAAAAAAATATTATATCTTGACCAATTTGCTGTAAGAAATATACAGAAGTAACCAACTGAATTTAATGATGATGTCCCTAAATTCAGTTGGTATTTCATTTGCCACAATTTTGTGCTACAATTATACCTATTCCTCCTGCAACCATAAAGATATCTATCGTGAAGAAGAACCAGAAGAACCACTGAGCATAGTGACCGAGATAGCAGCCATCATATTCCTTGTAGCGTTCACGGACTTTTTTCCGTTCATCAGTAAACATGGAATTGACCTCACGGATATGCGTCGGCATCTGTGCGGTCATCCATTGGCGTTCTTTGGCAAACAGTTCTTGTATTTTCCTGACTTTGACAGATTTTGAATACTAGTTTTGTATTTGTATGTAAATTAGGTAGATATGATTTTAGGAATGTCCGTTTTTGGTGTCCCATTGTCGAAGTCAGGGAATAGCCGATTCTTCATATAAAGTTACGGCGCTGACCGACATGATGTCGATTCAGCGCCGTTTCTATTTTCAGGTTTTATTATAGAGCTATTTCTTTACAAACGGGATGCGGGCAGTTCCGTCGGCGGTTGCGACAACGGCGATGTAGTAGCCTGCCGGCAGATGCGCAACGTTGACAGAGTCGGCGTTTGAAGCGTCGGCAACAAGTGCGCCTCCGGCGTTGTATACGTCAATTCTCAGGGCCTCCACGTTGATGTGGAGCACGTCGACAGCAGGATTAGGATATGCCTTCACATTGACCGCGTTGACATCGTTGATGCCTGATATAGCACCGTTGAATTCGTATGGCTCTCCTGAAATATATGATTCACCTTTGCGGATGACAGGATAGGCAGCGTAATGGGATCTCTCATGGAACTTTGCCGGGTCGATAAACACAGCGACAGGCACAGTCTGTTGCTCATAGGCTTTCAGGGTTATTCCGTCCACCTGAGCCAAGCCTATTCCATTGTTGTCTTGGTCTACGAAATACATTCCAGCACTGATGGTCTCCGACTTGTCGTTCTTGTTCTCAAGATCGAGATTGAAAGTGCAGTTTGTGCCGATGGTAGGATATGATTCCGGAGCGGCGCTGAAAGCCACTTCATCTACTGGGTGCAGCACAGTCACATCCGAACCGTTCACGCGGAAGTCGATATGGGATGAATTGGTTGTATACAGCCAGTCAGGGAACAGGTATTCCTTGCGAATTTCCCGGCTGACGGTTGAGAGCCGGTACACACCGTCGCCGGCTGCCGTCGCAATCGGCAATGCCTTGAACGGGGCATTGAGTTGGGCGTAGTAAGCGCCTTGTGGGATATCTACGGTCTTAAAAATCGCTGAATACCATTTTGAGCCAGTGTGCAAGTTGTAGGTCTCAATGCCGATGTATCCCATGTATGTTTCCTTGTTGGCATTTCCAATGCAGTTGATGCTCACCATTGTATCGTCGGTTTTGCTGAAATTCTCATTAGAGACAGTCATGCCAAAAGGATTGCCGTTGATGTTGAAGAACGTCAAACTGTTCTGCACTTCTGCGTTCTCGACAATAGAGAAACTCAAAGGAATGGCATTGTTTATCGGCAGAGTCTTGCCGTCGGTTGTCTGGAATCCGGTGAATGAGATGTTGTAAGTTTTGCCAATGACGAAGAAGTCGTATGTTGTCGGGAACGATATTCTTGCCTTGAAGTCGCAGTTGTCGTAGACAATTGCCCGCAAGGAGCCGCTGAGAGCATCGCCCGTTTCAGAATCAGTCACGGTAAACATGATGCTGCCGTCGACCGGTATTGACGAGCTGTTGTGGACAGTGACGTCGGCGTTGAACGAGAAACCTTTGTAGGTGGCAGTGTCATAAGATCCGATTCCGACCATTGATATATTTGGTGTCGGAGCAGACAAATAGACCTTGCCGTCGGCAACCGTCATGTTCAGGCAGTCGGTAGAGGCGAATTTCCGCCATACGTCTCCATTAGCTTTCGACATAGCTCGTACGATGTAGTTTCCGTCGGCTATTCCCGCGGTGTTGAGAGTCATTGGAAGGTCGACGGAATATAGGCTTCCGCTTTGAAATTCCAACAGTTCACCGTTATTGTTCTCTATGCGCTCCTCATTTCCCATAGTCACCAATGCGCCCGAATCGTCGAACACACCCACATTAAGGCTACCGAAGAACGACTCCCCGCTCAGGTTTGCCGTATTGCGCAGCAGGATGGTCACAACGTCGCCCTTGTTGGCAGGCATTTCCTGCTCGCAGAATATGCCGCCTTTAACGTCGTCGTAGGGCACGAAGCATAGCTGCTGTATAAATTCATACGGTTCCACGCCGTCTTTCAGCGGACGGGCGAGCACGATGCCCTGGTTCCATTTGAAAGCGCCGCTTCCGCCACCGATTCCGAGACCCGTCGGGTCCATATAGTTCATGTCGAAATAGCCGTCGCTGTATCCACCCCATCCCCAGTTTACGTGGAGAAAATAGTTGGTGTCGTATCCGTCGACCACGAAAGCGTGTCCGCCATCCTCGCCGGTGCCGCAATAGATAATCGGGCGTCCCTCCTGCAGCTCGTCGGTGATTATTTTTGTGAATTCCGCAGTCTCGCACCCGCTGCGGTTTACCGTGCGCGACGTGTAGCGGAAGTAGTTTTTAAAAGCCGGGTAGTAGCTATAGATTGAAGCACCGCTCACTGGACCGTAGTTCATGTTCAACGACACGCCGCAGTCCTTCATCAGCAACGCAACGGCATCAGCCTGCACGCTGGAGTATTCCCCGTTGTTGTATCTGTCAATCATATTCGTCCAGTCGTAGACGTGCTCCGAGAAGTTGGATGATATTGTGCCGAATGACTGATGCTCATAAGAGTAATGTCCGACACCCTGTTCCGGCCAGTTGTGGAATTTCATTATCTGCGCCATCGCTGTAGCTGCGCATCCCGTTGCGCATCGCTGCGTGTTGTTGTTGTCGTCGGTGTATTCCGGAGCGAAGTTGTTGAATGGCGCATCCTGGTTCCATTTGGTGGTGACCAAAGGCTCCACCACAACCGACGGCGAGTCGGAGAGCAGAATTTTTCTGGCTTTAGCCTTTCCGCTCTGCACCGCAGCCACATATTCAGCATATCCGTCGAGCCACAGCTGCATTTGAGGCGGAACATTCTCAGCGTCGAAAAAGCCGTTTTCGGCATATCCCACAAGTTCTGTCATCTCGTCATCGCCGCTGACGATGACATAGCCCTGCTCGAGATTGAAAGCATAGTATGGAGCGTTGTTTGTCTTGTCGCTTCGCAGATTTTTTGCGGGCGCGACTTGTCCAGTTCTGGAGTATTTGCGCGCAGCCGAAAGGGCTGCATTCTGGGAAATCTGTTTTCCATTGGCGAATAATGCCGATACGCAAATAGCGATAAGAATAGTCGTAGTCCGTTTCATTTAGTCAAAAATTATAGGTTATGGATGTAAAGATAAGCAAAATAATTGAAAAAACAACAAAATTAAAAAAAATAAGTGCAGATGGCAAGATTTTTGTTTTCAGCAAAGTGCTTGCAGATGAACGCTAAAGGTTGTAACTTTGCAAGCGCAAAACAAGGAAATACGAATTAAAAAATACGATAACATTATGGGTAAGAAAGCATTGCTGATGATTCTCGATGGATGGGGAATCGGCGATCACAAGAAAGATGACGTAATCTATTGCACCCCAACGCCTTATTGGGACTATTTGCTAAAAACATATCCGCACTCGCAGCTTCAGGCAAGCGGTGAGAACGTAGGATTGCCCGACGGACAGATGGGCAACTCAGAGGTTGGCCACCTTAACATCGGAGCCGGCCGTGTGGTTTATCAAGACCTCGTTAAAATCAACAAGTCGATAGCCGACAAGTCAATCCTCAATAACAAAGAGATTGTTTCGGCATTCACATACGCCAAGGAGAGCGGCAAAGCCATCCACTTCATGGGACTTACATCAAACGGTGGCGTGCACAGCTCGCTTGAGCATCTTTATGCACTTTGCGACATCGCCAAAGAGTATGGCTTGACAAAAGTTTATCTCCACTGCTTCATGGACGGCCGCGACACCGACCCGAAGAGCGGCAAGGGCTTCATTGAGCAGGTGCAGCAGCACTGCAGCCAGTCGGCAGGCGAGATAGCCTCAATCGTAGGCCGTTTCTATGCAATGGACCGCGACAAACGATGGAACCGCGTCAAGGAAGCCTACGACCTGCTTGTAGACGGCAAGGGCAAACAGGCGACAGATATGGTTCAGGCAATGCAGGAGTCGTATGATGAGGACGTTACCGACGAATTTATCAAACCTATTGTCAACGCCAAAGTTGACGGCACAATCAAAGAAGGCGACGCCGTTATTTTCTTCAACTACCGCAACGACCGCGCAAAGGAGCTCACCATCGCGTTGACACAGAAAGACATGCCGGAGGACGGTATGCACACAATCCCAGGGTTGCAGTATTACTGCATGACACCTTACGACTCATCGTTTACAGGAGTTCATATCCTCTTCGACAAAGAGAATGTAAAGGATACCCTCGGCGAGTATCTTGCAAACAACGGCAAGCACCAGCTTCATATAGCCGAGACAGAGAAGTATGCCCACGTGACATTCTTCTTCAACGGCGGTCGCGAGACACCGTATGAAGGCGAGGACCGCATCCTCGTGCCATCGCCAAAGGTAGCCACCTATGACCTCAAGCCAGAGATGAGCGCATACGAGGTCAAGGACAAGCTGGTAGACGCCATCGGCACAGAGAAATATGATTTCATCGTAGTCAACTACGCCAACGGCGACATGGTTGGCCACACAGGTATCTATGAGGCTATCGAGAAAGCCGTTGTCGCTATCGACAATTGCGTGAAAGATACAGTTGAGGCAGCCAAGGCCCACGGTTATGAGGTGGTTATCATCGCCGACCACGGCAACGCCGACCACGCCATCAACGAAGACGGCACGCCAAACACGGCACACTCGCTCAACCCAGTGCCATTTGTCTACGTTACGGAAAACAAGGACGAGAAGGTTGAAAACGGCATCCTCGCCGATGTAGCACCGTCAATCCTCAAGATTATGGGAATGCCGCAGCCATCCGATATGACAGGCAAGGCATTGTTCTAATCCGTCAGCAAGCCATAACACAACCGCGCCCGCAGGAGCAATCCTACGGGCGCGCATTTTTTTTGTTTGCCGCTAAAATGCAAAACTTCGTAAGGCATTTTATTATTGCGTTTTATGCAATTGGTTCTATTTATTCTTATCTTTCTTCTATAATAGCGGGCTATGAAAAGTCCGGTCCTTCCAGGTATTGTTTGGAGGATTGGACTTTTCTATTTACCTTTACGTCAAATTCATAAAAGGAAAAGATTATGTCACGAAAACTATACCCTATCGGCATACAGACGTTTGAGCGTATACGCAAGGAAGATATGCTGTATGTAGACAAGACTGAATATGTCTACCACATGACGCATACCGATGGCAAATATTTTTTCCTGAGCCGTCCGCGACGGTTTGGCAAGTCGTTGCTCACGTCAACATTCCGCAGCTATTTCGAGGGACGTAGAGATTTGTTCAAGGGTCTTGCCATTGAACGGCTTGAAACGGAATGGACTGAATATCCAGTGCTGCATTTCAGTATGGCTGGAGGAAAACACATGGATAAGGACCAGCTGGAACGCTATCTTGACCGCCGATTGGCAGAGTATGAGGAAGAGTGGGGGATTGACACTCCCGCAGCAGACGCAAATGACAGACTGTCAGCACTCATAATGACAGCATTCAACAAGACGGAGCGACAGGTCGTTGTCCTGGTCGATGAGTATGATGCGCCGTTGCTCGACGTGGTGCATGAGGATGAGAAACTGCCGTTGTTGCGCAACGTGATGCGCAATTTCTACAGCCCGTTGAAGGATTGCGAACCCTATCTTCGTTTTGTGTTTCTTACAGGGATAACCAAGTTTTCGCAGATGAGCATTTTCAGCGAGTTGAACAACATGGTCAACGTGAGTATGCGTAATGATTATGCCGGTATCTGTGGCATAACGAATGAAGAACTTGAAAGTCAGATGTCGGCCGATGTCGACGCGTTGGCTGCGCGGCTCGGTATGACCAGGGAGGACACGTTGACGAGACTGCGAGAATATTATGATGGTTATCATTTTGCAGCCCAGTCGCCCGACGTGTACAATCCGTTCAGCCTTCTCAACGCGATGGCGTCAGGTTGTCTTGACTATTATTGGTTCTCCACGGGCACACCGACCTATCTGATAGAGATGCTCAACAAATACCATGTCATGCCGTCGGAGATAGGAGGCGGCGATGCCGACAAGTCGGAGTTTGACGCTCCGACGGAGCGAATGACCACGATAACGCCGTTGCTCTATCAGAGCGGCTACATCACAATCAAGGGCTACGACCCCGAGACCGATCTGTACAGGCTCGATATCCCGAACAAAGAAATCCGCGTTGGGCTTTATCGTAGCTTGCTGCCCAATTACATCGGGATGAACACAGTCAAGGGAACAACCACAATAGCCAAGATGTCGGCGTTGATTCGTCGCGGAGATATGGATGGTGCGCTCAAGATGCTTCAGGCATACCTTGCTACGGTGCCTTATTGCAGCAACGCAGACTCAGAAGGTCATTACCAGCAGATGATGTATGTGATTTTCTCCATCCTTGACAATTACGTCGATGTTGAGGTGCGCACACCGCACGGCCGTGTCGATATGGTACTGCGCACGGCAACGCATATCTATTTGTTCGAGCTGAAACTCAACCGCGATGCCGCCACCGCGATGCGGCAGATAGATTTGAAGGAATATCCACAGCGGTTTATGCTTTCAGGACTGCCCGTTGTGAATGTGGGCATCAACTTCGATGTGGAGCGGCACAATATTACCGACTGGGAGGTGCGTGACGCAGGAACTGCTGCCCAATAGCCAGAATCAATAACTGAGGCGCAGACCGACGGCAAGCTGGAAGCTGAAGTCGTTGCGGCGATGCACCGGCGATGCACTGTCGTCAGACAGGTCATAGACCAATTGCGGCTCTGCGAAAATTCCGTAACGGTCGGTGATGTTCAGCTGCGCGCCGACACCGGCGTTTACCGACCCCTGCCAAGGACGCGTGTCGAGCGTATTGTGTCGGGTGGCTTGCTTCTGCTCCTGACCCGACGCGACAACGAAATCCTTGCGCGTCGTTTTCACGCATTTTTCCACCTGCCCTCCGGCAAGAGCGTAGAGCGACACGTAGCGCGATGACAGAAACGTGTAGCTTACAGTCACAGGAATGCCGATGTAGTGCATACGGATTTTTGACGAGTAATAGTCGGATTCCGAACCCGACCGCCGTTCGCTTGTTGCGTAGGCGTATGAAATTCCGGCATTTATGCCCCAGTGGTCGGTAAGCATATAGCGGAACGAAGCCGAGTATGACACAGGAAACGAAACAATGTCGTCGGTTGCTGTAGCCTCGTCGATGTTGTTGGTAGTCGCTTTGAGATAAGTGGCGTCGAAAGTCGACGTCCCGACCGAAAGCATATGGCTGTGGGCCGGGATATGGTATAGCGGAGAGAATCCACCCTCCGACGCACTGCTGCCCTGACCGAACGCATTGTTGGCGGCAAGAGCAATGTGCCAGCGGCGGCTGCCGTTGTCAATCCGCTTTGCCGTCGGTGTGTTGGCTGCACTCCTGTGGGAAACGGCAGTCGACGCGGCGGGCATCACTTCGAGAAACTCGCGCGTCGTGGCGCGGGGTCTGTCTTCCACAGAGTCGGCAGGAGCGACGGTGCAAACCGGCTCCTCGTCGATAGAAACGAGAGGCGCGTCGTCGGTCATCGCCATCACCGCCTCAGCGCGGGGGCGAGGAGTGTGGTCGTGGGAGTCGGCGATAAGTTCAGCCGGTGTGACTATGCCGGCAGAAGCCGGCGCTGCCGAAGTCTTCGTTTTTGTGATGACAGGAGAAACTCGTGGAGCGACATTCCCATTGTCGGGATTTGACATCAGGAAATAGGCGCCCACCACCAGCGCAAGGCATGCCGCCGCAGCCACCGCCCTCCAGACAACAGTAAGCGTTGGACGGCGTCGAGCTGCCGTAGCGTCGCGCTCAATGCTGTCCCAAATGCCGGGGCGCGGCTCCACCTCGAACCCGTCTGAGGATTCGCGCAGCGATTCAAGCCATTTGTCATTGTCGTTTTTCATATTTCGTCGTTTCTTCTCAAGTAATCGTTAATCATTTTTGTGAGCATAGATTTCGCCCTCGACAGTTGTGACGACGACGATTTCTCGTTTATGCCCAGCCTCGCAGCAATCTCCTTATGGCTGTAGCCGTCGAATGCATACATGTTGAGCACCGTTCGGTAACCATGGGGCAGCGATGCAACCATGCGAAGAATCTCTGCCGCCGGCAACCGGCAAGTGTCGGGCTCCTCGCCGGGAATGTCGCCCACCGACTCAATGTCGGTCGATTCGGCGTGTTTGTTGCGTCTCAGTCTGTCGAGCGCGGCATTCACCATCACACGCTTCATCCACGCGCGCAGCGAACCCTCACCTTTGTATGAGAACTTGTGGAAGTTTGTCAGCACGTTGACAAAGACATCGTGCAGCAAGTCCTCCGCCTCGTCGCGGTCGGCGAGATAGCGAATGCCGATGGCAAGCATAGTCCCGCTGAAGCACGTGTAGAGCTCGCGGCGCGCTGTAGCGTCGCCGCGTCTGCATCCTTCGTATATTTCCTCCTCGGTCACGTCTGCTGATGTTCTGACAATTAAACGGAATGATTGCAAAAATACTGCATCACAGTGAATTTTTAATTATTGGCGAGCAGTATTTTCGCTGTCCGGACGTTTTAGCGATGAAAGAAAGACAGAAATTATGAAAGAAAACAAGCGAAACATATTGGTTGTGATGATAAGTATGATTGCGGCGATGCTGCTGTTCATGTCGTGCAAGGAAGACGGCGACTATATGACATGTACGTATCCGACATACAACTCCACAATCGGCTCGTTTGAGAAAGAGTCGGACGAAGCCTATTATATAGACCGCGACAAAGGCAATAAATTCTATGTAGCCAACTATGGCGATATGCTTGACAAGGGTTATAAACCCGGTCAGCGAGTCTATGCCGAGTTCAACACGCCTGTCGGAGAACGTCCGTATGTCGGTCAGATAACCGTGTTGCGGACATATCCTGTTTCGGTAAAAGAAGTGTCGGCGCTGGATGAAAGTATGGGCGACGACCCCATTACCGTTGTCAATCTGTGGAATTCCAAAAATTTTCTGAACGTCCAATATATGTTTGCCTCCAGCAGCACCTATGTGCATAGCCTTGATCTCGTTGCCGTGCCCTCGCCCAAAAAGTCCAAGCCTGGCTATCAGTATCTTGAGCTCCGCCACAGTTTGAACGGCGACACCCCGGTGACCAACATCGTGGGCATCATCTCGTTTGACATAAGCCACTATCTATCCGATTCCAATCTGAAAGGCTTCATAATAAAAGTGAACGACAGACTTGCCGGCGACACCTTCGTGCGGTATGACATAGATAAATAAATCTCTTTTTTACGACCGCCGCAAGGCTTATGAGCGTAACTTTGCCGAAAAAAGAAAATGCTATGGAAAAAAACGGAATGATTACGCTTACAAAAGCAGAAATGCTTGAGGAATGGAAGAAACGCAAAGGCTTTTACAGCGGAGTGCGGTCGTGTGATGTGGAGCGCGAGGACGGCGTGGACCTTGACGGCGTGTTGCAGCGCGAGATGGACGATTGGTACAACAAGATGCTCCGCGAGGCTCCGTCGGAGATGCTCCCGATAGAAAACATCGCAAAGGACTGCCATGCAACGGCCGATGCCCGCCGAGCCGTCACAGTGGATTTGCCAGCCAGGTGTGTGCGGGTGCTTGCGTTGAGACTCGACTGCTGGGCAGCCGACGTGACGCAGTTTGCCGCTCCCGGCAGCGAAGATGCAGAGGCGCAGCGCAGCGAGTGGACGCAGGCAGGAACAGAGCGTCCGGTGGTTGTGGCAGGTGTGCGCCGCTTGACGGCATATTCAGCCGCGGCAACAGACAAAGCGTCGATAGCCAGCCTCCTGGCAGTATGCCGTCCATCCGACGGCACCTACCGCTTCCGGGCTGACGCCTGGACATGGAAAGACGGAGAGTTTGAGAAAGTTTAGCGGTTTATCGGCTGCGAGAACGCCGGGAGCTGAACTGGTTCTCCCGTCTGGTCAGGATAGACAATCATAGTAGAGCAGTTCCCGAAATATTGAGCGAGCATGTCGGGCAACTTTTCAAAATCAGGCAGGTAAGACACACCGCCCGGCCGCGAAGCCGCCGCAATCAGCAAATGATCGTAATTAACCGAAGCCGAGAGCATCATGAACTCATCCCATGAATCCATCTGCTCGATGCGCACCTTGTCGGAGTATCCCTGGCGGTCGACAATCAGCCGCACGAACATCGCCGTTTCATGCGAGCAGTGGAAATGAATCTGGCAACCGAGAGTCCGGCCAACCTTCAGCACGTGGTTCATCCATTTAGAGAAACCCGGTTCGAACTGTGCTTTCGGCGGAACCGCCACAACGATGCGCCGCAGCGTGTTGAACGGCATCAGCATCTTGATCATCACCACCTCCCTGTGCAGCCGCGACAGGAACGCCTCGGAATACGGGCCGCTGTGAGAGTCGGCGGCAGTGAGTTTGCGGTGTATGCCAAGAATTATCGTGGTGGCCTCCTGCTCCTTCGCCGTGTGGATAACGCCCGTGGCAACGTCGGCACTGTAGCGGCTCACCGTCTTCAGCGTCATGCCCGAGCCAGACGCCGCCTGAGCCGCCATCTCAAGGAAGCGTTTTCCCTGGCGGGCACTTCTCGCCACGTTGCGGTTGTCGGAATCGCTCACCACGTTTACGGCAATGACATTGTCGGTGTTTTTGGAGTCGCGTATAAGCACCGCAAGGCTGACCAGCTCGAAAAGCGTGTTCGGATTCGACACACTGATAAGCACCCGTTCGCCGTCGGACGTCTCAGGCTCCGCCGCCTCCATCTCATGGAGCGCCATGCGTCGCGACGCCCGTTCGGTGACGATGCTGCTCACCACGCATGTGATAAGAATCAAAGCGATAGCTCCGTTCAGCACCTCATTCCCCAGCAGGTGAGACCCGTCGGGAAGAATTATGTTGTAGCCCACAAGCGCCACCGCCAGCGTAGCCGCGGCACGCGAAGTGGACAGGCCATACATCAGGCTGCGCTCAGAAACTGACATGTGGCATAACTTCTGTGTCAGCCACGCCGTGATCCATTTAGTCACAATCGCCATCACCACCATCACCACCAGCAGCTCCACAGCCTCCCAGCCTCCAAAGAACACCCTCAGGTCAATCATCATGCCCACACCGATAAGGAAGAACGGGATGAACAACGCATTGCCCACAAACTCAAGGTTGTGCATCAGCGTAGACACGTTTGGAACGAGTCTGTTTAGCACCAGTCCGGCGAGAAACGCTCCGAGGATACCCTCCATGCCGACGATTTTCATCAGACCGGCACTGAGGAACATCATCCCAAGCACAAAAATGTATTGCAGCACACCGTTGCTGTAGCGGCGGAAGAACCACCGTCCGATGCGCGGAAAGAAAATGATTACGCAAGCCGTCAGCAAAGCCACCTTCACCACAAGCCACAGCCACAGCAGCGAACCGCTGTCGGCGTCTTTGTACAAACCGCCGAGGATGGCAAGCAGAAACAGCGTCAGGCAGTCGGTGATTGCCGTCGCCCCCACCGAAATGCTCACACTGCGTTGCCTCGCCATGCCGTAGCGGCTCACGATAGGGTAGCTCACCAGCGTGTGGCTCGCATACATGCTTGCCACCAGCATAGCCGGCACAGCCGCATATTTCAGCAACATACTGTTTACGGCATATCCCATTGCCATAGGCACGATGAAACCCAACAGACCGAACACAATCGCCTTGTTCCGGTTCTGCTTGAAGTCGTTCATGTCCATCTCCATGCCCGCGAGAAACATGATGTACAGGAGTCCGACGTTGCCGAAAAGCTGGAAACTGCTGTCGCGGACAATGATGTTGAGCCCGTGTTCGCCGATGACCATACCCGCGAGAATCATGCCGATTATGTGCGGGATGCGCAGCTTGCCGAATACTATAGGCGCAAAAAGGATTATGCCCAACACGATGAAGAAAATCCATGTAGGGTCCTGAACTGGGAAATATCCTGCTATGTTGCGAATCAATTCAGTCATAATTAAGAACAAAATTAGTTATTTTTCCTAATTGTATATATCCGTACTAATGAAAAAAGTTATAAATTTGCACCCTACAATCAAAATAAGGATATAAGAGAAATGAAAATTGCAATTGTTGGTGCCAGCGGCGCCGTAGGTCAAGAGTTTTTGCGAGTGCTCGACGAGCAGAATTTCCCCGTCGACGAGTTGCTGTTGTTCGGATCGAAACGCAGTGCCGGACGGACATATAAATTCCGTGGCAAGGACTATGCCGTGCGCGAACTTTGCCACAACGACGACTTCAAAGGAGTGGACATTGCATTTACCTCGGCAGGTGCCGGCACATCAAAAGAATTTGCAGAAACGATAACCAAATACGGCGCAACGATGATTGACAACTCGTCGGCGTTCCGCATGGACGACGACGTGCCATTGGTTGTGCCCGAAGTCAACGGCGACGACGCATTCAACGCTCCCCGCCACATCATAGCCAATCCAAACTGCACGACGATACAGATGGTCGTGGCGCTCAAGCCCATCAACGACCTGTCGCCGATAAGCCGAGTGCATGTTGCGACCTATCAGGCAGCCAGCGGCGCCGGTGCCGCCGCCATGGACGAGCTCGTCAACCAGTATGCCGAACTCGGAGCAGGAAAAGACGCCACTGTTGAGAAATTCGCATATCAGCTTGCATATAACGTAATTCCTCATATTGACGTGTTCCAAGACAACGGATACACAAAGGAGGAAATGAAAATGTACAACGAGACCAAGAAGATAATGCATGCCCCGAAGCTCGATGTCAGCGCCATGTGTGTACGAGTGCCAGTGATGCGCGCCCACAGCGAGGCAATCTGGGTTGAGACAGAACGCCCGATAAGCGTAGACGAAGCCCGCAAGGCATTTGAGGCGGCTGAAGGAGTGGTTGTCATCGACAATCCGGCAGAGAAACAGTATCCGATGCCGCTGTTTACGGCAGGCAAAGATCCCGTTTACGTTGGACGAATCCGCAAGGATCTCGCCAATGAAAATGGCTTGAGTTTCTGGGTGGTAGGCGACCAGATAAAGAAAGGTGCCGCGCTCAATGCCGTGCAGATAGCACAGCATCTCATCAAGAAAGACTAAAAGAATAAGGAAATATAGAATATGACTGTAGGCAAGGACACTTGCCTACAGTCTTTTGTATTGGCTTGGAGTCATACCCGTGTGGTGCTTAAAATACTTTCCGAAAAACGACTGGTTTGGGAAATTCAGGCTATAGGCAATCTCCTGCACGTTCATGGTTGAATATTTCAGCAGGTTTTTCGCTTCGAGAATCACGTAGTGGTTTATCCAGTCGGCAGCAGTCTGTCCGCTTGCCTTCTTGATCAGAGTGGTGAAGTATTTTGGCGACAGGTGCATCTGTTCGGCGTAGAACCCCACGCTTCTCTCCTTCTTGTAGTTTGCGCCGAGCAGCAGCATAAACTCCTTGAAGTAGCCCGCATTTTTGCTGAACGCCTCCTGGTCAAGCTTCTTGGTCTCTCCGGTGTTTTTGTCAACGGCGCGTCCCACCTTAAAGAACAAAGCGGAAATCAGACATCGCAGAATGTCGTTCGACAGCGCGTCCTCCTCGTTGTTGCGGATTTCGTCGGCTATGGAATCAATCAGGCATTCCGTTTCTTTGAAAGCCTCCGGCTCGAGTTGCATGCACTGCGCGTATTTCAGCGCCAGCAGTTTCTGAGCCATCGGCTTCACGTCGAGACTCATGTCGCGAATCAGGTTCAGGTCGATCACAGCCACCTGCACCGCACAGTTGTCGACGCGCGACGCCCGCATTATCTGTCCAGGGAAATTGATGTAGAGCGTTCCCGGTTTCAGGTCGAATTCTTCAGAATTGGTGGAAATGGAAACCTCGCCCCTGTCACAGCATATCAAGATGAACGCATTTACGCTGAACGGATGCACGAAAGAGATGTCGGCATGTTCGCCGCCGACAGCCGAGCGCCGACCGATAAGCAGGCCATGGCGATAGACATCGTCTTTGTCGGGCTTGAAAATCGACATCAGCTTGTCGAGCGGCAGGCATGGGATTTCCTTTATCAGTTCCTTTTCCATAGATTTATTTGTAATTGTCAGCGATGTTGTAGATAGACTCGAATATAGCCTTGTCGTCGTCGGACAGCGTCAAGCCACGGCGCGCCATCATCCGTTTTGCCGTGTCGAAGAACTTGTTGACCGACACGTCGGAATAGCCCGCCACGCTGCCTTCGGAGAACGACGCCACAAAGTTGCGCGGGAATCCGGCACCGTGCACGTTCACGCCCACGCCGATTACGGTGGCGGTGTTGAACATGCAGTTGATGCCAGCTTTCGAGTGGTCGCCCATGAATAGTCCGCAGTGTATCAGCCCCGTCCGCATAAACCTGTGTGTGCGGTAGTTCCAAAGCTTAATCTCCGTGTAGTCGTTTTTCAGATTAGAGGCATTTGTTCCCGCTCCGATGTTGCACCACTCACCAATCACGGCGTTTCCCAGGTATCCGTCGTGCGCCTTGTTGCTGAATCCCAGCATCACAACGTTGCTCAGTTCGCCACCCACCTTGCAGTGTGGTCCGATAGTGGTCGCTCCGTAGATTTTTGCGCCCATGTTCACCTGTGCGTGGCTGCAAGCCGCAAACGGCGCGCGTATGCACGAGCCCTCCATCACCACAGCGTCCTTACCTATATATATAGGACCATCGTTTGTGTTCAGGTATGCCCCCTCTATCGACGCGCCCTCCTCGATGAAGATTGATGGGAGTCCGTCGTCGAGCATCCTCGGTCCGATTACCGTGCACGATTCGGGCAGCGGCTGCGATTGGCGTCCGGCCGTCAGCGTTTTGAAGTCGCGCTTTATTTCACAATCGTTTTTAAGGAAAATGTCGTAGAGGAAGTGGACAACGGAAAACTCAGAATCGTATCTGCATATTGTTGCGAAATTTCTCGCATCGAAATCGCAACGGCATCCGCAGAAAGCCAAAAGCTCGTCGCCCGCCATCAAGGCCGTCCCCACAGACAGGTTGCCGATGGCTTCCGCCAACGAGTCGTCGGGAAGTATGTGCCCGGCGATGAATGTAGAGCAATCAGCGTCGGTGGTGGGGTATTTCTTTGAAAGATACGGCATTGTCAGAGCCGACACGACGGCATCGGGGAAGCGCATCTGCCATTTCTGGCGTATTGTCATTATGCCAATCCGGATGTCGGCGAGCGGCCGCGTGTATGTGATTGGCAGCAAGTCGGTCCAGACGTTTTTGTCGTCGAATAATATCAAGTTGCGCATAGTCGTAATAGTTTGAGGTTGCTAAGATACAAACTTAATTCGTACTGCTCAAATTTTGCCCTGTGAAATTAGAAACCGTCCGGATTCTCGTCGGGAATAGTTAAAAATATATAAAACTACACATCAAACCCCCTTAAAATGGCAAAACCGCGGCGTAGACGCCGGAAAAATGATGAAAATGGGTCAAAAACATTTGGCAGTTAGCAAATTATGGAGTAACTTTGCAACGCTTTTCGAGCGGAAAATGCGTCCTCACGGCTGTAATTACCTAATAATAAAGGGTGTAGAGCCGGCGAGCGGTAGCGCCGCCCGATTGAAAATGCGAAAAAGAGATTAATTAACAGTAATAAAAAAGAAAAGAACTAAAATGCCTACTATTCAGCAATTAGTAAGAAAAGGGCGCGTAGTTTTGAAAGACAAGAGCAAATCGCCGGCGTTGGACAGCTGTCCGCAGCGTCGTGGCGTTTGTGTGCGTGTCTACACAACTACTCCAAAAAAGCCTAACTCGGCAATGCGTAAAGTTGCGCGTGTAAGATTGACAAACGGTAAAGAGGTGAACTCTTACATCCCAGGAGAAGGCCACAACTTGCAGGAACACTCAATCGTGATGGTTCGCGGCGGACGTGTGAAAGACCTTCCAGGTGTGCGTTATCACATCGTACGCGGCACATTGGATACAGCCGGTGTTGCAGGCAGAACACAGCGTCGTTCGAAATACGGAGCGAAGCGTCCTAAGGCAGGTGCAGCCAAGAAGTAATATCTAAACAGCACAAAGAGATAAACAAAACGAGTCGAAAAACGAGTTTTTTGTTTATTGGATTATTCGGCGGAGTAAACACGGCAAGAGAGCCGCGTTGAAGATGCAAAGAGCAACCAAACGAACAAAAACGAATTTATTAGAAAAATGAGAAAGGCAAAACCTAAAAAAAGAATCATCTTGCCGGATCCAAAATTCGGAGACACAAGAGTTACTAAATTTGTGAATCACTTGATGTATGATGGTAAGAAAAATACATCTTATGAAATCTTTTACGCTGCTTTAGAAACAGTTAAAACAAAACTTCCTAACGAGGAAAAATCAGCTCTTGAAATTTGGAAAAAAGCGTTGGATAACGTGACTCCGCAAGTGGAAGTTAAGTCTCGCCGTGTAGGTGGTGCTACTTTCCAGGTTCCTACAGAAATTCGCCCGGATCGTAAAGAGTCTATCTCAATGAAGAATCT
>ERZ860264.1070-NODE-1070-length-20749-cov-4.594424_pt1 | contig 20749 bp, 15 predicted proteins | sample MGYA00509980_ERZ860264 | MGnify/ENA primary metagenome ERZ860264 (study PRJEB30046, sample SAMN00715212) | human gut metagenome | study: EMG produced TPA metagenomics assembly of the A metagenome-wide association study of gut microbiota in type 2... | reverse complement strand
AAGGCAATCCGCATCCCATTCAGAAAAAATCCCGTGGAGCTGCGCGTGACCATGAAACGACCTTATTTGTCCGGGCAGATCAGATTTGCCCGGACATATTTGTCAATGGGAGTCACGAGCGAGCAGATGTGGAACATGGATAAAGAGGAGGAGATGACATTCATAGCCGAACACGGCGAGGAACTCAGCCGGATGATCGCTTATACGATATGCCGCGGCTGGTGGAGCCGCCATCTGCTGCTGTGGCCGACAGCGTGGTTTGTGCGGAACATGATGGAGGCATCCTACATCACGGGAGCCATCAAGCGTTTCGTGAGTCTGATGGGAACGGACCCTTTTATACCTATTATCAGATCAGCCGAGAAGACGAATCCGATGACGCTGAGACTGAGCCAAAAAAAGAAGGGGAGTTAAAGAGCCGTTATGAAGGCTCCCATAGCCCTTTCGGTTTTGTGTGGCAGATAGCAAATGCCACGGGATGGAGCGTGGACTACATCCTGAACGGTGTAAACTACCAGACACTGATAATGATGTTGAGTGACGCTCCGCGCTATGTGCCGACAGCAAGAAAAGAGAAGAGCGAAGAAGACGAAGCGCAAGCGATAGCAGGATTTTTTCAAAGTAAACTGAAATAAATGGAACCGGTACGAATAGAATTCCTCATGGTCGACAAGCTGAGTGCCAGACTCGACAAGGCCGTGAACAAGATGGAGGAGATGACAGGCAAGACAGCGCAAGCCAACAGGCAGATGCGGGAGATGGACAAGAGCAGCATGTCACTGCAGAAGACCGTGGGCCGGCTGGCTTCCGCCTTCGCCCTGAAAGAGCTTGTGTCGAAGATTGCCACAGTGCGCGGCGAGTATCAGCAGCTGGACGTGGCCTTCAAGACCATGCTCGGCAGCGCGGAACAAGCAGACGCCCTGATGCAGCAGCTGACGCGCACGGCCGCCACGACGCCGTTCGGTCTGGAAGACGTGGCTCAGGGCGCAAAGCAGCTGCTCGCCTATGGACTTGAAGCCGAGAAAGTGAACGATACCCTCATCCGTCTAGGCGATATCGCCGCCGGACTTTCAATGCCATTAAACGACCTTGTATATCTGTACGGCACCACGATGGCGCAGGGCCGTCTCTACACCCAAGACCTGAACCAGTTCACCGGGCGCGGCATCCCGATGATAAGCGAACTTGCCAAGCAATTCGGAGTCGCAGAGAGCAAGGTGAAGGAACTGGTGGAAGCGGGTAAGGTCGGCTTCCCCGAAGTGCAGAAGGTGATAGAGAGCCTGACGGACGAAGGCGACAAGTTCGGCGGCCTCATGGAAGCCCAAAGCAAGACCATCACCGGTCAGATCAGCAATATCGAGGACAACATATCGATGATGATGAACGAGCTGGGCCAACAGAGTGAAGGCATCATCAACATGACCCTGTCCGGCGTCTCCGACATGACAGAAAACTACGAGCGTTTCGGCCGCATGTTGTTAGGCCTCGTCGGAACATACGGTGTCTACAAGACCGCCGTGATGACGGTGACCGCCGCAAAAGGTTGGGCCACGGCTGCCGAAGCATTGCACTTCAACTGGCTACTGTTGGTAGAAAAGGCCCAAAAAATGCTCAACGCCACGATGCTTGCCAACCCATACGTGCTGGTCGCCACGGCTATAGCCGGAGTGGTTGCGGCAATGGTAAGTATGAAGACCGAAGCTGAACGTCTGAAGGAAGCGGAGGAAGCATACGAGGCGCAGAAACAGAAAGTCATCGAAGCGGAGGAGGAACACAAGCGCAAGATAGAGGAACTTTGCTCCATCGCCGGAGACGAGGCGATCAGCACGGACACTCGCCGCGAGGCATTGAACAGGCTGGAGCAAAAATACCCAGACATATTTGCCAAGTATGATACCGAATACGAGAAGCTGAAGAACATCAAGAAAATCAAAGAAGAGATAGCCCTGCTGGACGGTCAGAAATCCATCACAAACCCGGTGAACGAGCTGAAGCGTGTCGAGGATAGGATAAGGGAGCTGGAGCAGAAGAAGGCGACGAAAAGGACGAGCACAACCGACGCGGGTGACGGAAAAATAATCTCCGTGACCATGGGCGGCCTAAGCCAGGCTGAACAGGCCGAGCTGAGGAACCTTCAGACCAAGCGCAGCACCCTCTCTGCACAAGTCCGTAAGAATGGGGTAAACGCTTATTTCGAGAACCTGACCGGTGTCAGCAACGAAACGCTTGCGCAGCAGATACGAGTGCGTGAGACCCTTCTGGCTAAGATGAAGATGACGGAGAAGAACTACGGTCGGATAAGCAACGGAAGCCTTGCCGGAACGTACAGCCGTGACGAGCTGCAGTACCAGCTGAACAAACTACGCAGCGAGGAGAACCGTCGAAGCAAGCCAGTGGACTCAAGTTCGGACTGGGCCGCCGCAGCTAAGAAAAAATATCAGGAAACCCTGAAAGCCTATAACGACTTCATCAATAACACCGGCAACAAGCTAACACAGGAAGACTTTGAGAAGAAAGCGAAAGAGTTGAAAGACGCCGCAGACACAGCCAAAAAAGAATACGACAAAGTCAAGCCCGGTACGGATAAAGACGCCGAGACCGAAAAGAAGACATCCGAAAAGGCCGCACGAGAAGCCGAAAAGCGCAAACAGTTAGCCGAGAAATTAGGTCAGGAGCTGGCCGAGCAACTGCGCGAGAACGACGCTGTCGAGATAGACATCATGGATGACGGCACCGAGAAAAAGCTACACCAGATAGCCAACGACTATCAAGCAAGGAAGAACGAGATAGCCAAACAAGAATCAGACTGGAAACGCGATAACCAGAAAGCCGGGACGACAGACCTGAACGACAACGGCCTGACCGAAGAACAGCAAGCCGCCATCGACTCCGCCAACAGCTTGAACAAAGCCCGGACAGACAAGCTCCGTGAAGACCTGAAGAAAGAAGAGGAACAGGCCATGCGCGAGTATCTGTCGAAATACGGAGAGTATGAAGAGCAGAAACTCGCCATCACGCAGGACTATGAAACGAGGATAGCCGAGGCGTCGACCAAAGGAGAGAAGCAGACCCTCCAGAAAGAAATGGAGAAAGCGCTGTCGGATCTCGACACGGAAAAACTGAAAGACAGCATGGACTGGGAAGCCGTTTTCGGAGACCTCGACAAAGTGTCGACAGCAGGTCTGAAGAAGCTCCGTGAGCAGCTGAAAGAATATATCGCCACGCAGAAACACCTTGACCCCGAAAGCATGAAAGAGCTGGTGGAGGCCATCGGTGCCATCGAGGCGAAAGTGAACGAACGCAATCCCTTCGCCGCCCTAAGGACAACAATGGGAACCCTGTCTGACGCTACAGAAAAGCTGAGAGCCGCACAGGAAGCGTATAACGCAGCGCTGTCCAGCGGAACGGAAGAAGAGAAGAAGAACGCCGAGGCGACGCTGACATCAGCACGCAACGCAAAACGGAAAGCCTTAGCCGAAGCCACCGACGCATTGCAGAACACGGTCGGAAAGATGAAAGAATACGTAGGCGTGGCAGAAGATCTGACGGGACTTGTGGGGCAGTTGGGCATAGAGCCCCCGGAATGGCTGGACGGTTTCCTTAGCGGTACGGATCAGGTGCTCGACGGACTGGGCAGCATTAATCTGACGAATCCGATGAGCGTGGTGTCCGGCGGTATCAAAGCCCTGAGCGGAGCGGTGAAACAGGTGACGAGCCTTGGCGGCGCCATAAACTGGAACGGGAGCAACGGCAAGGACGTCGCGGCAACGATAGAGCGTCTGACAGAACGCAACGCCCTGCTTCAGACGGCGATAGAGGACCTGACGTCAGAAATCTCGTCGACGAAAGGCGCGGAAGCGATCCGCGTGTCGCGCAGAGCCATCGACATGCAGCGCGAGACGAACTCGAACTATCTCCAGATGGCCCAAACGCAAGCCGGCTATCACGGCAGCCACCACAGTTGGAACAAATACTGGGGTGGTTTCTCTGGTGAGCAGATCGGGCGTCTGAGCGGTCAAATTGGCCGCGAATGGGACGGAGATCTTTGGGGACTGAGTCCGGAAGAGATGAGTATGTTGCGTAGCAACGTGGACATGTGGGAGCAGATCCGCAACACAGGCAAAGGCGGCTACGGCCGAAGCGTAGCGGACAAGCTCGACGACTACATCGCCCAGGCGGGGAAGATGGAGGAGCTGCAGAACGCCCTCTACGAGAACCTGACGACGACAACGAAAGAGGACGTCTTTGACGGTTTTTTGGACTCACTGTACGCGCTTGCAGACGGTTCAGATGACGTGTTTGACGACATTGCCATGAACTGGCAGAAGATGGTGAACCGGATGGCGGTGAACAACCTCGTGGGTGCGAAGTTCCAAAAGAACTTAGAGAAATGGTATGAAGACTTGGCGAAGCTGAACGAGAGCCGCACCAACGGCGAGATCAGCGACGAGGAGTACCAGAGACGTCTGGAGAAGCTGCGCCGGGAATATGACGGTTTCGTGAGCGATGCGGAGGCGGACATAGAGGCCCTGCGCTCGGCAGGAATAATAGACAATCCGGAAGAGGCCGGCGGCACGAGTCAGAAAGGCAAGGCGGGCGGTTTTATGGCGATGACGCAGGACCAGGGGACGAAGTTGGAGGGTATGTTCACGAGCGGCTTGCAGCACTGGAGCAGCATGGACGAGAGGATGGAGGATGTGGCGGGGAAGATGAACTCGGCTGAGAACCATCTGGCGAAGATAGAGGAGAACACGGGTAAGAGCGCGGCGCATCTGGAAACGATAGCTGAGAACGTGGTAAAGATAATACGTGACGGACTAAAAGTGAAGTGACATGGACAAGATATTGAGCGGACTTGTGCTGATGAATGGCACGGACATTTGGACAGAATATGGTGTTTTTCTGGCGGAGGAGAAGCGCGGCGGTATGGACAACCTGACGGCGATACTGACGCCGAGCAAGACCAAAAGTGATGTTGCCGTGAACATACGGGAAGAGCATGGGGAGAAATACTCCAGAACGCTGACACCGAGGAACGAGCCGAGGGACTTGACGCTGTGCTTCGCGCTGTACAACAAGACGCAGGCGGGTTGGCTGAAGGCGTATTTTTCGTTCATCAACTTCCTGAAGGCGGGCAAGGGTGGATGGATAGACATCAGCCTGACTCAGCTTGACCTGACACTGCACGTGAAATATGCGGACAGTCCGAAGTTCACCCCACTGACCTATATCTGGAAGAAGGGTGTTCATGCGGGCCGTTTCAAGGTGAAGTTCAGGGAACCGGTGCCGGTGATATGAAGTGAAGAGTGAAGAATGAAGAGTGAAGAACGGGAATGACCTTATAACGATATTCGAAAATGGTTCTGACGATATACGACAAATACGGGCAAGTGAAAGCCGAGGTGGCTGCGGGCGACAGCAGTACCCAGCAGAAGGAGGTGGAAGGTGACAACGTCCTGACCCTCTCCTTCACGTACTATGAGCATATCGCTCTCGACGTGAACGACTATACGTACTTCGAGGGCGAGCGGTACTGGCTGATGGAAAAGTATGCTCCGGAAGAGAGGAACGAGGGCGAGTGGGTCTATGACGTAAAACTGTACGGCATAGAGAGCCTGATCAAACGTTTCCTTGTGCTGGAGACAACCGACGGCGACGCAGAACCCGTGTTCACCCTGACCGCTCCGGCGCGGGAGCATGTGGCCATGATAGTGAAGTGCATCAACGACGGCATGGACACGACAGACTGGAAAGTGGGTCAGGTGGACGGCATGGAGCTTATCACAATAGACTATGAGGGAAAATACTGCGACGAGGGCCTTAAAGAAGTGGCCGAGAAGGTTGGCGGACGGGCAGAATGGTGGGTGGACGGGCAGACGGTCAACGTGTGCCGCTGCGAGCACGGAGAGGAAATCACGTTGGGCTACGGCAAGGGACTGACAGGGCTGGACTGTGAGACAGGCAGCACGGCAAAATTTTACACCCGCCTGTTTCCGATAGGCAGCAAGAGAAACATCGACCCGGAAAAATATGGGTACCGACGTCTGATGCTGCCCGGCGGGAGGAAATTTGTGGAGCTACACACGGAAGAATACGGTATCCACGACCACTATGAGAAAGACGCCTTCAGCGGAATATATCCACGCCGGACGGGCATGGTCAGCAGTGTGCGCAGCGTGGAGACGAAAGACGAGGAGGGTAAGAGCTTCACAATCTACTACTTCAAGGACGAGACACTGGACTTCGACCCCAACGACTATGAACTGGCCGGAGAGACGAAGCGCGTGTCGTTTGAGGACGGCGAGCTGTCGGGATTGGGTACCGGCGACGACCACTACTTTGAGGTGAACTATGACAGCAATACAAAGGAATTTGAAATCATCACCATCTGGCCGTACGACGATGACCGCCAACTGCCGGGCGGACAGCTGGTGCCGAAATTGGGTGACCACTACATATTGTGGAACGTGAGGATGCCGGACGAGTATTACCCGCTGGCAGAGGCAGAGCTGAAAGCGGCCGTGGACGACTATAACACGGAGCACTGGCGAGACATCAGCGTGTATAAAGGAGCGACGGACCATGTGTGGGTGGAAGAGACAGCGGCAGAACTGTATGTCGGCCGTCGCGTGCGTCTGGAAAGCGAGAAATATTTTCCGGAAACAGGTTACAGGTGCAGCCGTATCACGAAAATCACCCGTAAGGTGAACCTGCCGTCGCAGATGGACATAGAGATCAGCGACGCGCTGCAAGAGGGTACCTTAGACAAGGTGAACGACAGCATAGGCGCGCTGAAAAGCTATACGAAAACGAAGACCGAGAGCATAAGCATCCCGGACATAATCCGCACGGGCGACACGACACGGGCAACGGACAACAACCTGTATTCGGCACGTCGGAGTCAAAAAGAGTTCGTGAGCAAGAATATGCCGGACAGGGTACGCGGGCTGAAACGTTTTGTCGACGGAGTCGTGACGGGCGATGACGGCGCATACGGCATGGACAGCAAAGGTGACATCAAGGGAAAAAGGGCTGAGACGGAGACGGTGACGAACACGGGCGACATGAGCACGAAGAACCTGACGGTGACGGGCAAGCTGACGGTGTTTGAACTGGAGATAGAAAGAGCCCGGTCTGTGGGTGGTCTGCTGATAGTATCACCGGCAGACTTTCGTGTGGACGCAGTGGAGAAAACGGCAGACGGCTGGCGCTGCTACATGCTGGCAGAAGAAGAGACCGCCGGAGGTGAGCCGCGGAAGATCCGTCAGATGTGGCAACCGGGCGACCAAGCCTTCTGTCAGTCGGTGTCGCTGGACGACGGTGGCAGCGGTCTGCGCTACTATTGGCGTGCGGTGACGGCCGTGTCATGGGCGACCGTCGTGCGCGATGACGGAAAGGAATATCTGTATATCGAACTGTCAGAGAGCGACAGTGACCCGTCGTCGACCGACACTCCGACTGCGGGTGACAGCCTTGTGCTGTTGGGCAACCACGAGATATGGGACACCGGCGGCAACCTCGTCGCGGCAGCAGACGAGAGCCGTCAGGGGGCGGAGGTCATCTCGGCCTATCGGTCGATAGACCCGTATCTGGCAAACATGGCCCCGTATAAGGCGCAATATTGGGCAATCAACGACTACAACCTGACCGGACATCTGAAGACATACTTTGCCCGCGGAAAGAACCACATCGTGGGTGACATCGACATGACGACAGAGTCGACATTGAGCGGGAAATCACTCGGCGAGACTCTGGACGACATGAAGAAGACCATCGACGCGGCCAAAGCCCAAAGCGACCGTCAGATCATGATATGGTTTGGAGAGACGATGCCGACACTGGCGAACGAACCATACATACAATGGGGTGACGACGCGGAACGCAGCGAGCATATAGGCGACATATATTATAACCGGAGCAAGACGGACGAGACGGCTGGACACGCCTACGAGCTGAAACAGGACGAATACAGCGGAGAATACTATTGGGACGAGATAACGGACAGCGACGTGCTGTACTCTCTGGAACTGGCGTCGCGGGCATGCAAGGACGCGACAGAAGCCAAACAAGAGGCGACGGCAGCCATGAAGACAGTCAGGGAGATGTCGGCTGACAATCTGCTGACACCGGTCGAGCAACTGACATTGGGCAAAGAGTTCTGCAAACTCTACTATGAACGATATGGTAAGGGCGATGCGGCCGGTCTCGACCTTCAGGCCGATGCGGCCGGCACGGACAGGACTGCCTACGACACGGCCTTTGACGAGTTGGGGAAATATCTGAACAAGGGCGAGGCGTGGACCGGGCGAGAGGACGAATTCGGTAGTCTTATCCTGCCGTCGATGCTGACAAGTGGAGAGACAGAGGAAATCGACAGTAAGGCTTTTGACGACTTGTGGAACTGGCTCTATACTACCCGCACGGAGCTGATAAACAACATAGCGAACGGCCACATACGGTGTTTTGCAGACGTGCCCGAGCCACCATATAAAGAAGGAGACATCTGGGTAAACGCAACGTGGCCGATAGTCATACAGATGGGTGAGGAGTATATGTATGACAATGACAGTCTGGTGTGTGTCAAGAGGCGTTGGAAGGGAGAGAAGTTCGACATCAACGACTGGCGTCCGCAGCAAAAATATACGACCCGCGTAATAGCAAAGCAGATACAGCTGGAGGACAAGATAGCTTCGATGATCTGTGGTGAGAAAGACATGGACAGCATAGAGGCCCTGATAGAGGGAGCGGACGGCTGGCAAGGTCTGGTGGGCGGTCTGCTCAGTCTGGAAGGCTCGTTCAACACATACGTCGCAGGAATGAAAGAGACGATAAGTCTGCTGCAAAACGCGGTGACGGACAGTGAAGACAAGATCATGAACTATACGCGTGCGGGATTCGTGCAATATGTGACGGACGACGAGGGCGGTCTGAAGCTCTTCGCGACCTACGCTGACGCCGACGGGAACCCGGTAAACACAGCCGGGCTGAGTCTGAAAGCGAGTGCCGACGGAGCGACGCTCGGCATTGACGCCCACGACATCGTGTTCGGCGGTGACGAGACATACATAAACGGGCACTTAATGATCGACTCATCGGGAGGTGTGACTCTCGACGACCTGCGTGCGACACGTCTGAGCGCGGAGAGCGGTACGGTGGGAGGATTTGTGATAGACAGCAACCGACTGTTTTCGACGAAAGGCGAAAAATCCGACGGCAGCGAGGCGAACTATGATCCGGACAGCAACGACTGGGATGCCCATTTGTGTCTTGATGGTAACGATGGGTATATCACGATAACGGACAACAAATCGGTGTTGCGTCTGACGACGGACGACATCACGGCGACAATAAACACGGTGAGGAGCACGCCGGTAACGGAGATGACGCTGCTGAGCAACGGTATAGGAAGCGGGTATGAGTCGAGCAAGGAAATCGGCATAAACAATCAGTCGTGGTTCAGAGCCGGCGAGTCGTACGTGAGCCGTGTGTACGCCCGAATGAACATCGCCGTCGAGGATACGTCGGGCAACATAGGCTACGTGAGCCGTGTGGAGCTGTACACGGGTAACAGCACGAGCAACAGCGAGCGTGTGGGCGTGAGGATAGGTTTTGTGCGTCCGTCGACGGGGAGGCCCTACTTCACGATATCGGGTTATGAGCTGAACGGCGCGACGACGACAGCGGCGGAGCTGAGCCGGCGCTTCCAGCTGCGGGCATCGGTGGTGACAATGCCGACGGGCAGCAACCGCATAGAGCACCGCTATCTGGAAGTTAGTCTCGTGCCGACGAAAAAGACGCTGACCGGCACATTCATAACAAAGGCGACGTATGAGACATGCCGCGAAGACATAGCAGAGTATGCCGGTGACCCATATAAAGACTTGAAGAACCACATACGATTGGAACGGACGTACCTGATAACGGCGAAAAGCGGAGCAAAGACGACGTCGGTGATAAGCACGAAGGGATTTCACTACTATTTTGACGACAGTGACTATAACTCGCAGATGACATTCTCGCAGAAGACGACGAACATCAACAACAACGGCAACGGAGTGCGTTTCGGCAGTGACGGAACGGTGACGGGCCTGTACAAGAACTACGACTATCCGTTTGACGGCGGGTTCTTCGTGAAGTATGACGTTGCCGCCGGCAATCAGTGGATCAGTTCGTCGGTGAACACGGTGTACGTGTACGGAAGCGTTCAGGCCATACCAGTCTACTGGTTGCCGGACGGCCCTCAGATAAAGCCGGGGCACAAGATATTCTTCAAGAAAAACACCGGAAACAGGATAAAGGTAGCCGCACATGCGACGATATGCCCGCAGGGAATGGCCTATACGACCGGAAGCACGGAGATTGAGCTGGACACCAACGCAAGAATATTCGTCTGGACGGGGAGCCTGTGGTTTATGATATAATTAATAAAGACATAAAGATATGAGAGTGGATTTTTCGAAGATTGAGATTGCCGGCATAGACGGCCGGCCGGTGACGGTGGACATGAGCAGGAAACTGGGCAACGCCCTGTATTATGGTTCGAAAGACTATGCACTGAGTAATCTCGGCGCGCGGATATACACGGAAAAGGAGATAGAGGTGTGTCCGGAGGAGGCTGAAGTGATAAGGCGGGTGGCGCATGAGTTGTGTCCCTGGGTGGTGAGCAGGGCTATCGACGGGCTGTTTGGTGCAATGGAATAAAATGACATATATATGCTTCCAAACATACGAATCAAAATACGGCAGGGCGAGATGGACGCCAACGGACGCTACAAGAATGCTGCGGTGCATCTGATAACGGTCGATGGCGGCGGGAGTCTTTCGGCACTGTGCCGTGCGTGGCCTAAATATCTGGACTCGATGATAATGCACTCGTTGACACATATCCGCGACACGGTGCGAAGCTGTTACGGCAGTGGCCGCTGGTTGCCGAACAAACCGTGGATTGATAATGACAGATGGAGAGACAGGTGAACCTTATGAGCTGAATTATAAATTATAAAGATCATGATTGAGAATATGACAGAAAGCTGGGCGGGACATACCGGTCAGGAGGTTGAGGACTTTATCAAGGGACAGCTCACGGCGGCAATAGCCGGATCACGTGACAAAATCGGCTGGATAGACTATACAGCTGGGCGCGTGACTTTCTATGACGAGCAGGGCGGAACGGCGTTGGGCGGCTTCTCGCTGACCGGCACGGTGTATGCGATAGATCTAGAGTGCGACACGCCGACATCATTTTATATCCTGACGTCGGCAACATCACGCCCTGTTACAGTGCGGCCATCGACGCAGAGCGGCACGATAGGCGGGTCGATGACGGAGTATGCCGAGGACTACACCTATACGTTTGCGGTAGACAACGGCTCCGGTGTGTTCGTGGAGCGTGCCTCGGGCAGCTGCCGCGGCGGAGAGAGCCTTGTGGAGGATATCAGGGGCTGGGTGACGGTCGGTGCCAACCGTATCCGCGTGACGGTGACGGGAGTGAGCAGCCGGCAGTCGCGGTCGCTGGTGTTCTCATGCGTGGTGACGAGCCTGACGCTCCGGAGTGAGTTCGCGTGGTGGCGGCCGTTCGTCGAGGGCAGCACATACGCCATCGACGGGCTGTTCTTCTCCGGCAACCTGCAGAAGACGCTCTATGTGCGTATCGACGATGACCCGTCGCAGACATACACACTGACCTTCAGCAGCGGCACAAACTACGTCACCACTCCGTACTCGCTTGACCTGTCGTCGCGCTTCCCGGCCGGAGGCACGGGCATACGCAAGGTGGAGGTGTGGATGGCGGGCGACGGTGTTGAGACACAACATTACACATACAGGATTATGTGTGTGGCCAAGGACGACGCCAACAAGGTTTCGCTCGTTTGTGTTAACGAGGTGGCCGGCAAGGCCGTCAACTACGACACGCAGACGCTCTTCGCCTATGCGACGTATAACGCCACGCAGGTCACTTTCGACATCGGCGCGACCGACGGTCTGCGTGATTACACCGTGGCCGACGGTCAGACCATCACCGTGCAGACGCAGACACGGCAGATATATACGACGAAACTTGAGATTGATACGGAGGCATCTGAGGGATTGACATTGAACGTGCATGTCTCCGTCAATGGCAACGGTGAGCAGCTGACAATGCCCGTTGACAACAGCAATTCCTATGCGGCTGTGAGCGGCGCGCGTTTTTATGCAAATGCCGCCCTGCGGTCCAACGGTGCTGCCGACCGTACTGAGATACTCAATATAGCGCCCGGCGCGGACAAGACATCATATAAGGCGCAGTGGCAGGGCTTCGCATGGTCGGTGGACGGCTGGGCGGCCGACAGCGACGGCAACCGCTGCCTGTGCGTCAATGCCGGCAGCTCGGTGATAGTTCCGGATCTGACGCCGCTGGCTGCGACTGGCGCCTCGTCACTGACGCTCGAAGTCAAGTTCCGTTGCGCGAACATTGCAGACTACGACACGCCGGTGCTGTCGTTCATGAGCGAGGAGACATACAACGAGGCGACGACGTCAGGCGTCATAATATTCCCGACAAAGATTCTCGTGCTCACAAGCGGTAACCGTCAGGTGGTGCCGCAGTCCGTCAACCTGACGGAAGATAGGGTGACGCATGCCGTGATAGTGCTGCAGCGCGGATATGGCAACACGGGGCGCAACCTGTGCCACATCTACGTCAATGGAGTGCGGCAGGCCGTCTTCGAATATGGTGGTAACGTGAGCTTCGGTAACGGCTGTCTGCGCATGGGACAGCCGTCGGCCGACCTCTATCTCTATATGCTGCGTTACTACGTCGGCCGGGCTTTTGAGTATAGCGACGTGCTGACAAATTTCTTGAATACCATCGTGGACGATGCGGAATATACCCGTGAGGGCGTGCGTAAGGACAACCGCATTATCGACGGCACGGAGATAAGCTACGAGCTGTGCAAGGCCGCCGGCTACAACTGTATGGTTATCGAGATGCCCGGCGATATAGACATCCCGAGCGTGACAAACAACGTCAAGGCGAATTCGTCGGTGACGTTTGAGTACAACGATCATCCTGAATGGAACGTGCGTATCGACAACGCACCGATAGACGGTCAAGGTACCACCTCAATGAGGTATTACAGGTGGAATGTCCGTTGGAAACTGAAGGATGCTGCGATGTTTACCTACGCCGACGGCACTACTGACACCAAGGAGGGCTATATCGCCGGTAAGGGACTGCACCCCAAGGTGTCGAAGATAACGGCCAAGAAGAACTATGCGTCGTCGACACAGGGTCACAAGATGGGAGCGTGCGGAATGTATGACGAACTGTATGAGCGCGTGGGGCTGAAGGCATCGCTACCATCGGCCGACAACCGCGTAGCCACGTATCAATATCCGTTCATGGGCTTCCAGAAATATACCGACGGTACATATAAGTTCATTGGTCTGTACACGGCGGGACCGGACAAGGGAGACAAGAAGACGTTTGGCTATGATTACAAAGCCTATCCCGACTTGCTGCAGCTCGAAGGGCCTAACCACGCTCCGCTTGCGACGCGTTTTCTGCACCCGTGGGTTGACGTGGAATATTCGGCCGACGACGAGACACTGACCTTCGGCGGTCAGGAAGGATGGGACGTGAGCGCATGCCGCTACGAGACCGACAATCCGGCGGATGCTGCCAACATACTCGCACTCCTGGAGTGTGAATGGAAGCCGGCATACGAGATTGTATATAACTGTTCACCCTATCTGTGCTCGCTCGGCGAGGCAGGATATTCCACCCTCGACGCTCTCAACGCCGACGCCGAAGGCTTCCGCCGGCGGAACGGCATCATCGCCGGGCGTGACAACGGCGTGCTGCAGCTCTACGACAGTGCCTACCGTCTGATATATTACCGTAACAAGACGGCGCGCTACGAGGTGCTCGACGGTTTCGACATGATAGGGTATCTCGGCGATTATCTCACGAACAAGGTCAATCCGACAACGACCGAGTTGATAGCGGCCCGTGCGGCCAAGTTCACAGCCGAGGCTGGCAATTACTGGAGCGTGGACGATGCCGAGTATCACGATTGCTATTGTGTTTTTACCGGAGCAACAGACAACCACACTAAAAACACCTATCCGTTCAAGTTCAAGTCGCTGGCCGCCGGCGGCCGCTGGTGTTGGAAAGGGGATGACCTCGACTCCATACTCGCCACGGACAACAACGGTCAGAGTACAAAGAGCTATTCGATAGAGCCTGGTGACGTGACGGCCGACGGTGTTGACATATACCAAGGCTCTTCATCGGCGTTCTGGACGCTCATCCGTACATGTTTTGCAGCCGGCTGTAAGACCATGATGACGCGTATGGTGGGCGCGATGGAGGCGTTGGCCGGTGAACTGGGTATACAGGGAGCGTATATCCACCGCACGGTGTTCAACGTGTTTGACTACTTCTTCTGGAGCCATTCGGCGCGCTATTTCCCGGCAACGGCATACAATGAAGACGCAGCGTTCAGCTATCTCACGCCGTGGGCGGCAGACCCCAATCGCACTTACAACAATGTGTATCCGCTGACACAGGCACTCGGCACGCAGTATGAGGCGGAGCGGCAGTGGGTGGAGCGGCGCATCGCCTACGTGTTTAGTCTTTATGAGGTGGCGGCATTCACCGGCAGCGGCGACGACGGCTACGGACGCATCGAGTTCACACCGGCCGCTCCTTTCGATTTTCACATCACGCCGGCCATCGACATGTATCCGTCGGGTAACCTCGGCGGCGGTCAGAACATCAAGGGAGCCCGCACGCCGGCCGGAGAGGAGTGTATCATTCCCGCATCCTCCGACGGTCAGACGACGTTCTATCTTAAGGCGCTCGACTGGTACACCTCGATAGGTGACCTGTGCGGCTTGACGCTCACAAGCCGGGGCGGTGACGCAACGGTGGGAGCGTCGCTATCGATCAAGAGCAAGCGCTTGCGGTCGGTCAAGGTGGGTGACGCCGATGCCTCTAAGGTGAGTTTCAATGCTTCAACGTTGGCCGTGAGCGGTGAGAGTGTGGAGGTGATAGACGCCCGCAACGTGCCGTCATTGCGCAATGACGTGTCGCTGCTCGGCTGTCCGCGGCTCAAGCGTGCGCTCTTCGAGGGCACCAATGTGCCCACGCTGCTCATTCCCGTAGGTGCCAAGATTGAGGAGGTGAGCTTCCCGAGCGGTCTGCAGACGCTTTTCCTGCACACTCTGCCGTTGCTTACCATGTCGGGGCTACACATCCCAGACGATGCTCTAACTACTATCAACGGCATCTATTACCAGGAGTGCCCAGGCATCACGCCGTTTGAGATATTGCGTAAGGTCTTCAATGCAGCCGGCAATGTTCTGCAATTTATCACCATGATATGGACGACGCCCATCGACGGCACGGCCGACGACCTTGACATGCTGGCCGCATTTGCCGGCAACTCATACAATCCGGATACAGGACAGGGCTATGGCTCCGTGACGTATGATGCGGAGCGCAACATCCTCACCAACACGGCACAGAAGCCGGCACTGGAGGGCGTCATAAACATCGACGGCTACGCCTACGAGGACTCCGCCGATGCTCTCAGGGCGTTTTTCGGTGCAAATCTGACGATAAACGTGCTCAGGGGGTATTACATACGCTTCGCGGACGACGCCGTCAGGCGTATATGTGCCGAGAAATGGGGCGACGGTACGGGCATAACGAGAGACATGGCGGCACAGGTCAAGACCATCGGCAATGAATTCAGCGGTCGTACAGATCTTGTTTCTTTTGACGAGTTCCGGTATTTCACTGCCTTTACAGGTAATGGAAATTGTTTGAGATATTCCGGATTAAGCAGAGTCATATTTCCGGCAGGTGAACTCATATTTAATCTTGCCGTAAAAAAGACGGGAGAGATTGATTACATCAAGATTATGCCGGGAAAGAAAGTTACCAGAGCGGATTTGGGTGACTCTGACAAGAATATCCACGTCAAATTAATATATATTCCCGAGTGTACCGCTTTTCATGATTATTTTTTCCGTGGTGTAAAGATAGACAAGCTATATCTCCATTGCAGCACACCGCCCTCGATACATCTCGGTTACGGTTCTAACATAAATGGTGTGACTAAATTTTACGTGCCCTTAGGCTGCGGCGATGCTTATCAGGCGAATGTGGCACGGAAGGATGGCTATATTGAATATGATTTTGACGCGGATCCTGATGGGGTGATACCGACTTTGTGATAATCATCGGTATTTTTATTCTTCTACGAAGATTTATATCTTTGTCATGACAATAAAAAGAGGTGCGATGCAAAAAAATACAAAAGAGTGGATTCAATACGGTTCTGCCATGTTCATGCTCGGCAGCGGTGTGATTCTCACGTTCCTGTGCTTCTTCCTCAACGAATATGAGGTGAAGGATTCGGTGCTGTGGTATGTGGCGCAATGCCTGTTATATGCCGGCAGTGTTTTCGGAGTTACGGTTTACGTCTCCACGAAATTCGGAGAGCTCAAGAATTTCATCGACAAGAAAAATCAAAATGAAGAGAAATGATACTTACACTGAGAAGAATAGCGAGGCGTCCCGGCTATACAATAGGCCGGCTCTATATAGATGGCGAGTATTTCTGTGACACGCTCGAAGACACCGATAGAGGGCTGTGTCAGGGACAGAGCGTTGACGCATTACGGCGCATGAAGGTCAAGGGCTCCACGGCCATACCTATGGGGAGGTACAAAATAACGCTCAATGTCGTGTCGCCGAGATTCGGCAAGAGGGCTAAATACAAGCGTATTGGTGGCCGTCTGCCACGTCTGCTCGATGTTCCGGTATTCGACGGTGTGCTCATCCATATAGGTAACACCCCTAAAGATACCGAAGGTTGCATCCTCGTGGGTGAAAACAAGGTCGTCGGACAGGTTGTGAACTCAACCGCAACTTTCTACAGATTGGTCGAGAAACTCAATGCTGCGGGGGACGATATTTGGATAGAGATAAGTTAGTTTGTATATGTCAGTAGTTTTGCGACATTCCGTTTGTGAAAATCGAATGTCGCTTTTTATGTTCTGATTATGAGAAGTTTTTTGTTCTTTATATTTGGTATTGTCGTAGGCATTTGTATAATATCATTAATACCATCGGCCGGCGATGGCCATCGTTCGGTCATCCACGAGACTGTCGTTGATACCGTTATTGATACCGTGGAGTATCCTAAGCCGGTACTGCGTGATAGTGTCGTTGTGCGTCATGAGACCAGACTGCTGCCGACAGTTCCGGCTTCAGGCAATGATACCGTGGTACATGACAGTGTAGAGGTTGTCATACCCATAACGCAGAAAATCTACGAGGACAGCACATACAAGGCTTTTGTCAGCGGCTATGATGTTACTCTCGACAGCATATCGGTATATCGCAAGACTGTTACCATACGTGAAAGGGAACTGATAACCAAACACTCACGTGTCGGATGGGGAATTGTTTGCGGAGCCGGATATGGCCGGCAAGGTTTTTCGCCGTATATTGGGGTCGGAGTGTATTACAGGATTGGACGATGAGACATTCTATTATATTGGAGTTTCTTTCCTTTTTATCGGAAAGAAACTTTTTGCGCCTTTATAATAAATTCGCAATTTTGCATCACGGTTAATATTGACCGGAACAACAAATAAAGATAGTCGAGATTGTTAAAATAGTAATGGCAGTGTAATTTTTTACACTAAACATTCGCTTAATACGAAAATTTACACTATCTTTGCATTGTCAAACATAAAAAGTTATACAGAATGAACAAAGAACTCACTGAGCAAGAGAATGACCTTATTGAGGCAATTCGGAATTATCAAAATTCATTTCACAACAAAAGTAAGGAATTAAAACGTTACGCCAAAATCCTTTTTGATGAGATGATTAACGGTTAAACAACAAGCCCCGTCGTAAACGGGCGGGGCTCTTATAAACAAATGTTCACTACTATGGCAGCAACAACGTCAACACCGCAAATACAGCGGATTTCAATGTACAAACAGATGGATGATATTTTTGATTCCATCACATGGGGAGATCTTGCACGCACTTACTTTGACAAGTCGGCATCGTGGTTTTATAACAAAATGAAAGGTATTGACGGAAACGGCAAACCCACGGAGTTTAATATAGAAGAGCGCATGCAGCTTAAGGGCGCACTTTGCGATCTCGCTGACCGCATACGCCGGGCTGCCGACACCATAGAGATTTAGGCGAGGGCTGTAACTGCCCTTTGTTTGACACAAGTCGCCTGTCGCCTACAGGCGCAATCACAGCCCTGAAACTTTATTGTTTCGGGGCTTTTTGTTCTTTTACGTGCAATTTTGCGATTAAATTAATCACAAAATTAATAATTAAACTTATAGAATTGATAGATTCCTGATTTATTTGTTTAACTTTGTAGCGAAATATAATAATCAAGTATATAATTGTATGAAAGGCTATAAAGACTTTGTTGCTAATTTGGCAAGAAATAATGAGAATCGTGTGTTTCTCAATTCAGATGAGAGACATGCACTTGTTGTTCTTGTCGAAATTTTTAAGCAAGCAAAGGATACTGTTAGAATATTTGCAGGGAATTTATGTGAGCATGTTGGAAATGAACCAGATTACATAGAAGCTGTCAGTGACTTTATAGAGCGAGGAGGAAAGATTCGTATTTTGCTTAATAAAGCAGACGAGAAATCAATGAAATCATCCAACCTTTTTAAAAGATTGGCCTTTTATGAAGATAATCAGAATGACGTTGTAGTAAAAAAAACAACAGCAGAGCCATATTTTATGCAGGATGGAAATAAGAATTATGTTCATTTTACTATTGCTGATGAAAATGCTTATCGCATAGAGACAGATATAGAGAATAGAACAGCAGTATGTAATATGAATAATCCGGATATAGCTAAAGCCTATATAGCAATTTTTGATGAGATATTTTCTCAGGATTATTCAGTACAGGTCCAACTAAATGATATGTTTAAATGAGACTTGCTGATTTCTCTTCTTTTATAGAAGTGGCGACTACACTTAATATAGCATTAGTCGCCATTGAATATGTTAAGACTTATACAAATGTTCTTTGTAGTCAGGTTTTTAATTTTCAAGATTTTATAAACAAGTCTTTTGTAAAATGTGAAAAGATTTTGGTTGATAGAATGACGTTAGAACACATCCCCTCTGTTTCTGTAGAAGGACGTAGTACTAACAGTCTTATTGAGAAAGCGAAACGTGACAGAGAAAAAATTGAAGAAAAAATTGAAGACGAGAAAGGTCGTTTCAATAATAAGATAAAATCTGTGTGTGAGGCGAAAAACATATCTTCTGTGGGATTATGGCATTTCCTTTTAGGATTGGTCGCGTTATATGTTATAGGTATAGCTGGCGATACGGAAACGGCGGTTATGAAATCAATATGGTGCTGTATGATTGTATGCACTATTGTTTATTCGGTTGTAGGTTGGCTTTCAAAAGAAGAGAGTGAAAACAATGTGTTTTGCAATTATTCATCTTTGCGTCATTCCATAGTATATTTTGTTTTAGCACTTGGAATTTCTTTATTGGTTAGTATTTTTTGTTGCGTTAATGGCTTCTTCTATAGTATTTGGGACTGGTTCCTACCAGTAACACTACCATTTATTTATTCCAATTTTTTGGCAGCTGTTATAAAAGTTTGGGGGAAAGCGCATGCGGTCAAAAATGAAATAAAAAAATCTTCTGATGAAATTCAAAATAACTGTTCCAAACTTAAAGCTGAGGTTGACAGCTTACTGACAGTATGTAGTATTAGTAATCGATTAGGTGTTGAGTCGCCATCAATCGATGTTTCTGACAATCATTCACCAAACAATACCGGCAGGGAATAAACATTTTCCCCGCCGTTTTCTTTGTTATTCGGCAGAAAAGTGCTATCTTTGCCGATGCTTAACAAACAGCGAAAGATTCGCTCCGTTGGACATCGGTTAATTGTCCGGCAATATTGCAGGGCTTTTTTTATGCCCTCATTATATCGTATAGGCGGTTGCCATTCCGTAAATATACATTGCTCCATCGGAGTGAAGTCACTGTTTGTTAAGCAACGGGATGTGCAGCCGCTTTCTGTATCTCCGTGCCGGCGGTTCCGGCGATGCTTAACAAACAGTGCAGTTATGCAAAAACAAGAAATTTCCATCGGTTGGGCAATGACCCAGCCCGATGTGTCCGTGGCTCTCGACCGCGTGCTTGCGAACATCCGTTCGCTCAGTGACAAATCCAAAACTTGGCTCGACGCCAAGAGTGAGACATTCACGGCTCTCTGCGGTACCGAGGGCGACACGTTCACCCGTCGTGACGTCGTGCGTGCCCACCTCTATCTCGTGGCCTTGTTCGCAATCGCATGCGTGGCCGGCTGGCTGGAAGGAGGTGCTTCATGAGTGCAACCATCAATCCCGAAGCCTTGGCCGCCGTTCTCGAACTCTGCGACGACGATACTCTCGATACCAACATCCGGCTGATGGAGGACTCCATCGATGTCATCATCGACGAAGACAGTATTCCGGCCGACAATCGTCTCGATCTCATTTCAGCATACCGGCGGCTCGGCAAACAGTTCCGGACAATCCAATCATTAATAACCCAATAAACTCCGTATAATCATGGCAACCAATATAACAGACAAAGACAATCGTGATAACAGTTTCGTTACTGACCTGCTTGACGCCTACTTCACCCACCGGTGCAATCTTCCCGGCGAATTCGCCGGCCGTGCGC
>ERZ860264.1059-NODE-1059-length-20901-cov-3.557133_pt1 | contig 20901 bp, 10 predicted proteins | sample MGYA00509980_ERZ860264 | MGnify/ENA primary metagenome ERZ860264 (study PRJEB30046, sample SAMN00715212) | human gut metagenome | study: EMG produced TPA metagenomics assembly of the A metagenome-wide association study of gut microbiota in type 2... | reverse complement strand
TTGCATTTTTATTCCATACCTTATATATATTGGGGGCAGATCATTTGCGTCTGCTTCCCCAACCTCAGCAATGTGTGCTTGCAAAAGGATATTTTATCGTGGGTAAAATGCAGCTTTCCACTCCTGTGCTTCAACAGGAGTGGGAAACTCTTATCTCCGAAATGGGAGGAACCGTCTCCCCCAAGGCAACCGGTACTATTGAAGTTAAATTACTGCCGACCCTCCCCGAAATACCGATGAACCAGGATGAAGCCTACCGACTGAGCATCACAAAGAAGCGGATAATTGTTGAGGCTGTAACCGAACGCGGTGTTTATTGGGCTATGCAAACTTTAAGGCAGCTGGCAGAAAAAAGGAATTCAAAAACGCATATTCAAGGAGCTGAGATCATCGACTGGCCTGCTTTCCGGGTTCGCGGATTTATGCAGGATGTTGGAAGAAGCTACATTTCACTGGATGAACTTAAGCGTGAAATCGCCGCGCTTGCCAAATTCAAAATCAATGTTTTTCACTGGCATTTGACCGAGAATCAATCCTGGCGTCTGGAAAGTAAGATTTTTCCGATGCTGAACGATAGTGCGAATACCACCCGCATGCCCGGCAAATATTATACGTTGGAAGAAGCCAAGGAGTTGGTTGCATTCTGTAAAGCACATCACATGACGCTGATTCCCGAAATAGATATGCCCGGACATAGCGCTGCATTTATACGTACTTTCCGCCATGATATGCAAAGTCCTGAAGGGATGAAAATTTTGAAATTGTTGATGGATGAAGTCTGTGAAACGTTTGATGTGCCTTATTTGCATATCGGTACGGATGAAGTGCAGTTTACCAATCCCCGTTTTGTGCCGGAAATGGTGTCCTATGTACGTTCCAAAGGTAAGAAAGTAATTTCATGGAATCCGGGTTGGCACTACAAACCCGGGGAGATTGACATGACTCAACTTTGGAGTTATCGTGGAAAGGCGCAGAAAGGGATTCCCGCCATTGACTCACGTTTTCATTATCTGAATCATTTTGACACCTTTGGTGATATCATAGCATTGTACAATAGTCGTATTTATAATAAGGAACAAGGAAGCGAAGATTTGGCAGGGACAATCCTGGCTATCTGGAATGACAGGTTAGTCAGTACCGAGTGGGGGATGATTATCGAAAATAATTTCTATCCTAATATGCTGGCTATGGCGGAACGTGCCTGGAAAGGTGGTGGGACGGAATATTTCGATAAGAACGGAACAATACTTCCAACCGACGAGCATTCGGAACTATTCAGAAGTTTTGCCGATTTTGAACGTCGTTTGTTGTGGCATAAAGAACATACTTTTGACGGTTATCCGTTTGCGTATGTCCGCCAGACAAATGTGAAATGGAATATTACAGATGCTTTCCCGAACGAAGGAAATCTGGCAAAGGCTTTTCCTCCGGAAGAAACTTTGCAGGATAGTTACAGCTATGGAGGAAAAACATACAATGTGCGTCCTGCTATTGGTGCCGGAATCTATTTACGCCACGTGTGGGGGACGCTTATTCCCGGATTTTATAAAGAACCGAAAGAAAACCATACGGCCTACGCCTACACCTATGTCTATTCGCCGAAAGAACAAAACGTTGGTTTGTGGGCTGAATTTCAGAATTACGGACGCTCCGAAGCCGATCTTCCTCCTCTGCCGGGAAAATGGGATTATAAGGAAAGCCGTATCTGGATAAATGAACAGGAAATATTACCGCCTGTCTGGACAGCTACTCACCGCACCAAAAGCAATGAAATAGCTTTGGGCAACGAAAATTGTGTGGCACGCCCGCCTTTGGAAGTTCATCTGCAAAAAGGCTGGAATAAAGTACTTTTGAAATTACCGGTAGGGAAGTTTGTTAGCCCGGAAGTCCGGCTAGTAAAATGGATGTTTACTACTGTCTTTGTTACTCTTGACGGACAGAAAGCGGTAGAAGGACTCATTTACTCACCAAATAAAACACTAGAGTGACATATCGATTATAGAGAGAGAACTATTTATAAATATGCTATGAGCAGATTTGAATATGTTATAATGAAACTCAGATATGCTATAATGAAAAACGGATATGCTAATGAGTAAATAAAAAGAATAGTCATGAAAAAGATCTTTTTTTTAGTGGTCATATTGACCCTGTCTTTGTTATGCCGCGCACAAGAACGCAAATATTCTACGTTTTACTACCAGCGTGCTACATTGTTTGAAGAACTGCCTGTTACTTCCAGTGACATTATTTTTCTGGGAAACAGTATCACAAACGGTGCCGAATGGGCGGAACTGTTCAAGAACAAACATGTCAAAAACCGTGGAATCAGCGGCGACATTTGTATGGGAGTATATGACCGTCTTGATGCTATCCTGAAGGGAAAGCCCGCTAAAATATTTCTTTTGATTGGTATTAATGATGTGAGTAGGGGAACTCCCGCCGATACTATTGTATCCCGTATTGAGATGATTGTCAGGAAGATAAAGGCAGATTCGCCTAAAACAAAGCTATATCTGCAAAGTGTTCTTCCGGTCACCGACCATTACAATATGTTCAAGGGACATACTTCCCGTTGGCAGGTTATCCCTGAAATCAATAAAGGGTTAGTCGGCTTGGCAGAAAAAGAAGGAGCGACCTATATAGATTTGTACTCCCATTTTATAGACAAACAAACCGGAAAGATGAACACTACCTATACAAATGATGGTTTGCATCTTCTGGGGAAAGGTTACTTGAGATTGTGAAACCTTACATTGGGAAGAAATAAATGAAAAAGATTTTACTATTATTCGTCTGTCTGTTCGTTTGTTGGGTGTTGTCTGCCCAGCAACGGATAAAGGTTGCATGTGTAGGAAACAGTATTACCTATGGTACAGGATTATCTGACCGTGCAACACAATCTTATCCTGTGAAGTTGCAAAAGCTGCTGGGAGAACGTTATGAAGTCGAGAACTTCGGGAAACCTGGCGCTACCCTGCTTAATCAGGGACATCGCCCTTATACCCGACAGGAAGAATATCGGAAAGCATTGGATTTTGCAGGAGATATTGTTGTCATTCATTTGGGTATCAATGATACCGACCCTCGCAATTGGCCTAACTACCGTGATTTTTTTGTGAAAGATTATTTGAAGCTGATTGATACATTCCGTGAGGCCAATCCCGCTGTACGGATTATCATTGCACGAATGACTCCGATTGCCGACCGCCATACCCGTTTTTTGTCGGGAACCCGTGATTGGCATGGAGAGATACAAACGGCTATTGAAACGGTGGCACGCTATGCCGGGGTACAGTTAATCGATTTCCACGAACCGCTTTATCCATATCCTTATCTTTTGCCGGACGCTGTTCATCCTGCTGCTGAAGGGGCTGCGATAATGGCGAGAACAGTTTACTCGGCTATCACCGGAGATTATGGAGGCTTGAAATTATCTCCGCTTTATACGGATAATATGATTCTTCAGCGCGATACTCCTTTGAAGGTTCATGGGAGAGCCAATGCAGGAGAGCAAGTAACAGTTTGCATAGACCGCCAGCGGTGGATTACAAAGGCTGCACCGGACGGTAAATGGTCCGTGAAATTATCACCGTTGAAAGCGGGAGGACCTTATACGCTAACAATTTCTACCCCTCATAGAATCTTGAAATATACAAATGTTTTGATAGGAGAGGTTTGGTTATGCTCCGGTCAGTCGAATATGGAATTTATGTTACGGCAGACTATTACCGGCAAAAAAGACATTCCTCAAGCTGCCGACGAACAGTTACGTTTGTATGACATGAAAGCGCGCTGGCGCACGGACGCAGTGCAATGGGACGCTTCCGTTCTCGATTCCTTGAATCATCTTCAATATTATAAGGAGACCGAATGGGAAATTTGTACTCCTGCCAATGCTGCCCATTTCTCTGCAATCGCTTATTATTTCGGTCAGATGTTGCGGGATAGCTTGAAGGTTCCGGTGGGGTTGATCTGTAATGCTATCGGCGGTTCACCCACCGAATCATGGATTGACCGGAATACGTTGGAATATCAATTCCCGGCTATATTAAAAGATTGGACGCGTAATGACTTTATACAGGACTGGGTACGTGGAAGAGCTGCATTGAATGTTAAACTCTCGAAGGAGAAGTTTCAGCGCCACCCTTATGAACCTTGTTATTTATACGAGTCCGGTATTCGGCCGTTGGAGCAATATCCCGTCAGAGGTGTGATCTGGTATCAGGGGGAATCAAACGCTCATAATTGCGAAGCTCATGAGAAGCTCTTTAAACTCTTAGTCGGTAGTTGGCGTAAGAACTGGAAGAATGAGGATTTGCCATTCTATTATGTACAGCTTTCCAGTATAGCTCGTCCTTCGTGGCCGTGGTTCCGTGACAGCCAGCGTAGAATGATGGCTGAAATTCCGAATACCGGTATGGCAGTATCAAGTGATTATGGTGATTCGTTGGATGTACATCCTAGAAATAAAAAACCGGTTGGAGAACGCTTGGCTCGCTGGGCATTGAATAAAACTTATGGAATGCATGATGTGTTGCCTTCCGGACCTTTATTTTGTCGGGCCGATTTTTGTGAAGATGTCGTATATGTTACTTTTGATTACGGCAAGGGGTTGAAGAGTTCGGACGGTGGTCCTTTGCGTACGTTTGAAGTTGCCGAGACAGACGGCGTTTATTATCCCGCAGTTGCCGAAATAATAAACGGTCAGATAAAAGTATATAGCGAACAAGTGAAACGTCCGCGATATATCCGTTATGGCTGGCAACCTTTCACACGTGCAAATTTGGTGAATGAGGCAGGTTTGCCCGCGTCAACTTTTCGTGCGGAAGCGCCCGAATCTTTTGTTGCCGATCTCCATTTACAAAGAATGGAGGGATTTCCTAAGTCGGAGAAAGGACTTAAATCAGGAGTCTCTGCCTGTTATGCAGGAATGCTGAATGGGAAACTGCTGTTGGCAGGAGGTTGTAATTTTCCCGGAATCCCCGCCGGTAAAGGAGGAAAAAAGAAATACTATCAGGGGATTTATGTAGCAGAGATGAATCCAGATACAGTGTTTGTCTGGAATAAAGTTGGAGAACTTCCCGTTTCTGCCGCTTATGGCGTTTCTGTATCCTGTTCGGATGGAATCATCTGTATAGGAGGAACTGACGGTCAGGATGCACTAACTTCTGTTTATAAAATCCGCTGGGATGAGAAAAGCGAAAAGAATGGGAAAAATAAGAAGAAAGGAAAAGTCGTCATCGAAACATTACCGGCTTTACCTTATGCTCTGGATAATATGTGTGGGACGCTAATTGGGGAACAACTATTCATAGCCGGAGGAAATAGAAACGGAAAGCCATCCAATTCCTTCCTCCGACTCGATTTAACTAATCTTTCTGTAGGCTGGCATGAGTTACCGGAATATCCCGGAGATGCACGTACACAAGCCGTTTGTGCCGGCCAGCGTAGGGGAGACGACTACCGTTTCTATTTATGGGGAGGATTTGCTCCTTCTACGGAAGGAAAACCGGCAACACTTTCCACAAGTGGTTACTGTTATTCTTCCGTATCTCGGCAATGGATGCCTGTAGCTACTCCGAAAGGAAGTGACGGAGAGGTTGTATCTTTAGGGGGGGGACCTGCCGTTGCATTAAATGATAGCTTGGTATTATGTACAGGTGGAGTAAACAAAGACATATTTCTAGCGGCTCTACGGTGTCCTGAAAAAGATTACCTCCTTCATCCGGTAGAATGGTATAAGTTTAATGACCGTATATTGGTCTATAATATCAATCTGGACATCTGGCAGGAAGTTGCCCGTACATCGCTGGTAGCGCGTGCCGGAGCTGCGTTAGTGGGGTGGGATAAAACATATTATAATATTAATGGAGAATTGAAGCCCGGTGTCCGTACTCCGGAAATTATAAAAATAACGGTCGAATAATGGGGGAAAATTGACAAAAAAGTAATATCTTTGACTCCGTTAATATCTAATACCCCCACTATGATATTGAATTTGACAGGAAAAAAGGCTCAGATAGCATGCGGACTACTATGTTGTTGCAGCATGGCGTATGCACAGAGTAATGACAATTCAGAAGTTGTACTTCTACACACAGGCTGGGAATTTTCTCAAGCAGGAACAGAACTATGGCGAACGGCAGAAGTGCCCGGTACAGTACATCAGGACCTTATTCACCACAAATTACTTCCTTCTCCTTTTTATGGAATGAATGAACAGAAGATTCAATGGGTGGAAAACGAAGATTGGGAATACCGCACTTCTTTTACCGTTACAATGGAACAATTGGAGCGGGATGATGCCCAGCTCATCTTTGAAGGTCTTGATACCTATGCAGATGTTTATCTCAACGGTTCCTTACTGTTAAAGTCCGATAATATGTTTGTCGGTTATTCGTTACCTGTAAAGCCACAACTTCGTCTAGGGGAAAACTTACTCCATATATATTTCCATTCACCTATCCGGCAAACTCTTCCTCAATATGCCTCCAACGGATTCAACTATCCGGCGGATAATGACCACCATGAGAAACATCTGAGTGTGTTCTCCCGTAAAGCTCCTTACAGTTACGGTTGGGATTGGGGAATCCGTATGGTAACTAGTGGTATTTGGCGTCCGGTAAAAATCCGTTTTTATGACGCCGCTTCCATTAATGATTATCATATCAAGCAACTGTCGCTGACAGAACACTCTGCCGAACTATCTAATGAACTGGAAATAAACAATATACTTCCTCAATCGATTCAAGCAGAAATACGGATTAATTATTCATTTGAAAAAGGAGAAGAAACTGTAATTAGCCGTTCTGTCACTTTGCAACCCGGACTCAACTCTATCCATATCCCTTCCGAAGTCCTGTCTCCGGTACGCTGGATGCCGAATGGTTGGGGCAAACCGGCTTTGTATGATTTCTCTGCTCAAGTTGTCTTTGACGGTAAAGTGGTAGCCGAGCAATCCCACCGTATCGGTTTACGTACCGTCCGGTTGGTGAACGAGAAAGATGCGGACGGAGAATCTTTCTATTTTGAAGTGAATGGCATTCCTATGTTCGCCAAAGGTGCCAACTATATACCACAGGACGCTCTATTGCCCTCTGTGACTACCGAACGCTATCAGACATTGTTCCGTGATATCAAAGAGGCCAACATGAATGTAGTCCGTATATGGGGTGGAGGAACGTATGAAGACGATCGTTTCTATGATTTGGCGGATGAAAACGGCATCTTGGTTTGGCAGGACTTTATGTTCGCTTGTACCCCTTATCCGTCTGACCCTACATTCTTGAAGCGGGTAGAGGAGGAAGCTTGCTACAACATCCGCCGTCTTCGCAACCACCCTTCGCTGGCTATGTGGTGTGGCAACAATGAGATATTGGAAGCCTTGAAATATTGGGGGTATCAGAAAAAATACACTCCGGAAATCTATCAGGAAATGATGTCCGGTTACGACAAACTCTTCCGTGAACTACTTCCCGCCAAGGTGAAAGAACTCGATGCTGACCGCTTTTATATCCATAGCTCCCCTTATCTAGCCAACTGGGGACGTCCCGAATCATGGGGAATAGGCGATAGCCATAATTGGGGTGTTTGGTACGGACAGAAACCTTTTGAATCATTGGATACCGACTTGCCACGTTTCATGAGCGAATTTGGTTTCCAATCCTTCCCTGAGATGAAAACTATTGCTACATTCGCAGCTCCTGGAGATTATCAAATCGAATCGGAAGTGATGAATGCCCACCAAAAGAGTAGTATTGGCAATGCTTTGATCCGTACTTACATGGAACGTGACTATATCGTACCTGAGAAATTTGAGGACTTTGTATACGTCGGACTGGTTTTGCAAGGCCAGGGAATGCGTCATGGCTTGGAAGCTCACCGTCGTAACCGTCCTTATTGCATGGGTACTCTATACTGGCAGTTGAACGATAGCTGGCCCGTCGTTTCATGGTCGAGTATCGACTATTATGGTAACTGGAAAGCTTTGCATTATCAGGCGAAACGTGCTTTTGCTCCTATTCATATCAACCCTATTCAGCGGAATGACAGCTTATGTGTCTACCTTCTTTCCGATCGCCTTGATACGTTGGAGAAAATGACATTAGAAATGAAAGTCATAGACTTTGAGGGAAAAAAGATCAGTAAACCGATGCTCTTGAAATCTTTGTCGGTTCCTGCAAATACCTCTCAATGTGTATATCGGACAAAACTTGACGCCTTACTGTCTTCGACAAAACGCCCGCTTTCGGAAGAACTCCTCCACTGCTTCATGCTGCTTACCTTGAAAGACAAATCCGGACATGTGGTAGATGAAACGGTTTATTTCTTTGCAAAGACCAAAGACCTACTTTTGCCCGAAACGACTATTTCCTATAAAATGAAGCAGACAGATGGCGAATGCGAACTGACACTTCTTTCTCCTGTTTTGGCAAAAGACGTCTTTATCGAAGTACCATTACAGGGTGCCCGTTTTAGTGACAACTTTTTCGATCTTCTGCCCGGAGAACGTAAAACGATTCTCATTACTTCTCCTCAAATAAAGAAAGGGGAGGAACTGCCTCTGACTGTGAAGCATATTCGTGAGACCTATAATTAAATAATTCTATTAATAACTTAACACCTAATTTTTTAGTTTATGAAACAACTCTTAAAATTAACGGGATGTCTGGCGGTAGCAGGGCTTTTTGCCTCTTGTCAATCGGCTCAGCAAGAAGCTGATTACCAGATTATTCCCATGCCTCAGGAAATTGTAACAGCCTCGGGAAACCCCTTCATTCTGAAGAGTAGTGTGAAGATTCTCTATCCGGAAGGTAATGAGAATATGCAACGTAACGCGAAATTTCTGGCAGACTACTTGAAAACAGCTACCGGAAAAGATTTTGTTATCGAAGCCGGAACAGAAGGAGAGAATGCAATTGTATTGGCACTTGGGACAGAATCCGAAAATCCGGAATCTTACCAATTGAAAGTTACCGGTGACGGAATTACAATCACTGCTCCTACAGAGGCCGGAGTATTTTACGGAATTCAATCATTGCGTAAGTCATTGCCTGTCGCAATAGGTGCGGAGATTGCTTTGCCTGCAGTAGAGATAAAGGATGCTCCCCGTTTCGCTTATCGTGGCGCACATTTTGATACGAGTCGTCATTTCTTTACTGTAGATGAAGTGAAGACTTATATTGATATGATGGCTTTGCATAATATGAATCGTTTCCATTGGCATATTACTGAAGACCAAGGTTGGCGTCTGGAAATCAAGAAATACCCGAAACTGACGGAAATAGGTTCTAAGAGAACGGAAACAGTTATCGGACGTAACTCCGGTGAATATGACGGCAAACCTTATGGTGGTTTCTATACGCAGGAAGAGGCTAAGGAAATAGTAGCGTATGCTGCCGAACGTTATATCACGGTTATCCCCGAGATTGACCTTCCGGGACATATGCAGGCTGCTCTTGCCGCTTATCCCGAATTAGGTTGTACTGGCGGTCCGTATGAAGTTTGGAGACAATGGGGTGTATCTGAAGATGTGCTTTGTGCCGGAAACGATCAGGTATTGAAATTCCTCGAAGACGTATATGCTGAATTGATTGAGATCTTCCCGTCAGAATATATCCATGTGGGTGGTGACGAATGCCCGAAAGTACGCTGGGAGAAATGCCCGAAATGTCAGGCACGTATCAAGGCATTGGGGTTAAAATCGGATGATAAACATAGTAAGGAAGAACGTTTGCAGAGTTTCGTAATCAATCACATTGAGAAATTCCTGAACGACCACGGACGTCAGATTATTGGTTGGGATGAAATTCTCGAAGGCGGACTGGCTCCTAACGCGACTGTAATGTCATGGCGTGGAGAAAGAGGTGGTATCGAAGCTGCCAAACAGAAACACGATGTGATTATGACACCGAATACCTATTTGTATTTCGACTATTATCAGACGAAAGATACGGAAAACGAACCTCTCGGAATTGGTGGTTATCTGCCGCTTGAAAGAGTATATAGCTACGAACCTATGCCGACTTCCCTTACTCCGGAAGAACAAAAATATATTAAGGGTGTGCAAGCTAATCTCTGGACTGAATATATTCCTACTTTCTCTCATGCGCAATATATGGTATTGCCTCGTTGGGCTGCATTGTGTGAAATCCAGTGGTCTACTCCCGACAAGAAGAACTATGAAGACTTCCTGTCTCGTTTGCCGCAACTGATTAAGTGGTATGATGCAGAAGGATACAATTATGCAAAACATGTGTTTAACGTAACAGCCGAATATACGCCGAACCCGGCAGACGGTACACTGGACATCACGTTGTCTACCATTGACAATGCCCCTATTCACTATACATTGGACGGTACGGAACCTACTGCCGCTTCTCCGCTTTATGAAGGTGTCCTGAAAATCAAGGAAAATGCAGACTTCTCCGCTATCGCTGTTCGTCCTACCGGAAACAGTCGTGTGATTTCAGAGAAGATCAATTTCAGTAAGTCCAGCATGAAGCCGATTGTAGCTAATCAACCGGTCAACAAACAATATATGTTTAAAGGTGAATCTACACTAGTAGACGGACTGAAAGGAAATGGCAACTATAAGACCGGTCGTTGGATTGCATTCTATAAAAACGATATGGATATGACTATCGACCTTCAGCAACCTACCGAGATTTCGAGCGTTGCTATTTCTACTTGCGTAGAGAAGGGAGACTGGGTGTTTGATGCAAGAGGATTTTCCGTAGAAGTATCAGACGACGGTAAGAACTTTACCAAAGTAGCTTCCGAAGAATACCCTGCTATGGAACAAAGTGATAAGAATGGTATCTACGAACATAAATTGTCATTCACTCCGGTGAAAACTCAGTATGTAAAGGTGGTTGCCTTGTCTGAAAGTAAAATACCGGAATGGCATGGAGGCAAAGGAAATCCTGCTTTCTTGTTTGTAGATGAAATCACAGTAGATTAATGAATATAAGAAATAGATGCACTAAAGTTTGTCTTTTCTTATGGGTATTGGGGATGTGCTTTGCGGCACATCCTCTTCATGCACAGTCCGTAATCCCTGTCCCTCTGAAAATAGAGCAGGGTACGGGCTCTTTTTTACTCTCAGAGAAAACAAAACTTTATACAAACATTCAAGGTGGAGAAGCTCGACTTCTGGAAAGCTATCTGCAAGCATTACCGGTTCATCTAAAGAAAGGAAAGAAAAAAGATACGCAGAACGTACTTTCTCTGTTGATAACCGAAAAGAGCGAACAGTTGCCTTCTCCCGAAAGTTATACCCTGTCCGTCACTCTGGAACGAATCCTTATCCGTGCAACATCGGGAGCGGGATTGTTCTACGGAATCCAGACACTGTTGCAATTATCTCAGCCTTCGGGAACAGGCTATTCCATTGCTTCTGTTGAAGTGCAGGATAGTCCTCGTTTCGCTTATCGCGGCTTAATGCTGGATGTATCCCGTCATTTCTTTTCTAAAGAATTTGTGAAGAAACAGATAGACGCATTGGCATTCTATAAGATCAACCGCCTGCATCTGCACCTTACAGATGCGGCAGGCTGGCGAATTGAAATCAAGAAATATCCTTTGCTTACAGAATTTGCAGCCTGGCGTACTGACGCCAATTGGAAGACGTGGTGGAACGGCGGACGTAAGTACCTCCGTTTCGACGAGCCTGGAGCTTCCGGAGGTTACTATACACAGGATGATATTCGCGAAATCGTAGAATATGCTCGTCAGCATTTCATCACGATTATTCCGGAGATTGAAATGCCTGCCCACTCGGAAGAAGTGCTGGCAGCTTATCCGCAACTCTCTTGCGCGGGTGAGCCTTACAAGAACGCGGACTTCTGTATCGGAAACGAAGAAACGTTCACCTTTTTGGAAAATGTGCTGACCGAGGTCATGGCGCTTTTCCCTTCCGAATACATTCACATAGGAGGTGACGAAGCCGGTATGGCAGCGTGGAAAACTTGCCCGAAATGCCAAAAGAGAATGAAAGACGAACATCTCTCTCACGTGGACGAACTGCAAAGTTATCTGATTCATCGTATTGAGAAGTTCCTGAACGATCATGGTCGACGTCTGCTCGGCTGGGACGAGATATTGAAAGGAGGACTGGCTCCTAACGCGACTGTAATGTCATGGCGGGGAGAAGAAGGCGGTATTACAGCTGTAACTTCCGGACACCGGGCTATCATGACGCCGGGTGGCTACTGTTATCTGGATAGTTATCAGGACGCTCCGTACTCTCAGCCGGAAGCGATTGGTGGATACTTGCCATTGAAAAAAGTCTATTCTTACAATCCGGTTTCTACTTCATTGTCAGCGGAACAAGCGAAACTTGTGTATGGTGCGCAAGTTAATCTCTTTACTGAATATGTCCCGACTCCCGAACACGTGGAATATATGCTATATCCACGTACGCTGGCATTGGCGGAAGTTGCCTGGTCGGCTCCGGAACGTAAGTCATGGCCGGACTTCTATGCACGTGCCCTGAAAGCGGTAACGGATTTGCAGGCGAAAGGCTATCACACTTTCGATTTGAAGAGTGAGATCGGAAGTCGGCCGGAATCTTTACAACCCCTTACGCATCTGGCATTGGGAAAGAAAGTGATTTATAACGCTCCTTACAACTCCTCTTATGCAGCACAAGGTGATGTGACTTTGACCGACGGTATCCGTGGCGACTGGACTTACGGTGACGGTGCATGGCAGGGATTTATCTCGAAGAACCGCCTCGATGTAACCGTTGATATGGAAAACGAGACCACTATTCATTCAGTCACAGCAGCTTTCATGCAGGTAGTGGGAGCTGAAGTATTCTTGCCTGCGTCTGTGGTTATTTCAGTTTCCGATGACGGAGTCAATTTTACGGAACTGAAGCATCAGGACTTTGTTGTTAACAAGGAAGAAGCAATCAAGTTTTCCGATGTTTCGTGGGAAGGAACCGTCAAGGGACGCTATGTACGTTATCAGGCGCGTGCCGGCAAAGAACTGGGTGGCTGGATATTTACTGATGAAATCATAGTGAAGTAAGCAAATCCCTCGGTAAAACTCGAAAAAAGAGTCATATTGCGGCTATTAATATCAATAAAAGAAGGAATCTACTCAACCAGATTCCTTCTTTTTTTGTTATATTTGTATTATTACCTTAAAAACTGATAGTTATGATACGACAACACGGTAAACTAACTTTTCTTAGCTTTCTTCTGGTAGTTTTGTGCGGAAATACATTTGCACAGAAGATTCCTGTCATTCCTCTGGACTTGGATTCCTTGATAACGGTAGGCTATGCTACCGGAAGTCTGAAAACCCTCTCCGGTTCTGTGGAGAAAATTACGGAGAAACAAATGAACAAAGACCAGGTAACCAATCCTTTGGAAGCGATTCGGGGTAGGGTACCGGGTTTGACTATTCAACGGGGTACGAATGGCCTCGCAGCTCTGGATGCAGTGCGCCTGCGTGGAACCACTTCACTGACTAGTGGTAACGATCCTCTGATTATTGTCGATGGAGTGTTTGGCGACCTTAGTATGCTGACCTCCATTTATCCCACAGATATCGAAAGTTTCACGATTCTGAAAGATGCTTCCGAAACGGCACAATACGGTTCACGTGGTGCTTCCGGTGTGATTGAAGTCACCACTAAAAAAGGAATGCAGGGTAGGACGCAGGTAGCCTACAACGGTAGTTTCGGCATTTCTACTGTCTACAAGAATCTTAAAATGTTGTCGGGAGACGAGTTCCGTAGCGTAGCTTCCGAACGCGGTATCTCTATTTTAGATAAAGGTAATAATACTAACTTCCAGAAAGAAATACAACAGACAGGTCTGCAACAGAATCATCACGTCGCTTTCTATGGAGGCTCCAGCACGTCGAGCTACCGTGTATCACTTGGTTTTATGGATCGTCAGGGGGTGATTTTGAATGAAGATATGAAGAATTTCACTTCCAATATGAACATGAACCAAAAGATGTTCGATGGCTTCTTCGACTGCGAACTGGGGATGTTCGGTTCTATCCTGAAAAATCATAATCTGGTTGACTATCAGAAAACCTTCTATTCGGCGGCAACCTTTAACCCGACGTATCCTAACCATAAAGATCCCGTTACTAACTCGTGGGACGGCATCACTACCGCCAGTCAGATAACAAACCCGTTGGCATGGATGCAGGTGGACGATGACGACGCTACTTCGCATATCAGTACACACGCCCGTTTCACCTTCAATTTGATGAAAGAATTGAAATTGGTACTGTTCGGTGCCTATACCTATAATATAGTTGAAAATTCGCAATATCTCCCCACCTCTGTTTGGGCGAACGGGCAGGCTTATAAAGGAACAAAGAAAATGGAGTCCCTCCTCGGAAATATGATGCTGACTTATAAAAAAGGCTGGAAAAAGCACTTCTTCGACGTCCTGGCATTAGCCGAACTCCAGAAAGAGACGTACATGGGATATTATACCACAGTCAGCAATTTCAGCACGGATAAGTTCGGCTACAACAATTTGCAAGCCGGTGCAGTCCGTCTGTGGGAGGGGACAAATTCGTACTACGAACAACCCCGTCTCGCATCTTTTATGGGACGTTTCAACTATACGTATGCCGATCGTTATGTCCTGACGCTGAATGCCCGTACGGACGCTTCCTCCAAGTTTGGAGCAAATCATAAGTGGGGCTTCTTTCCCTCCATATCTGCCGCATGGGTAGTCAGTGAGGAAAAGTTTATGAAACGTTTGCCAGTGGTTGATAATTTGAAATTTCGTATCGGTTACGGTCTGGCGGGTAACCAGAGTGGAATTGACTCGTATACTACACTGAATCTGGTAAAGCCGAACGGAGTTGTTCCGGTAGGCAACTCTGCCGTTGTCTCATTGGGTGATTTGAGGAATACGAACCCCGACTTGAAGTGGGAAGTGAAACACACTTTCAATACAGGTTTTGACGTAACTTTGTTTGGTAACCGTCTGTTACTTTCCGCTAACTACTACAATTCCCGAACAACGGATATGCTTTATCTGTATAATGTGAGTGTACCGCCTTTCACTTACAACACTTTACTGGCTAATATCGGCTCCATGCGTAACTGGGGTACGGAAATAGCTATTGGTATCACTCCTCTGAAAACAAAAGATATGGAATTGAACATTAATGCCAATGTCACCTTCCAACGTAACAAACTTCTCTCATTAAGCGGAATGTACAACGGCGAAATGATTTCCGCGCCTGAATACAAGAGCCTTGCCAGTCTCGACGGAGCCGGCTTCCACGGTGGCTACAACCACATCGTCTATCAAATGGTCGGTCAACCGTTAGGTGTTTTTTATTTGCCTCATAGCACCGGACTGGTGTCCGACGGGAACGGTGGATACACCTATGGTATTGCGGACTTGAACGGTGGTGGTGTCAATCTTGAAGACGGCGAAGACCGCTATGTGGCAGGGCAAGCCGTGCCCAAAACAATTCTGGGTTCGAACATCAGCTTCCGTTACAAACACTTCGATCTTTCGGTGCAGATCAACGGAGCTTTCGGCCATAAAATCTATAACGGAACATCACTGACGTATATGAACATGAATATCTTCCCTGACTACAATGTGATGAAATCCGCGCCGAAGCAGAACATTAAGGACCAGACTGCCACTGACTATTGGCTGGAAAAAGGCAATTACGTAAACTTTGACTACGTGACGTTTGGTTGGAATGTACCAATCGAGAAGGTGCAGAAACTCAAGAAGTACGTCCGTTCTTTGCGTCTTGCCTTCACGGTCAACAACCTGGCGACGATTTCCGGCTATTCAGGGCTATCACCGATGATTAACAGTTCTACGGTAAACTCTACTTTGGGGGTGGATGATAAACGTAACTACCCGTTGGCACGTATCTATACATTGGGATTGAGTATTAACTTTTAACGGAGGATGAGAAGATGAAAGAATATTTGAAAAAGATTAGTTTGGTGCTTGCTACGTGTACGTTCTTGTTTTCCTGCGATAAATTTCTGGAAGAAAATCCGAAAGATAAGTTGCCCGAAGATGATGTGTATAATTCCATTTCGGAAGTCTATCTCAATGCTGTTGCTTCGCTCTATACTTATGTGGGCGGTTACAGCGATAGCCAGGGATTGCAGGGAACGGGCAGAGGTGTCTATGACCTCAATACTTTCACTACTGATGAAGCTATTATCCCTACGCGCGGTGGCGACTGGTACGACGGTGGCTTTTGGCAGGGATTATTTCTCCATGATTGGGGTATTGAGAATGATGCCATTCAAGCTACATGGGAGTATCTTTATAAAGTCGTAATGCTTAGTAATAAGTCGCTCGAACGAATCGACAAATTCGCAGAAACCCATTCTGATGCGGAACTCCCGGCTTATCGAGCGGAAGTGCGTGCTATGCGTGCGATGTACTACTATTATCTGCTGGATTTGTTTGGCCGTGTGCCTTTGGTGCAGTCTTCTTCTCCTGCGATGAAAGACGTCGTTCAAAGCGAGCGGAAGACAGTATTCGAATTTATATTCAAGGAATTACAGGAAGTGGCTCCATTACTTTCGGAGGTACACAGCAATCAGTCCGGGCCTTATTATGGGCGTATCACTCGTCCGGTGGTTACTTTCTTGTTGGCAAAACTGGCACTGAATGCCGAAGTTTATACCGATAACGACTGGACGGACAACGAACGTCCCGACGGAAAAAATATCAAGTTCATGGTAGACGGTAATGAACTCAATGCCTGGGAGACGGTCATATACTACTGCGACCAACTGAAAGTTATGAATTATAAACTGGAACCGGAATACGAGACTAACTTCTCTATCTTCAATGAACCGTCCGTAGAGAATATATTCACGATCCCGATGAATAAAACATTGTATACCAATCAGATGCAATACCTTTTTCGTTCCCGTCATTACAACCATGCCAAAGCTTACGGGCTAAGCGGTGAGAATGGTCCCAGTGCAACGATTGAAGCACTCGAAACTTTCGGTTATGGGACAGCTGCCCAAGATCCTCGCTTCGACATCTGTTATTTTGCAGGAGAAATGTATGACTTGAAAGGAGACATTATCAAGCTGGACGACGGTACTGTCTTGGTATATTTCCCTTGGGAAGTAGCATTGGATATCACCGACACCCCGTATGAGCAAACGGCAGGTGCCCGTATGAAAAAGTATGAAGTAGACCCCACCGCCACAAAAGACGGAAAATTAATGGAGAATGACATTGTTCTGTTCCGCTACGCGGACGCTTTACTGATGAAGAGCGAAGCTAAAGTACGCAACGGTGAAAACGGAGACGTCGAGCTAAATCAAGTCCGGAGCCGGGTAAAGGCCGCTCGCCGTCCCGCTACTTTGGAGAATATACTTTCCGAACGCCAGCTTGAATTGGCTTGGGAGGGTTGGAGGCGTCAGGACCTTATCCGCTTCGGAATGTTTACTCGTGCATACAACAGCCGTCCTCAATTACCAAACGAGGAAACCGGTTATACTACCGTATTCCCTATTCCCGAGAAAATACGGGTGATGAATACAAAGCTAGTACAGAATCCGGGGTATTGAGTGGGTTTTAAATAACAAACGCTCCATGTGTCACCAGGCATTCATGGAGCGTTTAATTATTAATAGGAAGAAATTTTTATGTAAGTCTTAATCGAAGAAACTTTTGAACTTCTTGAAGATCTTTTCCTTCACTGACGTACTCGGCTTGAAATTATCCGAATCTTCCATTTTTTCAAGCGCACTCTTTTCCTCCTTGTTGAGAGCTTCCGGCACATAGATACTGACATTCACGAGCAAATCCCCTGTTCCGTATCCATTCACGTTCGGCAATCCTTTACCGCGTAGACGAAGTACCTTTCCCGGTTGAGTACCTGAGTCAATCTTTACCTTCACCTTTCCGTCGATGGTCGGGATCTCCACAGCCCCGCCCAAAGCGGCAGTGGGAAAACTCAACAACAAGTTATAAATCAGATCATTCTCGTCACGAATCAAGTCTGGATGCGGTTCTTCTTCTACGAGAATCAGTAAATCTCCCGGCACGCCGTTATGCTTGCCGGCATTTCCTTTGCCACTCATAGAAAGTTGCATGCCTTCTGCCACTCCGGCAGGTATCTGCACTGTCACTACTTCCTCACCGTAAACGATTCCATCGCCACTACACTTCTTACACTTGTTCTTGATGATTTTACCCTCACCGTTACAAGTAGAGCAGGTGGCACGCGTTTGCATCGTCCCTAAAATAGTCTGCTGGTTACGGATCACCGTACCACTACCTTTACAAGTTGGACACGTTTCCGAACCGCCGTCCCCTTCGGCACCACTACCGTGGCACTGGTCACACGGCACATATTTCTTGAGCTTGAACTTTTTCTCCACTCCGGTAGAGATTTCTTTCAACGTCAGTTTCACCTTCACGCGCAGGTCACTTCCGCGATACCGTCGCTGCTGCGAACCTCCGCCGCCGCCGAATCCGCTGAAACCACCGAATCCTCCTCCGCGACCTCCGAAGATGTCACCGAACATGGAGAAAATATCATCCATAGACATACCTTCGCCACCGAAACCGCCGAACGGACCACCGTTACCTGCCGCACCGCTCACTCCTGCGTGGCCGAATTGGTCGTAACGCGAGCGCTTATCCGGGTTACTTAATACATCATACGCCTCGGCCGCTTCCTTGAACTTTTCTTCTGCCTCCTTGTCACCCGGATTCTTGTCGGGGTGATATTGAATCGCTTTCTTGCGGTAGGCTTTTTTAATTTCTTCTACTGTGGCTGTCTTCGTTACCTCCAGTACTTCATAATAGTCTCTTTTCTCTGCCATGCTTTTATTGATTCAAGTTCTTCTTATTCTCCAACTACCACTTTGGCGTGACGGAGTACTTTATCGTTCAATGTATATCCCGTCTGTACGCAATCCAGAATTTTACCTTTCTGTGCTTCTGACGGTGCGGGAATTACGGCGATAGCCTCGTGGTAATCAGTATTCAGCGGTTGGTCTTTCGTTTCGATCACCTTCACACCGTTTTGTGCCAGGGTAGCCATGAATTTATTATAAATCAGTTCGACACCTTCTTTCACAGCTTGGACATCCGTAGCCGTTTCCATCGTTTTGATGGCACGTTCGAAATCATCCACCACCGGAAGAATACTGCTAAGGCTCTTTTCGCCACCGTTCAGGATCAGTTCCGCTTTCTCCTTCATAGTGCGTTTCCGGTAATTGTCGAACTCGGCGGAGAGACGCAAATATTTATCCTTCTGCTCCTCAATGGTCTCCTGAGCCGTCTCCAGTTCCTTTTCCAATTCCTCCTCGTGAGTCATCGGGACGGCATTTTCCGCTTGTTCGTCCTGCGGTTGTTCTTCCGCGTTATTCAGAGTTTCCTCAACGTTGAGTTCTTCTTCCTTCACTTTTTTTTCTTTAGGGTCCATATCTATTTCTGTTTTTTATTCATAATATCAAAATCACATGCAAAAACTTTGCCAAGTTGGTGTTTTTGCCAAAAAACTCTGCAAAGGTAATACTTTTATGTCAGATTGGCACATACGGGATAGTTCATTATTCATTTTAAATGTCTACCTTTGCACACTCAAATTGAAAAGTGTAAATAGTTAAATAGTAAATAGGTAAGATGATTACAGTTTCAAACGTTTCGGTACAGTTTGGTAAAAGAGTGTTGTTTAATGACGTAAACCTGAAATTTACGAGTGGTAACTGCTATGGTATTATCGGCGCAAACGGTGCGGGAAAATCTACATTCCTCCGTACGATTTACGGAGATTTGGATCCGACTACCGGTTCGATTGCTCTGGGACCGGGCGAGCGCCTCTCCGTGTTGAGTCAAGACCACTTCAAATGGGATGCTTTTACCGTTATGGATACCGTAATGATGGGGCATACCGTGTTGTGGGATATCATGAAACAGCGCGAAGAACTCTATGCTAAAGAAGACTTTACAGACGAAGATGGACTGAAAGTGTCCGAACTGGAAGAACGGTTCGCTGAACTGGACGGCTGGAATGCCGAGAGTGACGCAGCCATGTTGTTGAGCGGTTTGGGAATCAAAGAAGATAAGCACTACACACTGATGGGCGAATTGAGTGGTAAAGAGAAAGTACGTGTCATGCTAGCGCAGGCATTGTACGGAAATCCTGATAACCTCCTTCTCGACGAACCTACCAATGATTTGGATATGGAGACAGTGACATGGCTGGAAGAATATCTTTCCAACTTCGAACATACGGTGCTTGTTGTGAGCCATGACCGTCACTTCCTCGACTCCGTCTGTACGCATACAGTCGATATTGACTATGGAAAGATCAATATGTTTGCCGGTAACTACAGTTTCTGGTACGAATCCAGCCAGTTGGCCCTCCGTCAGCAGCAGAACCAGAAGGCGAAGGCTGAGGAGAAGAAGAAAGAGCTCGAAGAATTTATCCGCCGTTTTAGTGCCAACGTAGCGAAGAGTAAGCAGACCACCAGCCGCAAGAAAATGCTGGAAAAACTGAATGTAGAAGAAATTAAACCTTCTTCACGCAAGTATCCGGGTATTATCTTCACTCCCGAACGCGAGCCGGGCAATCAGATTCTCGAAGTTGCCGGATTGAGCAAGAAGACGGAAGAAGGCGTAGTGCTTTTCAACGATGTCAACTTCAATGTAGAAAAGGGAGACAAAATTGTATTCCTGTCACGTAACCCGCGTGCCATGACTGCACTTTTTGAAATCATCAACGGAAATATAAAACCGGATTCGGGAACCTTCAATTGGGGGGTGACTATCACCACCGCTTACTTGCCTTTGGACAATACCGACTTCTTCAATACGGACCTGAACTTGGTGGACTGGTTGAGCCAGTTTGGCGAAGGAAACGAAGTGTATATGAAGAGTTTTCTCGGGC
>ERZ860264.1055-NODE-1055-length-21008-cov-10.073068_pt1 | contig 21008 bp, 8 predicted proteins | sample MGYA00509980_ERZ860264 | MGnify/ENA primary metagenome ERZ860264 (study PRJEB30046, sample SAMN00715212) | human gut metagenome | study: EMG produced TPA metagenomics assembly of the A metagenome-wide association study of gut microbiota in type 2... | reverse complement strand
TCAACAAGATAATCAGGCAGGAAATGGAATAGAACAAAGGTGTTTTCCACCAGGGTGGAGCGACAATAATACTCATGGACCAGCATGGTTTGGTGCCTGACTCTTCGTTATATTTCATAATTTCCAGAGTGTATGTACCTGGGTTGAGTTGTGAGAAGGTCAGAGGTACGGACATATCAAGATATTGCCAGCTGTCGGTAAAACCGATCATCCTGTATAGATATTTATTGCAGTAGTTGGCTTCCCCTATTTCAGTAAAGGACAGGGAGATCCATTTGGAGGCATAAGAGAGGGTGATGGAAGGAATATATTCGGTATTCTCTTTTAAAATCACCCGGTTGTTTATCGTGTCACCGACTTGTATCTTTTGGTGGTTGATCTCTAGATCGGTCAATATGAGTTTGGTTTTATCATATTGATGCAGTGCCTTTTCCACATCCATGGCCATGAGCTGTTCGGTATTGCTGAACAGGATATATTCTTTGTTTTCATAAGTTATTTTTTCAGCTGAAAGGATGGAAGAATTGCCCCAATAGCTGATATTCGGTTCGCAAATGCGTTGTTCATTGTTTATGTAGCAGAATATCTTTTCACCGATAAAGAACCATAGATTTTGGTTATCATCGAGCAACAATGACTTGATGGCCCCTTGTGGCAATGGGTATGTAGGGAATGCTGTAGAAACTTGCAGTGAATCATTGGATACTTCCATCTTCAACAGATTGTTTGATGTTCCTATCCACCAGCATTTATTACTCTTATCTTCTATGATAGAGTAGACAATCTCCTGGTCGATGATTTTATCTTTTAGAGTGACCTGGTCCGATGCATTGAAGATAGAGAGCCCATTATGCGAAGCTATGAACAATTGATTGTCACGATAAGGTATGATAGCGTTTATTCTGTCCCGACTGAAATAGTCATAATGGATATAATCTTTTATTTGTTGGTTCTTCTTGTCCAGATATACGGACATCAGACCGTTTTGTTTGGTGCCTATCCACACCTTATTATCTTTTATATAGAAAGTCGTAATCTTTTCTAATTCAGTGCTTGCCGTAAATTCTTTCCATTGAATTTCCTGTGAATTATTATTCTGGAAAGAATATAATAATCCTATGCCATCGTGCCCCACTAACGTAATATCCTTATTTTGCCCGATAGATAAGATATGGTCCTTGAATTTATCTCTGCTTTTGTAGTTTTCCTTTTCAGTCGAGGTACGCATATCGAAATGATACATGCCGTCTCCTAAAGTTCCCAACAATATTTTATCTTGTAAAAGGGCGATAGAAGTGATAGGAGAATGTGTTTTACGAATTGAGAGTAACTGATTGATTCCCCTGTCTGAGGAGGAGTATTTATAGAGTCCTTTTCCGTATGAACCTATCCAGATATTATCAAGACTATCTTTATAAATAGTATTGATAAAAGTAGTGCCCAGATGTTCTGTGCCGGGCAATGGATAAATACGTTCTTGTTCTTTATCATATACTTTTATTCCCTCTCCCCATGTGCCGATTAAAAGTTTATTTGCTTCTCCTTCTATGCGGTATATGGGGGTATTGCTGTTATAGAGATGGATGGTCCGGGCTTGTTCGGGTTGTTGACTCCATGTTAATCCATAGAGTGCATTATCCCATGAAGAGTAATATAGTGTATTTTCTTCTCCGGTGTCGTGTATTTGTGTGATGGTTTGGTTCTTGGGGGTAATGTTTGCCCATATTTGTTTTCGGGAATTGTACATCACAAGTCCTGTATAGGTGCTGATCCATATATATCCTTTAGGCTTTTCCACAAAACTGGAAACAATGGCTCCTGAATGGCTGCGTTCGGCAGTAAAACTGGTACGTTCTGTATTCTTGGGAGTTAATTTGCATATACCTTCTTCCCAGCTTCCCAGCCAGATGTTATGATCAGAGTCTTCGAATATGGAAACAATTCGGTTAGGGATGGGTTCGGAAACTTGTTCATTGAGGTGGGTGAACTGGTCGGTCCGCGGATTGTATATATCTACTCCTCCGGTTTTAAAGCCAATCCATAACAAGCCTTTGGAATCAAGGAACAAGGTTTCTATATTGTTATTCTTAAGACTGTTATTTGCTGATTTCCCCGATTTATAGACTTTAAACCGATGTCCGTCAAAACGGTTGAGTCCATCTTCTGTAGCAATCCACATATAATAGTCATTTTCACAGATGGAAGTGATTTCAGAACTTGATAACCCATCTGCTAAATCATAATGCAATAACTTCTGTGCTCCGGCAGTGGAAGCTAAAAAGAGTGCGAATATAAATAATAACTTTCTCATAATTTTAATGTTTAGGACAATGCATCATATATTGTTCGAGTAAATCCTCCATTTCTTTTGCAGGTAAAGACTCTATTAAACGGATATGCTTTCCTGTTCTTGTAGTTCTCCACGTATTATTACCTTCAGAGTCTACAGATATAACTCCCCGTTCACTGATATAATAAGGCGTATAGCCTTTTATAGCTACCCAAACGGTTGCCTGATCCCAACTCCATCTACCTTGTGGCTCTCCCTGCGACATGCATAGTAAAAACACATCTTTTATAGGGTGATTTTCTACAGGCATCCGGCTAACCCGGCGACCGGTTATTATGTTGTAGCCAATCTCGAATCCACAGAAGATAATGTCTGTAGGCCAATGGCTCACAACGAAAGAAGAGGAGGAAGCGTCACAATATATATTATATTCTCGTCCTTCGGGGAATACTCCTGCCATGGAAACCAACTGTTTAACCTTTCTGCGTACAAGTTCTACTCCTGTTTCCGGTGAAAATTCGTCTCCTTTTGATTGTAGCAGTTCTTTTAGGTTGGAGAAAGCTCCGATGGTGCAGATTGTGACACTATTATCTGGTTGCGTGCATAAAATAGATCGATATACCTTAACAGCATCGGGGGCATCTGATGATTTTGCTATTCGGTGGGTATATTTCTGAGGCAAAACTTCAGTCCATTTCTTGTTGTGCGGGCATTCCAATGTGACAGCACTTTCTCCTTTAGCAACACCAAGAGAAATATCAGGTCGTTTGAAGTATGTATTAATGATTTCAATGCAAGGAATTGTTAATTCGGACTTATTAGACGATATAGTAGCCAGTATATCTACATATCCACTGTCTGCTAATGCATGCATCACTGCCATGGCACCCACGTCATCGTAGTCAGGTCCCAAGTCCGTATCTAAAATCAATCGGACCTTATCAGCATTAGTTATATTTGAAAGGCTACATCCACAAAGGAGAAACAATAAGAAAGAGTATAAAATAAATCTTATTTTAGTCATAGCATACTGATTAAAATTCAATAATCAAAAGTAGGAAAAAATAAGCGATCCCCTTCTTTTTGAAGACGCTTAAAAATAAAAGAATCGTGCCGATTGATAACAAATTCCTGTTTTTGATAGTGGATACAGGAATTTGTTATTCTTTTGCGCTTTTCTGTTATCCTGTTTATAAAGAAACAGAGACTTTTACATCAGTAACTTTTTAATTTAAAATATTATGAATAAACAACATGTTTTGCAAAGACGAATCATCTTCGGATTGTTATTCCTTGGTGGAGTAACTCTCTCTTATGCATCAACAGAAAAAGATCTCGGTTCTTCAACATCAGCCATTACACAACAGGCTGTAACAGTAAAAGGTTCTGTGAAGGATGCTGCCGGTGAAGCGATAATTGGAGCCTCTGTAGTAGTAGAAGGTACTACGAATGGTCTGATTACAGATGTAGACGGACATTTCTCTATTCAGGCATCAGTCGGACAAAATCTTGTAATTTCTTATATAGGTTATGAGACGCAAGTCATGAAAATAGTCCGGGCAAACCAACAAATTAATATTGTATTAAAAGAAAGCTCGGAATTGATCGATGAAGTTGTGGTTGTGGCCTATGGTACACAGAAAAAAGCCAATCTGACGGGAGCAGTATCTTCTGTAAAAGTCAATGATATTAAAGACATACCGGTATCCAATACTTCCAGTTTGCTGCAAGGACGAATGAGTGGCGTTACCGTGAGTTCTTTCTCTGCACAACCCGGTGCTGAGGGAGATGTGGAAATCCGTATCCGCGGTATAAACACTTTTGGTGACAGTAATCCTATGGTGTTGATTGATGGTGTGGAAGGAAGTTTAAATAGTGTATCTCCGAATGATATTGAAAATGTTTCGGTTTTGAAAGATGCAGCTTCCGCTTCTATATATGGTGTACGTGCAGCCAACGGTGTAGTCTTGGTAACAACGAAACGTGGACATACGGACCAAAAAACTTTATCTTATAGTGGATCTTACGGCATTCAGAAAGCTACGGTTCTACCTACCTATATTAATTCATGGGATTGGGCAACTCTTTATAATGAGCAGAATGAAGCTATGGGAGATGTAACTACGAATTTTACTCCCGAAATGATTCAGCAAATGAAAGATGGATCTAACCCTGATTTATTTGCTAATACTCGTTGGTCGGATAAAATATTCCGTTCTGCTCCTATACAGACACATCATTTGTCTATGTCGGGTGGAAATGCAACTTCTCATTATATGGGGTCGGTAGGATATATGGGACAGGATGGTATCATGGAAGGTACAAGTACTGACCGTTTTAATTTTCGTTTGAATGCTGACAGCAAATTCATTGATATAATCACTTTAGGACTGAATGTTTCTGGTAACCACGAAGAAGTAGAGGAGCCGACCATTGGTACTTACTATGTATTCGAACAGATGAAATGGCATTCCCGTCCTTCGGTGCCTTATAAATATAGTAATGGTGATTGGGGATTTGTAGATGGTAACGACAAAATGCAGGCCATTAAGAATCCGGCATATGCCACTACAATTACTTCAAAGAAGAAGTACAGTCGCTTTGATGGTAAGGCTTTCTTAGAAATTGAGCCAATTAAGAACCTATCTATAAAAACGAGTTTTGCTTATCAATATAACCAATGGAACAGTATTGCTGCTGAACCTGCTTATATCCCATTGGACTCGTATGGTAATCCTGTAGGAGGAAGTGGTAAAAATTATCTAACAGATGCTTATTATTCTGAAACTCAGTGGATCAATGAAAATCTTATAACTTATCATTTTGATGTGAGTGGACATGCATTCAACTTCTTATTGGGGCAATCCAATCAATATAATAATTTCCGTTCTACTACAGCAACAGGCGAGGATCTTCCAAGTGATAATATTTCTGTATTGAATGGTGCTTTAAGCACTTCTGCCAAAGGAGATGCTGCTGAAGCTGCCTTAAGATCTTTTTTTGGTCGTGTGAATTACAATTACAAAGATCGCTATCTGTTAGAGTTTAATCTTCGTCGTGATGAGTCTTCTAGAATCCCAAAGAAGAATCGTGTTGGTTATTTCCCTTCTGTGTCTGTGGGCTGGAATATTGCTCAAGAAGCCTTCATGGAAAAATATAACTTTATTAGTCAATTGAAATTGAGAGCTAGTTGGGGAGAATTGGGTAATCAGGAAATTGGTTACTATCCATTTGCACAATATATTGGTTTAGGTAATAATTATGTATGGGGAGATAATAAAACTCAAGGTGTAGCTATTTCCTCATTAGCGAACCCTGATATAAAATGGGAAACAACTGCTACTACGGATGTAGGTATAGATGCTGCTTTTCTGAATAATAAAATTACCCTTACTGCCGATTATTTTTATAAAAAAACCTCTGATATCTTGTTGCAATTGCCTATTCCTGGAATTGTAGGTATTTCTACGGAACCTTATGTTAATGCTGCATCAGTAAAAAATGAGGGCTGGGAGTTTGCTTTAGGTTATAATGATCAATGGGGAGATTGGACATTTGGTGCAAATGTTAATTTCAGTAAAGTGAAAAATGAGATTCTTGACTTACATGGTAAAGATTCTTGGATTACAGATTGGTCTATTAATTTGGAAGGACATCCTATCAATTCTTATTATGGCTATGTAGCTGATGGATTGTATCGTACACAAGAAGATGTGGATGAAGCCAATGAAAAGAATTCTGTTGGTGGCGGTGCCCTGAAGCTGGGTGATATTCGTTACAAGGATATTAGTGGCCCAGAAGGCAAACCGGATGGAGTGGTGGATACTAATGATCGTACAGTAATCGGTAATCCATTTCCTGATTTTACTTATGGTTTTGGTTTAAATGCTGCTTATAAAGGATTTGATTTTTCTGCTTTTTTTCAGGGAGTGGCTGGTGTAGATCGTGTCGTAATGGATTATCCTACTATTTCGGGTAATGTTACAACAGTATTTTTAGATCGTTACTCTGAGAGTGCTAATCCTAACGGAAATTTCCCACGTTTAGGTAATGGTGATTATAATAGTCAACCTTCTTCATTTTGGTTGAAAGATGCTTCTTACCTACGTTTAAAAAACATTGAATTGGGCTATTCTTTCAAGCAAGAATGGATTCGTAAAGCAAAACTGGAACGTCTGAGAATATATGTTTCTGCACAGAATATTCTGACTATTACTGGTATTGATGATTATGATCCAGAAAAGTATGGTACTGATACTCGTGGTCACGCTTATCCTAATGCCAAGACGTTCTCTGTAGGATTAAACATCACATTATAATTTAAAATAAAAGAATCATGAAAAAAATATATTATTCAGTTATTTTCTCATTGGCTTTCTCTCTTTTTTCTTGTTCAGACTTCTTGGACCGTGAATCTTTGTCAGAGTTGTCCAATGGTAATTTTTGGAATACAGAAGCTGATGCAACTAAGGCATTAGTCGGTTGTTATGATGCTTTGCAGAGTGAAGGCAGTTTGGGATTCTGTTGGCCGGGGGACAAGACTTGTAGTTTGCGCGAACTGGAATTTGCTACGGATAATGGTTATTTTGCTTGGATTCCGTGGGTTGGACCCGATGTTATTACTAATAACACCATGAGTCCTACGTCTGCTGTTACCAAAGCAGTATGGAATGCTTCTTACACAGGTATTGCGCGATGCAATAATGTTATTGAGAAAGTACCACAAATGTTGGAAGCTGGTAAAATAAGTGAGGAGGCTGGTACAAGGATTGTTTGTGAAGCCAAATTCATTAGAGCCTTGTTTTACAATCATCTGACTAGCTTATATCGCGATGTTCCCAAAGTTTTTAATGTGTTGACTACTGAAACAAGCCAAGTGCCTAAGTCGCCGAAATCAGAAATTATAGCTGATATAGTCAAAGATCTGAAAGATATTACTGCCGAGGGGATGTTACCTGTTACTGCTGATAGAGGACGCGCTACTAGAGGTGCTGCACTAGGTCTATTGACTCGTGTATACTTGTATAACGAAATGTATAAGGAGGCTGCAGATGCTGCTGCGCAGGTCATGAGTTTAGGCTATATAATAGATCCCAATTACAGTACGTTGTTTACAGAAGCTGGTGGTGCCAGCAAAGAAATAGTATTTGCCATTCGCTTTAAAAATACTGATCAACAAAATGGTGAAGGTGGTTTTTTAGCTTATAATTATGGTTATCCGATGGAGTGGCAGTTGCCTTATCCGAATTTGGCAAACGATTTTTATTGCAAAGATGGCAAACCCATTACTTCTTCGGAAATCTATGATCCGAATGATGATTCAACTCGCGATCCACGTTTGACATATACACTGATGACGAAGAATGGTGATACGTATGATGGTAAAGTTAGTGATGCATGGTGGTCCTGGAACAGTCCATTCCAATTGTTCATGCGTAAATATCAAAATCAACCTACTACATGGACTGCTGATAATCAGGATATGTATGTCATTCGCTATGCTGATGTGCTATTGATGCGCGCAGAAGCTTTGGCTAAGCAAAATACGGGTAAAGACGAAATAATGTCACTGGTGAACCAGGTGCGTCAGCGTGCCGATGTGATGATGCCGAAGGTGGAAGATGCTGAAGGTTCCAACCTCTCTTATGACCAATTGCTCGATGTGGTGAAACATGAAAGAAGGGTGGAGTTGGCTTTAGAAGGTACCCGCTATTTTGACCTTATGCGTTGGAAAGAAATGGATAGAGCATACGAAAGATGTCGGGCAGACGGTGGAGCAGGTTCTCATGTCTTTGATTCATCAAAGGGATATGTATGGCCTATTCCTCAATCAGAGCTAGATAATAATAGGGCTTTGGTTCAGGCACCAGAATGGGGTGGTAAATAATTGAAATAAATTCCAGAAAGAGGCTGGTCGGATGAAAATCTTGTCTGAAGGCCAGCCTTTGCTCTGCTAAATGTAATGATATGAGAAGTATATACAGCCTATTGCTTTTGTTAATAACGTTGGAATTGAGTAGTTGCAGTGAAAAGAAGCCCACCCCTCGAGAACAATCTTTCGATGAAGGGTGGTTGTTCCATCGTGGAGATATTATTGAAGGTGAGAGATCAGATTTAGACGATTCACAATGGCGTCTGGTGAATCTTCCCCACGATTGGAGTATTGAAAATATTCCCGGAACAAACTCTCCTTTTACTGCTGATGCTATCACTGAGGTTTCGGGAGGTTTTACTGTCGGTGGAACTGGCTGGTATAGGAAGCATTTCTATGTGGATACAGCTGAGAAAGGGAAATGTATAGTTGTTGCTTTCGATGGAATTTATATGAATGCAGATATTTGGGTGAATGATCGCCATGTAGCCAATCATGTTTATGGATATACTGCATTTGAGCTGGATATAACAGATTATGTGCGATTTGGAGAAAAAAACCTGATAGCTGTTCGCGTAAAGAATGAAGGTCTGAACTGCCGTTGGTATACAGGTTCGGGAATCTATAGGCATACTTCTTTGAAAATAACCAATCCGCTTCATTTTGAGACTTGGGGGACGTTTATCACCACACCTGTTGCCACAACCAATAAAGCAGAGGTATATGTACAGAGCGTTCTAGCAAATACAGAGAAAGTAACTGGAAAAGTGATTTTGGAAACACAGATTGTAGATAAGGAGAACCGTACTGTAGCTTGGAAGGAGCAACTGGTAACATTGGATAATCAAGAAAAAACAGAAATTAACCATATATTAGAAGTGACTTCTCCGCAATTATGGTCTACAGACAATCCTTACTTATATAAAGTTGTAAACCGTCTTCTGAAAGACAATAAGATAATAGATGAGGAATGTATTTCAATAGGTATACGAAATATTGCATTTAGTGCAGAGAATGGTTTCCATCTGAATGGTAAATCCATGAAATTAAAAGGTGGATGTATTCATCATGACAATGGCCCTTTGGGTGCAAAGGCTTTTGATCGGGCAGAGGAAAGGAAAATTGAATTATTGAAGGCGGCTGGTTTCAATGCGCTACGCTTGTCCCATAATCCTCCTTCAACTGCTTTGCTTAATGCCTGCGACCGTTTAGGTATGTTGGTGATAGATGAGGCTTTTGATATGTGGCGACAAGGTCATTACAAGGATGATTATGGACAGTATTTTGATAAGTTATGGAAAGAAGATCTGTATAGCATGGTTGCACGTGATAGAAATCACCCTTGTGTCATTATGTGGAGTATTGGTAATGAAATCAAAAACAAAGAAACTACTGAAGTAGTAGAGGTATGCAGGGAATTGACAGGTTTTGTGAAGGCACTTGATACAACTCGTCCTGTTACGGCGGGAGTCAACTCTATTGTTGATGCAACGGATGATTTTCTGCTCCCCTTGGATGTTTGTGGTTATAATTACTGTTTAAATCGTTATGAATTGGATGCCAAACGTCACCCGGACCGAATTATCTATGCCTCGGAATCCTACGCATCCCAGGCTTATGATTATTGGAAAGGGGTAGAAAATCATTCATGGGTGATCGGTGATTTTATCTGGACTGCTTTTGATTATATTGGTGAGGCAAGTATCGGCTGGTGTGGGTATCCGCTTGATAAACGTATTTTCCCTTGGAATCATGCTAATTGCGGCGATTTGAATCTTTCGGGCGAACGTCGTCCCCAATCCTATTTGCGCGAAACGTTATGGAGTGAGGCACCGGTATCCCATATTGTTGTGACGCCTCCTGTTCCCTCTTTCCCTTTGAATCCGGATAAGGCGGAGTGGAGTGTATGGGATTTTCCGGACGTTGTGGATCATTGGAATTTTCCGGGATATGAAGGAAAAAAGATGACAGTATCTGTATACTCCAATTGTGAACAGATTGAATTGTTCTTGAATGGAGAATCTTTAGGCAAACAAGAAAATACTGTCGATAAGAAAAATACGCTTGTTTGGGAAGTACCTTATGTTCATGGAATATTGAAAGCCGTGAGTTATAATAAAGGCAATGAGGTGGGCACTGCAGCATTGGAAAGTGCCGGTAAGGTTGAAAAAATCAGATTATCTGCAGACAGAACGGAAATCGTAGCTGATGGTAATGATCTAAGCTATATTACATTAGAATTGGTAGATAGTAAAGGCATTAGGAATCAGTTGGCTGAAGAATTGGTGGAATTTTTTATAGAAGGGGATGCTACGATTGAGGGAGTAGGTAATGCCAATCCTATGAGTGTAGAAGGTTTCGTTGCTAGTAGTCGGAAGACGTGGCGTGGAAGCAACCTGTTGGTGGTGCGTTCTGGTAAAACGTCTGGTAAAGTTATTGTAACAGCAAAAGTACAAGGACTTCCAGTGGCTAATATTATTATAAATCAGAGGAGTAAATAAAGACATCTACAATAGAAAAGTGGATATTGGCGGATAATGAAGAGTATCCCTAGATTCTATCAAAATCGGATAAAATTTACCTTTTATCTATCTTCTCTTTGTTATATATAAGGAGTAGGTCTAACGAAAATAGGAGATAATATGAAGTTGAAAGCATTAGTAAAACGATATGTATTTGTCATTGTAAACTCGTTGATTGTTACAGCATGCAGTCAGAGTATGGATTGTTCCGTACGAAAGATTAAGTTTGATCAGGGCTGGAAATTCCATCTCGGTCAAATAAAAGATGCAGCAAAAGAGTCTTGTGATGATTCGGAATGGCGAGTGTTAAATCTACCACATGACTGGAGCGCAGAACCTCTTCCCGATTCAGAAGGTTTATCAGTAGGACCCTTTTCTAAGGAAAGTATTGGAGGTTTTGCTACCGGACAAACCGTAGGTGGTGAAGGGTGGTATAGAAAATCATTTATTATTGACCGTAAAGATGCTCACAAGCTTCATTCCCTTTATTTTGAGGGAGTTTATGCGCAGTCCGAAGTGTGGGTGAATGGACAGAAAGTGAAATTCAATGCGTATGGATATTCATCCTTTAAATGTGATATCACTTCGTATTGCCATCCGGCAGGTGAAGTGAACACTATTGCTGTAAAGGTAACGAATGAGGGGAAAAATTCTCGTTGGTATGCCGGTTCAGGCATTTACCGGCATGTATGGTTAATTAAGACCGATCCTGTTCATTTGGATGAATGGGGAGTTGCTGTGCGTACTGTGAAAGTAACAGATGATGAGGCAATATTGGCAATAGAGGTAGATGTGCTGAATGAGAAAACTGAAAGTGCGGAAGCAAATATGGTGATTACTATTATTTCTCCTGATGGTGAGGAAGTAGGTGTGGAAGAGCAATCTGTGAATGTTGATGCAGCTGGTAAACAGACGATTGCTTTTTCTTTGCCGGTGAAACAGGCAAAGTTATGGTCGGTTGATACTCCGCATTTGTATAAAGCGAAGATTTTGCTTAGTTCCGGGCATGAGGTGTTGGATCAAATATCTATTCCTTTTGGTATCCGTACCATTTCTTTCAGTGCGAAAGAAGGATTTAAGTTGAATGATTTGTCTCTGAAACTGAAAGGTGGCTGTGTACATCATGATAATGGTTTGTTGGGAGCTGCTTCGTTGGATAGGGCGGAGATGCGTAAAATAGAATTGTTGAAGGCAAATGGATATAATGCAGTCAGATGTGCTCACAATCCTCCGGCAGAAGCTTTTCTCAGAGCTTGTGATGAGCAGGGTATGTTGGTAATTGATGAGGCTTTTGATCATTGGCAAAAAGAAAAGAATCCTCAGGACTATCATCGTTTCTTTGATGAATGGAACGAAAAAGATATTTCGGCAATGGTGTTAAGAGATCGGAATCATCCGTCTGTCATCATGTGGAGTATCGGAAATGAAATTCAGGAACGTTCGGATGATGCCGGTGTGGAGATTGCTGAAAGATTGAGGAATATAGTGAAGAAGTTGGATCCTTCGCGTCCGGTAACTGCTGCTATCAACGATTATTGGGATAATCCGCAACTGAAGTGGAAGGAAGATGCTGTAAAAGCCATGCAGCATCTGGATGTGGCAGGATACAACTATATGTGGTACGAATATGAGAATGATCATCAGCAAGATCCTTCACGTATTATATATGGTAGTGAGACTGTAGCTCAGGAAGCTGCTGTAAACTGGAATCTGGTGGAAAAGCATCCATATATCATTGGTGATTTTGTATGGACTGCCCTTGATTATTTAGGTGAATCGGGAATAGGTCATACACTGGAACTGAGTAAAGGCGAGAAAAATCCTCAGTTTATGGGGTGGCCCTGGTATAACGCATGGTGTGGAGATATTGATATCTGTGGAGAAAAGAAGCCACAATCTTATTACCGCGATATTGTTTGGAAGGAAAGGGAAATAACAATGGCGGTACAACCTTTGCCGGCTGCCGGGAAAACAGAAGATGTGAGCTATTGGGGGTGGAAGAACGAATCTCTTAGTTGGAATTGGAAAGGGCTGGAAGGCAAACCTGTAAAAGTGAATGTTTATAGTCGTGCGCCTAAGGTAAGACTCTATCTTAATAATGAATTGCTGGGTGAGCAAGAAGTTTCAAAGAAAGATTATACGGCTACGTTTATAGTCAACTATCAGCCGGGTGAATTGAAAGCAGTGGCTATCTATGACAACAGCGAATCTTCATGTGCTATTTTAAGAACCACAGGTGCTCCGGTACAGATACGTTTAATCGCAGACCGCAAGGTGATTAAAGCGGATAGGGACGATCTGGCTTATGTTACTGTTGAATTGATTGATAAAGAGGGTAAGGTAGTACCTGATGCTGATATGAAAGTGACTTTGAGTGCTGTGGGAAATGGTATTATCAGGGGATCTGGGAATGCATGTCCTACAGATATGGAAAGTTTCCGTTCCTTATCACCTAAAACTTTTAAAGGTAAAGCAATGGCTATATTGCAACCGGATGGAAATGCAGGTGAGATAATCTTGAATGTTTCAGCAGAGGGGATGAAAGGGGCATCGGTTACAATTAAGACGGTGGATCGGATGTCGGCTAAGCAACAGGGAAAAGATATCGTAACTCCCGGCAGTATTTGGAAAGATACGGATGGAAATCCGATAAATGCACATGGGGGAGGTATTCTCTACCATGAAGGTACTTATTATTGGTATGGTGAATTTAAAGGTGATTCTACCTATCGCCTGGACTGGGTTAAAACCTGGGAGTGCTGGCGGGCTGAAGCTGGGGGGGTGGCTTGCTATTCATCCAAGAATCTGACAGACTGGAAATTTGAGGGTAAGGTTCTGCCTACGGTAGATGATGATCCGACTTCTGATCTTCACCCTTCGCAAGTGATAGAGCGCCCGAAGGTCATCTATAATGAGAAAACCGGTAAGTTTGTAATGTGGATGCATATTGAAAGTCCTGATTATGAAAAGGCACATGCTGGGGTAGCAATCAGTGACTCACCGACAGGAACCTTCACTTATTTGGGGTCTTTTAAACCGAATGGAGCAGATAGTCGTGATCAGACTATCTTCAAGGATGATGATGGAAAGGCTTATCATATTTGCTCCTCAGAATGGAACAGTACTTTGTATATCAGTTTGCTGACTGATGATTATACAAAACCTTCAGGAACTTATGTCCGGAGATTTATTGGACAATCTCGGGAAGCTCCTGCAGTCTTTAAACGAAACGGTCATTATTATATGCTCTCATCCGGTTGCACCGGTTGGGACCCGAATAAAGCCAAATGGGCCGTATCTGATTCAATGTTGGGAGTTTGGGAACTGAAAGATAACCCCTGTTTGGGGCGTGATGCCGATAAGACATTTTATGCCCAAAGTACTTATGTACTTCCCATTGAAGGGATGCAGGATCAATTTATTGCTATGTTTGACAGGTGGAATAAAACGGATTTAATAAATTCACGATATGTTTGGTTACCGGTTGAGTTCGATGGAGACAGACCACTTATTCGCTGGGCGGATCAGTGGAGTACTCAGACAATGGAAGCGGTTTATTAACCTAATGATAGAATACAAATGAAAAAAATATCCTTTTTATTTATCGGTTTTTGCTTGTTTACGAATTTATCAGCACAGAAAGTTTATAGACTGGATGCTTCGAACGTCATGGAGACACCTTTGTACGGTCATCTGAAAATGGGAAATCCGGGGCCTAAGGAGAGAGCAATAGAAGTTAATAGCCTATATATGACCGTGGGCGGGAAGCCAATTCTACCCGTTATGGGAGAATTGCATTTTTCACGTATCCGTAAGGATTTGTGGGAAGATCGTATCTTGAAAATGAAAGCTTGCGGTATCAATATTATCTCGACTTATTTGTTTTGGAATCATCACGAAGAGATAGAAGGTCAGTTTGAATGGGAGAATGAGAAGGATTTGCGCAGCTTTATTAAGTTATGCCAGAAACATGGGCTGTTTGTAGTTCCGAGACTGGGTCCCTGGTCGCATGGAGAAGCTCGTAATGGTGGGACACCTGATTGGATTTTACAGAAAAAATATCTGAAAGACCGCTCAAATGATGTGGTTTATCAGAATTATGTCAAACGCTATTTTGCTCAAATAGCTAACCGGTTGAAAGGGCTTTACTATAAAGATGGTGGGAATATCATAGGCATCCAGTTGGAAAATGAATATTGGTATGGCAAGGAGGGTGAACCACATATCCAATGGTTGAAAGATACGGCTTTGGAAAATGGTATTGATGTTCCGATGTATACGGTTACTGGATGGGGAGACGGTTCTGTTCCTCCTTTTGAAGTGATCCCTTTATGGGGAGGATATGCAGATGCTCCATGGGTGGAACATGTGGGAAAAGAATACCAGCCGGGAAACTTCTTGTTTGACTCGTTTCGTGATAATGAGAATATAGGTAATGATCAAATAAAGCGGCAAGATGTGTATATGACATATGAAAAATACCCCTTCTTTACTTGTGAAATGGGAGTGGGTGTGCAAAATACCTATCACAGGCGACTCAGCATCGATCCTTTAGACGGGTTGGGCATGATGATAGCCAAACTTGGTTCAGGGTCTAATCTGCTGGGATATTATATTTTTGCCGGTGCCACTCAGTTTACGGGTAAACTATGGTCTACTGAGGAAGAACAATTGAAAACAGGGTATTGGAGTCGGTTACCAGTGAAGTCTTATGATTTTCAGGCTGCTATTCGTGAATCAGGAGAAATAGCAGAATCTTATAAGAAGGTGAAAAAACTGCATTACTTTGTCAATGAGTTTGAGAAAGACCTAGCTCCCATGATGCCTGTTATCCCGAAATGGGAAGAAGATGGGTTACAGGTGTCTGTACGCTCTAATAATGAAACTGGCTATATGTTTGGAATCAATTATTCCCGTTACCATCCGAAGAAGGCACAGAAGAGTGTGAAGTTTGAGGTGAAACTGAAAGATAAAATGCTTCGTTTTCCTCAGAAAAGTGTTGAAATGCAGGATAGTACGGTCTTTATCTGGCCCTTGAATGTGGAACTTGATGCTATGCGCTTGAATTATGCTACGGCACAATTAATGGGAAGCGTTGATAATTGTTATCTGTTTTTCCAGAACAGGCAAATTCCCGTGGAGCTATCTTTTGATAAATCGACTGTGAAAGGAGTGAAGGCAAGTCGGGCTAAGATACAGGAGGAAAGTGATAGTTGGATTGTTAACGGACTGAATCCGGGAAAAGATTGTGTACTTAAGGTACAATTGCAGAATGGAGAAGAAAAGTATGTTGTTATTCTGACAGAAAAAGAGGCTGATAACTGCTGGTTATTGGAACAAGATGGAAAGAAGGTATGCTATATTTCTGATGCGGATTTATACAGTTCATTTGGAGATGTTTATATTTTCTCTACTGATAAGAAGGCTGCTTATTATAAGTTGAAGACGGGTATGAATCCGCGATTTGAACAGAAAGCGGTTATTTTCAATCAGCCGCAAATGGATATTCGTATTCAGCCTAAGGGCATCCTGGAAGAGGCAAAATGGTTGGAAACAGCAAACTTTCATGGGATTGAACCTTATCAGCAGCGTTATCGCCGTTTCTTCTTTAAGGAATTCAACCTAGATAATCCTTCGACGATCAAGAAAGTCACTTTGTTTATGTATCCGGAGTCGAAATGTATACTCAATCTGAATGATACTTGGGTAAATCAGGAAATAAAACCAAACCAGTTAAATGAAATAGACCTTACAGGATATGCCAGGAAAGGTGTCAATCTATTGTTTGCAAGTTTCCCATTTGTTGAGGGGAAGAAGCTATTTGCTGCACGTGTTATTGTGGAATACTATAATTATGACAGGATTGAATTTAGTACCGACTCTTCCTGGCTGTCGACGGACTATTACTCCAATCCTTCACTTACACGGGAATTTCCACAACCGATGATGCCGATGGTGGTGGATAAACCGGGATATGCCGACGGTATTGCTCATAATACATTCAAAGAGTGGAGGCTACAAGTGCCGACAGATGCATTGGAGAATTTGAATAACATCTATATGCGTATCAACTATTCCGGTGATAAGGCGGAAATTTATAACGGATATATGCTTTCGGATGATGATTATAACAGTCATGCCACCTGGACGGTAGGTTTAAACCGGCAGGAACATTCTGTAGAGGGGAAAGAGTTGACGCTTGTGATTTATAAACTGGATAAAGACGAGAAAATCTTTTTTGACTTACCGGCAAACGGGACTGATGAGCAAGCTGATGTGAAAAAGGTTGAATTTGATTTTGAATGTTTACAAAAGATAGACTGATAAAATGAAACGACTCAATATTATCTTGTTTCTCCTGGCTTTGGCTGTTTTAACAGTTGAGGCAAAGGATTTGAAGGTTGCCGATATTTTCGGCGATAATATGGTGCTACAGCAAAAGACGGTCACACCGATATGGGGATGGGCAGATGCCGGGACGACAGTCACAGTGACTTCATCATGGAACGACAAGAGTTATTCCACCAAAGCAGGGAGAGATGGTACGTGGAGAATTATGCTTCATACACCGGAAGCAGGAGGTCCCTATGTATTAACCATAACGGGAGACAATACTCTAATTTTCAGTGATATATATGTGGGGGAAGTTTGGCTAGCAAGTGGGCAATCAAATATGGCTATGCAGCTGAAAGAATGTTATGAATCTACCAAAGCTATTCTGACTTCTCAAAAAAGCAATATTCGTTTTATAAATGTGCCTCCACTTGGCAGTTATAAACCACTTACGGATATAAAAGCAGATTGGGTGGTGGCTGCTCCGGAAAATGTAGGAGATTGTAGTGCGGTTGCATGGTATTTTGCTCATTTTATTCAGGAGAATCTTGGGGTTCCGGTTGGTATTATTAATGCAAGCTTTGGTGGTTCCGTTGTTGAAACCTGGATGAGTCGTGAAACTTGTCAGACACTGGGTGATATTTCAGTTCCGGAAGTGAGTGATGGTACTACAGGGTGGGAGGCCAATATACCTACTACCATGTATAATGGAATGTTGAACCCCATTGTCGGTTATGGCATACAGGGTTGTATCTGGTATCAGGGAGAATCAAATGTATATAATGTTTCTCAGTATTCGAATCGACTGGTTGTTATGGTAGCTGAATGGAGACGGAAGTGGGGAAGAAATTTTCCGTTCTATTTCACGCAAATAGCTCCTTTTGATTATACTACATGGAATGTTCCAAGTGAGGTCGGTGAGCATGTAGGTGCTTATCTGCGTGATGAACAGAGAAGAAGTATGGATCGAATTGAGAATAGTGGTATGGCGGTCATTTTGGATGTGGGAGAAGTAGAACAAATTCATCCGGTACGCAAAGAGAAAGTTGGTGAACGTTTAGGATTGATGGCATTAGCTGAAGTGTATGGTACGAAGGGATTTGAATATAAGAGTCCGACTTTTGAAAGGATGGAAGTCGATGGGGATAAAGCTGTGATTTTTTTTAAAGATTTATATTATGGACTAACGAGTTATGGAAAGCCCCTGCATTTATTTGAAATAGCAGATGAGAGTAAAGTTTTTCATCCGGCTGAAGCGTATGTAGATGAAGAAAGAGATGTTGTAATAGTGTCTTCTAAATATGTGAGGAATCCGAAAGCAGTTAGATATGCCTTTAAAAATTATGTAGAACCGGAACTATTCAGTCTTAGCGGGCTTCCGGTATCTTCTTTCCGGACAGACAATTGGTAATAATAAACTTTAAAATAATATGTACATGAAAAATATAAAGACAATACTTTGTGGAGGTTTGGTTGCAATGTTAGTTTCTTGCTCTTCGCAGATGACAACGACTAATTATTATTTTGATTCTGTAAATGGTGACGATGCTAATAATGGAACCTCTGTAGGGACTCCTTTTAAGTCTTTGGCAAAGCTTCAGTCTTTAACTCTAAAAGGTGGAGACAGTATTTTGTTGAAATCCGGTGCTGTATTTACGGAGAAACTTTTGCTTTCCTGTTGTGGAGAGGAGAATAATCCTGTCGTACTGGGCAAATATGGAGGATTGGAAAAACCGCATATAAAAGGAAATGGAGTTGATACAGCTGCTGTTCATATATTGAACTCAGAGAATCTGGTGATACGCGATCTTGAAATTTCTAATAAAGGTGATGTTCCGAAAGCTGGTTTATTGGGCTTGTGGGTAGAGTTGGATAAGTTTGGAGAATCACATAATATGGTCATTGATGACTTGTACGTGCACGATGTATATGGAAGTACGGTGATAGAGAAAGGTGGCGGCATAGGAATTTGCATTCAGAATGGCCGGGATAATGACAGTATTCTGAATCGATTTATTGGAATGACTATTGAAAATTGCTATCTGAAAGATTGCCAAAGGGATGGAATTAAGTTTAGGGGTTATTGGAGCAGGAAGCAGTGGAATCCTAATTTGGGAGTAGTCGTCAGGAAGAATGTATTGGATGGAGTGCCGGGTGACGGTATTGTTCTGGCTGGTTGCGATGGTGGATTGATAGAATATAACGTGATGAAGAATTGTCCGAAAACTCTACCTGAATCAGAAGCTTGTGATGGAATATGGCCTTGGTGTAGCGACAATACATTGGTACAGTTTAATATAGTAAGTGATCATAGATCTATTATAGACGGGTATGCTTATGATTCGGACTGGGGATGTCGGAATTCTATATTCCAGTATAATCTGAGCTATAATAATGATGGCGGCTTCATGTTGGTAATTGGTACGAATGGTTGGCCGGAAGACTGGTGTGTGAATGGGAATATTGAAACCAAGGTACGTTACAATGTCAGTATAAATGATGGACTACGCAATTATCTGACTAATGCTAGCCATAAAGATGCCTACTTCAGCCCTGTAATGCATTTCACTGGATATACTCAGAATACATTGGTAGAGAATAATTTGTTTTACCTGTTTCCAAAACCGGAGCCACAGATAGACCGTACGCTTTTCCATTTCACTAAGCATGATTCATCTTATGGGAAAGGAGATGTCTTTAAGAATAATTATATTTATGCTCCAGAGGTGATTGTAGCTGTAAAAGAGGAAAAGGCAGTGGGTAACCAATATTTCGGAAATGTATATATTGGTAGTTTGAAAACCCCTGCCACTGGTTTTACAAAGCAGGAAGGAACTTTCAATAAATCACTTTGGTATAACACAGAAGATAAGAATTGGGATATTCTTCTTGATTTTTTGAAGGATAAAACTGTACCTGTTAATGGTAAAGAACTGAAAGTACTTGATATAATCGGAGCTAATTGAAATAGAATCTTAAATCATTAAAATACTTTAGATATGAGTTTATTCAAATTATGCGTAGCAAATCTAGTGACATTATTCTGGGTAGTAGTTCCTGCTGTCATGGGTGCCAATATTATACCTCAGCCTTCTTATGTACAAGAGAAGCAAGGTACATTCGATTTAGCTCATAACAACAATATTCTATATGCCGGTAAACATCCGGAAGTAAATCAGATAATTGATAACTTTATGGAGCAAGTGTTGGGAGACTATGGTTTGAGGTTGCAAGCAAACAAGTCTAAAAAGGCCGGCATATTACTGCAAGATAAAAAATCCTTGAATGAAGAAGCATATGAACTTTCTGTTGTTGCAAATAAAGTGGTAATTAAGGCATCTGCACCTGCCGGTTTTTTTTATGCTCTCCGCACTGTTAATCAGTTGATTCTGGCAGATAAAAATCATACTTTACTTCCTTGCATCCTTGTGAAAGATGCACCTCGTTTTTCTTACCGGGGATTCTTGATCGATGCGGGGCGCTATTATTTACCTTTGAAAGATGTGAAAAAAGCTATTGACCTAGCAGCTAATTATAAGTTGAATCGTTTTCACTGGCATCTGACCGATGATCAGGGATGGCGGTTGGAGATAAAAAAATATCCGCGTCTTACCGAAAAAGGCTCTGTACGTTCTAATTCGGCTATTGGCACCTGGGATCAATATTATCCTCGTCATTATGATGGAAAAGAACATTCAGGATACTATACGCAAGATGAAATTCGTGATATTGTGAGATATGCAGCTGACAGGCAAATTACAATTGTTCCTGAGATTGAAATGCCGGGGCACGCCCTGGCGGCTTTGAGCGTTTATCCGGAATATGCATGTAGTTTTCATTCTTCACTTGATTTGATGGCAGGAGCTGGCATTTCTGATCAGGTGTATTGTCCCAAACCTCAGACATTCCGGTTTATAAAGGATATTCTTACAGAAATTGCAAGCTTGTTTCCCGGAGAATATATTCATATTGGCGGTGATGAATGCCCTAA
>ERZ860264.1044-NODE-1044-length-21130-cov-3.006263_pt1 | contig 21130 bp, 12 predicted proteins | sample MGYA00509980_ERZ860264 | MGnify/ENA primary metagenome ERZ860264 (study PRJEB30046, sample SAMN00715212) | human gut metagenome | study: EMG produced TPA metagenomics assembly of the A metagenome-wide association study of gut microbiota in type 2... | reverse complement strand
AGCGAATAATTATTGATCGAGGAAGTGGACAAGACTCCGTTAGGAAGTATGATAGCCTTATTGTCAACCGTATTGATCACCGTATTGAACAGCTGAATCGACTTTACCGTGCCGGTAAAACCCTGCACCTCAATAAAATCGCCCACTTTGTACGGTTTGAGCAAAAGTATCAGCACTCCCCCCGCGAAATTCTGAAGGGTTCCGCTCAATGCCATACCTATGGCCATACCGGCCGAAGCGAAAATAGCGATGAAACTGCTTGTCTCGACCCCCAATATGCCTATGACGATTATTATCAGAAAGAAATAGAGGGAAATTTTTATCAGCGAAAGAACAAACGTAGTCAGAGACGGATCGACTTTCCGTCGGGTCATGACTCCGAATACAGTCTTGAATATTCTGCTTATGAGAAACCGGCCCACATAAAAGACGAGCACCGCAAGCATAAGACGCAATCCAAAACTAACCAGAGAATTTGTCACCGTAGACACAACCTCGTCAAATCCAAGTCCCTTGAGACTCTCTAAAAATGAAGAGGCATCCGGCATTTCCGGCATCTCCACCACCGGAGTATCTCCTGTCTGTATCATATCCTTTTATCTTTTTTGAAGCCTCACCACGTTCTCGACATGATGAGTGTGAGGGAACATATCGACCGGCTGGATATCAGTAACCCGATATTTCGCGTCAAGAAGCGCGATATCGCGGGCCTGTGTGGCCGGATTGCAGCTGACATACACAAGCACCTCCGGAGCGGCGTTAAGAATCACCTTGACCACATCATCGTGCATGCCGGCTCTCGGCGGATCGATTATCATCACGTCCGGGCGTCCATGCCGTCCGATAAAGTCGTCAGTAAGAACATCCTTCATATCTCCGGCATAAAAAAGTGTATTGTCTATGCCATTTACGGCAGAGTTGACTTTTGCATCCTCTATCGCCTCCTCAACATATTCTATTCCTCCCACCTGCCGGGCCTGTCCGGCAACAAAGTTGGCTATCGTACCGGTTCCGGTATAGAGGTCATAAACCAACGGCTTTACAGCCGGCCCGCATTCCTGTCTGTCAAGCCCGGCGAAGCGCCTCGCCACCTTATATAATTCATAGGCCTGACGGGAATTGGTCTGATAAAACGACTTGGCATTTATCCGGAAGCGTAATCCCTCCATCTCTTCCTCTATAAATTCAGAGCCTGAAAACAGATGGACTTCCTGATCCGAAATCGTATCGTTTACCTTCAGATTGACGACATAGAGCAATGACGAGATCTGAGGGAACCTGTCGTGAAGAGCCTTCAGTATGTCACCGATCGAATCACGGTCATCCTCACCAAAAACCATACACACCATCACGTCGCCCCTAGAGGTCAGCCTGATCATTACAGTTCTGAGAAGACCGGAATTCTCGCGGATATTATAGAATGTATATTTATTCTTCTCCGCGTAATCATATATAAAATTACGGATTTCGTTGCCGAGATTTTCCTGAAGATGGCACTCATCGATATGGAGCACCTTGTCAAACGCCCCGGGAATATGAAATCCCAACGCATCGGATGAATCCTTGAAATCTTCACCCGACTTGACTTCTTCCCACGTTCTCCACTTTTTATTGGAGAAAGTATATTCCATCTTATTCCGGTAGCCCCATATAGATTCAGACCCGATTATCGGAGATATTTCAGGCAATTCCACTTTGGCTATGCGGGTCAGAGCGTCGGTAACCTGCTGTTGCTTCCAACGCAACTGCTCACTATATGGCAGATGCTGCCATTTGCATCCGCCGCAGACTGAGAAATGCTGACAGCGGGGCTCAACGCGTACCGGCGACGGTTTTACAAGTCTTACTATATGACCTTCAGCAAAACTATGTTTTTTTCTGTCAATCTGGATGTCGGCCTCGTCACCAGGAGCTCCGAAAGGTATAAAAACAACTATGGGAGTCTCATCTGTCTCTCTGATCCTGACACGCGCCAATGATTTTCCTTCGGCCGCCACACTCTCGATCATGACAGATTTCAACTCTGGAAGAGATTTTTTCTTTCTTGCCATCTTAAATAAATGATCAAATTAACGATAAGTAACTGTTCAAAATTTAAACAGCTGCCCAATCACATGCATCGCATGAGAGAATTTTCCCGAAGACATACATATAAAATCAAAAAATTGTGAAGTATTCGGAAAAATCAGTGCAAAGATAGTGAAAATCGCCAACTTTTTTATTAATTTTGCAGATACAACTATAAAATATTTGATCATGCGACGCACCCTCCGGCTGGAGTTGCCTAAATTTCAAATATTAAATAAGTTGAAATTATGAGAATTATCTTTATCTTTTGCAACATCAGGCGTCGCCTTGTGTTTCAAGATTGAAAGATAAGCGCTTCGACAAGCAGTATCTCTGAATCTCATGAAGACAATGTAATTGAATTTATTACTGATATAGAAAATCATAAATAATCCAAAATCACTATGGCAAAAAAAATTTATACTTTCGGCGCGGGTAAGGCCGAAGGTACAGCCGAGATGAGAAACCTTCTCGGTGGCAAGGGTGCCAACCTCGCCGAGATGAATTTGCTTGGAATGCCGGTGCCTCCGGGTTTCACAATCACTACAGAAGTTTGTACTGAATATACCCAGTTGGGCAGAGACGCTGTTGTCGCTGATATCAAAGAAGATGTCGAAAAAGCCATCGCACACGTCGAGAACCTTACCGGGACAAAATTTGACGATCCCTCAAATCCTCTCCTTGTATCTGTACGCTCGGGCGCACGCGCTTCCATGCCCGGTATGATGGACACAGTCCTCAACCTCGGTATGAACGACGCTACGGTAGCCACAATGGCTGAGAAGAGCGGCAATCCCCGTTTCGCATGGGACAGCTACCGCCGTTTCGTCCAGATGTACGGCGATGTCGTTCTCGGAATGAAACCCAAGAGCAAGACCGACATAGATCCCTTCGAAGCTATCATGGACGAAGTCAAGGAAGAGAAAGGCGTCAAGCTTGACACTGAACTTTCTGTAGACGATCTCAAAGAACTCGTAGTTCGTTTCAAGAAAGCCGTAAAGGATTATACAGGAAAGGACTTCCCCGAATCCGCATGGGAGCAGCTTTGGGGTGGTATCTGCGCAGTATTCGACAGCTGGATGAACGAACGCGCTATCATCTACCGCCGCATGAACCAGATTCCCGAAGAATGGGGAACCGCCGTAAACGTACAGGCTATGGTTTACGGAAATATGGGTGACAATTCCGCCACAGGTGTCGCATTCAGCCGTGACGCCGCTACAGGCGAGAATATTTTCAACGGTGAATACCTCATCAACGCGCAGGGCGAGGATGTCGTGGCCGGTATACGCACTCCCCAGCAGATCACGATCGAAGGTTCACGCCGCTGGGCCGCTCTGCAGGGCATCAGCGAAGAAGAGCGCCGCACAAAATATCCCGCACTCGAGGAATCCATGCCCGACCTCGCCGCAGAGCTCATAGCCACTGCCAACAAGCTGGAGGATTATTTCCGCGACATGCAGGATATGGAGTTCACCATTCAGGACGGCAAGCTCTGGATGCTCCAGACCCGTAACGGTAAGCGCACAGGTGCGGCTATGGTCCGCATCGCCATGGAGCTGCTTCGTGCCGGTGAAATCGACGAGAAGACCGCCCTGCTCCGTATGGAACCCCAAAAACTCGATGAGCTTCTCCACCCCGTCTTCGACAAGGACGCTCTCAAGCGTGCCCTCGTGGTGGCCAAGGGTCTTCCCGCATCTCCCGGTGCCGCAACAGGTCAGATTGTCTTCTTCGCAGATGACGCTGAGGCTTGGGCCGAGAAGAAAAAGAAAGTTGTCCTCGTCCGTATCGAGACATCTCCCGAAGACCTCCGCGGTATGGCTGTGGCACAGGGGATCCTTACAATGCGCGGCGGTATGACATCGCACGCAGCCGTAGTGGCACGCGGTATGGGCAAGTGCTGTGTATCCGGTGCCGGTGAGATTGTCGTGGATTATAAAGAAAAGACTGTCACTATGGACGGCAAGGTATTCCATGAAGGAGACTGGATCTCTCTCAACGGTTCCACCGGTGACGTTTACGAAGGTCAGGTGACTACCACCGAGCCGGAACTTGACGGTGACTTCGGCGCCATCATGGATCTTGCCGCCAAATACACCAAGACTCTCGTGCGCACAAATGCCGACACACCGCGCGACGCCACTCAGGCACGTCATTTCGGAGCGCAGGGTATCGGTCTCTGCCGTACGGAACATATGTTCTTCGAGGGAGACCGTATCAAGGCTGTCCGCGAGATGATTCTTTCTTCTGACGAGGAAGGTCGCCGCGAGGCTCTTGCCAAACTTCTTCCGATGCAGCGCGCAGACTTCGAAGGCATCTTCGAGGCAATGGACGGTTATGGAGTGACAATCCGACTCCTCGATCCTCCGTTGCACGAGTTTGTACCTCATCAGACTGCCACTCAGAAAGAGCTTGCCGAGGAAATGGGACTTACACTTGCCGAAGTAAAGGCCAAGGTCGATGAACTCTCCGAGTTCAACCCGATGCTCGGTCATCGCGGCTGCCGTCTCGGCATCACATATCCCGAGATCACAGAAATGCAGACCCGCGCCATCATCGAGGCTGCACTCAACTGCAAGGCAAAAGGCATCGATGTTCATCCCGAAATCATGGTTCCCCTTGTAGGTACGTTTAAAGAGCTTCAGCATCAGGCAAATGTAATCAACACTACTGCCGGACAAGTATTTGACGAGCGTGGCGAGGTTGTCGATTACAAGATCGGCACAATGATCGAAGTGCCCCGCGCCGCTCTCACCGCAGACAAGATCGCAGAGGTTGCAGACTTCTTCTCATTCGGAACAAACGACCTTACGCAGATGACCTTCGGTTATTCACGCGACGATGCTCCGAAGTTCCTCAAGCACTACAAAGAGGTCGGTATCCTCAAGGTTGACCCGTTCGAGGTTCTGGATCAGGAGGGTGTAGGCCAGCTCGTAGAAATGGGAGTCAAGAAAGGCCGTAGCACTAAGCCGGAACTCAAAGTGGGAATCTGTGGCGAGCATGGAGGTGAACCTTCATCAGTCAAATTCTGCGCAGGTCTCGGCATGAACTACGTCAGCTGCTCACCTTTCCGTGTGCCCATCGCCCGCGTTGCGGCAGCACAAAGCGCTTTGGAAAACTGATAATCAATCAAATAATAATAATATTTCAGGCTGTAATCTCTTCGGAAGGTTACAGCCTGAAATGTTTTGTTCCGGCTTCATTTCTGAAAATTATGATGGAATATCGGAATATTTATGTAAATTTGCATTGGACAGACTTAAACAATCTTATAAACTGAAATTATTCAGCATTATGGAAATAACAATCAGCAAAAACGAAGGCAAGATGGTTGCCAAATTGCAAGGACGTCTCGACACACTGTGCGCTCAGGAATGTGAACATGCGTTGTCGCCGATGCGTGCCAACGCTTCCAACGACAACGTAATTGACTGCAGCGCGCTGGAATACATCAGCAGTTCCGGACTGCGAATCTTTCTGGGACTTCTGAAGGAAATCAAGGCCAATAAAGGCACGCTTGTGCTTGAAGGTGTCAACAAGGAGATCCGCAACATATTCTCCATTACCGGTTTCAGCAAGCTCTTCACTATCAAAGACTGAATCGACGGATGTCTCTGACCAACAGACTGAGCCTTTACCTATTGTTTGCCGCTCTTGCTATATTTGCCTCCATAGCAGGCGTCTTCGCGCACTTCGGAGCACAACGAGAGGAACGTCTTGTCACACTGTACGTTTCGCTCAGCATGGAGAATTTCGCCGACAAGGTGAAAGAAGATTTAGACAACATAAAAGGAATCATATCGATGTCAGCATCCGATGCTGTCGAGGCTTTGGACAATAAATCCAAGATTCTCCCTTTCGTTGACAGGATTGTCAGGTCTGATTCCCTCATTATGGGAGGCTGCATCGCTGTGGTTCCTGAGGCTTTGCCGCAACTTGGCCACGGCCTGGTGATGGAATATGTCAGTCGCGACGCCAACGGACAATGGCAAGCCAAACACCTTGGCGACAGCATCTACAACTACACTCAAATGCCTTGGTACGCAGATGCCGTCAGCAGCGGCAAACCGGTATGGTCAAAACCATATTTCGACAAGGGTGCCGGCAATCAGCTGATGGTGACGTACTCCTATCCGCTGAAAAATAAATCGAACCAAGTAATAGCAGTTCTGACCGCTGACGTCTCCGTCAGCGACCTTACAAGCGAAATTGACCGTCTGAAACCACCCGGGAACGGGTTTGCGTTCATTATCGACAAAAACAAGATCTTCATCACCTATCCCGACAAGAGTAAAATTCTGTCAGCCGAAAACAATACCTTCGCCACCGACCGTTTCTGGCGTACGGTGAGTTATATTGAAAATGAAAAAGAAAAAAGCGGAACCGATGACAACACATTCCGCATAAAACGTGATGGAGAAGACCGGCTGTTGGTTTTACGCCATATCCGCGATACCGACTGGATAATATGCAGCGTAATACCGTACAGTTCAATTATGTCGAATCTTGACCTTGTAACTTTCAAGGCCGTAAGCCTGCTGATAACAGGTCTGCTGATACTGGCGCTACTGATCCGTTTGGTGGTAATATATTCAATGCGGCCGCTGGAAAAACTGACAGGGACTGCCGAACTCATATCGGGCGGCGACCTCGACACACCCCTGCCGGATATGAAATCTACGGACGAAATCAGCCGTCTTAACAATGCCTTTGCCGACATGCAACGTTCATTGAAACTACAGATGGAGCGTCTCGTCGAAACCACGAAGGCAAAGGAACATGTCGAAAGTGAGCTTCATATCGCCAAAAGCATACAAATGGGACTCGTGCCCCATACATTCTCTCCATTTCCTGAATGGGAGGGTCTGGAACTCTACGCGATGCTGCAGTCGGCCCGGGAAGTCGGCGGAGATCTGTATGATTTCTTTATCCGCGGCTCCCATTTATTTTTCGCTATCGGCGACGTATCCGGCAAAGGAGTACCCGCATCCCTGTTCATGGCGGTGACACGCACGCTGTTCCGCATGTCGGCCAACATAACGGATTCACCGTGTCAGATCGTCACGACCGTCAACGACACTATCGTCAAAGACAACGATGAGTGCATGTTCGTCACCATGTTTGTAGGGATGCTGGACCTGAACACCGGTACGCTGCGTTTCTGCAACGCCGGACACAATCCAGCAGTATTGGCTGACAGCCGGGGGGCCCGGTTTATGAGTGAGGCAGAGAATATTCCGGTAGGCGTTATGGGAGGATTTGAATATACGGAAGAAACCGTTCGGCTGAGAGAGGACGAGATGCTGCTTCTCTATACCGACGGACTTACAGAAGCCGAAAATGCTCGCAAGGAGATGTTCGGCGATGATCGGCTGCTACAGCTGATATCAACCGACACATACCAGAGTCCTAAGGATGCCATCGAACGGCTGAAGACAGCCGTCGCCGAATTTGCCGATGGCGTAGATCAAAGCGACGACCTGACAATGCTCTGTCTTCGTCTTGATTCATGCGTCGAACCGGTAGAAAAAATTACCTTGACCAACTCCATGTCGGAAATCGAGAAACTTCCGGATGTCACCATGCGGCTGGCGCAACGCTTCGGATTTGACGATGCCTGCCGCAACCGACTGAACCTTATTCTGGAAGAAGCGCTGGTGAATGTTATAGATTACGCCTACCCGGAGGGTGAAAGCGGAGAAATCGAACTGCGGATACTCCATGACGCCACCGGAAGAATCACGTTCCGAATTTCGGACAGCGGCACACCGTTCGATCCTACTCTGGCCGGCAACGCAGATATCCACGCGGATATCGAAGAGCGCTCCATCGGCGGTCTCGGAATATTCCTGATAAAGAATCTCAGCGACAACGTAAGTTACAACCGCATTGACGGCCGCAATGTTCTGACAATAAAAGTATCACAATCATGAAACGAGAATCTTATCTTGTCGGACACGCTTTCAGGAGTTTCCTGTTCGCTTCCGTAATGACCGTGGCAGCCTCGCAGATGGGAGCGTTCATTGACGGTCTTATGGTGACATGGTTTGTCAACGACGCCGCGATGAGTGCCATCAACATAAGCATGCCTGTCCTTCAGCTGTATTTCTCACTGTGTCTTCTGTTAGGTGTGGGGGGGACGTTGATAGCAGGCAAAGCCATAGGCAATCATGAACGCGAACGGGCATCCGGCACATTCTCCCTGTCGGTTACGGCAGCTGTAGTTACCGGCATTGCGCTCGGAGTTCTCGGTCTGATTTTCTTCAATCCGGTCATCAGGCTGCTATGCCCCGACCCCGCGCTGTCCGGTTATGCGTCTCAATACATGATCATCACAATTCCTACAGGCTTCATATATATGCTGATGATCGTGCTTCAGCTTTTCGTGGCACTTGACGGCGAACCGAAACGCGTCACCGCAGCGGTGTCCACATGTATAGTCATCAATCTGATTCTGGACTTTGTTTTTCTGAAAATTTTCGGATGGGGACTGACAGGCGCCGCCATCGCCACGGTTGTGAGCTACGTACCTGCAATCCTGATTCTTCTGACCCATTTCCGCAAGAAGGGCACCCTGAGGTACACCGGCAAAATAAATATCCGCGTACTGCCGGCAATCGCCAGAATGGGTGCGCCCTCCGGCTTTACGGGACTCCTTATGTCAGTGCAGATTTTTGTCTGCAATATCATAGCGATTGATTATCTCGGCACCGCCGGAGTCATCGTTTTCGCCGTCTGCATGTACCTGTTGCGACTCTCCATGATAATTCTGACGGGTACAATTGATTCGTTCCAGCCCGTGGCATCAATTCTTTCCGGCTCGGACGACAACCGAGGCGTAGCAATGGTGCTGGGGAAAGCATACACATTTCTTGGTTCAAGTCTTGCAATATATGCCGCAGTCATGATATTCTTCCCAGAAGCGATCGGGCGGCTGTTCAGCATTACTGACGCATCGACGATGGATATGTTCTGTTCTGCAATTCCCGCGTACGCATTCAATATCATACTTCAATGCGCCATCGGACTGTTGATTCCGGTTTATCAGATCTACGACAATACCCGCCAGGCCATGATTGTTTCCGTCGGGCAGCCATTGATGCCTATCATTTTCTTCTGGATTTTCGCAACGACGGGAATCGACGCATGGTGGGGTTTCGCCACCGGGCAGATTGTCCTGCTGGTGTTATTATTACCAATAGTGCTTCACAGCGGTGACGGCAGGATGCCTTTCTTCCTGATACCGACACGTGGTGCAGGCAAAATGTATGACACGAGCATCGTGCCCTCCATCAGCGATGCAGGCAAACAATTACGCGAAGCAGACAACTGGATGGCGAAGTCAGGCATTGCCGAGTCTCTACGATTTCGCGTGGGAGTATCGTGCGAGGAAATTATCAAGAATATCATCGACCATGCAGATAACCTTAACCGTAAAGCGGCGTCGGTCGATATGCGCATATCGATTGACAAGGAGAAAATCTCGGCCGTTATTCATGACGAAGGCCGTCCTTTCAATCCCATCGAACAGGACTCTCATAAGGGCATCGGATTACTTATTGCCAAAGGTAGTTGCGACGACATGAAATATGAATACATGTTCAATCAAAATATCCTGACCATGTCCTGGTATACGGAGAGAACTCCAGATAGCGCCTTAGAGCTTGTTCCTTGAATCTTCATATCACAATACAGACTCAACAATAACTTCACAATATGAAGCAATCACAATTAAACCAGAGCCAGTTAGGCGTATACCTCGGCTCCGCTTACCGTGAGGACCTGACATATCATCTTGCCTACGCTTTCCGGTTCCAGGCGGATACCGAAGTCGGCAGACTGCACGAAGCCGTTAAAAAAGTTCTTACATGTCATCCTGCGTTAAACGTTTCCATCGCCACAGACGATAGCGGCGAGGCCATAATGGAATGGGACGGTAAGACTGTCTCCGACATTCCGATAAAAACAATGACCGATTCCGAATTCGAGGAATATAAAAAGAATCTGATCCGGCATATCGACGTGCCTGGCAACGGAATGGCCCGTTTTGAGATAATCCATGCCGAAAGCGCCGTATGGCTCACGATTGTGACTCATCATATCATATTCGACGGTACGTCTATGCGCATCCTGTTGCACGACCTCGATATCGCCATGAAGGGGGGAGACCCTGTCAAAGAAACCTTCACCTGCTTCGACGTTGCGGAAAGAGAACAGGCCGCACGCTCGGGAGCTGAATTTGAATCACAACGCGAGTATTATTCCAGGACATTCGGAGATTATGACAGTGACGGAGCCGTAATCTACCGAGATGTAAAGGGAGAGACACCACGGTTCAGCCATAAGTTGTTCAGGCTCGACACCCCGGCGTCGGAGTTCAAGGGAGGTTCGATTACCGCTAACGCCGCCATGGGTATATCCTTAGGCGCCTTTATGGGACGAGATGACGTGATGTTCACCACCGCATATCACGGACGCAACACACATGATACGGACAACACCGTCACCATGATGGTCCGCACGCTTCCGGTCAGAGCGCATGTCGGCAAGGATGTCACCGCCTCGGCACTGATAGCCGAGATGAAACAACAGCGAGACGACACACGCGCCAAAGATATCTTCTCGTTTTCCGACTTCGTCTCGATGACCGGATTCGAACAAGACATACTGTTCGGTTACCAGGGCAGCTTGCTCAACATGGAATCTCTGTGCAAGGACATGACTCCAATGCGTATTGACAACGGGGACACGGGCGTTCCGTTGACGATACAGATGTACACTTCGGAACAGGGACTTGACATTGACGTAATCTGGCGTTCCGACATGTATTCCGAAGCGACTGTTGACCGTCTTGTAAAGACGTTTGACCTTGTTCTGTCTCAGCTCTGCAATCAGACCGACGGCAATAAGAAACTTTCAGAATTCCGTCTTGTAGACGATGCCGCGGAGAGGAATCTCAAAAAATCAGAGGTGGGTCCGGAAAATATTTTTGACCGGAACAAACCCATCGAGGCCGTGATTTCAGAAACGGCATCCTGCAATCCGGAGAAAGTCGCCGTAATATATAGCGACGAGAAACTGACTTACGGAGATCTTGACAAAATGTCTACCCGCATAGCGGGCAACCTCTCCGCCATGGGAATCGGCAATGGCGACACGGTAGGCATCATGCTTCCCCGTTCCGAATGGATGGCGCTCCTTCCGTTGGCGGTGCTCAAGACCGGTGCCGCTTATATGCCCCTCGATCCTACATTCCCGGAGGAACGTCTTTCGTTCATGACCGAAGACGCGCTGGTCAACGTTGTCCTGACAATCGACGGCCTCGCAAACAGGATTATGCCCAATTTCAAGGGTAAGATCATGGACGGAATTCACCTTGCATCTGAAAAGAATGATTGGAAACCGACTTATGAAGCCAATCTCGACTCTCCGATGGTTATTCTCTACACCTCCGGCTCCACAGGCAACCCCAAAGGTGTGATTCTGAGCCGAGGCAATATCCTGAACTACTGTCATTCCTACATCGGCTTCGCGACCCTGACTTCCGATGACCGTATTCCTGCGTACGCCAATTTCGGATTCGACGCCCACATGATGGACCTATACCCGTCGCTCATGGCCGGAGCAACATTGTACATACTCGACGAGGAAATACGTCACGACCTCGATGCGCTTCACGAGTTCTATGAGAAAAACAGGATTACCGCCTCTTTCCTGACCACGGTAATAGCGGCCCAGCTTGTGTCGATGTACGAATTTTCAACATTGCGCTGGCTGTCGTCCGGGGGCGAGAAAATTCCGCCGCTGGGCAAACTACCGTTTTATTTCGCCAACATCTACGGGCCGACCGAATGCAGCGTCATCTGCTCTGGATACAAGACTCACGGTGACATCGACGGTACCGTCATCGGGACTCCCCTTCCGGGTTACGAAATCCGGATTCTCGACAAATACCTTCGCCGAGTGCCGCAGGGCGTACCCGGCGAGCTCGTCATCCTCGGCGACGGTGTCGGTAAGGGATACCTGAACCGTCCCGAAATGACAGCTGAAAAATTCGTGACCATCGACGGCAGGCAGGCATACCGCACCGGCGACCTCGTACGATGGAATGAGAACGGCGAGATTCAGTTCATGGGCCGCATGGACGGCATGGTGAAACTCCGCGGCCTACGCATCGAGCTCGGCGAAATCGAATCCGTGGCGTCACGCCACGAGGCCGTACGGCAGTTCGTGGCCATAGTCATGAATATCGGCGGCAACGACCAGCTTGTAGGGTACTATTCAGTAAAGGAGGGTTCAGACGTCGCTCCGGGAGAGTTGAAGGAGTTCATGTCAGGCAATCTGACGGAGTTCATGATTCCGGCGGCATTGATGAAACTGGACAAACTGCCGATCACATCCAACGGAAAGGTTGACCGCAAGGCACTCCCCGTTCCTGAAATGGAAGTCGAGACCGAGGAGATAGTTCTTCCGTCATCACCCGAGGAAAGCGAGGTATCGGCGATTGTGGCAGAAATAATAGGACATGAATCGTTCGGCGTCACAACCAACTTGCTGAAGGTCGGGCTGACCTCTCTGCTTGCCATGCGTCTCGTGGCGACAATCGCCAAACGCAAAGACATTCGCATCACCTCCAAAACGGCAATGGCCGACCCGACAGTACGTGGTCTTGTCAATACAATTGCCGCAGGTTCTGACACGTCAGTCGAAAAGACCGCACCGAAACGAAAATATTACCCCATAACCGAGAATCAGCGCGGCGTCCTTATCGACTGGGAACAGAACCGCGACGCACTGCAATATAATGTATCGATGGTGGTAAAAATCAAGTCAGACACCGATCTCAACCGTCTCCGCGACGCCCTTGCCGCCACCGTCAAGGCGCATCCGGCCCTGAGCGCGACTTTCGTCAGCCGCAACGGAGACGTGATGCAGCAGCGTCGAGAAGTCGTTGACATAGATGTCGCCGAACTCGTATTTGATCATGAGCCGACCCGCTATGAAATGCAAGAACTGGTAAAGCCATTCAACCTCTTTGCCGACAGACTGTATCGTTTCATCATAGTCCGCACTCCCGGAGGGAACTGGCTGTTCATGGACTTCCACCATATTGTATTCGACGGTGTATCGGCAATGGTGTTTTTCGATACTCTGGCCAAGACTTACGCAGGGGAAAATGTGCCCGAGGAAGAATATTCGGCGTTTGAATTTGCCGCCGATGAGGCCGATCTTATGCTCTCGTCCGAATACGAAGAAGCCGAACAGTGGTTCAAATCATTGCTGAGCAACGCCGAAACTACGATTTATCCGCACAGCACTACTCCCGAGTCTGTATATCCCGGCACTCTGCTGCGATGCAATATCGACATCGACGGTACGGAAATTGACCGTTTCTGCCAAAAGAATGCCGTTACTCCCAGCAATTTCTTCCTGTCCGCTTTCATGCAGACGATACACCGGCTCACCCGTAATGAAACCGTAGCTATCACAACTGTCAACAACGGTCGTAACGATGTGCGTCTTATCGATGACATAGGCATGTTTGTCAAAACTCTTCCGGTAGTGTCGAAGATGACAGCCGCACAAGCCGCTAAGACCAGCCCCGCCGACATGGCTCTTAACTTGCAGAAGCAGTTCAACACTACACGAGGATTTGATTTTTATCCCTTCACTGAAGTGGTTCGGCTCTATGGAATCCGGCCTGAAATCATGTATGTGTACGAAGGGGGAGTATCTCTCGAAGCCTCTGAAGGGCCGTTGGGACAGGAGAAAATTCCCGTAACTCTCGACACTGCAAAAGTTCCGCTGTCGCTGCTGATATATACACCGGAACCAGGCAAGTACCGTCTGGAACTGGAATACGACGGTTCGTTGTACAACAACACCGACATGAGGATGCTGCTCGATATGATCAATGCGTCGACAACCAAGAATCCGACTGTGCCGACGGTTAGCGACGCTGATCTTATATCGCCGGTCGCTGAGGCACAGCTTAAGGATATACGCGAGGGTGTGAAGGGGGATGTGGAATTTACCAGCTACCATGGCGCACTTGAAATGCAAGTGGATCTGACACCGGAAGCATTGGCGCTTGTGGCCAACGACCGAAGTCTTACTTTTGCAGAGTTTGACAGGGAGGCCAACCGTACTGCCAACGCTCTGCAAAAGCTCGGCGTGGGTCGAGGAGATAAAGTGGTGATTCTTCTGCCGCGCACATCACGATTGATCACCTCAATTTACGGAACGATGAAGACCGGAGCAGCCTACATCCCCTGCGACCCGGAGTATCCAGTAGAACGTATCAAACTCATCACCGGAGATTCAGAAGCCAAGGTTATAATCACCACGACCGACCGACTCGCATCGTATCCTGACAAGGCTGTAGATGTCGAGGAATTACTTAAAGAAGCGGACACTTCCCGTCCCGGTGTCAACAGTGACCCCGATGATCCGGCATACCTGATTTACACCTCAGGAAGCACCGGACGTCCCAAGGGAGTTATTATTCATCACGAAGCGGCGTCAAACTACCTGTACGGTTACCGCGAACAGATTTATCGTCCCATGGGTCAGGAAGAACCGAAGGTCAACATGCTGATCGTCACCATCTCGTTCGACGCATCGCATGTGGATCTCGGGACATCGCTTGTCTCGGGCCATACCCTTGTGCTGGCCGACGAGGAGGAATGTAAGGATGTCACCATGCTGGCGAACCTTATGCTGCGCAATGGCGTAGAGGCTTTCGACGCCACCCCAAGCCGATTGGCGGCCATGCTGGAACTGCCAGAGTTCCGCGACGCCATATCGCATTGCCGCCTGCTGAACATCGGTGGAGAAGCTATCCCCGCTTCATTGATTACTAAACTTGAAAATGCCGGTTTCACAGGACTTATTGTCAACGAATATGGACCGACTGAAACCACCGTCGGCTCCAACCATGCTGTGCTGGAAAGCGGCAAACCCGTTACTGTGGGACGTCCTTTCTATAACTATAAGGAGTTCATCATGGATGCCTGGGGCGGCGAACTGCCTGTCGGAGGCATCGGCGAACTTATCATAGCAGGTCGCAGCGTCGGAAAAGGCTACAACAATCTGCCTGAAAAGACCGCTGAAAGCTATATCACTTTCAAGGGCGAACGTGCATACCGCACCGGCGATCTGGCATGCTGGCTCCCCGACGGCGATGTTGACGTACTGGGACGTATCGACCATCAGGTCAAGCTGCGCGGACTCCGCATAGAACTCGGTGAGATCGAAAGCATAGCCAACACATTCCCCGGCATCAAGATGTCGGTTGCAAATGTCTGCAAAATTCAAAACGTCGACCATCTGTGCATCTGGTACGAAGGTGCGGAAGTTAATCAGGAGAAACTGAAACTCCACCTGCAACGTCATCTTACGGACTATATGGTGCCTGACAGCTTCAATCCCGTTGACAAGATTCCTGTCACGCCCAACGGCAAGCTTGACCGCAAGAATCTTCCGGCCCCGGTGCTGGAGGCTCTTGCCGAATATGTGGAGCCGGCTTACGGCAATGAGACTATGATTGCCCAAGCCTTCCGCAAGACACTGAATCTGGACCGTGTCGGCGCCAATGACGATTTCTTCAAAATCGGCGGCACTTCAATCAATGCAATCAAGGTTGTGGCAATTCTATCGTCGGAAGGTTTGAAAATCAGTTACAAGGATCTGTTCGAGACTAAGACTCCGCGCATGCTTGCATCCAAAATCAGCGGAACGCCAATACCAGCAGCCGACTCTCACGCTGCCTGCAAAGCAATTGCCGGGGGACAGTTCGCAGACGTTTTGGGAAAGAACAGCGTCGAGTCGTTTAACGAAGGAACACCGCAGACCATCGGGAATGTCCTGCTGACCGGCGCAACAGGCTACCTGGGCGTCCATATACTGCACTCCCTGCTGGAGCATACCGATGCCAAGGTGAGCTGCATCGTCAGGTCAGCAAAAAATTTCAGTGCCTCGTCGCGCCTCCGTACCATCCTGTTCTACTATTTCGGACAAACCTATGAAGATATGTGGGACAACCGCATATTCATTTACGAAGGCGACCTGACCGAGCGCAACACACTCGATGCTATTCCGGCAGACAGCATCGACACAGTAATCAACTGCGCGGCCAGCGTAAAACATTTCGCTCCCGGCGACGAGATCGAGCGTGCCAACGTGCATACCGTCAGAAATATGGCCGGATGGTGCACTGACAATGGCAAGCGTATGATTCATGTATCGACCGTTTCCGTAGCCGGTGACGCCGAGATGTCACGCGCCACCGAACTGATGCTGACGGAACAGACGCTTGACATGGGTCAGGGATTGTCGAACCAGTATGTCAACTCCAAATACAAGGCCGAAGAAATACTTCTGAAAGGTATTCAAGAAGGAAAACTGAACGCCAAGATTATGCGGGTGGGCAATATCTCACCGCGTGAATCGGACGGTGAATTCCAGGCCAACTTCACCAGCAACGCTTTCATGGGTCAGCTCCGGGCATATCTGGCACTGGGATGCGTTCCCTACGACACTCTGAACGTCAACTGCGAGTTTACCCCTGTGGACCAACTGGCTGACGCTGTCATTGAATTAGGACGCACTCCTTCAGCCAATGTGGTGTTCCATCCGCTCAACAATCACAGCGTGCCCCTCGGCGATGTGATAGACGCGATGCAGGAAGTCTTGAACTGTAGACTGGACCTCGTAGAGATGGACGAATTCAGCTCTCGACTCAACGGTATGATGGCCGGCGAATCGGATAAGGTGTCGATGCTTCAGCCTCTTGTGGCTTATCAGTCGACCGACGGGAATTACGCATACATCGGCTGCTCAAGCAATTTCACCACTGGAATCCTGTACCGCTTGGGATTCCGCTGGAGTCCTACCTCCGCCGAATATATCCGTACGTTCCTCACGGCGATTTCCGGGTTGGGTTACTTTGACGCCGCGATAGAATGACGGAATACAGATTACAGAAATTTCAAACCGACGGAATTTCGACATTGAATGACAGAACTTTACGACTCCCCGAATGGAGGCGTCGCAAAGTCCTGTCGTATTTACATCCGATCGACCGGCTGCAGAGTGTGATGGCTTACGAGATGCTTGCCGGCATGCTTGCTGATTTATACGGTATTGATCTGGCCATACATGAGATTAAATATGACTCGCTGGGCAAGCCGACATTGCCGGAGATTGATGGCATATACTTCAGTCTTAGCCATTGCATTGATGCAGTACTCGTCGCTGTGTCGGACACTCCTGTAGGCTGCGATGTGGAATCAATTCATGGAGCGGACGTATATCAGGAAATAATCAATTACTGCTACTTTCCCGATGAGAAACGCCTGATACGGCAATCTGACAACCCTGCCCTGACATTTACCGAAATCTGGACCCTGAAGGAAGCCATGTTCAAACTCGACAACTCAACTGCCATTGAGTCAATCAACACTTCAGACCCAGTCGGCTATAAGATTACTAAACACGTCATGTCACGGTTCGTGGCAACCGTAGTGACTGCTTGACAGTCAATTTTTCTGCCGCTCACTCCACTGCAAGGCGAAAGGCATCGATGTTCATCCCGAAATCATGGTTCCCCTTGTAGGTACGTTTAAAGAGCTTCAGCATCAGGCAAATGTAATCAACACTACTGCCGGACAAGTATTTGACGAGCGTGGCGAGGTTGTCGATTACAAGATCGGCACAATGATCGAAGTGCCCCGCGCCGCTCTCACCGCAGACAAGATCGCTGAGGTTGCTGTATGTGATGTAGTTGTATGTGCGCTGATTGAAGATATTACTCAGCGATGCGGATAATTCCAGCCGACTCATTGCTGCTGAAAGAGCCATTGATGTTTGCGCTGCCACGCATGAAGTCGAGAGTCTTGCCGATATTTACGCTTGCCATAAACATCTGTCCGTCACTTTTCGCCGATGCGTAGGAATATACCACATAGTCGCCGTAAAGCTGTTGCGCCAGCGTATAAGGATTGTGGCTCCACGACTGCATCACGAAAGCGTTGGCGAACACGTAGGCCGCACTCTCATTCGTATAGAAAGCATGGTCCTTGACGTGCTGACGCATGAGTATGTCGTTTACCGACACGGAAAGCATCTGCGGCAGTGACTCCCATTCATTTTTGCTGATGAACGTGACAAGATGTTTTCCATTATGACAACGCGGTTCATAAGTGATAGTCTGTTTACAGATAGTCGTACTTTCGATCAGGCGGAACCTCTTTTATTTGAATCCCAATTAACCGCACCCAGAGAGAACCAGATATTTATTTTGGCATCCGGGGGTAATTTTTTGACCAATATCGCATACCGGGTAAAGTACAAGGGTTCCGCATTGTCATCCGGAATAGTGGATGTACCCACACATATAGTCCAATTATAGATTTTATCGATGTTGTCGAGATAATATCGGTTACGGTAGGTTTCAATTTGCCAATTATGGATATTGTATGTGATCAACAAGGTATACTCCTCAAAGTCTACACTTTTGTATGCATCCGAGAATCCCAATGGATCATCGGGCAGTTCCGACAGATCGTTTACAATTATTTCTTTATTCGACCATCCTTTTATCTTTTCCATCCATTCTGTGTCATTGGTATAAAAAGATACCGTACATGGCAGATAAGATTCTGAAACCGATAACACCGTTTCTACCGGCGGTTCATCATTCTTATTACATGAACACATCAGGATCCCCACAAAAAGCACTAATATTGTCAGATATTTCATTTGATCGGGATTTTTACCGGATAAGACAAAAATAGTGATGTCAACTCTGTTTTCTATCGTCTTTCACGCTCAAGCCTGCGCAAAAGAAACAGACACCCGCCGCACCAAGGCATAAAGCAAATACAGTTCCTATATCACATATCCAATAGAGAAGTGCGCTGACTAACATTAATGCGCCCGCTATGAAAAAACTAATGCGCTTAGCTTTTGTTGATTTATTTTCTTCCATATTATTGAAGTTGTCTAAACTAATTTACGTTTTATAAATATTCTGAAGAAGTTTAAACTTTATGGCAATCTTTATTATGTGTTGTGCAAAAAGTTGCATCTGCCATATCTATTTCAGTGGATTGACCTTACCGAACAAGTTACCTTTTCTAACCTGTCGGCGATAACATAAATAGAACTTGACACAAAATGCGGTTATAACTATTGACGAACAAAGATTCCACCATTCGATGGAGCCGTCTGCGACACGTATCGCCCTATCAATAATTCCGGCAAATGACAGAATTGCCAATACCAGCCAGACATTGCGTTTCACCTTATTTGATACCATAAGTCACTATAAATTTTGAGTAAATTTACGAATTATATTTATTGTATGAAAATTTAAATGATAAAATTTTGTAATAATGTAAAAACGGTGATAAAAAGAAGCGATAGCACGCGACTAAATCACAGGCACGGCTTTGCTTTTATAAGCAAGGTGTTTGGAAATAAATGTGATTTAGTATTAATCGTGCAGCGGAAATCGTATGAACGTCTGAGCAAACTATTGCAAATCCATAAGCGTTTAAATAAAAAAGGAAGTCATATGAAAAACACTATTGAGGAACCCAACAACGAACAAGGTAATTTTGAGAAAGCCCTAACCCGTCTGAACGAGAAGCTTAAGCACTTCCATTGTCCGATATGCCATGCCGAAGATGGAATAACCTTTTATGATGACCCTTTCTTTGTCATGCACTTTGACTGGGATAAAACAAAAGAACCATGGAAAATAAACCAAAACGGATACGGCAAATCATGCGTGATGGGAGTATGCAACAACTGTGGCTATACTATGATGTTTAACGTAGGTTTCGTAGCTCCATCGTACAAGCGCATAATTTTCCATGAGCAACGAAAGATTATCGAAACTATAACGGAAGAAATAATCGAGAAGAAAACAATGCCTAAGGAAAGCAAATAGTATTATGCGCTATGACAGCGGATGTAAATAAAGACAGGCTCAAAAAGGATGTCTTTTGAGCCTGTCTGCAATCGTAAGATTTTTATGAAGTTGTCTAAACTTCTATCTGTCACGCCATTCTCTTCTCAAGATTTGTTCTGATGGCCTTCAGGAATTGCTCTGAATTCACCGGAGTCGGCTCAATTCCCTCCATAAGATTGACAAGGTCTTTGGTCACTATGCCGGCATTGAGTGTGTCGAAGCAGGCATCCTCCAGTCTGTTGCCAAACTCCACGAGTTCGGGCAGCCCGTCCATCTCGCCACGTTTGCGCAGAGCGCCACTCCAGGCAAATATTGTAGCCATAGGGTTGGTAGAGGTCTCCTCCCCTTTCAGATATTTATAATAGTGACGCGTAACAGTACCGTGTGCGGCCTCGAACTCGAACTTGCCATCGGGCGAGACGAGTACAGAAGTCATCATGGCCAGCGATCCGAAAGCTGTAGAAACCATGTCGGACATGACGTCTCCGTCATAGTTCTTACATGCCCAGATATAGCCTCCCTCGCTTCTGATGACACGAGCCACCGCATCATCGATCAACGTGTAGAAATATTCAAGACCGAGGCGCTCGAAGTCACTCTTGTACTCCTCGTATACTTCATCGAATATTTCACGGAAACGTGCATCATATTTCTTCGAGATAGTATCTTTGGTCGAGAACCAGAGATCCTGTCGGCTGTCTATCGCGAATTTGAAGCAGCTGTGAGCGAATGAACGTATCGACTTGTCAGTATTGTGCATGCCCTGAAGCACGCCGGGACCTGCAAACTCATGGATAACCACCTCCTCATGCTGATGCTCGCCATCGAAGACAAGCTTCGCCGTACCCGGCTCTTCCACACGGATCTCCACATTTTTATAGACATCACCGTAAGCATGACGTGCTATAGTAATGGGTTTCTTCCAATTACGCACCGCCGGCTTGATGCTCGGGATTGTAATGGGCGTGCGGAACACAGTTCCGTCAAGGATAGAACGAATGGTACCATTGGGACTTTTCCACATCTGATGAAGATTGTATTCAGTCATACGCGCGGTGTTGGGCGTAATTGTGGCACACTTGACAG
>ERZ860264.1042-NODE-1042-length-21149-cov-2.904760_pt1 | contig 21149 bp, 15 predicted proteins | sample MGYA00509980_ERZ860264 | MGnify/ENA primary metagenome ERZ860264 (study PRJEB30046, sample SAMN00715212) | human gut metagenome | study: EMG produced TPA metagenomics assembly of the A metagenome-wide association study of gut microbiota in type 2... | reverse complement strand
GAAGTCAAAGATGATGAATACGGCAACCGCGCGGTTTTCATAACAGTGTCGCCGGAAAGGTTGGCCAGGCTGAAATCAGAAGTACGCGAAGCGAATAAGGATATTTGGGCAAACTATGATCCGATTTGTGAATTTCCCGGAGGCAATGGCAAGCTCAAAGAATGGTTAGACGCTAATATCCAAATTCCCGAGGGATATAAGGGGCAAGAAAGAGTAATCGTCCAGTTCTACGTTCAACCGGATGGATCTATTACCGATGCGAAGTTATTCAAACCAAGTAAAAACGATGCTGCCAATGCCGAAGCATTGAGGCTTGTCAACGCAATGCCCAAATTCAGGGTAAAATTTTTCACGCCCAAAAGAACGCGCCTCCGTTATAATCTGCCCATAAGGTTCAAAGAGCCTGGCGCGATATTTATACGAGGAGATGAAAGCAAATGAATGGAACGTCTAAAAGAGGGCATATACCATCCTTATCATCTTTCATGTTCCTTTGGAAAAGATAAATTGAGCAGAGTAAACAATCTCCTCTTTTACAGCAAAAAAAACGGCTTATGTATCTTCATGATATATAAGCCATTTTTATGTCATATCCCAATACCATAGAAGTTTGCTGCGCCGAACTCATCAGGAGGAAGTCCTGCTTGAACACCGCATCAACGGCACCGACGCTTTCTATACATTCTACATCGGTTGTGAGAAATTCCCATATCACGATACTTTCTCGCAGTCTATGAGCGGGGTACTATAAATTTCTTATTCTTAATGTCAGTTCTTTCAAGCGTTTAATGAGTTCATCAAACGAAAGACTCCGATCTTCATATATGAAGTGTCTTTGCATTGATTGATAGTCCTTCTCCCATTCTTTTATTATTGAGTTTGGTGGAATAAATGACAATGTAGATGGATTATGCAAATCATAGTCGATGTTTTCCACCTTATTGAAGACAGAGCGGTGTTTCACTACACTATCATAAAGTTCTCTGTCTGATATGGATTTGCCAAAGTCAGTATCCATAATCTTTTCTATGTCGTAGAGATGGCGGCTCATTCGTTTGCTTCGGGGCTTCTCTTTTTGAAATTCTTCATGCAACAGGAATAGCTTCTCAAGAAAAGTTCGGCTTGGTACGACAGTAGGAAACCGTACCTCTATATCTTCTTCCTCTTTAAGAACGTCAGCCATAAAACTCCGTAACGTTTTATCCTCTACTGGTTAATCCATTGACAGGCAGCTAATTTCAATTTTAACCTTTGGCTCTATATATTCCGATTCCTCTGGTAAAATTGATTTATAGTGGACGAAGATTGTCGATGGGTGAGTTGTTGCCCGCAGTTCAGTTGTGTTTCCGTCATAGCCCGTTTTTGTCAGTTCCGGCTCGATACTGAAATCAACAATCCCCATTTCATTGAGAGCTTCTGTTATCTCATCCGGTAATTCTCGCACGATATAATGGCGAGCCGTACGCCTTACTTTAGCCAACTGATTGCCTGATGTCGATGTTATACTGAATTTACCCTCCCGACGCATTGCAATGTCTATATCTTCACTGAAACGGTTAATCAAGTTCCAACCCTTTGATAAAGACGTGCCACCTTTGAATGACATAAGATTGAAATGGCGCGTAGTTGATAATGCTTTAAGAATCATTGTAACCCACCAGTCTTTTTCTACTGCCAATTGTGGCAGATATGTTCTTGCAGATGCTATTTCAAGTACATCACGCCGTTCCTCGATGCCTAATTGTTGCCAATGTCTCATCGTTACATCAGTTTTTTTATTATTCTTTGAATCCAAGCAGGTGCAAGGAGTAAATCTTCATGAAGATACGGGTCTTGCTGTTTGTCAATAAACCTCCTTATGGCCTTATACTCGCTTCCGGATATATTTTCTTCTCCAATTTCTCTTATGCCCTGTATCAATAAGGGCATTGCTCTACCTTTTGCAGCGAAATTCTTGGGCGAGGCATGGCGAAATGAAATTTTCCTTTCACCTATTTTTATGGTTCGTGTTGATCCTGTCGTAATATAGGATAAATTCATAGGCACCTGTGTTGACAGTCCTATTATATTTGCTGCCGTATGTCCGGTGGGTAATATTTTACACTTATCCCGGTCCGCTATTTCTCTGGCTATTTTTTCAAGAGGTATTGGAACTTTTCCGAATCTGGAAACTTTTGGTTTGATATAGATGCCGTGTCCGGCTTTTTCAAGTATGCCGGTTATCGTCGCTTCGTGCAATATTTTTCTGATTGTTTCCGCAGCTCCTAAATTGGCATAATCGGATATGAAGAATACTGAATGAGGCTGGCTCTCAGCAATACTCTTCATAACGGCAGCCTTGATATTTCCGCGGTCTCCATTATTCATTTTAAGATTTATTAGCACCGAAATTTATCAAATATTTCGGTACAAAGATAGCCAATTTTTCTCAAACCGTAAAATGTGTCGTTGATTTTTCTGCGCTTTCTTTATAAGCAAGACAGTCCAGTTCAAGACCGTTTCGTTACAGGTTTAATATAAATAGGGTGTCCAGCTTTTTCAAGGATTTCTTGCAGCTACTTAAAAATCTAAAATTAAATATTAGCGAAAGTCCGTGTCACAAATAGTCCGATTCTTGCGTCATATTTGTATACTCCTTATATACTTCAGAATATGAAATGCCCGCTTATTATGATAGCATCCGCATTATGCTCTGTCAATGCTTTTGCGCAGTATGCTATGCCGGATTCTATAAAGATTCCCGTTCAACAGGTTGCTCACTCAATCATCGGACGTGAATATAAATTATTCGATACGACCGCTTTCTGTTCCTACAGCAGTTTCCATCCGTCGCAATATCTTACAGACAACAACTGGGATATTCTCTGTGCTTTTACGGAACCCGGTAAAAAGACCAGACTTGATTCTCTCGGAATTTCTTATAATGAAAGCCAACTGAGATTACTGGAGGTCGGAGAATTGCTGAGAGGGGAGAATGATGTGTATACGACATTAATGCCTATTTTCGGAAAGGAAGAGACTTGCCGTATCAGACACGATTCCAAAGCATTTGCCGACAGTATATTTCCCCTGATTGAACCGGATATCCGGCAGCTTATATCTGAATTTAATCAAGCGGGATATTCCGGACAGATATACAGTCTTGTTTTCTCTTATCTCCTTGATGATTATATTTGGGACGAAGACAAACTTTCATCCCCGTTGAGTTGTGATGATCATGGCACGTGGTCCGGTGCTTTTTGGGCAATGTATGAAAGTCGGAAGCATGATAAAATAGGAACAAACGGATATGGTCTTGTCAAACAGAATTGGACTGATAATCTCGGTTATTGGATGAGTTCCGATAAAATGATTGCTTTTGCTAAAGAGGTGGCAAAAACGAATGGTGATAAAATCGAGGACCGACAGATCATAGATGCTGTTGCGGGGTGGGGGATGACTGATGAATCGGGAAATATATTAATACCGATTTTACACAGGAACAACAACGACAGCATCGATATTCTTTGTCAAAGAATTACCCGCATGTTAAGCGATTCGGTCAAAGAATATTGTAAAAACTGGCATTTGAAATATAATATCGCTTCCGAGAAGCTGGCCCGAATTATATTCTACCATGAGGTGATGTGGGATATTCTTGATATCTTAGAGTCGAGGGGATATATCGTGATGCCCGCAATTCTGAAAGGAGAAGAAACCGGAAGACAAGCTTTTGGTGACATTTGTTTTATTGTCATTTATGGTTAGTAAGTGATCAAATTAAAACAATAATCAATGATTATTTTAGAGATTGTCTGAAAGATTTAATTCTTTTGTGGAAATTCTCCCGAAGACATTCGCTGTATAACCAAGGTTCGGCACCGTGGTAGTCTCCTGTATTGAGTATGTTTAGAATATTCGGCAAGGAACTACCATCGTAACCGTCAAGTACAAGCACATTGTATTCGGCCGACAATGTAACCGTGATGGTATCGTTCAAAATAGCCGGAGTGACATCCGTCCGCCAGTTGACGGGATTGATGCACATTACATTAGGTGCACTGACAACCGGCTTGACGTATTTCACATCAGATACGGAGTTATAACATATTGTGACGCCCGTATCGTCAGCTCCTTGTGCGGGCTTTATCCATTGTGCAACTTTTACATCGTCCGGTGTTACCTTATATCCGAGGACATAGGCTGCGACAAGTCGGTCCCGCTGTTGCGGTGTCAATATTTTCAACAGTTCTACAACAGACTTACCACCCTGGCTGAACCCGGCAAGAATGAAAGGCCGGCCATTATTGTCATTGTTCATATAATGGTCGAACGCATTTCGCACATCTACAAACGAGACGTCATTATATCTCCGGCTGATGGTATCTTCGTTGAGCGTAGCCCACGAGTCGAGTGTGATATGCCGGTAATGGGGAGAATAAAAATTATTCCCGTCCGCCATATAATCGGCTACCCCTTTCATCTCAATTTCTACATCGTCATGGTGTTTGGAAATCGATGGATCGGCATAATGGCATATTCTGCCGTCGGTAGTAGTCCAGTCAAATTCCCATGTTGAAGGGATATAGAATACATCGGCGCCGTCACCTTTATCGTTACACTCGATATGCCACATCGCCGCATTGGAATAATCGGGAGCAGCCGGCACATACACATTTTCATTGGCGATTGTCGGTTCGGACGTACCGCAGGCGGCGACCAGCCCGACAATCGTCAATGAGAATATTACAAAGAACTGTCTGTGAAGAATCATTTGATCAAAATCTTTTCTCGGGCATAGCCGCTTACTTTGATATAAACGCCCGGAGTGAGTCCGGTAGTATTTATCAGAACACCTCCGACCGAGGGCTTGTCATGTTGTTGAGCCGTATAGCCAAATTCGTCCAGGGTGACCTAATATACTACATGATTTGGCTATACCGACCAGCAGAGGGCATACACCTATGCAATTATGGCATATATTTGATAGTTAGATAGTTGCGCTTTTAGAATGCAAACCGGTAATTTGTGGGGTTCACACCTTCAATTTTAACAGTTCCGGCTCTCTCAAAGCGCCCATTCTTTACTGACTGCAAAGATAACGATTTTCTTTGAATTTTCATATGTGGTAGGGTCTCTTAATTACACATTAACTTGTGGGTGTCAGGATTTTGTGGTAAATTTGCAATATGAATCAAGAGAATCAGAACGTTGAGCATAAACGCATATGGAAAGACGAGTACCTGAAGTGGGTATCCGGCTTCGCTAACGCTCAGGGTGGAAAGATATATATTGGGATTGATGATGACCTGACAGTGTATGGCGTTGACAATCTCCATAAGCAACTGGAAGATATACCAAACAAGATTATCAACAATACAGGCGTGTTTCCTGAAACCAACCATCTTATGATAGATGGCAAGGATGTCATTGAGATTGTTATAGAACCATGTGGAATGCCGATTTCTTATCGTGGAGTCTATTATTATCGTAGTGGGGCAACCAAGCAAGAGTTTCGCGGAACGGCTCTCCATCAGTTTCTTTTGAAGAAGATGGGCCTGAACTGGGAGGATATTCCTTGTGATGGAGTTACATTAGATGATATTGACGATGGTGCGATAGAGTATTTCTTGGATCATGCCATCGGGGAGGGTCGTATGGAACCGGAATCCCGCAAATCTTCCAAAGAAGAAGTGTTATCAAATCTGGGACTTATCAAAGACGGAATACCCACAAACGGAGCTGTTCTGCTGTTCGGGAAATATCCTCAACGTAGATTCGTAACCTCCAGTTTCAAGATTGGCCGATTTGGTGATGATGATGCAGACTTGTTGAATCAAGACCAAATCGAAGGCAATCTCATTCAGATGACAGATAAGATAATGCAGGTGTTAAGCAGCAAGTATCTTATCCGATCTATTCATTACGAGGGGTTACAACGCAAGGAACCATTGGAAATTCCGGAAGATGCCCTCCGTGAAATCATTTTCAACAGCATAGTCCATAAATTGCAATTCGGTACATGGAATCAGATGAGTATCTACGATGACCATATTCGTTTATGGAACGAAGGTGTATTGCCGGAGAATTATACCGTAGAAACTCTTATGAGTAAGCATACCTCCAAACCCCGCAATCCAAAGATGGCGCAGGTTTTCTACCGTGCCGGATTCATCGAGGCGTGGGGCCGTGGCTATGAAAAGATTATGAAGGCTTTTGATAAAGCTAATCTCAAGCGACCGAAATTTACCGTGGAGCAAGGTGGAGTTACAGCCATCATTCATCGTGAGATTTTCATGTCTGTCAGGGGCGATGCAAAATCGAACCAAAACGATACAGAACCTATACAAACCGAACCAAAACCGAACCAAAACCGAACCAAAACCGAACAGAAAAACATAATTATCGAAATGATAAGGGAAAATCCGACAATAACAAGGGTTGAATTAGCAGAAAAGATGGAATTACATGAGAGTAGTGTTCAGCGACGGCTTGAAGCTCTTGTTAAAGAGAGTAGGTTAAGACATATTGGGCCGACAAATGGAGGCATATGGGAAGTGATTGAATGAACTTAAACTGACTATCTTACAATTTGCCTTAAGACTCTTCTAGTCTTTGTGATAATTAGTTATAGCTAAGAAATATAGATGACTTTTCTAAATTTATAAAGGATGTGAGACTTACCTATGATAAAGAAAGTCTTATAAGGAAAGTGGCTGATGCTATCTCAACAGCAAATACTATGCAAAAAGTTATTTATCTAAATGGAGAGCGAAATAGGCTACAATCGGAATGTAACTGGTTGTTATTCATAAATAAATTGTCTCCGGCCATAGATATATCCGGCGATTTCAGACTTAGACAGGAGCTGTTGAATCAAAATAGACAGCTTCTCAGTCAAATTGGGAATGATGTGCTTACCGATGAAATGCAGATAACCGCTACTGATATTAAACGGAAGGGATTGGCTGTATAATGATGAAAAAAATTGAACTGAATATCGACTGGGATCTTTTCAAGACTAAATTTAACGGCAGGGAAACATCCAAATTTGAGCAAATGGCATATCTGCTTTTTGCTTCTGAAACAGGCAATCCAAATGGTATCTTCAGATATAAGAACCATCCTGGAATCGAAACAGAACCTGTTGATTTCAACGGAAAATCCTCCGGATTTCAGGCTAAATTCCTTACATCTTTCTCTGACGGCAAAAATGATATCATCGATTCACTGACTAAAGCCAAGGTCAATCACCCCGGTCTGGAAGATATCTACATCTATACCAACAATGAGCCTGGAACGGCTTATAAGAACACAGGTAAAAAACCTGGGTATATGATGGATATAGAAAATGAAGCCTCTGTATTGGGAATGAATGTTGTGTGGCGTCTCCCAAGTCATATTGAGGCTCAGTTAGCCTTACCACAAAACCGGTATATTTACGATATATTCTTCGGTGATGAGAATTCTAATTATGCCCTCTCTTTGAGTATTGATAACCACTCCGATTCTTTATTAGCTCATATTCATGAAGACATTGAGTTTCATGGAGAATGCATTCATATTGATAGAAATTCAATTGCTTCAGAATTGGTCAATCAGTTCACCCCGGGCGCCGTGCTAATGGTCTCGGGAGAAGGTGGTTCTGGCAAAACAGCTCTGATAAAAGAGATTTACCATAAGCATTCCAAAGAATTTCCTATTGTAATATTCAGGGCCTCAGAATTGAACCGTGATAGTTTGAATGATATATTCAAACTTGACAGGGATTTTTCATTTTCCCAATTCATAGAAACCTACAGAACCGAAGCGAAAAGGGTGTTTGTAGTAGATTCCGCAGAACGACTTGCGGAATTCGATGATTTGGATTTGATTGCAGGGATGCTCCACACTCTTCTTAAAGAAAACTGGACACTTCTTTTCCTCACTCGGACTGTCTATCAAAATGCTCTTTCTACTTTTATGGCCGATGGCTTCGATATCAATCCAAGCTTGATTAACATCCCCACTCTTCAGGAATCGGAGTTACAGCGGCTCGCTTTGAATAAAGGTTTTAGTCTACCGGATAATCCACGATTCGTTTCGCGTCTTTCAAACCTTTTCTATTTCGGAGAATATTTAAAAAATTATGATGACATAGACCGCAAAGGGAATTACAGAGACTTTACTGATAAACTCTGGCTTAAGAAAATATGCGGTTCTCTTCGGAAAGACGGAATGGACGCTCAGCGAGACAGATATATGATTAAAATTGCAAAAAGAAGGGTAGATTCCGGATGTTTCTATGTCGATACAGCAGATTTACGACAGAATGTTCTTTTTGCTTTGTGTCAAGATGAAATATTAGGATTCGATGTAAGTCGGAATGAATATTTTATATCGCATGATATCTATGAGGAATGGGCACTTAATAAAATAGTGGATCGGAGTTGGAGAAAGAATGGAGAAGTGCCAGCGTTCTTTTCTGCAATTGGTGATTCATTACCCATTAGAAGAGCCTTCCGTATGTGGCTGTCAGATGAACTTATGGAGTGCAACGGCGACATTCCACAAATCATTCCTGATGCATTTAAAGATCCCACACTTTCCAAATTTTGGAAGGATGAAATCATCGTGGCTTGTTTGCTTTCTAAGTATGCGGACAGGTTCTTTTCATTGTTTGACAAGGAAATTAAGGCAAATAATTTTGCAATTTTCCGACGAGCTCTTTTCTTGCTCCGCACTGCCTGTGTTGTTCCTAATAAGTTTTTTCAACAGTTGATGGTCCCATGTGGCAAAGGTTGGGAAGACGCCATCCATTTCATGTACAGATATCGCAATGAAACATTCGATAAGGATATCGCACTTGCTCTTCCTCTTTTGCGCGACTGGACGAGCGCAAATCCAGACGGACAAGCTACCCAAGAAGCTGGTGTCATGGCTTTCTCCGTCATTGAGAATGCAGATGTAAATGGTGCTCATTGTTTTACTAATTTGGCTAAGGACCTTATAAACATTTCGTTGAAATCAGTAAAAGAAATTCCTCAGCAAATAAAGGCTTTTATCAATAAGATAATTGCCACATCCAATACTCAAAGAACCTATATAATGAGGTTGTTCGTTGAAGAAATTCTGACAAATCCTCTCACGCACCTTAATGTTTTTCAGGAATTGCCTCTGAAAATGATTGCGCTCTGCGAAAAATGTTGGACTTATGAACCTCCAAAGCCTGACGAATTAAGAAATCATGGTGGGCCTTTCATCTCGGATTATCTTACACGGGAAAATAAGTTTGGTCTTTCGAATGAAACCGGACATCATTATTTCCCTCCAAGTGCATATCAGACACCGATTCTGTTTTTGTTGCGCAAGAAACCTATTGAAACCCTTGAATTCATAATCAGGTTTATCAATAAGTTTGTCGAGAATTACAAGGAATGCAATTATGATTCATGTATTGAGGAAGTCCCATTAAAGATTGAAGGAGAAGAATACCACCAATTCTCTAGTCCGGGATTATGGAAATGTTATCGCGGAATGGGTTCACCTGTTTTGCCATATTTCATTCAGTCTATTCATATGGCCCTTGAAAAATTCTTAATGGAAATTTTCGACTCCTTTGAAGCGGATAAAGTAAAATGGATTCTCAAAAAGATTCTGATTGAATCCAAATCAGCATCACTAACGGCTGTTGTGACAAGCGTGGTGCTTAAACACTACATGAAGCTGCCGGACATAGCCATAATGATTTTTTCCACTCCAGAATTTATCGACCTTGACCTTAGCAGAGCTGCCAGAGAAAACGAAGCAAAATCTTTGGCTCGAATGTCAGCGGGATTGCCAAAACCATACAATGAACTTTGTTTGAAGGAGAGGCTTGAGGCATGTAATGATAAGCACAGGAGTACAACTCTTGAGAATATTGTCCATGCTTACCAATATTGCCGGATTCCGGGGTTCTCGGATGAAGAACAACAGGAATATATTGGCAAAATTCATAATCTTATAGATTCTTTCAAGTCAGATGAAAACATAATGATGAGGATGAGCGCTGTCCTTGAAAGAATCGACCGCCGGAATCTGAAGATGGAAGCAGAACCAGTGGACGGTGGAATTATGCTTAAATTCATTCCCCAAAAACATTCGGAACAAACAATCGAAGGACAAAAGGAAGCAGAGAGGCAGTATGAGCAAATAATGAAATATTCGGTCCTGAGATTTTGGTCATCAAAATATATCAACGAAAACAATGGGAAAATTCCGAAGATTACGGAATATGACAATTCCCCGGAAAAAGTGATGACAGACCTCCGTTTATTTATGGCTGACACTGAAAGTTTAACAGGAAGAACTTCACTCATCAATAAAGGAACTCCCGAAGCTGTTGCATCAAAACTGCTAAGAGAATCGGCAGATAAACTCTCAGACGAAGACCGTCTTTACTGCAAGGAAATAGTTCTGACGGGATGCCAAAATGTATTCAGCTATGATTATTTGTATCAAGTGGGTGATGGGACGGAAGATTCCATTATGGCTCTTCCAACCCTTATGGAGCTTTATCCTGAAGAGGCGGATGATTATGCCGTTATTCTGGCATTAACTATGGTGAGATTTCCCAAAAGAGGCGACTGGAGTAGCATTTCTAAATTTGCGCCCGCTGCAGTGAGAAATTCCCATATTTGGAAAAAGAACCCTGAAAAAGCAGAATCCATATTGGCTTATTTTCTAACTATGCAGAAACTTGCATATACTGAAAAAGATAATTTCCTGGAAGCTTTTGAGAATGTGGGCCCTATGAAAACTACAATTGATGTTAAGGATATAGATTGCACTCAGGTGCCGGATCTTAATACTATCCTTGCCCTACTTCCATATGACACCGATGACAGCATGTTTCTGGTCATTTACGAAAAGATATGTACTGAATTGCCGGGACGCTTCTTTAATGGTTATAGGCGTTCATCCAATCCCGAAGATAATCCTTACAATGAGACTGCATTCATTGAGGCACGGTTCAATGTGTTCGATAATATATCACGCTTCATATTATCACGGAGCAATGCGGATGAAATTGAAAGATTTCTAAATCAGCTGATCCGGAAATTCGCATGTTCCGATCATACAGCTTATTTCATCAATTCTTTGATCTGCAAGGAAGACGAAATGCAACGGATTCAGCAGTTTGAGGCTGTCTGGGAAATGTTATATCCGAAGATTTTGGAATTTAAGGATAAACCAAATTGTCATTACCGCGATGAAATCTTCTTCAATTATTTCTTTTGCTCAAATATCTGGAAAGAGGATATTCATGACTGGCATTCCCTCAAGCCTTCAATAATAAGTATATTTTATAAAGCGGCAAAGGATATGGGTGGTATCCCATCAATAATTTTTTGCATGGGTAAATTTTTTTCTGGATTAGGGAGTAAATATATTGACGATGGCCTGAACTGTGTTTATGAAGCAACTCTCAATGCACTACTCATGGAATCCGAAAATCTTTCTGATGTAGCAATTTTCTACCTTGAGCGTTTTATGAACCAATACCGCATCCAGAGGTCACGCAAAATTCGTGACGACAGAAATACAAAGAAGAAGGTGGTTTCTATTCTGAATTTCATGATTTCTCACGGTTCAGCCAAAGCCTTCCGCCTACGCGATTTGCTATAAAACCACATGACTTCATCATGTTTGTAAACAATCGCGAGATGTTTTATTGTGAGGTTGCTGATCCGTGTGTAATTTTATCTGTCTCCGCGGAGATGGATATGATGAAACGCAGATAACTACTGTAGACATTGAATGGAAGCGATTGGAAGACCAACGCAGACAACAAAATCCGTTGTTGTATCCTTGTATTTTTCCGCATTATCTGCATTATCGAAACAATCAACTGCTGTTTTACGGTTAGCTCGGAGATTGGTTTTTCTTCCATGCCTTTGCAACCTCCGTTAATCGGTATTTTTGTTGAGGATGGTTGGGGGGTATCAGGGTATAGCCGTTCTATCGCTCAATTTGCCAATGCCGATGTAAGAATCGCTTCCAGTGCAGAAATGACCGGCAACCGTGCAGAGGCTGCAGATGCATATTCCAGGTTCATGAGCACAGACTATGGACGTTCGGAAGTCGGAAAACCTTATATTACAGATTATCTGCTCGATGCCGGAAAGTATTCAACTGTGCTGGAATTTACCGCACCATTGTTCAAAAAGTTTGAGGGATCGGACACTATCAACGGGGATTATCACAGTCTGTTGATTTCCAATGCAAGAGCCGAGGCGGGATTAGGCAATCATAAACGCGCTTTCGACCTGATGGAACGCGCCAATGTGGTGCAGGACAGTCTATACGCACGCGAAAAAACAACCCAGGCGCAGGAACTGGCTACGGTATTCGCTCTAAACGAGAAACAGCTCGAACTGGAGAAAGAGAAAGCTGAGTCTCAGAAACGGCTCATTCTTCTGTGGTCAGCAGGTGGAATCATTCGGCTTGTCGTGCTGATACTGATAATACTTTGGTGGCAGTTCCAAGTCATCAGGAAACATAACAGGTTGGCTGCGCGACATATCGATGAACTGATGAAACAACGTGAGAAAAAACAGGCGGAAGATGCCACAGACGGTGGTCACAATGAAGATAAAGACGCATTCAATCGTATGGAGCAGATTATCTTAAAAGGTCAATTGTTCAAGGAACCACAGTTCAACCGCGACAGTATAGTAAAAGCAACGGGATTATCACGTACTAAAGTTATCCAGTTGATACAGGAGTTTACAGGTCTTACACCCGGTGCCTACATCATAAAGTTGAGGCTCGAACACTCGGTGAAACTTATCAAGGAGCATCCCAACTGGACAATAGACGGAATAGCCGAAGGATGCGGTTATGTGCGACGCGCAACTTACTACAGTCACTTCAATAAATTCTACGGTATCACTCCGGCGCAATACCGGAAAGAATGTGAAAAAGAGAACACAAAGGAATAAGAAAGTCCCTTTTGCCATTCCAATTATCGGAAGACAAAACGGACTTTTGTCAATTCCTTGTCGTGACTCTAATTTTTTTGAGAGTTTCGCCTAATCCATAATCCGAAGGTGTCCAGACAATTATTTTTAGATTGAAAAGTGACGCTATATCTGAAGTGGGGAATTTGATCTCAAGTATCCCATTTTCATCTGTCATTACACCTTCCATCCATATCAGTGTGTTACGATTGTCCTCCATTCCATACTTCAGATCATCCTCACTGGGAATCACAAACTTGTGTTGGGGATAATATCCCTTGGCTTTCCATAAACCGCTCTTGCGCAAAAGCTCATCTTCTGAAAATTTGGGCCCGGTATATTCTACATACTGTATGTCAACGACATAATCGTTAATTGTCCCTCCTGAATATTTTATAATTACATAAGATTTTCCTTTTACTGGAAGAGAGGGTTTCAATGGATGACCGTATCCTTCTGGATGATGTGTGTAACCGGGGATATAATCATTCAGAAAGGTTGTGCCATGACCTGCCGGACAGCCGCATATCCATGCAGTCCCGTGTAAGGATGAAATACTGTCAAGATACCCCATAAGTTTATTTCTTTTTGGGTATCTCCCCGCGTGACCGTTGACTACCACTTCCTCTAATCTGACAATCCTTCTCCCTGAGAAATCAAGAGAATCCAAGTCGTCAGACACAGTATCCTTTAAATGAATGTCGGGGAAATAACGGTCTTCCGAATGACTCCTGACATTGTCTGTCAATACAAAAGAATCGTCAAAAATAAGTTCCGGTTTCATTTCTTTGCCAGATACCGGTTTCAGCAATAATTCCCAGCCAAGTGCCGATGCTATGTCAGAAGGAACCTCAAAGTCTCCGTTTTTTCCTGTCTCAACTATGTTTAGCGAACCGGTTGTGTTGGAGAAATCAAATACGTTGATGAACTGACCTTCCGGAGAAAGGGCCTTTTTCTTTTTTGCAACCAGTCTGCCTGATATTGGCCCGTCGGAAAGGAGCATGTTTTCTGAGTCAAGATTTCTTTGAGCACTATTGTTTATCCATCCGAGGCATTGGGATAAAAGCCCCAAACTGCCTAATGGATAATCATAAAGGCGGTCATAGACAGAGAGTGCGATTTTAGCTTGAACCGGATTGCCATTGAAATCCGTAACCGATAATTTTGCATTGACAGTGCTGCGGGTGTGATATTCTGTACTATCCAATTCCACGGTTACTTTAAGAGGCTTGATCTGGCTAAAGATAGTATCGGAATCCAACCTGTCAGACTCTTTAGACCACATTGAGACAAAATCTTGAACCTCCGGCAATTCTCTGACTATCAGAAGACGTTTGGGGAACATTACTGAATCGGTGGATCCGAGTGTATTCCGAGTACTGACGTACATTCGATATTCACCCGTCTCCCAATCGTCTCCTATGTATATTTGCCCGTCACATTCACCGTTGACAACGGGATATTTTTCTTTCCACACTACGCTGTCATTCGGATTGACAATCTCAACAAATGCAGTGTGTGCTTTATCAGACAACCGAAAGGTCGAGTCTTGAAGTACAAGACACTTAAACCATAAATCCTCGCAGGTTTCATAAACGCCTTTGCTCAAGAAGACATGAGTAAAATCTCGTGCGGAAATCCGGTCTATCGAGAGAAATAGAATTACTAAAATTATTATAAAAATCAATTTGGATGCTTTCATCAGATATATATATGTTACTTTAAGATTGCACTTCCTGCTGCATCACCTTTCTTAACTTCATCGTATCGGTCAACCTTTTTGCCATATCCAAACGTGTAGGTTGCAGCAAAAGAAATTCGCATGTGAGAGGCGGTAGAATATCTTATCCTACTAAAATCATAATAATCGGATTGTAGTTTCTGAACCGAACCAACCCAGCTATTTCGGAAGAAATTATAGGCTGTCACACTAAGATTCAAATTGCCATTTCCCCAACCAAAACGCACCTGATATTGCTCCGGGACTTCCTCTATATATTCGGCCTGAGTTGCAGGGAACTTTCTTTTCAAAGAATAAGAGCCCATGAAGAAAAAGTTTTTGAGATAATAGGTTGCCTGTATTCTGCCATTGAGGTTATTTATAGAATGTCTATATTGTCCTGAAGTCCTATATAACCAATATTGAGGCATTAAACTTATAACCAAACTGTTCCCAAAAGAACTTGGCAGTCGCATTAATGCCAAACATCCACGTATGATAATTACCTCCATTAACATATTTTCTCAACATGGTACCATCGGGTGCAACAGGCAGATATATAGCTACACATCTATCGTCAAAATTAAATAAACCGACGTTTGCCGTAAACTGCCATCGATTATTAGGCAACCATGTGTACGTCAAATTCGTATTCATATACTTATAGTCTTTAAGGGAAGGAGAGCCGGTAAACCACATCAATTCATTTTGTTGTAACATATTCGGACTTTTTTGTGATGCGTCAGGAACATCCTTCCCATAGTTCCAAGAAAAGGCCAATAAATGTTTTGGGGCTGCCATATAATTAGCATAAACATTTATTTGTGGAAAATTATCACTGCTATCAAATCCACTGATTTTATTCTTTTCCCACGCCCAACCGATTTCTCCACCTGCCTGAATTTTAGAAAAAATCAAATCATAGTGGAGACCTGCAAAATATGCTTGTACATCGTATTTCTGAAAAGAGGGAGAATCACCGAAGTATTGGATATTGTTGCGCCTCCATACACCGGACCCAAATAACATAAGATTATTATGGTCGTTAAGACGGAAAGAAAGTTTAGGATTTACATGCACATCATGCGATATTTCTTTGGCATCATTGGTTATTAAAAAGTCCGTTCCTGAAGCATATACACTGTTTGATTTATTGTTTCCATAAGTATAGGACAGGTCGGTTTGTAGAGTCAAACTTGATGAAATGGTAAACAAATAATCGCCAAAGTAACCCAACGTCAAGTTGTCCGATGATAATTGTTGCGTCGATGATTTAGCATTAACTATGTCCGGTTCATAATTTATGGCATTATAAGTATCGTTAACGGGTGTATGATTATAATTAAGGCTAATTCGGTTTGATAATTTGATTTTAGACGTAGAATAAAGTGCCCGCACAGCCACATTATTAATATTGGTTCTAAATCTTGCGCCTTCCGAAGATGTTGAACGTTCTACTGTTTGCGGTCCAGCATTAAAAAGATTGGGAAATCGAAAAATTTCTGTTTGAGAAGTTCCCTGATGTCGGTCAGTCAGATATGATTCATCTGCATATAAATCGTAAATCATCGATTTATATGACAATTTTGAGTAAAGGGAAGCATCTGTTTTATTAACGCCAACTTGTCTTTCACCAGCAATTTTTGTATAACCACCATATTCGTATTTTTGCATAATTAGATTGACAACATGGTGTGCTCCCTTAAACCGTGGATCGGTGGGAAAATCATATACTTCAACACGTTTTACATCTTGAGTTTTGATGCCATCTAATTCCTGAGGATTTGATTCATTAAAATCTATAAAAATGGCTACTGATTGTCCTGCTAAAGTTTTTACGGATGAAGCTCCCATATCTACATCTAATTGAGGGATGGACATAAGTCCCAACAAGGTAATAGCTGAATTTGCTGCATTTTTTTGTTTGACATCAGGATAATAAGTAGATACTGATGGACAAATATCCTGATTGGATGCCTCTATAATGATTTCACGAAGCTCCTGTGTGGGAATTGTATCAGGAGTAACATTTTCTGCACTCATATACATTACACCCATACACAATATATACATTATGGTAAGAACTTGTCTCATCTAATATGTTATTCTGAACATATATACTCTCCCGTCACTGATTCCGTGGCTTAATTAGAAAGTGAAAACGTGAGCCAACTATGTCACGTCTTGATTGTAGGTCGTAGGAAACCCTTTGGGCAGATGTAACAAAGTGACCCACGCTATGAGCGTGAGAACCACTATGCCAATCCTTGTCCTTGATGAATTTCCTACGTTCACAATCACAAGATTGAGCATATGCTTCTTCTTAGTTTTTCAAAATGTCTGAACTGGCTTAATCCAATTCAGTTACAAAATTAGCGATTTTTTCTCAATGAATCGTCGTTAAAATTCTCAAATCTACTGCGACAACGAGAAAAAAATTGAATTAAATATAACTAATGCTCCTTAAAAATTTCCAAATAGGGCATTCTATTTTCAATTTCTCCAATTAATTAGTTCACCACGAGTACTCAATCAGTTTTGTAACATACCATATATTACAGCATAGTTGCGAATAATATAATTTAAAGAGTTTCTTAAAGTGCAATATCGGCACGATTGATTCGTATATATTAAGGAGGATTTTGTCCGGTAAGCAAAATATGTCGCAGACTCGTATTCCGATCTGATGATTCGTTTACTTTACATAAGGACGCAGTTTCGGAGAGTGACGTGTTCCTGCATCGGAGCAGCGCCTCTCCGAGGCGGTGAATGATCTGAGTCAGGCTGTTGAAAACAAGGGATCATGCAATATCTTCCGCTTGAAATATTATTTGAAATATTAAGGGCTGATAAATGAATTATTATTGATGAACAACAACGATATAGATAAACCGCTGTATGCCATTGAGGATGATGAAAAACCGCTTTATGAGATAGAGGACTCTTTGTCTCCTCGACCGGAAGAGGAATATTGCATCGATGATGAGGAGGAAGATGAAGAGGAAGAAGATGAAGATATGGATGAAGAGCAGCCCACAGAAGAATCGGTTGTGTCTGAAAAGAAAAATCCATCTCCCGTCAGATTGCTTTTCAAAACCATGTTCACTCCTGTGGAAGGATGGAAAGCTCTTAAACGGGCTCGTCTGAAAACCGAGGAATTTGCCTCCCGGTGTTTTTATCCTCTGATTGCTCTTGCCGCCATATCGGAGGTGTCAAAGATTTTCTACGAGGCAAATGTGTCTGTTTCGGACTGGGCGGTAGACGGCCTGATCACTTTCATGACTTTTTTCTTTGGTTACTTCTCTGTTTTGCTTGCAGGAGGCTTTATGTTGCCTTCGAAGTCGCGTGATATTATAAAGAAAGATATCGGCAAGCAGTTTGTTATGCTCGCTATGTCCTCCTTGGCCATTTTCTGGATTTTCATTCAGATTATGCCTATGCTTGAGCCGGTACTGGTTTTCCTGCCTTTGTGGACAATATATCTTATATATAAAGGTGTCCGGATATTGCGGGTTCCCGAAGAGGTGGAAAATTCCACTACAGGACTGTTGTGCATGCTTATCATCGGAATACCTGTTCTGTGGAACTGGGTATTGACCGATATCCTTCTGAAATTTGCTCTTTGACAGGCGGGGGAGTGTCTGACTGAATTTAAATAGTTGCCAAGGTTTTCAGACTGTTAAAACCATATATGGAGAGATTTGTTAATAAAGTAGCAAATCTCTCCATTATTATAGAGTATTCATACTCTCGGAGATCGTTTGGAATGATTGTTTAACAGTTTAATACTATGGATCATGCATATGGCTGACGCTTTGGTGTCTGCACCTGTCGCTGTTACCGCCGGTGTTGTCGCCGCCGCTCTTATTGTAGTGGCATCCAGAAAAGTCTCACGTATCAACCGGGAAGATATCCTTCCGCTTATGGGAGTGATGGGCGCTTTTGTTTTTGCAGCCCAGATGATAAATTTCTCGATACCCGGCACCGGTTCGAGCGGCCACATAATCGGGGGAGTGCTGCTGGCGGCCTTGATGGGGCCGTGGGCGGCTTTTATAACGCTTGCCTCTGTCCTTATAATCCAATGCCTGATTTTTGCCGATGGAGGCCTTATGGCACTTGGATGCAATCTCATCAATATGGCCGCAATGAGTTGTCTGGTCGCTTATCCGTTGCTCTATAGGCCTATAGCCGGTAATTCACTCAAAAAGTGGCGCGTAATGGCTGCATCTGTAGTCGCATGTATTGTAGGACTTGAACTGGGTGCGCTTCTCGTGACCGGAGAAACGGAACTTTCCGGGATAACGGCTTTGCCCACATCGCAGTTCCTCATGTTCATGCTGCCCATCCATCTCGCTATCGGACTTTGCGAAGGGTTGGCCACAGGTGTGGTTCTTTGTTTTGTAATGTCCTACAGACCGGAAATGCTTTATCGTCCCGGTGTGCAAAACGAATATTCCGGCAAATCCGAGAAACTGACAAAACGCTCGAAGGTGGTGCTGTCTGTATTTGCCGGACTTGCGATTGTAATGGGAGTGGCTTTCACTTGGGTGGCGTCTTCCGACCCCGATGGCCTTGAATGGTCCATATCCAAACTTACCGGTAGTACAGAACTTGCCCCGGCCGTCACACCGGTGACGGCCCTCATGCCTGATTATGACTCGACATTTGCCGGAGTGCTCGGCGGATTGATTGTGGTGGCACTGATCTGGGGATTCTGTTCGATAATTTTCAGAAAACGTCATGTCAAAGCTTGAATCCGCGCTTTTGTCGCTCAATTCGTTGAGTCGGCCTTTAGCCGGAAATATAAGCTCCGCGGCATGGCTGGCCGTGACTGTCATATATCTCGTGGCCGTACTCAGCATACCGTTGTCCGCGCCCGAGCGGCTTGTCTGGTTCGCGGTTTATCCGGTCGTCCAGTCCGAGGTGTCAGGTATTGGCTTTGCCAGAGTGTTTATGAAATCACTGTGGGTTCTGCCTCTTGTGGTCATGGTCGGGATTTTCAATCCGTTCATAGATCGGGAGACGGCATTTACAATAGGCGGTGTGATCGTGAGCAAAGGCTGGGTCAGCTTCTTCTCGATCGCATTGAGAGGTATTCTCGCTGTGCAGGCCCTTGTGTTGTTGACTCTCTCATCAGGATTCTATGACGTATGCGATTCTTTACGCCGTATGGGATGCCCGCGGATTCTTGTCACCCAGATGCAGTTTACCTACCGCTATATGATGGTGGTCATAGAAGAGGCCGTATGGATGGACCGTGCGCGTAAGTCCAGAGGATTCGGGCGCAGAAGCTATCCGTTACGTATGTGGGGACGCATGGTAGGTCAGCTTCTGGTGCGGAGTTATGACAGAGCCTCCCGTATAAACCGGGCTATGCTTGCGCGAGGGTTTGACGGGACTGTTCCTGTGACGGGACGCAGAGTGATGGACGCCCGTTCATGGCTGTTTATTGTAGTGTGGACCTTTGTGGCGGTTGTGCTTCGATTTGTGAACCTGTCCGCCCTCTTTATATAATGTAATTTTTATAGTCAAGATATGAGTCATCACTATATTCAGTTCAAAGATGTGCATTTCAGTTATGCACGCGGACCGGAGGTCTTGTGTGGAATCGATTTCAGAATCACCCACGGAGAACATGTGGCGTTGCTCGGCCTTAACGGATCGGGAAAGTCGACACTTCTGCTTCAGATCAACGGCCTGCTGATGCCGACGCGCGGAGAAGTGGTGATCGGGGATATTCCTGTGACTAAAAAAACGCTCCGCATAGTTCGTCAGACGGTCGGTATGGTGTTTCAGAATTCCGATGATATGCTTTTTATGCCTACGATAGGGGAGGATGTTGGATTCGGTCCACGCAATATGGGTCTTCCCGAGGGGGAAGTCAAGCGCCGCGTGGATGGCGCACTGGATGCCGTCGGACTGTCCGGACTTGGTGACAGACCGGCGTTTTCATTGTCGGGAGGACAAAGAAGGGCGGCAGCCATAGCGTCGGTACTCTCGATGGAACCCGATATTCTGGTGCTTGACGAACCGTCGGCCAACCTTGACGCACGGGCGCGCAGACAGTTGATCGAAATACTTAAAAAGTTCAGACATACCATACTCCTTGCGACTCACGACACAGACATGGCGTTGGAGCTATGCCAGCGGTCGCTTGTCATAGAAGCGGGCAAGATAATAGCCGATGCGCCCACCATGTCGTTGGCTGTGGCTCCAGACTCTCCGGCTGTCAGTCTGTTCAGGACTTCAGAGGCTCCGGTGTTTAATCCGGCCACTAACTGATTATGCCTGCCGCTTTAAATAATCGTGCGTAATATTCAGCCTTTTTCTCAAGCTTCAGAGGATATGCGCGGCTTGTGGAAGGCATACGCCATATTTCCAAACCGTCCGGTCCCTTTACCATCTCGCCCATCTTGGGAGCGGGCGTACCGGTTATATCTGCGATTACACCTGCGGCTTTCTCTCCT
>ERZ860264.1041-NODE-1041-length-21170-cov-3.515037_pt1 | contig 21170 bp, 18 predicted proteins | sample MGYA00509980_ERZ860264 | MGnify/ENA primary metagenome ERZ860264 (study PRJEB30046, sample SAMN00715212) | human gut metagenome | study: EMG produced TPA metagenomics assembly of the A metagenome-wide association study of gut microbiota in type 2... | reverse complement strand
AACGACGCACTTTATGCAATGCTCTGTGAGTATGTTGCAGAAAAGGGTGTCAAGAACGGATACGTTATGTGGCCGATCCGTACCGCTGTATCCGGCAAGCAGATGACACCTGCGGGTGCTACGGAGATCATGGAAGTCCTGGGCAAAGAGGAATCCCTGAACAGAATTCGTAAAGGTATTGAATTACTGAAGGCGAATGTTTAATCTTACGGACTGCAATCCCTCCCAAAGGGAGGCTGTAACTTTCGGAGAGGGCCCGCTTTTATTATTGGCGGGTCCCGGCTCCGGCAAGACGTTTACTATTACGAAGAGAATCCTCTGGCTGATTCATGAGAAAGAGGTCGCTCCCGAACAGATTCTGGTGATTACATTTACCAGAGAAGCGGCACTTTCTATGCAACAGCGCTTTGCACAGACTTCTTCGTTTGCCGGTTCCGTTAATTTCGGAACATTTCATTCGATTTTTTATCAAATCCTGCTCCGGTCGGGCAGAGTACAACCGGGCAATCTCTTAAATGAAAGACAAAAATTAAATCTGATTTATCCCATTTTAAAAAAGAACAAAGAATGCAGTGCGGAAATTGCCAAAAGCTTCCTGGATGCGATCGCGTATTACAAAAATACCGGAGAAAAGGAAAAAACACTGGAAAAAATCCCGGAGGAATGGAAAAATTGCTTTCCTCAGATATATCGGGAATATGAGTCTGCAAGGACAAAAGTCCGAGGTGTTGATTTTGATGATATGCTGAAAGAGTGTGAGGAACTGTTGCAAAATAATACTCCACAGAGGGAATACTGGCAGAAACGTTTTTCACATATTCTGATCGATGAATTTCAGGATATTAACTATAGGCAGTATTGTATTGTACGGTTGCTGGCGGAAAGACATAAAAATGTATTCGCAGTGGGAGATGATGACCAGGCAATTTACAGTTTTCGTGGAGCCAGACCGGCCTGTATGCAGATGTTTGTACGGGAATTTGCGGCAACACAGATACTGCTTCGCACTAACTACCGCAGTCATCAGGACATTGTGGAGGCGTCCCTTCTGGTGATCAATGAGAACCGGGATCGATTCCCTAAAATATTGGAAGCCAGCGAGCCAAATCAGCGGAAGGAAGAAACATACAGAGAAACCGCCTGCAGGGTAAGAATAAAAGAATTCAGGGATGCACCGGAGCAGATGCAATATTTATTACATCGCCTGAAGGGACGTTCCACACAGGAGACCTGTGCAATATTGTTCCGAACAAACCTGGCTATGCAGAGCGTGGCGGCAAGACTTGGCAGAGAAGGAATTCCCTATGTTATGAAGGAAAAAACACGAAATATATATGAACACTTCATTGTACAGGATATTATGTCATATCTGCGTATTGCAGCAGGAACTGCAGAGAGAATAGATTTTCTGAGAGTGATCAACAAACCGTTTCGTAATATATCCAGGGAAGCTTTTGGAAAGCATGTTTCATTGCAAGCACTGGAAGATTATTACTCCATGAAAAATAATGATTATTCTGCAGACTGTAATCGTAAAGCGCGTGAGGCGATCAGATTGTGGAAACGTCAGATGGAATTTGTAAAAAATGCAGAACCAAAGCTTGCAGTGACCTTTGTATGCAAAGCTTGCGGATATGAAAGGTATCTGCGTCAGAGAGCAAATGTTGAAAATAATGAGAAAACACAGGAATGGGAAGAAATTTTGAACTATATTGTGGAAGAAGCCGGTCATTTTAAAACAGCAAAAGAGTGGCAGGAAGCACAGGAGACTTTCGGAGAACAACTGTGGAAAGGCGTGGCACGGGAATCCGGAGACAATGCGCAGGCGGCAGACGGAGCGGTAAGACTGCTTACGGTACATGCTTCGAAAGGACTGGAGTTTGACAGTGTATGGATTCCAGACTGCAATGAAAAGAATTTTCCCCATGGGAACGGACTGGATCCTGAGCACATTGAAGAGGAACGCCGTATCTTCTATGTGGCTATGACAAGGGCAAAAAAAGACCTGGAACTTCTCTGCCTTACAGGCACAGCAGAGCGTCCCAGGTTCCCATCCAGATTCCTTATTCCTCTGAATCGTTATCGTCGATGATCTCATCGAATTCACAACTGTCCAGATACTCGTCAAAAGCATCGGCAACTTTTTCGTAGACATCATCATCTTCAATGTATTCGAGAACAGGCTCTTCATTCGGGTCATCCGGATTCTCGGCATATCCGTAGAACCATACTTCTCCGTCTTCGTTTTCGCCGTCTTCATCCAGAGGCAGAAGCACGATATAATCCTTAGCCTCTACGGTGAGAATGGTGATGACCGCACAGTTTACGACAGTGCCATCTTCCAACTCCAGCTCAACGGTCATTTCTTCATCTTCATAGCTTTCATTTTTACCCATGGGAATCCTCCTGTGAAATGTTATTGGGTGTAACAGTATTTTGTTCCCTTATTATAACCGTTTACGGATATTCTTGCAATGCTTGTTTTTCTTAAGGTTACCGACTATAATAAAATAGTGAAAAAAGACAAATCAGCCAGAAGATGGAGTGTAGCAATGACAGAAAAAAAGCATGCAATAAAGCCTTATCCGTTAGGAGCTCATGTGGAGAACGGAGCGATCCGTTTCGCTTATGCGTCCGGAAAAAAGGATTGTGGCATTATCCTATATGACAGAGAGAGCGGTAAAAAATTACACAAAATCCCGTTCCACCGGGAAGAGCGGATGGGAAATGTCTACTGCAAATACCTGGAACTGGATCCACAGCAGATCGGATATCAGTTCTATGAAGAGGAACGGATCGTGCCGGATCTGCATGCGCGGGGCTTCTTAAGTAAGCCTGTTTACGGAAAAACGCGAAAAAATGTCAATCGCATTGCGGTATTTCCCGGAGATGATTTCGACTGGGAGCAGGATGAACATCCGATGCTTTCCTATCGTGAGAGCGTATGTTATTGCATGCATGTCCGTGGCTTTACCATGCATGCTTCCTCCAAGGTGACACACAGAGGCACCTTTGCGGGAATTGCGGAGAAACTGGATTATCTGCAGGAAATCGGCATCACGACGGTGGAATTGCAGCCTGTTTATGAATTTGATGAGACTCCGGAAGAGGTGAACAAGAAGACATCCGCAGACATTGTAGCCACAGCAGGGGAAAATGGTGGAGAACTCCCCGGTTACCGGGTATTAAACTACTGGGGCTACCGGGAGGGCTTTTATTATGCACCAAAAGCTGCCTATGCGGCAGGAGAAGATGCAGCGTTGGAATTCAGACAACTGGTGAAGGAATTCCATAAGCGCAGGATGGAAGTGATCTTACAGTTTTATTTCCCAAAAGGGATGGATGTGACAGAGATTGGGAATATTTTACGCTTCTGGGTATTAACTTATCATGTGGATGGGTTTCATCTGATGGGAGAGGTGCCGGCACAGGCGCTGGCAGGAGACCCTGCACTGACAGACACCAAGCTTTGGTATTACGATTTTGATGCAGCGAAGCTCTACGATCCGGCACAGAAGCCGGAGTATCGGAATCTTGCGGAATACCGGGACGATTATCTGTACACCATGCGTAGATTTTTAAAAGGCGATGATAACATGCTTTCGGGAGTATTGTACGAGATGCGTCATATTCCCGCCAATATGGGACGGATCCATTATCTGTCTAATTATTACGGATTTACCCTGATGGATATGGTGTCTTATGACCATAAGCATAACGAAGCCAACGGCGAGGGCAACCGGGACGGTAACGATTATAATTGCAGCTGGAACTGTGGTGAGGAAGGTACCTCCCGACGCAAAAAAGTGCTGGCTCTCCGGCAAAAACAGTTACAGAATGCATTTTGTATGCTGTTATTGACCCAGTCTACGCCGTTGATCTTCATGGGAGATGAATTCGGTAATTCCCAACAGGGAAATAACAATCCCTACTGTCAGGATAATAAAATCACCTGGCTGAACTGGCAGGATAAGGAGAAAAATGCCGGACTGCTGGCTTTCTGGAAACAGATGATCGCTTTCCGTAAGGCACATCCGATCCTGCATCCAGAGGACGAGCTTCGGATCCTGGATACGTTATCCTGTGGTTATCCGGATCTGTCCTACCACGGACAAAATGCATGGAGACCTCAGACAGAGAGTTATAACAGGCACGTGGGAATGATGTATTGCGGAAAATATGCAAGGACCAAGGCAGGTGCAGATGATTCTTTTCTCTATGTTGCCATGAATATGCATTGGGAACCTCAGAAGCTGGCATTTCCCAAGCTTCCGAAGGGTATGGAATGGAAATTGGTTTTAGCGACGGAAGAAGCAGGGAATATCCTGACAGTGCAGGAGAGAGAAGAACAGATGGCTGATCAGACGAGGACCGTAGCCCCCAGGAGCATTGCCGTCTACGAAGGCGTGATGGGAATATCACAGGATAAGGGAAAAAGTACCGGTAAGAGCCGGAAAAAAAATCGGAAGCTTCTGAAGAAAGATGATAGAACGAAATGAATATCTGGAAACATTTTAAAACGATCACACACCATAAGGTTCTGGTGGCAAAGGGCTGCTTTAAGGTAGGTCTGTATAAACAGGGACTGTTACACGATATGTCGAAATACAGCCCCACAGAGTTCTGGGTAGGAGCAAAGTATTACCAGGGTGACCGCAGCCCCAACAACGCGGAGAGAGAGGATATCGGTTATTCCAGTGCCTGGCTGCACCACAAGGGCAGGAACAAGCATCATTACGAATACTGGATTGATTACAGTATGCAGGCATTGCCGGGCGGGATGGCACCGGTACCCATGCCGGATCGTTATATTGCGGAGATGATTATGGACCGGATCGCCGCCAGTAAGGTTTACATGGGAGACAAATATACGGACAGATCACCGTTAGATTACTATTATCGGGGCACAGATAAGGCACCTATCCATCCTAAGACAAAGGCAAAGCTTCTGTATGTGCTGGAAATGCTGGCAGAACAGGGCGAAGAGAAAACCTTTCAATTTATCAAAGAGGAACTGGTACAGCATAAACGATGTATGGACTGGCACCAGCTGGAAAAAGCGGAATAGAATAGTAAATAAACAGTGGTAAGTAGAGGATCCTATGAACTGTATCATTCTGTTATTATTACTATTTTGTGGTGGAAATTCCTGTGGCAACAACAATTCCTGTGGCAGTTCGAATGCCTGCGGCGCCCGTCGCCTGGAAGATGCGGGGTGCTGTGAAGACAGAGACTGCAGACCGCTAAGACCGGATTTCCCGAATTTTACACCGGTGGATGATCCGGCATTTTCCAGAAGAAATGATGGGAAATGTGAGACCTGCGGATGTGAACAGAATTCCTGAAATATGGGAAGATCAAAAGCCCTCAGGCTGTTTTGACAGCTTGAGGACTTTTACTTTGCTTTATATAGAATTAATTGGACATAACTTCTTTCCAGTATTTGTTGAAAAGCTCTTCGCCATCCTCACCGAGGTACAGGAAGGTCTCCAGATTGTTATACTGTGTCAGATCCGGGAAAGCGATGGGAGAGTTCTTCAGGTCCTCATCCTCGATCAGCTCTCTTGCAGCGGTATTGGGGGTACCGTAGGTAATGTACTCGAAATTCTTCAGAGCTACATCCGGACGGCACATGAAATCAATGAATTTCTCTGCATTTTCCTTGTTAGGAGCATTCTTGGGAATGACCCAGCCGTCAATCCATACATTTGTACCTTCCTCAGGAATGACATAATCGAGATCCGGATTTTCCCCGATCACATAAATGGCATCACCGGAGAACATTACACCGATCGCAGCCTCGCCGCCGATCATTTTGTCACGTACCTGATCTACAACATATGCCTGTACCAGAGGCTTCTGGGCGATGAGATCATTGGTAGCTATCTGGAGCTCGGATTCGTCCAGACTGTTAGAAGAGAAGCCGTTTTTCTTCAGAGCAACCATAAAGCTGTCTTTAATAGAATCCATCATCAGAATATTATCAGCATATTTTTCATCCCACAGGTCTGCCCATTTGGTGGGAGGAGTATCTACCATGGTTTTATTGTAGATGATTCCTACAGTTCCCCAGCAATAAGGAACACAATATTTGTTACCGGGATCGTAAGCAGCAGCCTGCTCGTAGTACTGGGCACCGATGTTTTCTTTGGCATTGGGAATCTTATCGTAATCCAGTTCCTGGATCAGATCATTCTCGATCATTTTCTGTACCATGTAATCGGAAGGACATACCACATCATAAGCGGATGAACCGGCTTCCACCTTTGGATACATGATCTCGTTGGTCTCAAATTCGTCATAGACCACCTTGATACCAGTCTCTTCCTCAAACATAGTGAGAGTCTCTGGATCGATATATTCTCCCCAGTTGTAGACGATGACTTCACCGTTTTCACCGGCAGAGGAAGAGGATCCGCAGCCGGTCAGAGCAGTTGCGGTAAGGATGCCGCACAGAAACAGTGCAATAAATTTTTTCATTTATTTTCCTCCTAAAATATATGTAGAAAAAGTTATTTCTTTTTCTTTCCTTTGGGTGTGTAGTTTACTAACAAAAGTAAAATCAATACAGTTACAAATATAATGGTGGATAGTGCGTACATTTCCGGTTTAATGCCTTTTTTTACTTCCGTATAGATCTTGGTGGACAGGGTGTCGACACCGGGACCCTTGGTAAAGTGAGTAATGATAAAGTCATCCAGTGACATGGTAAATGCCATCAGAAAACCGGATAAAATACCCGGCAGGATATCCGGAAATACCACTTTGAAAAAAGCATACGTATGAGAAGCACCCAAATCGAGGGCTGCTTCATAGGTGCTGGGGTTCAGCTGCTTCATACGGGGCATTACGCTTAATATCACATATGGAATATTAAAGGTAATGTGTGCAAGCAGAATGGTCCCGAAGCCAAACTTTATACCAAAGCTGAGGAACAGGAGCATCAGGGAGATACCGGTAACGATTTCCGCGTTCAGCATTGGAATATTCGTGATTCCCATGAGGACAGCACGGCTGGTACGTTTCATGGATTGCATGGCGATGCAGGCGATCGTACCTATGAGGGTGGCGATCAGCGCAGATAAGATTGCCAGCGCCAGTGTATTCCACAAAGCCTGCATGATCTGCTCGTTCCGGAACAAAGCCGCATACCACTTGGTCGTAAAACCGCCCCATTTTGCACGGGTCTTACTGGCATTGAAGGAGAGTACGATCAAGGTAATAATGGGGGCGTATAAAAAGATAAAAATCAGTCCCAGATATATTTTTTGCGCAGTTGTTTTGATCATAATGTGTTCGCCTCCCCTTCTTTATCCGTGATCACAGAGATCACCATATTGAAGATGATGAACAGCATCAATACGATGGAGAGACCGCTTCCCAGATTCCAGTTGCCGGTCTGGGTGAATTCCTGCTCGATGACATTCCCGATGAGCAGGATCTTGCTGCCACCCAGAATCTTGCTGATAACGAAAGTAGTCAGGGCGGGGACAAACACCATGGTGATACCGCTGAACATGCCGGGCAGACTTAAAGGAAAAATGATCCGTAAGAAAGTCTGTATGCCGTTGGCACCCAGGTCATAGGCGGCGTTGATCACATTCTTGTCGATTTTGACCAGCACGTTATACAGAGGCAGTACCATAAAAGGTAAAAAGTTATATACCATACCCAGTACAATGGCATAGGGGGTATTGATAATATTTAACGACGGCAGATGCAGGACGGAGAGGATGCTGTTGATCACACCGGTCTTCTCAAGCAGAGTCTGCCATGCCAGGGTACGAAGCAGAAAATTCATCCACATGGGCAAAATGAAAATCAGTACCAGGAATGAATTCTGATTCACATTCATGTTACACAGGATCATGGCAAGAGGATATGCTAAAAGCAGGCAGATCACAGTGCTGATCACAGATAACTTTAATGCCTCCCACAGAGCCTTGGAATGCTCGGCAGTAGCAATCGCCAGAATATTATCAAATGTAAATGCACCGCTTTTATCGGTCAGACCATAGTAGAAGACCATGCACAGAGGCACGATGACAAACATGGCTGACCAGAAGATAAAAGGGAGCGATAATAATTTTCTATTCATTGACTCCAATGGCCTCCTCGTCCTCAGATTCCGGCTTCTTCATGATCTGGATGTTAAAAGGATCAACCTTGATGCCGACTTTGGTCCCAACGGGAACCATCTTCGTGGACTGTACCAGCCATTCAAAGCCATTTGCCATAACTTCCATCTCATAATGAACACCCTTGAAGATAGAGTGGATCAGGGTACCCTGGAGGATACCTTCCTCCGGAGATACCAGTTCCACGTCCTCGGGTCGGATGACTACATCTACGGGCTTATTCTCACCGAAACCGGTATCTACACAATCAAAACGGGCACCCAGGATTTCTACCAGACGATCTCTGATCATGGTGGCACCGATGATATTACTGTCACCGATAAAATCGGCAACGAAAGCATTTTCCGGTTCATTATAGATGCTCTCGGGAGTACCGATCTGCTGGATATACCCCTGGTTCATGACTACGATGGTATCGGACATGGTCAGAGCCTCTTCCTGGTCATGGGTGACATAGATAAAGGTAATGCCAAGCTCGTTCTTCAAGCGTATCAGCTCATACTGCATGTCCTGGCGAAGCTTCAGATCCAGGGCGCCTAAAGGCTCGTCTAAGAGCAGGAGCTTGGGTTCGTTCACGATCGCACGGGCGATGGCGATACGTTGCTGCTGACCGCCGCTTAAGGAATCCGGCATACGGTTCTCAAAGCCATCCAGATTGACTAACTTCAGAGCGTATTTAATTTTATCATTAATATAAGATTTGCTTTTACCACTGATTTTTAATCCAAACGCGATGTTTTCTGCAATGGTCATATGCGGGAACAGGGCATACTTTTGGAATACAGTATTCAGATTGCGCTTATTGGGTGGAAGGTTAGTGATATCCCGGCCTTCGAAAATGACCTGACCTTTGTCGGGAGTCTCGAAACCGCCCAGAATACGGAGGGTTGTAGTCTTTCCGCAGCCACTGGGTCCCAACAGTGTCAGGAACTCATTTTCGCGGATGTACAGATTGAGATCATCCAGAACCATCTGATTGTCAAATGATTTTGAAATGTTCACTAAATTGACTAAAGCATTTTTCATCAATTTTTTCCTTCCTGATGTAAAAAATCCTGCAAAAAATTATCGAAAAACCTAAATGAAAATTTTTTGCAAGTCGAATTAATATTATACGTAAATACATGGAAAGTCAATGTGAAGTTTTGCATTTTCCGGGCTGATTTACATAAACTTTACCTCAGGGAAAAAACAGGAGTATTTTTCGGGATTTTTACAGAAAAATGTTTCACAATTTTCAGAATTGTGCTATATTTATAAACATAAAAAGATATAGAATGCTAAGGAGGATCCGGTCATGAGCAAGGGAAAATATGTTGCCTATGTTTCCAGTTATACACAGGGGGACAGTCACGGTATCAGAATATATGATGTGGATATGAAAAACGGTCGTTTTAAGGAAAAAGATAAAGTAGAGATCACCAACTCTTCTTACCTGACCATTTCTCATAACGGAAAGTTTCTTTATTCTATAACGGATTTTGGTGTAGAGGCATATACGATCATGCCGGACGGAGATCTGGAACTGATCAACTTCGCACCGATCAACGGTATGAGAGGATGTTATGTATCTACGGATTACACAGATCAGTATCTGTTTGTGGCAGGTTATCATGACGGTAAGCTGACCGTACTCCGTCTGAAGGAGGATGGTTCCATCGGAGAGATCACCGACGAAATCTACCATAAAGGACTGGGCAGTATGGCAGAGCGCAATTTCCGCCCCCACATCAACTGTGCTCGTATGACGCATGACAACAAATATCTGCTGGTAGCGGACCAGGGAATGGATCATGTCAATGTGTATCGTTTTGATGTAGAGAAGGGTAAGGTGAAGCTGGAGGATATCATCCGCAGTGAGATGGAATCCGCACCCCGTCATATCAAGATTTCAGAGGATGGCAGATATATTTATATTCTGCATGAACTGAAGTGTTACATTGATGTCTATGAGTATGTGGACCATGATAATGATCCTACTTTCGAGAAGATTCAGACGGTAGAGCTGATCAAGCTGACCAGAGGCAATACGAACAGTGCCAGTGCATTCAGTTTCTCCCTGGATTATAATTATCTGCTCAGCTCCATCGCGGGAGATAATTCAGTCATTGTATTTAATGTGGATAAGAAGACAGGATTGCTTAAGAAGAATTTCCTGCTGCCGGTCAGCGGTGAGTATCCGAAGGATGCGGAGTTCTTCCCGGATAATAAGTTTCTGGTGTCTTTGAATCATGAAAGTAATACGATGACTTTCTTCCATATTGATCTGGAGCATGGAACGATGATCATGAATGGACCGGCGATGAAGGTCAATATGCCAAACTGTATTGTGTTCCATAAGTTGGGGTAGGTATTATTTAGAAATAAAACCCCCACAGACCCGGATGGGGTAAGAATAATCCCCGTAGCCCGTATTGGGGCTAAGAATATTTCCCGCAGCCTCGGCTGGGGTAAGAAACGCGGCACGCTTTCGCTCTGTCGCAGAGCGTAACGGCACATAAGCGGTCAGAATACGCCCGCTAAGTGCCGACGTCTGCTTACGGCCTGCTTATTCTTACACCCATCCGGGGCTGCTTGCTTATTTAAATAACCTTGTGATATGAGATGGGATTTGGTAAAATAGGATTATATAGAAATTGGGAGGTAGGAGTATGGCACAGATCAGACCATTTAAGGCATATCGTCCCTGTCAGGGGATGGAGGAGAGGATTGCGGCACTTCCTTATGATGTATATAACAGGGCGGAAGCGTGTGAAGTGGTGAAGAAGAATCCGGAATCTTTTCTGGCGATTGACCGGGCGGAGACGCAGTTTGGCGAGGAAGTAGACACGTATGCGGACTGCGTGTATGAGAAAGCGGATCAGATGCTTCGTGAGAAAATTCTGGAAGGAAAATTTGTACAGGATCCGACGCCATGTTTCTATCTGTATGAACTGACGATGGATGGACACAGTCAGACCGGGGTGGTAGGCTGTGCATCGATTGATGATTATCGGAACAATGTGATCAAAAAGCATGAGAATACCAGGGCAGACAAAGAGGAAGACCGTATTCGTCATGTGGATACATGCAGTATGCAGACGGGACCGATTTTCCTGGCGTATCGGGCGAAGGAGGATCTGAAGGAGAAAATCAGAGAGCTGAAAAAACAGGCGCCGGTCTATGATTTTGTCAGTGAGGATGGAATCGGGCATCGTGTGTGGGTGATCGATAACGATTCGGATGTGGCGATGATCGAGGAGGCTTTTGGGAAGATCCCGGCAATCTATATCGCGGATGGGCATCATCGATGTGCTTCCGCAGTGAAGGTTGGGTTGAAGCGGAGAGAGCAGTACCCGGATTATACAGGAGAAGAGGAATTTAATTATTTTCTTTCCGTGATTTTCCCAGATGAGGAGTTACGGATCCTGGATTATAATCGTGTAGTGAAGGATCTGAACGGAATGGATGCAGCAACTTTCCTGACCCGTATTGAAGAGTACTTCGCAGTGGAGAAAAAGGGACAGAGTCCTTACAGACCCACGGAGAAAGGCACGTTTGGCATGTATCTGGAGAATGAATGGTACAGTCTTTCTGCAAAAGATGAAATAAAAAGTGAGGATGCCGTAGAGGGACTGGATGTATCGCTTTTGCAAAATGATCTGTTAGATCCCATTTTGGGGATTATGGATCCGAAGACAGATAAGAGAATTGATTTTGTCGGAGGCATCCGGGGACTGGGAGAACTGGAGCGGAGAATACATACGGACATGAAAGTGGCGTTCTCGATGTATCCCACATCCATTGCAGAGCTTTTTGCGGTGGCGGATGCGGGACGACTGATGCCTCCAAAGTCCACATGGTTCGAGCCCAAGCTGCGAAGCGGGCTGTTCCTGCATGAGATAGAGCGGTAATCCTCAGGGTTTTTAAAGGCAAAAATGACAGAATAGAATGCAGCAATCGCGCCGCAGAAAAGAGGGAATATGACAAACAAACTTTATAAATTGATGAACTGGCCCCAAATAGAAGAAATCACATATTCCGAATGTGATAATCCCCATAAGCTGTTGGGCCCCCATAAGCAGGGAAGCAAAATGCTGGTTCAGGCGTACTTCCCGGGAGCGGAGAAAGTAACGATCCACTGGAAGAAGACCGGCCAGGTGGGAGAAGCATTTCTTACGGATGTTCCCATGGAACTGGCAGATGAAGAGGGATATTTTGCCGCATTGGTAAATGCAGGGAAAATGTCACCTTATGAATATGTGGTGGAATACGGTAAGACGAAAGAACATGCAGCCTACAGAAAAATCTGTGGAGATGCATACCGCCATGTTCCGCAGATCACGAAGGAAGACATGGATCGTTTTGCCGCAGGCATTCATTATACAATCTATGAAAAGCTGGGAGCACATCCCATGGAACTGGATGGGGACGAGGGAACCTATTTTGCTGTCTGGGCGCCGAATGCCATGCGTGTCAGTGTAGTCGGTGATTTTAATGAATGGGACGGGCGGATCCATCAGATGAGACGGCTGGGGGATTCCGGTATCTTTGAATTGTTTATTCCCGGAGCGGAAGTCGGAGACTGTTACAAATACGAGCTGAAGATCAAGGGCGGACTTACTTATCTGAAGGCGGACCCCTACGGCAATGCAGCGCAGAAGAGACCGGAGACGGCTTCTGTAATTGCGGATATCCGTAATTATCAATGGGAGGACGGTGAATTCCTGAAAAGTCGTGAAAAATATCAGTGTGGTAATGCTCCGGTGAGTGTCTATGAAATGTATCTGGGAAGCTTTGTGACACCGGGGGAAGGACAGGATTATGTCAATTACCGGGAAATTGCTCCAAAGGTCATAGAATATGTAAAGAAAATGGGATACACCCATGTGGAACTGCTGCCGGTGATGGAGCATCCCTTAGATGCGTCCTGGGGATATCAGGTCATCGGTTATTATGCACCGACTGCCAGATACGGTACACCGGAGGACTTTATGTTCTTCGTGAATGCACTGCATAAGGCGGGAATCGGTGTGATTCTTGACTGGGTGCCTGCACATTTTCCGAGAGATTCTTATGGATTAGCTGCATTTGACGGCACCTGTCTTTATGAGCATCAGGATCCCAGACAGGGCAGTCATCCTCACTGGGGAACCCTGATCTACAATTACGGTCGTCCCCAGGTATCGAATTATCTGATCGCTAACGCACTGTTCTGGGTGGAGAAATATCATGCGGATGGTATCCGTATGGATGCAGTAGCCAGCATGCTTTATCTGGATTACGGCAGACAGGACGGAGAATGGATTCCCAATATGTACGGTGGCAACGAGAATCTGGAAGCCATTGAACTGATCAAACACTTAAATTCTATCCTGAAAAAGAGAGATCCCGGGGTATTATCCATCGCAGAGGAGAGTACGGCATTTCCCCTGATAACCGGTTCTCTGGAAGAGGGGGGACTTGGTTTTGATCTCAAATGGAATATGGGCTTCATGAACGATTATCTGGATTATATCAAATACGATCCGTACTTTAGAAGTCACCATCACGGAGAACTTACCTTCAGCATGATCTATGCCTACAGCGAGAAATTCATGCTTGTATTTTCGCATGATGAAGTGGTACATGGGAAGGGAACCTTACTTGGCAAGATGCCCGGAGACAGAGCACAGAAACTTGCCAACTTACGTCTGACCTACGGCTATATGATGACTCACCCCGGGAAAAAGCTCCTTTTCATGGGACAGGATCTGGCGGAAGAAAAAGAATGGAATGAAATGCGTCAGGTGGAATGGGCACTGCAAGAGCAGAAGGAAAATGCCGGAGTTCAGAGGCTGGTGAAGGATCTGAATGCATTATACAGAGAGAATAAGGCATTGTACGAATGTGACGATCAGGCGAAGGGATTCCAGTGGATGAACGAGATCTCTGCCAATGAATGTTATGTAAGCTTTGTGCGTAAAGGCGAAGCTGCGGAGGAGATGCTTTTGGTCGTAGCAAACTTCTCCGGTGTGCCCAGAGAGATCACTACAGGAGTTCCTTACGAGGGAAAATACAAGGAGATCCTGAACACGGATGCTGTCTGCTACGGTGGTACCGGTGTGGTCAATGACCGCATGAAACGGGCAGAGGATTTGGAATGGGATGATAAAAGTACGTCCGTCACCGTGAAACTTGCACCGTTGTCCTTAAGTATTCTGCAATTTATCCCTTACACAGAGGCGGAACTGGAAAAGGTGATCGAGAAGCGTATCCGTAAAAATACGCCCATTCGTAAGACAACAAACAAGACCGCAAAAAAGAAACAGGAGAAATAAGACAACATGGATCTGACAGATAACGTAATCAAAGAGGTACAGCAAAAGGAAGGACTGATCGCTTCTTTTCTGGATACTCTTCCGGAGAAAGCATTGAACTTAGGCATCCGTATCGGACTGGCACTGATATTTTTCTTCATCGGTGTAGAACTGATCAAGCTGATCCGCAAAATCATCCGCAAGTCCATGAACAGGGCGGGAGCGGAAACGGGAGTGATCCAGTTTGTGGATTCTTTTGTGAAAGCTTCTTTATATATTATACTGATCCTGACCCTGGCATCCTCCTTTGGCGTTGATGCTGCCAGTATCGTGGCACTGCTTGGCTCAGCCGGAGTGGCAGTGGGGCTGGCTGTGCAGGGAAGTCTGTCTAATTTGGCGGGCGGTGTGCTGATTTTATTATTGAAGCCGTTTAAGGTGGGAGATTACATTGTGGAAGGCTCCTCCGGTAAGGAAGGTACCGTAAAAGAGATTCAGATCTTCTATACAAAGCTGTTAACCTATGATAATCAGACGATTATTCTTCCCAACGGCAATCTGGCGAATAACACCATTGTGAATGTCACTGCTGCCGAATCCAGACGATGTGATGTGAAGGTGTTGCTTACAGCGCAGATATTAGGAAGGCAAAGGAAGTCCTGACAAAGGTTCTCTCTGAAGATCCTGATACTATAAAGGAAAGAGAGCATTTTGTATTTGTAGATGAACTGGCAGACTCCGGAATCAACCTATGTGTACGCTGCTGGTTTAAAAATGAGGATTTCTGGCAGGGAAAATGGCGTATTACCGAACAGTGTAAGTATGCACTTGATAAAGCAGAAATTGAAATACCGTTCCCGCAGATGGATGTGCATATGCGTTAATTAAAAATAGATATTGAATTTTACAGACTATAATGATAATATTACCGTTGTGATTCATTGTTTTAATATTTACATTTTTAGGAGGAAAAAATTATGAAAAAGTTTCTGGCACTTGCACTTGCATCTGTCATGGCTGTTTCTCTGGTAGCATGCGGCAGCACCAATGCTGACACCAATGCAGAATCCAGTGCGGCAGCTACCACCACTGCAGCAGCTACAGAGAGCGGCAGTGAAGAACCCGGTCTGAAGATCGCTATCGTATCCAGCCCCTCCGGCGTGGATGACGGTTCCTTCAACCAGGACAACTACAACGGTGTTCTGAAGTTCATCGAGGAGAATCCGAATGCAACCGTAACCCCCATTCGTGAGGAGACCGGTGACAGTGCAGCAGCTGTTCAGGCAGTAGCTGATGTTGTAGCTGATTATGATGTTATTGTATGCTGTGGTTTCCAGTTCGCCGGCATCGGTAATCTGGCACAGGAGAATCCGGATACCAAGTTCATCCTGATCGATTCCTGGCCTACCATTGACGGTACCGAAGTAACTGCTGATCAGGTGATCGACAATGTATACGCTGCTTACTATGCTGAGCAGGAGAGTGGTTTCTATGCAGGTATGGCTGCAGCTCTGTCTACCACTACAGGTAAGGTAGCAGTAGTAAACGGTATCGCATATCCTTCCAACGTTAACTATCAGTATGGTTTCGAGTGCGGTGTTAAGTATGTGAACGGTACCGAAGGCATGAATGTAGAAGTAGTAGAGCTTCCTTCTTACGCAGGTACCGATGTTACCGGCGCTAATGTAGGTGGTAACTATGTTGGTAACTTCTCTGATGAAGCTACCGGTAAAGTACTGGGCAATGCTCTGATCGCTGAAGGCGTAGATATCCTGTTCGTAGCAGCAGGAGGTTCCGGTAACGGCGTATTTACCGCTGCCAAGGAAGCTGACGGCGTTAAGGTTATCGGTTGTGATGTTGACCAGTATGATGACGGTGCAAACGGTGACAGCAATATCGTTCTGACCAGTGGTCTGAAGGTAATGCATGATACTGTTTACAACGTACTGAACGAAGTAAAAGATGGTTCCTTCAAGGGCGCTAATGTGACTCTGACCGCAGCAGATGATGCTACCGGTTTTGTAAGTGAGGAAGGCAGATGTCAGCTCACCGCAGAGGCTATTGAGAAGATCAATGCAGCACAGGCTCTGTTAAAGGAAGGCAAGATCGTTCCTGCGGCAAACTTTAACGGTGTAACTCCGGAGACCTTTACCTGGTAGGAAGAATGAATTTACAAGAAGGTGATGGTGAGGAACTGTCACCTTCTTATTTATTTACATGAGTAGAAATGAGGATGAACATGTCGGAATATATTGTTGAGATGAAACACATCACCAAACGCTTCCCCGGGATCGTAGCCAACGACGATGTGACGATCCAGATCAAAAAAGGTGAGATTTTTGCTCTGTTGGGAGAGAATGGTGCCGGAAAATCCACCTTGATGAGTATGCTGTTTGGAATGTACGAGCCGGATGAAGGAGAGATCTATATCCGGGGAGAAAAGGTGAAACTGGAATCTCCCAACCATGCCACCAAATTAAACATCGGTATGGTACACCAGCATTTTAAACTGGTATCCAACTATACCATTGCAGAGAATATTGTGATGGGTATGGAACCGGTGAAGAAGGTATTGGGATGTATTCCGGTAGTGGATATGAAGAAAGCCAATCAGGATATCCGCGAACTTTCGGAGAAATACGGACTGGCAGTGAATCCTACCGACGTGATCAGTGATATTAATGTCTCTACACAGCAGAGAGTAGAGATCTTAAAAATGCTTTACAGAGAAGCAGAGATCCTTATTTTCGATGAACCCACAGCGGTTCTGACTCCTCAGGAGATCGACTTTTTATTAGACATTATCAAATCTCTGCGGGATGACGGCAAGACCATCATCTTAATCACACATAAACTGGAAGAGATCAAACGTATTGCAGACAGATGCGCGATCCTGAACCGCGGACGTCTGATGGATGTTATGGACGTGGCAACCACATCCACCAAAGTCATGGCAAACAAAATGGTAGGCCGTGAAGTGAATTTTGAGACAGAAAAAGAACCCGCGAAACCGGGTAAGACGATCCTCGATATACAGCATCTGAACGTCTATAACAAGCAGGATTTTCAGGTGGTAAAGGATGTATCCCTTGAGGTGCATTCCGGTGAGATCGTAGCCATTGCAGGCGTAGCCGGCAACGGTCAGGTAGAGATTGCCGATGCTATTGCAGGATTGATCCCGGCACGTTCCGGTAAGATTCTGTTAAACGGCAGAGATATTACGGATCTGTCCATCAGGGAACGTACCACAGAAGGAATTTCCTATATTCCCGAGGACAGACAGAATTATGGACTGGTCATGGATTTTACCCTTTCGGAGAATCTGGCACTGCGTAACTACTACAAAGAGCCTTTCTGTCATAAGGGAGTGCTGGACCAGAAGATTTTTGAAGATAACAGTGAAAAACTGATAGAAAAATACGATATCCGAAGCGGACAGGGTAGCAAGACGGTGGTACGCTCCATGAGCGGCGGTAATCAACAGAAAGCCATCATCGCCAGAGAAGTGGAGCAGGATTCCTCTCTGATGATCTTCGTTCAGCCCACCCGTGGACTGGATATCGGTGCCATAGAGAACATTCACAAACAGATCATTGCGGAGAGAGACAAGGGTAAGGCAATCCTTTTAATCTCTTTGGAACTGGATGAGATCATGAACTGTGCGGATACCATCGCCGTTATTTATAACGGAAGCATACAGAAGATCGCCAAAGCCAGTGAGCTGACCACCAATGAAGTGGGTGAGTTCATGATGGGCGTTAAGAACAAGGAGAAGGAGGCATAAGACCATGAAAAAGATGACAAAATTCTGGAATGCAGTAAAGATCCCTCTTCTTGCAATCCTTTGCAGCCTGGTAGTGGGTGGTGTGATCATCGCCGTGACCGGTTCAAATCCTTTCAAGGCTTACTACGCATTGCTGCAGGGCAGCGGACTGTCACCCAAGTCTTCTTATGCAAGCTATAAGAGCATGCTGACAGACTTTATGAGTTATGTGAACTATTTTACCCCTATGATCTTCGCAGCATTGGCAGTAGCGGTAGCCTTGCGTGCGGGTTTGTTCAATATCGGTGTCTCCGGACAGATGCTGGCAGCCGGGTTCACTGCAAGTATTATTGTGGGCTACAGCAGTTTAAATGCTGTACTGGCAAAGCCACTGGTAGTGATCATCGGTCTGATCGTCGGAGGACTGGTGGGTGCACTGATCGGGTTTTTGAAGTATCGTTTTAATATTAATGAAGTTGTTTCGTCCATTATGTTAAACTACACGTTCCAATACGTGATCAGCTTCTTTATCAATACCTTTTTCGTGGATCCGGTCTCCAGACAGTCAAAGGAGATCTCTGCGTCTTCCAGACTGACGCTGATGGATACCATGGTGGGCAATCTGAAAATGGATATTCCGCTGGGAATTATTCTGGCTCTGCTGACTGTAGTGGCAGTGTGGTTCCTATTAGAGAAGACGAAATTAGGATACGAACTGAAGGCTGTGGGCTATTCCCGCAGTGCTGCAAAATATGCGGGTATTAAAGTCGGCAGAAGCATGGTGCTGTCCATGATGATCTCCGGTGCTCTGGCAGGACTTGCCGGTGTGACCTATTATCTGGGTTATGTGGGTTCTATTCAGCCCAAGGTACTGATCAGCACGGGATTTGATGCTATCGCAGTGTCACTGCTTGGCAATAACAATCCCTTCGGAATCGTATTTTCCACCATGCTGATCACCTTGATCAGTAAAGGCAGTACTTACATGAAATCTGCTGCCGGTGTCGATGCGGAGATCGCATCGGTTATTACCGGAATTATTTTGTTGTTCAGTGCATGTAATGCTTATATCAAATGGAAGATGGAACGAGGCAGAAGAGAGAAAACGAACAAGACAAAGGAGGACAAATAAATGGATATTGTGATCATTGACGGGTTATCCTTTGCATTACCTTTATTTATTATGGCAATTGGCGGTATTTATTGCGAGAAGTCCGGTGTGACTATGTTAGCTGTGGAAGGATTGCAGGGCTTCGGTGCCTTTATCGGAGCATTTGTGGCAGTTGCCATTGCAGGGAATTTCTCCGGAGATTCTCCGGTACCTTTCTACATTGCCATGATCATGGCGGCAGTAGGAGGAAGTATTTTTGCCCTGATCCATGCGCTGCTGTGCCTGAAGTTTAAAGCCAATCAGGTGATCAGTGGTGTCGTAGTCAATATTCTGGCTATGGCATTGACAGCATATTTGACCAAACTACTCAACAGAGTGGTATTCGGTGCCACCTCTGACAAGTTTGTTCTGACCGTATCTTCCAGAATTACCATCCCGGGAATTTCTAAGATTCCGGTACTGGGAGCTGTATTTACCAATCTGTATCCTTTTGAACTGGTGATCGTTGCCGTAGCATTCATTGCATGGTTTGTAATGTACAAGACCCGCTTCGGCATGCATCTGCGCGCCTGCGGTGACAATCCCCATGCGGTGGATGCAGCCGGAAGACAGGTGGGACAGATCCGCCTGGCAGCTATCATGATCTGCGGTGCGTTGTCGGGACTTGGCGGTATCTGCTTTGCATATTCTATTTCAGCGAACTTTTCTTCCAGTATCTATGTAGGTTACGGATATCTGGCCATCGCAGCGCTGATCTTCGGTAACTGGCGAATCCTTCCGACCCTGGGAGCATGCCTGTTATTCGGATTTGCCAGATCCGGCGGCTACCGACTGGTACAGGTTTTACAGATGCCCAGCAGTTATCAGGATCTGGTGATGATCCTGCCGTACGTACTGACACTTTTACTGCTGGTATTCTTTTCCAAACAGAACGGTGCACCGAGAGCTTTGGGGGTAATCTATGACAAGGGAGCAAGATAAATCTGCCGGAATGCAGGCATTGCAGAACGCGGTTTTTCGTGGCTTTGAATAATTAATACAAAAAAGAGAAAGCTTTTTGGCTTTCTCTTTTTCATAGATAAGCTGAAAATGGGACTCGAACCCACGACCCCTTCATTACGAGTGAAGTGCTCTACCAACTGAGCTATTTCAGCGGACTAGGTTATTATATATGTTCTTGGGAATTTTTGCAACTGTAAAATTTATTATTTTAAAAGTTCGTTTCGCAGAACTGTAGATTATGTAGGAGACTGTAAGACGAAGATGCCATCCTGCAGATCTCCGAAGAAAACATTATAATCAGTTGCGATGCTTTTTGCTGCAATGTTCCAGAGACTGGGTCAGCAGATAGAGCAGCATGGCAATGACACATAACAGTAAGATAGAACTGATCACCATATCCAGCTGGAACACCTGGGAACCGTAGATGATGAGATAACCCAGCCCTCGTCTGGCTGCCAGAAATTCTCCGATGATGACACCGACTAAAGACAGACCGATATTGACCTTGGTGGTGCTGAGCAGTGTGGGAACAGATCCCGGGAGGACGACTTTGAAAAAGATATCTCTGCGGTTTCCACCCAAAGTGCGGATCAGAATCTCCTTTTCCGGATCCACCTGGTGAAAGGCAGTGTAAAAGCTGATAATGGATCCGAAGACTGCCACAGAGATCCCGGCGATGATAATGGTGTTGATGCTGGTGCCCAGCCAGACGATGAACAGGGGAGCCAGGGCAGATTTCGGTAGACTGTTGAGTAGTACCAGGTAAGGCTCTAAAATCTCCGACAGTTTGTCAGAGAACCACAATAGGGTGGCGAGCAGGAGACTGATAACGAACACTAAAAGGAAACTTAATATGGTTTCTAATAAAGTAATGCCGATAT
>ERZ860264.1036-NODE-1036-length-21266-cov-3.552213_pt1 | contig 21266 bp, 13 predicted proteins | sample MGYA00509980_ERZ860264 | MGnify/ENA primary metagenome ERZ860264 (study PRJEB30046, sample SAMN00715212) | human gut metagenome | study: EMG produced TPA metagenomics assembly of the A metagenome-wide association study of gut microbiota in type 2... | reverse complement strand
CGGCTGCGTCCGATTATCTTGTGTTTACGGATCAGGATTGTATACCCCGCAAGGATTTCATAGAAGTCCATGCCCGTAATGCCCGTAAAGGATGGTTTGTCTCGGGTGGCTATTTCAAGCTCCCTATGGACATAAGCAAGGCGATATCTTATGAAGATGTGGAATCCGGTCGTGCCTTCAGGTTGTCATGGCTTCGCAAAATAGGATTGAAACTTAACTGGAAGTGCACTAAATTGCTTGACAATCCTGTTTTTGCTGCTGTTCTTAATCATATTACTCCTGCACGCTCCTCCTGGAACGGTTGCAATGCGTCCGGCTGGAGGAAGGATATGCTTGAAATAAACGGATATAATGAGGACATGCAATATGGGGGACAGGACCGGGAATTCGGAGAAAGGCTCTACAATCTGGGCATCAAGTCCGTACAGAAGCGCTATTCGGCTATAGTGCTGCATCTTGATCATAAACGTCCTTACCGTACCAAAGAGTCGATAGAGAAGAACCGTGCGATCCGCCGCAATACCCGTCAGTCGGGAATTGTACGCACCCCCAATGGAATAGTCAAATCCCCGCAATGATAATTCCGAGAGAGTGTTTGAAGTCAGGTTCAATCATTCTCCTATATGTTAAGCCGTTTTAAATTAAGTAGCTTCGAAGGATAAATGCACAAATTTTAGCAGCTACTTAAATATTCGTTTGAAAGCCGCTTTGCGTTTTCTTTCGGCAAAGTAATTATCCAGTTGTCGTAAAGCTTCTTTCCCCATCTGTTCGGGGTCCTCTCCCGAGATTTTTCCATAAAGTCTGCCGAGTCTTTCTGTTTCTGCAGGGTTAAGATTGATCGATCTGAACATGGACATCAGTTTTTCTCTGTCGTGCACGCCGAATTTCATTCGGTTGAGATCGACATAATGGAATTTATATCCCGTGGTCTCATTCCCTGTGTAAAGAATGTTGCCGGGAGAGAAATCCTTGTGCCATACGCCTGCTTTATGAAGCCTCAGTATCTCTTTGGCAAATGCGGGTACAAGCGTGTCTGCATTGTCAAATTCCTCCCAGTGGCGCATCTCTCTTGCGTCTGTCAGCTCTGCGCTTATATAATAGCTTTCCTGTAATTGCAGTCCTTTTCTTACTTCTCCATATGCTATTGGAAGTGGTGTGTCGAATCCCAGTTCAAGCATCTTGAGAGCGTTCTCATAGCTGCGGGCGGCCTTGCTTTTTCTTACTGTCGTATACGCATATGAATTTATCAGATGAGGCTTTCTGAAATCTTTGACTATGCCTTTGCTGGCTCCAAGATCGATCCTGTATAATAGATTGCGTCCCTCATATATTATTTCGGCGTTTTCGGGCTTTCCTTTCTTTATTATCTTTTCTATTATATCACGATATTTCTCGTAGGCCGGATTTATTTTTATTATATATCTCATTTCAGGAATATTTTCTATTTGTAATGATAAGGGATGCGTTATATGAATGTATGCCGGATATTGAAGTTACTTAAGCTTTCTCTATTTTTTTTGGTGTTGCGCAAAAAGTTTAAATCACTTATTATGTATTATGCGTCCCTCTTTTTAAATTCTTTTTTGTTACCGTTTATATCATATAAGGTCATCGAGGACACATCGATGATGCACCTGTAGGATCTGACAAACACTTCGTGTCCGTTGTCGATGCTGATGTATAGATGTTGCTTAAGCTCATCATAGGTATATGGTCCCGATTCAATAAGGGTGCCGTCTTTATGTTTAGCCTCGAAGTTCCCTTCGCCGTCGAAACTGTATATGCTCTCGTCCGAGATATTGATCCACGAGCCGATGATAGGAGATTGCTCTGCATCGGAATCGTTACCCTTGTTTTCATTTGGATCTGATTCCGGATCTGATTCCTGAGCCTGATCGTCATTTCGATGATTTGAGTTTTCTTTTGATTCCGGCTCGTCATGTCCGCATGAGGTCATGCAGGTTGGAACTGCCAGAATTCCGGCAAGCAGGAGAGTCCACGTGAAAGTAATTATTTTTCGTCCGGTCATGGTCAAGTATGTTTTCTCTCGCAAAAATACGAAAAATATCGAAATGAAACTCTTTTTTATGCGTGCAACTGCTCATGAAACTGATTATTTTAAAACCTCAGAGCCTTAAATATGTTGTGATTTGTATGTAAGTCGCAGGCTTATAGTAAAATGTACATCTTTTCAACAATGTGTCTCTTTCATCCGATCTAAATAAAAAATTCCAAATCTCTTTTCTTCTCCATTTTTTCTATTTTCGCCCCTACTATCCTCTTTGTCTTCCTTTACTTATTATTTGTCAATACTCCCAAATTCCTCAATTATTTTCGCAATACTTTGTTTCTTTCTTGCACTGTCTTCTCAATTTTTTTTCTTTTTACGGAATATTTATGTTTTTGAGCATAAAAGGTGAAAAATATGGTGGAAAACTCTTTGTTATTCTGTAAATTATATAATTTTGCATTGTCAAATCCGTCTCATGTACTAAAAGTAAATGCAATGAAGAGAATAATCAGTATCATATTGCTCTTTTCTTTCACTACCGGGCTGTTTGCTCAGAAATGGCTTAAAGGTATTGGAAAAGTCCTGAATACAGTAGAAAAAGGAATTCACAAACTTCCGGATAACAGAAATAAGCAATCAGGGCAACGGCATAGTGCCGCCGTGACTTTTACGTATGGGGATGCGAAAGGGTCCACCTCCTTGCCCAATTTTACAATTATTATAGAAAATGTGAAACGGATTGGTCAGACTGATGGAGCGGTCTATCTGACACTAATCAACACATCTGGCAATCCTGTCCGCATTTATGATTGGCAAAACATCAGTGAATTAGTCGATTCGGAAGGAAACAGCTATGCGGATTACGGGAAGTGGGAACTGCAGATAGGCGATTGTAAGATAAGACGTTACGGTACTGATGGCGATTACGTGTTCCCTGCAGGTAAGAAAGTGAATGCTGTATTCTACATTACGGATTTGAACGGTAAGGTAACGACGAGATCGGAGAAAGGGGACAGTATTGTCAAAACGATAGTCAAAGCACCTGCTGTAATCATTGATAATCTTGTCTTGAATCCCTCTATTGTATATCAGGAGGAAAATATCAGAAAAAATTATACCATAGAAATCAGCAATCTGAAAATACCTGCCTATGTGCACATTGACAGAACCGGATTGGAGAAGGAGTCTACGGTTTCGGTTAAGGAGCCGCCTGTCCCGGCAAAGGAGAACGCAGTCCTGGATACGATAAGGAGTGTAGACAATCCTCCTGTGAGAAACGAAGAGCCGGGAAAAGATTCACCCCTCCATGTCAATGTCCCGGAAAATATGGTTGCTGTAGATTCTGAGGGGAACGAACCTCTGGACAAGAAAGAAGAACCTGAAATCAATCTTCCCGAAATATCTTATGTGAAACTCACTAAAGAATTCTTCAGAGATGCCATCAAGGAGGTTTTGGCTAAAAAATCGACCTATACACTTATCAGGAGAGGAGTGTTTTTCACAAATGAAAAAATGCAGGGAAATCCTCTTAACTATTCTTATAGCCTTTATAAAGCCATGCATGAGCTCGGAGCTTTCAGAATTCAGAATATCGATGCATCTAAATGGGTATCAAACGGCAGCAGAATGAGTAACTCGGCAAAAGCGCATTCTTCCTATCCCATGGTTGGTACTAAATGTATAACCATAACACACATCGACAAAAATCTGACTCGTGGTCTGCGAAAAGCGAGTTATGGACCGGGAGCGGTTCTTGCACAAACGAATGTCGGGAAAAATGAAACCGGTACAGCTTACGATATGAACAATATTGCCACATATGAATTTCCTAATGAATTTTGTGAACTGTCGAATATTTCCGATATGGAGGCTCATCAATTTCAGAATGGGAATATCAATGTCACATTGGTTTGCGATGTTGTGGAGAATCCATCCGATTTCAAGGTTGCCTTGATGAAGGCTTACAATAAGGCATATACTCCTGTAACAGGACGCACTTATGACATTCCACAATCACAAAAAATAACTATGGCTTTTGATTTCCACTTTGACGCGGCCAAAAAGAAATGGAGCTATAAAAGAGCGTATAAGAAGAATAAGGAGACAAACAAATTCGATGTTTTCTATGAATAAATTTTTGTAAAAATGTGTTTTTCAATACAATTCCAAGAATAATGCTTATTGTTGCCGCAATGATATCTTGCGGGAGAAAGACAGATAAGAGCGGAGACATCCTTGACATGAATCATATGGCAGGATATAAAATTACTATTGTTTTAGAGAGTCGTACAAATGTACGACTCTCTTAATTTGATCCCTTGTTTATGTTCGGCTGAGGAATGATTTGAAAACCGTCGGCTCTCGTAACCTTTCGTTCTCCTACGCATTTGTGCGGGTGTGTTTTTCTATAGGTTTCTTTGTAAGTTGTTGAGTTGTAGGATGCTGTTATTATTCCTCCGTTTCTGATTGATTTTTACGGAGATATTCATTATCTTTGTAAGTTTGAGATTAATTATCATCAAGAGTTGCTTATGATTTCATTTAATACAGAAAATGTCGCTATGCCCGAACTTGACTTTGAAGGCATAAGACAATGGATCGATAAGGTCGCGGCCTCCCATGGGTATAGGGTGGGACGTCTGTCATATATCTTCTGTGATGACCCCTACATACTCGAGACCAACATAAAGTTCCTGAATCATGACTATTTCACTGATATCATTACTTTCGATTATACACATGGAGATCGAATCGGCGGAGATATGGTGATATCGCTCGATACTGTCAGATCGAATGCCGAAAGCATAGGTGAGGAGTATGATAGAGAACTCCTGCGAGTCATAATTCACGGAGTGCTCCATCTATGTGGTATCGACGACAAGGGTCCCGGTGAACGTGAGATAATGGAAGCTAATGAGGATGAGGCCCTTAAACTGTTCTGTATATGAAATTTGATTTCGATGTCATAGTTGTGGGTGCCGGACATGCCGGTTGTGAGGCAGCGGTCGCCGCAGCGCGTCTTGGTGCTTCTACCCTGTTGATTACCAAGGATATGAATCGAGTCGCACAGATGTCTTGCAATCCTGCTGTCGGCGGAATTGCCAAAGGGCAGATAGTGCGTGAGATCGATGCCATGGGAGGTCAGATGGGAATTGTGGCCGATGAGACGGCCATACAATTCCGTATGCTCAACCGCTCTAAGGGTCCTGCCGTATGGTCTCCGCGTGTACAGTCTGACCGCACGAAATATATTGATAAATGGCGTCAGATCCTTGACAATACCGAAGGCCTTTATATATTTCAGGATACTGTCACATCTCTCCTTCTCGCGGATAATTGCCTCAAGGGAGTGCGCACGGCTCTTGGGTTTGAGTTTCATTCGTCGCAGGTGGTATTGACGGCTGGTACGTTTCTCAACGGCCTCATGCATTTCGGCCCTGTCAAGATTGAAGGAGGACGCATTTCGGAAGATTCTTCAAAAGGACTGACAGAACAGCTTGTCTCCTTAGGTTTCAGGACTGACCGTATGAAAACCGGTACGCCGGCCAGGATTGACGGCCGTACCATTGACTTTTCTTTGGCCGAAAGGCAGGAAGGAGATTCCAATGATTTTGAGAAATTCTCTTTCCTTCCGGAAGTAAAAAGAAAGCTTGCCGCGCGCCCTTGCTGGATCGTGCATACTAATCAGGAAGCCCACGAGAAAATGACATCCCGGCTTGATGAATCTCCTCTTTATAACGGCGATATTCAGAGCATCGGTCCACGTTACTGCCCGAGTATAGAGACTAAACTCGTGACATTTGCCGACAAGGAAAGTCATCAGCTTTTTCTCGAACCGGAGGGAGAGACGACACAGGAATACTATATAAACGGGTTCTCAAGTTCGATGCCTTGGGATGTTCAGGTAGAGGCGCTGAAATGTATTCCGGCTCTTCGGAATGTGCAGTTCTACCGGCCCGGTTATGCAATAGAATATGACTTTTTTGATCCGACACAGCTTACTCATGATCTTCAGACAAAGCTATTGCCGGGCCTTTATTTTGCCGGTCAGGTCAATGGCACGACCGGATATGAAGAGGCTGCCGCGCAAGGTTTGATGGCGGGCATAAATTCCGCACGCAGATCGCAGGGCAAGGATGCTGTGATTCTGGGCCGTGATCAGGCATATATCGGGGTCCTTATAGATGATCTTGTGACAAAAGGAGTCGATGAGCCGTATCGTATGTTTACCTCCCGGGCCGAATATCGTATATTGCTTCGTCAGGATGATGCTGATATGCGTCTGACTCCGCTTGCCTACGAGATAGGCCTGGCTACCCCGGAGAGATATAATCTTATGGTCCGCAAATGTGAGCAAAGAGATGATCTGATGGAGTGGAGCGCCAATTATCTTGTGAAGATGACGCCCGCTGTCAATTCATTTCTTGAGCAACATGGCACGTCACCGATGACTGCATCTATGCGCCTCATTGAACTTGTGCGGCGCCCGCAATTGAATTTTAGAATCCTGTCCGGAGCTGTCCCTGCTCTTGCAAAACGGATAGCGGCTCTTGAGGAGGCAAGAAGGGAAGAGATCGTGCAGGCCGCAGAGATCCTTATAAAATATGACGGCTATATCCGTAGGGAAAAGGAACTCGCCGAGAAACAGACAAGACTCGAACATCTGCACATTCCTGATAAATTTGATTTCCTCTCTGTGTCGGCCCTTTCAATAGAATCCCGCCAGAAGCTCGACCGGATCCGACCTGCGACAATAGGGCAGGCCTCGAGAATCCCCGGTGTGTCGCCGGCCGATATCAATGTTCTGCTGCTCCTGATGAACAAATGAGAAACGCATGTTCCACGTGGAACATTGTAATGCCTAACATCGGGAAAATGAACAGTTAAACAACTCCTGACAAAATATATTTCAGTACGAATTATAGTTTTAAATTGATTACATATAAACCTTAAAAAAGATGAACATGGAAATTGATGATCTGAAATTGAAAATACGGGATATTCCTGATTTTCCTTCGAAAGGAATTATTTTTCGCGATCTGACCACACTGCTTAAGGATGGAGAAGCTCTTCATGTCATGAGCAAGGCTCTCGTGGATCTTTATAGAGACAAGGGCGTGACAAAGATCGTGGGAATTGAATCGCGCGGTTTCATCGGAGGTTCTATCATGGCTTATGAACTCGGATGTGGTTTTGTCCCGGCACGCAAGCCCGGCAAGCTCCCTTCTGTCACAATAAAGAAAGCATATGCCAAGGAATATGGTGTCGACACAATAGAGCTCCACAGTGATGCGATCAATGAGAATGATGTGGTAGTGCTCCATGACGATCTGTTGGCTACGGGCGGAACGATGCGTGCCTGCTACGATCTCGTAAAATCGATGAATCCGAAGAAAATCTATGTCAATTTCGTGGTCGAGCTGACAGCGCTCAATGGTCGTGCGGCTCTTCCCGAAGATTGTGAAGTGACTTCGCTTCTCAAATATTGATGTGGTGCCGGTAAGAGTAAACATACTCTAAAGTTTTTGAGAGAATATATCGATAAAATCGAATATATTTTTCAGAAGCGGTTTGGATGACTCCCCTGAATTAAATTTGATGTTTTGTCCGGTTTCTCGATGGAACCGGACTTTTTTATTTTTGAACCGCTTCTTGATTATATTGCTGATCGAATTGCAAATTTACATATGGTTTCCGCGTTATAAAGTATATGGATAATGCCGCTGATATAAAGAAGGACGTGGACGTAACGAAAGAATTGTCTGACAAAGTTGCCACTCGTGAGAATGTCGAGTGTATACTGGCATCTGCCGGAAGGAAGATAGATCAGGTAGGTGGTTTCGATATAGAGATAAAACCCGACAGGACGCGGGAGGATATCTTCAATAACCGTCCGGGCGAGCAGCTCCGCAACAAGATCCTGAATCTGCCGGATTCTCCCGGAGTCTATATGTATCTTGACCGGAACGGTAAGGTGATATATGTCGGCAAGGCAAAGCGTCTGAAACGCCGTGTGTCGAGTTATTTCAACCGCCGGCATGATTCCACGCGGACGAATCTGCTTGTGCGCAATATCGTCGATATGCGTTTTATCGTGGTCGGTTCCGAGGAGGACGCCCTGCATCTCGAGAACGCGATGATCAAGCGTTACCAGCCCCATTACAATGTCCTTCTCAAAGATGACAAATCCTATCCCTGGATAGTCGTCACAAAGGAACTTTATCCGCGTGTATTCATGACGAGAGAGAAGGGTATAGAGGGAAAATATTATGGTCCGTACAGCAATCTCCAATCCGCAAAGGTTGTCCTGGATCTGATCCGCGACACGTATCCCTTGAGGTCGTGCCGCCATGCGCTTGACGAGAAAAGTGTGGCGCGTGGCAGATATTCTCTCTGTCTGGACTATCATATCGGTAAATGCGGAGGCGTGTGCCGGGGGCTTATGAATCCTGAGGACTATGCCGAATACATACGTCGTGTCCGGCAGATACTAAACGGCGAGACTGTTGAGCTGGAACATATGCTTCTCGATGAAATGACGCGGCTCGGCGAGAATTGGAAATTCGAGGAAGCACAGGCAGTCAAAGAAAAATATGAGATTGTCAGGCGTTATAACGCCAAGAGCCTTATAGGGGAGACTTCCACGCCCGATGCCGATCTGTTCGCATATGTGGAGAGTGAGGACAGGGCTTATGTCAATTTTATGCATCTTCACAGAGGTGCCGTCACGCAGAGTCTGAATCTGGAGTTCGTGCGCCGGCAGAATGAGACGACGCGAGAGGAGATCCTGTCGATGGCTGTGGCGGAAGTCATGCACCGTTTCGACCGGAAATTCGGTGAGGTTCTTGTCCCGTTCCAGCCCGATGTGGAGTTCGATGACATCACTTTTACCGTGCCTCAGCGAGGCGAGAAAAGACGCGCTCTCGAAGTCGGCCTTAAGAATGCCACTCAGTATATGAAAGACCGCGAGAAAGAGGCTGCCTTGCTTAATCCGGACCGTGCCACAGACAAACTGATGGAGCGTATGAAAAGCGATTTCAGGCTACGATCGGAACCTCGCCATATAGAATGTTTCGATAACTCGAACATTCAGGGCACGAATCCTGTGGCGAGTTGCGTGGTCTTTCGGAACGGTCGTCCGGCCAAAAGGGATTACAGGCATTTCAATATAAAGACAGTGGTCGGAGCCAATGATTTCGCATCGATGAAGGAGGTGCTTCACCGTCGTTATACACGCATGATGGCCGAGGGACAGCCGTTGCCCCAGATGGTGGTTGTCGATGGCGGGAAGGGGCAGTTGAGTGCGGCTGTAGAGGCCTTTGACGAAATGGGGATAAGGGGCGATGTCGCACTTGTCGGTATCGCGAAAAGACTTGAGGAAATATACTTCCCGGGTGATACACTTCCTCTCTATCTCGACAAGAAATCGCCGAGTCTGCGAGTCATACAGGCCTTGCGTGACGAGGCCCACCGCTTCGGCATAACGCATCATCGTAACAAAAGAAGCAAATCTCAGACAGTCAGCGAATTGGATGGGATAAAAGGTATTGGAGCCGCTACCGCCTCTAAACTCATGAAGCATTTCAAAAGTCTTAAACGTCTGAAAGAGGCGGAGTTATCAGAAGTGGAAGCCGTAGTCGGCAAATCAAAGGCCGCCATCCTCTCCGCCGCTTTCAATGATTAGGCGTCATGTTTCTGTGATTAGACATCGTGGCTGAACTGGCGGAGGAATTCGTCGAGATTCTGGTCTTTCGACAGGCCGAGTTTGGCCTTTAGTCTGTAGCGGGCTTTGTTGACCGACAGATGATCGATATTGAAGATTCGGGCGATCTGGGCCGAATCTACTCCGGCCGCGATCCATGCCGCGATCTTTATCTGCCTTTCGGAAAGTGTCGGATAGGCTTTGCGCAGTTCGGATTCAAAAGTTACATCGTTGTTCTCACAAACCTTAAGAAAACATTCCCGTTCAGCGCGGTCGAGATTGTGGCGGGTTATGATGCCGAGCATTTCGCCCGCGTGTTCTTTTACGGCCGGTTCGTCCTTGCTCATATGACCGAGTCTTTGCGACAGTTCTCCTATGAGCTTTTCCTTTTCTTCGATTACAGCGGAGGCCATAAGCATTTTGTTGCGGCTTTCCTTGAACCGCAATTCGGCCTTGAGAGCTTCCAGACTGCGGAGTTTTGAGCGTCGGTATAGTAAAAATATGATGATTACGGTCAGGAGAACGATAGCGAGTATTACCGAGGTATATACCCATCTCATGCGTTCCTCAGATAGATTCCGGTCTTTCTCAAGCTGTTCGATCTCGGCACGAAGATCCGCGTTTATCAGATATGAATGTCGCGCATCGTCATCAAGAATCGATTCGAGGCTGTCTTCTTTTTCCGAAGCCATCGCGCTCTCACGGAACAAGCCTGTCTTTCGGTAGGTGTCAGCAAGGCCTTGATATATGCAGTGCTGATAGTCGGCAGGGTAATCCTGCGGCATTATCGACAATGCCTTTTCAAGCATTCTCAGCCCCTCGTCGTTGTTACCGTGTCGTGTATGGTAGTTGCCGAGATATGCATAAAAAAGGGAGAGGCATTCGATAGAGTCGACAGGATTTCGTCTGCATATATCGATCGCCTCCGATAGGTACCGCAGAGAGTCGGTAGAGGTGTAATAATTGACGAGCACACGAATATTGTAGGAGTTGTTCCTGATTATAGAGGGATGATGAAGAAGAGTTCTCAGTACGCTGTCGGCATAAGCCGGCGGACTCGACACAGCTATATTCATCAGAGCCTTTGTGGCCTCCAGTGTGTCTCCGATAGCTTTAAAAAGAGAGTATGCCCGTTCAAACAGTTCATGTGCGCGAGGCCGGTTGTCGAGTTCCAGCATCATGCATCCCATATATTCATATCGACATGCCATCTCCCGGCGGTCGTCGGCCGAGTTGAAAAATCCAAGGGCTTCGAGCTGTATACGGTAATTTTCGTATGAGGTACTGTCCCGGTTGAGCGCTTTCCATTTGTAGAAATCATATGTATCTTCGACGGAATCGATAAGAACGAGGGCTGCTTTGCGCAGCCGGTCAAAATCGCCCGTCCGATGTCTGGACAGTTTTATTCTGGCATCGCAATACATGGCCCGTGCCATAACGCGATTTCGGAATCTGCCTTGGGAACCGCAGTCGTACATTCTGTCGATTATCTGCCGCTGCATGTCGGAATCATTCCCTGTCTGACGCATATGTTCGAACAGCACGAGGAGACTGTCGGCCTCGGGGCAGCCGCTTGCGGGCCATCTGAACATCGGGTCAACAGGTGTCTCGCGTCCACACGACAACATAAGTATGAAGGATATTATTGCTGTCAATAACTGTTTCATGCCCAAAATTAAGAAAAAAACTCTGATAACTACGATATTTTTAGTGATGTCCACAGTTTGTCCACAGAAAAAACTTGTGTCAATCTTAGACGAGGCCTAATTTTGCTTTCGAGATATATCATTCTGCAATGATGAGAGCTGTCTCACACATTATCAATCACGCCGATATGCTTTCGTCGGCATAAATTAAAACACTATGAGAAAAACTTTACCTGCTCTTTTGTGCGCTCTTGCCTTGAGTGCCAGCGGAGGGATTGCTGTCGCCGGTATAGAAGGCACGGACATTGTCCTAAATTCTGTCTCGAAGGATGGAAAAGTCATAATGGAGTCATCGGGCGGCGCGTGCCATACATGGGGCGCCAAGTCTATGACGCGGGCTGACGAAGACGAGGAATATTACGTGATGGCACTTCTTGATTTTGATCCGGAGGAATATGAGGTTGATCTTATTTCGCGTGCTTTCATGCACGACGGATATGCCAATTTCGGTATGTGGGATTATGACAGTGTGATTGATTATTTTCTGCCTGCTGGAGTCTATAATATCTGCATACATTTCACCAGAATCAGCGACCGCGTACCGGTGATTGTCTATAAAGAGAATGTCGTGGTTGACGGAGACATGGAGTTTACAGTATCTCCGTCGGATGCAGATCAGCTGATAGTGTTCGAACCCAAGGACCCCCTCGGAAAACCGCTTTCCGGAGAGATAAGAGAGATCGTGGATGGGGAAGATGTCGGTGTGGTCGAAGAGGGTTTTCTCGCATATACGGACGAAATGTTTAATGTACGCAGTAAGCTTTTCGGCGATATATTTACAAGCACCATTCTCCGTTGGGGTAAATGGATTGAGGATGGAGAGATGCGGACCAATTGCATAGACCGGGTTTACGCGACGGAAAGCGATGATCTTTTCTTTTGTGCCGGTTTCGGAGGCGTGACAACAGATGCGAGTGTGGCATGTCTGCTTGTATCGGATGGCTCTAAATCTCAGACTGTGACAAATACTGCCGATTATCTTACATTCGGGCAGCAGTTTATTCCCACACCGGACCAGCCTGTGGGAGAAGACGGGAATCCGTCTTATCTTAAAGGACATTCCTGTGTGAACAATTATTTTCTTTGTAACGAAGGGGTGCCGGGGATGCAGAACAAGACTGTTGCGGCCGGCAAACGTTTCAATCAGGAAAAGATAATGGTCTGGCAGGCTCCGGCCGAGGGACGTTGCGGCATGTCGATAATGCCTGTTCCGACGCTTTATGAAGGTTATGAAGGGTACGGTTATCTTGAGGGACTACCTTTGGTAGTGAATGGAGACGAGAGTGTATATGCCGGTTTGACCAACACTTCGACACGTTTCCGATATAATAGCGACGGAGTCTACAATGTGTCTCTCTGCAGCAATCCTTTCAGGGCAATAAATGCCGAGACAGATCCGGTCTGGGGTACGGGGTTCCCTTGCATCACCGTGTACAGAGATGCCGCAGGTGACATAAACTGGGCGGTAAGCGGTCCTTCCGGAGAGAACCGTATGCTTGACAAGGCATTGCTGAATATTAAATCGACTCCAGAGTATGATCCGACTTCGGGTGTTATTATGGTCGAGACGGGAGACAAACTTTCTTTATCTTTGACAGATTCGAACTTTATACTCGGGGATATTCCCGGCACCAACGTTACTGAAGTCAATATGGAAGTCAAGGACGCGAAATCGGTGCCTCCTGCGGTACAGTCTCTACGTACGACAGATGCCGCCGGAAATGTGGCAAACGAGTTTGCACGTCCGGAGGATGGAAATATCGAGATTTATTGCGGTATGTTTACAACAGCTCAGACAGAAGATGGCGTAAGGTATTACGAGTGTGAGGCTCCTGCCGATGTCATTGTAGAGTATTCTGCCAATGGGAACGATTCCTGGAAAGAACTGGAGGCTGTTGCCGATCCGGCTCTGGATTTCATGCCGGGATGGGGTAAGTTCTACAAAGTGTCACTTTCATCGGTTGCCGAAGCCTCGGCTAACCAATGGTATGATCTTCGCCTGACTTTGAAGGGCGCTGACGGAGAGACAACAGTACAGACTATAAGTCCGGCGTTCAAGATAAAGGAAGTTTCGTCGGTAGAGGATCTGACCGATGGCATTGATCAGGCGGAGATAGCGGCTGTCTACAGCCTTCAGGGTGTACGGCTTGACAAGCCGGTTGCCGGTCAGCCCTGCATCGTGGTGATGAGCGACGGCAGCATCCGCAAGGTTATGCGTTGACAAACCTCGTGAATGAGGTCGTTATCAATTTGTTAACACTTTTGCAGAAGGGGACATAGGGGGGTGCGAATGTGCGCAGGAAGCCCCTTCCTTAAAAATGAAAAGAAAGGGGCTTCTAAGATGGTGGTTTAAAGGTCTTTGCCGGATATATCCGCAAGACCTTTTGCAAGGTCTGTTATTTCTTTATCAACTGTATGGTATGCATAGTGCTGTCTTTAAGAGTCAATACAGATACATAGAGCCCTGAGGACAGGCCGGATACATTTATGTGAGGTTCCGGGTTGTCGATGCTGAACACAATCTTTCCATCCATGGACAGTATCGTGATGTTTTGTATCAGTTCGTTGCCTGAAATGTTCAGTATGTCTCCGACAGGATTAGGGCCGACACCTATACCGTAATCAAACAGCGATGCCACGGAAGAGAATGTAACGGTGTTTGACCTTACTTCATCGGCGTCTCCTGAAGAATACGATGCCACGACAGCGTAGAATACCGGATGTGATACCGGGGCCTTGTCATACCAGTTCAGGCTTTCGGTGGTGCCGACAAGCTGCCAGTCTTCTTTTTCTGATCCTACTTCTGCACGGTATACCTTGTACTCTTTGTGAGGCCTGTCGATAGAATTATTGTCTTCGACGGATTCCGCCGCGGCTTTGTTGGCGCAGTCGAGATCCTCACCGTATGCCCTTAGCATAGGGTGTACTTTGGCGAACGACGACATATTGCTGATAGTCATGTTGTATGAGTCTCCGGCGTAGAAACACTCTCCTTCGTTGAAGGGATATTCGTCCGAGGGTTCGCATATTCCCATGCCCATAAAGCCGTCACAACTTACTGCGATCATGAAACCGTCAGCCTCAACCGCGTTTCCGATTATGTGTGTGCTCCAGGCATTGTCAGTATATTCCACATTACGGGCTACATAGAGTATGTTTTTAGGATTGGGCTTTCCTTCCTCATCGAGTCCGAAAATGAATACATTGAAATTGCTGTGCGATCCGAAGCGGTCAGTCACATACCATGATATCTCTTTTATTCTGGCTTTCTTATGGAAGGCCGAACCTACGATCACTTCACTGTTACCGTGTGTCCATCCGACGTAATCCACAGGCGTTCCGCTGTCGTAGCGGAATTCAGGCATAGGATCCGCCCAGGTCACCATTATTCCGTCATCGGTTTTAGTGGCCTTTGCATCATGAGCGCGGAGAGTTTTCTCTTCAAGACTGAAATCTGCAGTCTTGTTGCCATTGATATCAATGGATGAGTTCTTGCCTTTGAAATATCCGCTGCTTACCGTCACGTCATATTCGGATCCGGAATCGCCGGCTATGTCTTCGATCACATAATGCCCGTTATCGTCGGTAAAGACAGTAAAATCGTCATATCCAGAGAGATCAATTTTGACATCTTTTACAGTCTGGCCGGATTCAGCCGACGTCACAGTGCCCATGAGGGTGTAACGGGGCAGTTTTACAAGTCTGAGGTCGCGTGTGGCGGATTGTGATTTTTCAAGGGTGAACTCGGAATCAGACAAAGTATAATATCCATGTTTCTCGACTTCGACGACACATTTGCCTGCGGCTATCTCGGCGAATGAATATTTTCCGGCATCATCGGTGGTCTCGGTGCGCTGGGTGCCTTTGATCCTGACAAGGGCGCCGGCCACAGGCCCGTTTTCGTCAGTTACGGTTCCGGATATGCTTCCTGCATCAGCCTTCACGATATTGAATCTGATCTGCGGATAGACATCGGCAGGCGAAGCGTCAGCGTATCCGTTAGCTTCGATTGTCCCGCTGCTGTAGGAGGAAGACTGTATTGACCGGGGTGTATCGCACTTATGGATCAGGAAGTATTTTCCCATTACAAATTCCTTGCCGATCTTTTTGCACATCACCACGATGTTGCCGCCGTTATAAGAGAAGGGAGCGTCAAACGGGATCACAAGGTCGCGTGTGCCTGACTGCATGTATATGACTCCGTCGAACACTTTGGTAAACGATTGCGGATCGATGAACTCGGGCGCAGAGAAGTCATATATGTCAGTTTCGGCTATAAACACCTGGAATGGCTCGCCGTAGAAATCGGCGTCAAGATAAGATGTGAATACAAGAGAGTTTATCTCTCCGCGGGTGGTTCCTATCTCATTTGCGAAATATATGCTCTGTGTGGCCGATTCCACAGCGTAAAAGTTTACAGGGAAAGCCATTGCGGCCACGGTTTCTCCATGTTCGATTCTGACGGGGCTGTTTTTCGCGGGAAGCACCTGCACGTAGTGGGTGTAAGAGGTGTTGTTGTCGGCGATCGGATCGGAGTCCGAGACAATGACAGCGTTAAGACGGACCTTTCCGGTCTGGCCGGGAGTCCAGTGCAGTTTTACGGTGTTCTTGCCTGATGGTTCCACAATCACGCCCTCGGCGGTGTCGATCACAGAGTTGTCCGATGCATCTATGAGCTGCACTTTGTAGTCAGACATAGGCTCGCTGCCAAGATTCTCTATAGTGGCGGTGAACTCATATTCATTGTCTGATTCGAGGAGAGCATTTCCGGTCAGCGATGTCGCACGCAGGTCGTTGGCCACTTTAGTGCCGATCTCGACATCATCAGCCATGCATCTTACCTGATTGAAGAAAGAGGGGCCGCTGGGCTGATTGAAGACCACCCGGAGGCGGCAAGTCTTTCCTGCATACTCCGGAACGGGGATTGTAAGCTTTGTCCATTCGAGAGAGGGGGAGTGCTGATGCTCGCCGTCGGGTTCGATGCTGTAGACAGAACTGTATGTCAGCCCTTCATCGTCGCTAAGCATCACATTGACAGAAACGTCTCCGGTTTCAGCCGCTCCGGTTACATTTCCGGAAAAGTCGACCTTTACCATCTGATACCAGAAGCTGACCACAGGTTCAGACCCCATCTCCACATAGTGAGTGGTAAATCCCACGCCGTTCAGTTCCTCATTTCTTGCGTCGTCATAATATACAGTAGTCGTGTAGTAGGCTCTTGAAGATTCATGGCCGCCATAAAGAGCTACGTTTCCGGAGCCGAAACTCAGATCCCAGCCTTCAGGGCCTCCGGTCTCGAAGTCCTCGAAGTGGTATCCGGTGACACGGGCTTGTTTCACGCTTCCTGATAGGGAGATCCTTACGGTAGGCTGAGTGAGATCATTTGTGCCGAGCACGACTTCCCCTTCGTAACTGCCGGCCTCAAGTCCGGATGCCGATATTGAGATTCTCTGGTAATCATCTTCCTCCACAGTCATAGGGAGTCCTTCGACTGTCACACCTTCGGAAGCGGAGAGTAGAGACACTTCGAGAGGCGCAGTCCCTCTGTTGGATATTCTGTACGATCCTTTGAGGCGCCCCTGTCGGCTGTCGGTCGTTCCGAGATCTATTTCTGAGTCACCGTAATATACGGGTAGAGGTCCTGATGAGATCTTAAGATCGTCTATCACGGTGGAATTGCTGTTTACCGGAGAAATGCTATGGAATCCGACACAGTATTCGCCATCCGTTTCAGGAGTAAAACTATAGCCGTAATATCTCCAGTAGTCATTGTCGTTTTCGATTACTTCGAGCTCCTTGACAGTTTTGGAGGCACTTGCTCCGGAGCAGATGCAGACCTGCAGTTTCTCCATAATGTCATCGCCGGTTACAGGAGGCATAAGTGCGAAGAATTCGATTGTATATTCTTTTCCGGCCTTCATTTCGAGAGAGGGGCTGAACAGCCAGGAATCATGTCCGCTCTCGCCTGTCCTTTTCCCGAGAATATAGGCATATTTGAATCCTGAAACTCCGTTGAGAGGAGTTCCGTCGCGCCCTAACGTACCTGCATGCCACACATCATCGGGATATCCCGGAGTTGCGGTAACGATCCATCCGTCAGGTAGAGATGTGTCTCCATCAGGTACGCTTTCGAAGTTTTCAAAAAGAAACCCATCGGCTTTCACCACTTTTGACGGCGATGAATGTCCGGATGGAGGAGTTGTCGCCTCCAGTCTGTCGGGCCCGATGTGAGTCTCCACGGTAGCCGTTGCCGAAGCCAGACCTATCAGAGGTATGGAAATGGCCGAGCAGATGAGAAATTTGTTCAATCTGGTCATTTTTTTTAAGATTTTAAAGGTTATTGAATGTTTTTTCGGTTAATGTTTTTGTAATTTTGCGTAAAATTATTTTCAATGCTGAAAAAATCCAATATACAGTGCTTTGCGGCGTGTGTCTATTCGTGAATTGACACGTGGAGGCTCGCTGTTTTGTGTGAAATAAGGCGGATTTATCGTTATGAGATTATGTTCAGAATTCCATTTATAGTAGTATCGGTGCTTTTGACAATATGCACTGCGGTTTCGCATGGCGCATTGGCGGGATCAGATTTCGACAATATTTACAGGATGTACCGCGACACCGACAGCAAGGTCCTGTCAGAACTCGGGCGAGGGTGCATCGACCGTCAGAGCACAGACAGCGCGATGGCGGTTTTTACCATTCTTGCCAACAGATATGATGGAAACAGAGTCAGTCAGCCTGACAGGAAATATGCCATAGAGGCACAGCTCAGTCTCGGGGTGTTGAATTTTCTTAATGCGAACTATGCTTCGGCCTACTCCAATTTTCTGGCCGCTACCGAACTTGAGGGCAGAGACGACTCGCGCGGTAATCTTAATCTTGCCTCCATATATCTGTACTATGGCGACAAGACGAGGGCATACCGGTGTCTGCGTCATGTTTTCGATGCTGCAGTCGATACCGGCAACCACTATATGGCATCGGTGTCCCTGATCAATATACTGACGTCTAATTTTGACAGTTCAATAATTCCTGACGACACTGTCAGAAGTATCATAGACCGCTTCCGTACGCGTGTGACAAGAACTTCTGACAACACGGCATGGCCTCTTGCCCACTGCTATGCCGAGGCAAAGCGATACAGTCTCGACGGGCATGACGGCAAAGCCATAAGCATGCTCAAGGCCAGTCTTGATTCTGTGAAATGCATGCTCATGCCGAACAGAGAGATTTTCGCTTCATATACAGCTTTGGGAAGGAAGTATCTTGACATGGGAGTGCCGGATTCGGCAGAGTATTATCTGAAGAAAGCCGAGAATATAGCCAGAGACCATCTTTATCCGGAACTGCTGATAAATGCATATTCGGATCTCAGCCGCATGTATTCAATACTCGGGCGCAAGAATCTGTCAGACAAATACAGGTTCATGCATCTGGAGCTGCATGATTCGATGTTCAATGCCAGAGAATTCGGGAACATACATGATCTCGAGCTTTTTCACGAGACCGATAAATTCGAGAAGAGACTCAACCGTATGAGGGTTGAGGAAAAGATGAGGACAAGGATCATCGCGATCACCGTAACGAGTATTTTTGTTCTGGGATTGATGCTTGTGATCCTGTATATGCAATACCGTGCTCTCCGGATCAAGAACAGGTCTCTTTTTGAGCGCAATCTTGAGATCATGTCGACTTTGACTCCTGACTGCAATGTCCAGGAGGGCACCGTTAAGAAGCCGGCAGGACAGGGGCCGAATGACGAGACGCGTAGTCAGATTTCCGAGGGTATCCGCAAGGCCATGAGCGACGAATCTGTGTTCTGCATGGAGGGTTTTACCATGCGTGAACTTTCTGACATGTGCGGATCAAATCAGAAGTATGTATCCCAGGTGCTTAATGATGACTATGGAAAGACATTCACGCAGTTGCTCAATGAATGCCGAATCAATGTGGCCCGTTGCAGACTTATCGACTTTGAGAATTACGGAAACCTTACAATAGAGGCTATTGTGTCGGATCTCGGATTTAAGTCGAGAAGTACCTTTTCCAAGACATTCAAGCGTATCACCGGGCTTACACCATCGGAATTCCAGCGAATTGCAGCTGAAGAAAAAGAGAATCAGGAGGAGTCGCTGACTTGACCGTACCGGCATCTCTCCAAACCTGATCGATGATGTAACCGGCCATCAATAGAGGACATTGGACTGGAACGCGCTCTAAATAACACAGCATTTGTGGATAAAGACTTTTGGCAATTGTTGTCCTTTAATTGATATTTTGCCGGAGCTAAGATCTATGGATTGATATCAATAACACCTGTTATCACTTTATTAACACGTCAGTCAGTTGGAGCGGCGCATCTCCGAGGCGCCGATGTGGGAACATCGGAGGTATCTGAAGATACGGAAGTTCTGTTATTCATTGATTCAGCGTCTCGGAGAAACGCTGCTCCGAGGTGCCGAGGGAGAATATTCAATAAATTTCAAAACTTTATTATGGGGGTGTAAAAATTTCAGGATTTTTATATATTTTTGCAGTTGGCGACAGCAAACAATAGCTGTTCGTTATTTCCTTATGAGCAAACTTATTAAAACCGATACTGAATACGCCCGCTGGATACAGGAGTTAAAAGAACGATACCGCCGCAGCCAGATTAAGGCTGCAACGCAGGTAAACAAAGAGATGCTGCGTTTCTATTGGTCGCTCGGTCGTGACATCGTGGCGCGTGATGCCGAGAATGTTTATGGGAGCGGTTTCTATCGCAATCTCAGTCTGGATCTGAAAGCTGCGATACCGGAAGCCGAGGGCTTTTCCCGGCAGAATCTGCAATACATGAAGAAGATGTATCTTCTTTATAGTAAGGAGGCAACAAGTTGCCAACAAGTTGTTGACAATTCTGAGAATGAGATATGCCAACAACTTGTTGGCATATCTCAAAGCATCAATGACGATATAATTTTTTCTGTTCCATGGGGACATCATTGTACTATCATAGATAAATATTTCGGTAGCGGGGATAGTAAAATAGCTTTATTCTATGCTCATAAAGTTGTCGAAGAAGGCTGGTCGCGAAATGTACTGAAATCATTTATTGAGACCAGTCTACATCTGCGGCAAGGGAAAGCGGTGACAAGTTTCTCACGCTTGCTTCCTTCTCCTGACAGCGACCTTGCTCAAGAGCTGACAAAAGACCCGTATATCTTCGACTTCACCGAAATGGCTGAACCGTATAAGGAGCGGGAACTTAAGAAAGCGCTGATGGCTAATATTTCCCGTTTCCTTCTTGAACTCGGCTCCGGATTTGCTTACATCGGGGAAGAGTACCGTCTTAAAGTCGGTCATACGGAGCAGTTCATTGATTTGCTGTTCTATAACGTAAAACTCCACGCCTATTGCGTAATAGAGGTAAAGACAGGAACATTCGGAGCCGGTGATATAGGGCAACTCGGCACTTATATGACAGCTGTAAATCATCTACTGAAAACTGAGCAGGATAACCCCACTATCGGTTTGCTGATATGTAAGGATAAAGATAATGTACTTGCCCAATATGCCCTTGAATCATCATCGCAACCTATCGGGGTAGCTGAATTTCAGCTTACAAAATTCATTCCCGACGAATTCAAGAGTTCCCTGCCATCAATAGAGGACATTGAATTGGAATTGAAATAACACTGCATTTGTGGATAAAGACTTCTGGCAATTATTTTCCTTTAATTGATATTTTGTCAAGGCTAATGTATCCGGGTTGATAGTTGATATCAATAACACCTGTCATCTCTTTATTAACATGTCAGGCAGTCGGAGCGGCGCATCTCCGAGGCGCCGATGTGGGAACATTGGCGGG
>ERZ860264.1027-NODE-1027-length-21437-cov-4.807455_pt1 | contig 21437 bp, 11 predicted proteins | sample MGYA00509980_ERZ860264 | MGnify/ENA primary metagenome ERZ860264 (study PRJEB30046, sample SAMN00715212) | human gut metagenome | study: EMG produced TPA metagenomics assembly of the A metagenome-wide association study of gut microbiota in type 2... | reverse complement strand
AAAGTTGCGTATGTCAGATATTTTTCGTAACTTTACACCATGAAAAAGAACGAGTTGATAGATTTTCTGCAGCGTCAGGTCGACTTCCTTCAGGGAAAGCTCGACGAGGCTCTTGCCTCTGTCAGCTCGCTTACTTTAGCCAATGAAAAACTCCAGTCGACCAACGAGAAGCTGGTGGCGACTGTAGATGAACTGCGCAAGCAGATAGCCTCGCTGGAAGACGTCATAAAAGGAAAAGGCGCGGAACTGAGCAAAGAGAAAGCGGCGCGTCAGGCCGTGCAGCGTCTGCAGGGGTCTCCGTCGGAGCGTCAGACAAAGCCTGCAGTGCCCGCCACTTCTGAGGTCCAGGAACCGGGGCCTCAGAAGAGACGTTCCAACAACGGAGCCAAAAGGAAGACCCATCCCGAATGCGAGGTGGAGACAGTTGTGGTGGAGCCGGACAGCCCGGACTTCAAGCCGGAGGCTGCAAAGTTCATAGGAGAGTGTGATGTCGTGCGCTACGTCATGGAGCCGATGCGCTTCAGGAAGATCATCTACAAGGTACGCAAATACGTGCAGGACGAGAAGATATACAAAGGCTCCGCTCCTGCCACGCCGCTCCTCAACTCGCAATACACCTCTTCCTTTATAGCCGGGCTCACTGAGTTACGCTACCTTCATTGTATGCCCCTTGAAAATGCAGTCGAATACTTCCGCGCCCACGGCTTCGACCTTGACAAGGGAACGGCACAGAAACTTGTAAGCAAGGTGAAGGTGCATCTGGAGAATCTGTACAAGGCATTGGGTCAGACGATAGTGGCGGACAATTATATCTGCGGTGACGAGACCTATCAGAAAGTGCGGTTGCAGGTAGCAACTCCATCGGGCCGAAAAATCAAGAAAGGATACATCTGGGTGTTCGTCGGCATGACAACCGGGCTTGTGTACTTCTTCTATGATGACGGTTCCCGCTCGGCCGAAGTCTTCGTGCAGCACATCAAAGGCTTCAAAGGAGCCTTCCAGTGCGACTGTTACTCAGGATACCGACATATAGGCATCGGCGAGATGAGCGGCATAAAACGTCTGCCTTGCATCCAGCATATAAAACGGAAGTTCCTTGACCTCAAAGACAATCTACAGGCACAGGAAATAGCAAAGATCTTCGGGCTCCTTTACCACTTCGAGCATAAACACCGCATCGGCAAAGACGGATGGACGGAAGAAGATCACCTGCAATGGCGACAGCGATACTCAAAGGTGATGCTCGAGAAAATCTCCATGAGACTGACGGCTGTCAAAGACCGCACCGGTGTGCCGCCTGATGACCCGCTGCTTGCCGCCACCGAACATGCGCTGCGGCAATGGGACGAGATTCCGCGAATCTTCGCCTCACCGACATATCGGCTCGACAACAACGAGGTCGAGCGCATCAACCGCTATATATCCCTGACCCGCCGTCGGCTGACAATCGGCTCCCACTCCGGAGCCGAGGCCGCAGCCCTGTACCACTCGCTTGCCATCACCTGCCGCCGGTGCGGCGTCAACGTCTTCGACTACTTCTGCGACATCATCGACCGATGTGCCGCATGGCCCCCTAATACTCCGATTGAAAAATACCGCGACCTGCTGCCCGACCGCTGGAAACCTTCACAAAAATAGCCGCCCAAACACTGGACGGCTATCTTTTTAGTGCGTACCTGCTATCGCGGACGGTTGTACCTGCATCGCAAGATCAAGAAGCTTCAATTTGGCCTTTTGTATGCTTTCTGAAATATTTTTTCTTGATCCCGAAATGCCTTCAATTAAGCTATGGATTTCGTTTATTTTAGCTACAATTCGTTCTTGTTCCTTCTTTGGAGGCAATGGAATCAGCAACTCCCGCAACATTGATAAACTCACCGTTTTTTGAGCTGTGCCAGTGGCTTTTTCATCACATATACCTTTAATATAAGCACTTTGGAACCACCAATATAGTATTTCACCAATAAGTAAAGGCCGTATCAATCCTATGTGACGTTGAAAGCAGAATGGCCTTTTAGTCTTTACTTTAACAGGTACTCCATATGAACCTGTTACTGTGAAGAGGATATCGCCATATCTTGGCTTTCGTTCTTCCTGTATGGAATTAAAATAGTCCTTGGGAACATATCTGGCCTTATCGAAAGAAATATTGCCATTAATAATATCCGAAATCACTAAAAATGGTATTCCGGAGGTTGCTTTAGGAGGTGCTTGGTGGTCACCATCTGTTATCGTTGCACATATATCTCCAAGCCTTACCCATTCCCAGGAGTCGGGAATGTCGAACGGCGGGGTGAAGTTCTGATAATGGGACTTATACCTACATTTACTCTGCCAAGTTTTATATATTTCAATACAGAACTACGGCTCAATGGTTTGCTCTTCCCCAACAATCGGCAAACATTCGAAATGCTACCTTTTCAATTGCCAGACTGATATATTTCCAGCGTTTCTCAATATTCTTCTGCCAAAATTATGATATGGTGACTGAAGCTTAAATTGAGAAATCTCTAAATCGTCAGTCGCGGCTGACGATTTAGAGATTTTTGATTCGACAACTGGCGACCATTCCTTATAAAACATTCTCATATATTTGAGATTGGTCTGAGAAAATCCTCTCAGTCCCGGCAGTTCCTTACATAGTCTCTCTGAAATTGTTCACATGGCTCTCTCTTTTTGTGAGAAGCATCCCTCTGTTCAGATTGGTTTTCTGCCAACTTTAGAGCCGCCATTGCTGTTTGTTAATATATGCATATCATATGCTTGCATAGTTAATAAAAAGTTCTTCGCAATCTAAATCCGCCTGAGCCTATGAACCATAAAGCTGTAAGAAGCGACTTGTCGGAATGGGTTATCCATTTCGTTCATGAAAGGAAACCGGAAAGTGAGATATCTTCGCTGCAGGAATTTTTCGAACCTGGCTACACCGGAGAATTCAAATATCCCGATTATTTCGATTCGTTCGGAGAAGGCCAATGCATATTCTCCACATACGACGAAAATGAATACAAAATACCACGAGACGCCGACGCTTTTCAGGTTCTCTTGAAAATACTTCACGATGGATTTCTGCACAGCGGATGGTCCCGCCGCAATGGCTCTCCGACCATCTACGGGCCGCGCTCCGCAGTCTGTTTTACAGAAATGCCTTTACACGCTTTTCTTAAATATGCCGATGACCGTGGCAATAAAACCGGCCTCATCTCCAGATATGCCATCGCAGTGAAGCGGAAAGAACTCTTTAAAGCCGGAGGGCGTCCCGTCATCTACGGGTTGTCTACTTCCCACGTAGAATCCGACGGATACGAGACCGGTGTATATCAGGGAAGATGTCTGTCAATCGCAGATACAGGATTGGGGTTGCAGGAACAATATCGCTATGTCGCGACTTCGCTTGATTCCGACAGATTCATTGACTGGACGCATGAAAGAGAGTGGAGATGGCCTCTGCCGGAGAATTCGTTACATCTTCCCGGCCTGCCACTGTTTCTTGAGGAATATTACGGCAAATTTTTCTCGGAAATATTGGTTTTCGTAGAATCCCGTGATGAAAAGACCGAGGTCCTGAATTATTTGAAGACACTGTACGACTCCGGTTCCTGGAACAATGGGATAGAATATGACATCGACATGATAAAGCGCGTCAAAGTCACGTCATTGGAGGAGATCATGCAGCTGAAAGACATAGACCCGGCAATGGTAAAGATAGATAATCTCCCTTTCTCGGTCATCAACGAGATTCCTGAGATAACCGTGTCGGCTGAAACTTTGACGCTGGTCACTGAAAAACTTGCGCGGGCCATTCTGCTGGCGGAAGAAGCTATGCTTCGCTTCCGTGAAGAGAATCCCGACGAAGTGCACCGTGAGTTTGACTGGGGATGGACATATGTCTGCACCTCTGAAGTCAATGAGATCACGCAGGCATTGGTCTCGCTCGGTTTCACTTCTTATGCCGACGGAATATATCGCAAGAACATAATATCGCACTACCGTGACTCTCTGACAACGCAGATAGTAGGTGCCGAAGTGGCCGCAGACTATCTGACCGAAGAATTAGGACAGGACTTCTACGTCATGCCCCATGAAGATTAAAAATCTATTCGACATGAACATTTTTCTTAACATAATCTGGGTGGTGTTCGGCGGACTGATGATCGCGCTGGAATATGCATTGTCGAGCCAGGTGTGTGTTGCGCCCATTTCCATCCATAAACCGATACACGATGTTCATCTCGACAGGTTTCTTACCCATTGTTTACACCAAGTTTATTTTTGGGATCGGAGTCGCTTTTGTTTCGTTTATAAGGCTTTGAGGGAGGGAATTTCCACCAGGGATAGATGGCTGCGCAGAGACTCGCGTCGGTTACTGCGCCTCAGCGACTGCATGTTGCACCCTGAGGTGCAGTAACAGGTCTGTTCCACGGGCCCGCGCAGCCTGTCGGCCGTTACGGCGTATGAATGGTCGATCCGCCTGCTCGGACGATCGGCTTCAAGAAAATTACATAGAGTGTCGAATTCATTCATATCCATCAGATTGTCAATATTTGTCATTTACCAGCCACGCGACCGTTGAGGAAGGTCTGGAACTCCTCGCGATACATGTTGGTAACCTTCACCACCGTGTCGTCTAAATAGACACATAGGTTACAGCCATACCTCCCAACAACATTTTTAAGGATCAAGGCCTGAGTCAGGCGTGACAGAAGAGAGAGACAAACCTTTCAAATTTCATGCGGCGCCACTGAAAAATATACTTTAGTACTTGTTTGGCACACAATAAATTCATATTTTTGTATATTATAAATATAGCGACTGTTAATTCCGCTGTCATGCTGATGCCGGAAGTTAACAATTCTACAACAACTATTTGACTATAAAGTAAATATTCAGAACATAAGATTTGTGGTTAAAACTGCGTCCGCAGTATTGTATTGCGTGCGGAGTGCACGATGCAGCTTTTTATACGACATTATTATTCATTGTATTTACTTACGTCCCTTGGAATAACTAATATCAAAACTTTATTATGAATAAACATTGGATTCTTGAAGAAACAGAATTTAAGGCTAACACCGCGTTAGCCTATGAAGGTCTTTTTACAATCGGAAGCGGATATTTGCATACAAGAGGATCGCTGGAAGAGAATGTCGGCAACAACCCTCAGAACATCACCTCTCCCAAGCAACCGGTTGCAAACGCTTCTAACTTCGATCATGCGGCAACAGTCGTAACTTCTCATTGGGGAACATACGTTCCCGGAGTCTTTGCCCACCATCCCTACATGAATGAGGAAATAGTGAACCTGCCTTATTTCCTCGGGATCGAGCCTACTGTCGCCGGAGAGAAACTCGACATGCTGACGAGCAAGACAAGCGGCTACAGCAGAAAGCTGAACATGCATGACGCCTTGATCGAACGCGACCTTATATGGCATACTGCCGAAGGAGATCTGAAGGTTAATTTTGAACGGTTCATAAGCGGCGTACATCCCAATTTAAGTGTGCAGCGCGCCGCGTTTACGGCTGTCGACCGCCCCGTCAGGATCTCGATAAAATCCGGGATAGACACCGATGTTCGCACAAACGGAGAAGACCATTTCATAGAGTTCGGATCTCTTGAGGGAGGCAAACTGCAATGCGAAGTGCTCCGCCTCTCCGACAACGAGGTGAAAAGCGAAGTGACAACCAATGTGAACCGCGCCCTAAACACAGGCGGCGACACCATCACGACTGTCTGCCGCCTTATTTCGGACGATGCGAAATGGGAATATGTCGAAGAACCGCGCAGAGGTTTCCTTGTGTCGGAATTTCTGGTTGAACCCGGCAAGACCCTCGTCATTGAGAAACGTTCGGCCGTGACAACATCACGCGATTTAAGACCTGCTGCTCCGGAACAGATTCTAGACGAGACTGCCTCCATGTCGTACGACCGTCTCCTGAATGAGCACAAACAATATTGGAACAGCCGCTGGGAGAAGTCGGATGTGGAGATAGAGGGAGACGATGATTCGCTCAGGGCGATCCGCGCCTCGATATTCCATCTGCTACGCTGCCACGTCACCGGCGACTCCAGAGTGGCCATCGATGCCAAAGGCACTGCAGGCGACCTTTATTATGGCAGATTCTTCTGGGATACGGAGGTTTATCTTGTTCCGTTCTTTCTGTATACCGACCCCGACCGTGCGAAAACATTGGTCGATTTCCGCGTAAACACGCTCGAAGGTGCAAGGAAAAACGCGGCGAAATCAGGTTACCGCGGTGCCCGTTTCCCCTGGGAGTCCGACCATATGGGCAACGACTGCTGTCCGGCCATGAACTGGCAATACAGAGATCATGAAGTCCACATCACAGCCGATGTGGTCTATGCCTTCGCTCATTACGCAGCCAACACAAGCGACGAATATCTTAAAGACCCGAAGACAGCCGAGACAATTGTCGAAACGGCTCGATATTGGGTTGACCGCGTTGACTGGCGCGACGGCGACGATTACCCGAGTCTGCTGGGAGTCATGGGCCCCGACGAATATACGGCGCTGACATCTAACAACGCCTATACCAACCGCATGGTGAAGTTTGCGCTCGACATAGCTTCAAAATATGGCAAATTCGGTGGAGCCACCGACGAGGAGATTCAAAAATTCAAAGAAATTTCCGAGAAACTTCCGATCATACGCTCTGACAAGAATCCCGATCTGATCATGCAATGCGAGGAGTTCGACAATTTTGCCGAGCCTCAGTTTGATAAGATCTGGAAAGACAGATCCAAGCATTTCGCCATTTTCGCGTCGCAGGAACGTCTGTACAGGTCAAAATGCCTGAAACAGGCCGATGTCTTAATGCTGCTTTATCTCTTTATCAATGAATTTACCGACAAAGAGATAAAGGCCGCATGGGATTATTATCTGCAATACACCACGCACGACTCGTCTCTTTCGAGAGGGGCGCATGCCGTGCTCGCAAACAAAATTGGACTTGAAAACGAGGCTTGGGAAATGTTCGAGGGATGCAAGGGACAGGATCTCAACGTGGAGAACGGAGGCGCCGCCGAAGGCATACATATCGCAGGCTGCGGCATGAACTGGCAGATGGTGGTGTTCGGAATCGCCGGAATATTGAATGCGCTCCAGTCCGATAAATTCTCTTTAAATCCGCATCTGCCGAAGCACTGGACTAAAGTTTCGTTCCCGTTCGTATGGAAAGGACTGCAGCTCTATGTGCAGATCGACCACAACTCGATCAAAATCGAGAACAGGAGTGACAAGCCGCTTGACGCTGTGGTTTGCGGCCATTTACATCGCATTGACGCCGCTTCGGAGGCTGAATACAGCATCTGATGGCAGCCACCAGTTTTATTGACCTTATTCGACCGGCCAGCGCCCGACTGCCGGTCAGTTTACATACAAAACAAAATTATGACAAAGATTGCAGATAATTATTTCAAATTAGATCCGTGGAAAATCATTGAAGAAGGTTTTGATCCGAAACATGGGAAAATTGCCGAGTCAATCTTCTCTCTCGGCAACGAATACATGGGAGTCAGAGGATATTTTGACGAGGGTTACAGCGGAGAGAAACACGTCGGAAGCTATTTTAACGGATTTTTCGAGATGCTTAAGTTCAAGCATCCGGTAGCATACAACGGTTTTGTCACTACAGGCGCCGACATGACAAATTCAGTCGACTGGCTCTATACCCGTCTGACTCTTGACAGCGAGGTTCTCGATTTGGCAAAATCAAAATTCTACGATTTCAGAAGAGAGCTTGACCTGCGCACCGGTGTCCTTACCCGTTCATTCGTATGGGAGACGAAGACCGGCAAAAAGCTCAGACTGTCGTTCGAGCGGTTCACAAGTCTGGTCAACACTCACCTCGGGGCACAGCAAGTCACGATGGAGCCACTCAACTTCAGCGGGGAAATCAAAATAGAGACCGGACTTGACTTTTCGATTCACGCCGAAGAGAAACCCAATAACTGGACCGCTCCCCGCAAGGAGAAGACCGGTGATGTGTTTGCCATTCTCGGCGAAACTAAAATCGGCAAACGCAATCTCGCGGCAACATTCAGACTGGAGTTTGACGACGATTTCAAAGGCGAACTGCCGCTTGTCACCGACGATCTGTACGCCGGTACGGAATTTACGCTCCCCCTTTCCGAGGGAATACCCCTCTCCTTCCGCAAGATTTCCGTGAATTATGCAGGGAAGGTGCTTGGCAACACCGACGACGCGTGGAAACATACATTCAAGGTCGCAAGAAACATTAAGTTCGGGCAAATCAATAGCTCCAAATATATCAACGAACCGGCCGACGTTGTCTGGGGAAAGGCGCTGCAGCTCGCCAACGACCGCGTCTGTTATGCTGAGGCGATCAGCCGGCATAAGGCGTTCTGGGAGAACGTGTGGGACAAGCTCGACATAGTGATCGATGGAGACGACGAGAACCAACAGGGCATACGCTATTGCATCTTCCAGCTCCACCAGACATATCACGGTTCTGACCCCACGCTCAATATCGGAGCAAAAGGCCTTACAGGTGACGCTTATGGCGGCAAAGCCTTCTGGGACACGGAGGTATACTGTCTTGCATTCTACATCTTCAACAACCCTGAAGCCGCCAGAAATCTTCTGGAATTCAGGTATTCCACTCTGGGACAGGCCAGGATCAGGGCAAAAGTGCTTGACTGCGACGGAGCATGCTATCCAATCGCGACTATCGACGGATGGGAGAACTGCGAATTATGGCAACACGCATCTCTTCAGATCCATGTCAGCGGATCAGTTGCTTTCGGAATCGAACAGTATGCCACCCTCACCGGCGACAAGGATTTTCTCTATGGCCACGGCATCGAGATGCTCATTGAGATAGCGCGCTTCTACGCCAGCCGCGTCCAGCAGGATCCCCATACCGGCGAATATGGATATTACGGTGTCATGGGCGTCGACGAGTTCCATATGATGGTCAACAACAATTGCTTTGTAAACTATGTGGCTAAAAAATCTATTGACTATACCCTCAAAGTAGCCGAAAAACTGAAAAGTGAATCTCCTGAAAAGTGGAATGCAATCGTCGAGAAACTCCGGCTCGAGGATTCGGAACTGGCAAAATTCGCGGAAATAGCCGGCCATATGAAAATGCTTCAACGTCCCGACGGCGTTTACGAGCAGCACGACGGATTTTTCAATCTCCCCCATATTGACCTTAACAAGATTCAGAAGAACGAGTTGCCGCTTTACGATTACTGGTCGTACGACCGCATATACCGCACTGATATGGTCAAACAGCCCGATGTGCTGATGTTCCTCTTCATGTATGCCCAGGACTTCCCCATGTCGGTTAAAAAAGCCAACTATGAATATTATGAGCCTATTTGCATGCACGAGTCATCCCTGTCGCCTTCCATTCATTCGGTGATCGCATCGGAGATAGGCAAACATGACGAAGCGACCGATTTCTTCGGCTTCGCCACTCGTCTTGACCTTGACGACTATAACAACAATACATACCAGGGATTGCATACCACCTCCATTTCCGCGGCATGGACGAATATAGCGTATGGCTTCGGAGGAATGCGCACCGACAGAGATGTCCTCTCTTTCGCCCCGTCAATGCCTGCAAAATGGAATGGTCTGGCGTTCAAACTCTTATACCGCGGTGCCATTCTGAGCATCAATATCGCGAAAGACTCCGCTTCATTCAAGACAGACGGCAAGAACGTCAAATTGAAAATTTACGATAAGGAATATGACGTTGACGGCAAAGGGGTGACTGTCGACATTCCGGATTTTTATAAATCATGATGTGTGGGCAGACGATCGTGCCGTTTTCCGCGCACGACCATCCAATTTCTTGAAATTTAATTTATAAGTAGCTATTGAAAATTAATGTATACATAAAACACTGTTATTTTTTAGGCGTTTAGGTTCTGGAGCGAAGGAGCATAGCGGGCTATGCGACTGAACGACAGGACCGAAACGACAAAAAAGAGCAAGTTTTATGTTACAAGATTCAATAGCACATATATCGTTTAATTTTTAATAGCTACTTATCATATTTGTATTCCAACTTTGACACAATTTCAGTAATAACTACGAAAAAGAATGAGGATCAGCATTTAAACCTAAGACTCCACTGATAAAGGGACAAAGTATTTTTAACAGTCTGCGATATTTAAATTTCTCATCCATCATTCTTTTTCTTCAAGCCTTTTAAGATAAAAGCAGGGAGATGTCAGAGGCGTTTCATTTCGGCTTCAGCCGCGGAAGAGCCTTTATATCCGCTCTTTCGGGGCTGGAAATTATAGATGATATTAAGTGACAGGCCTCGGCGGTCGTGACTCTGGCGTTTGTTGAAAAATATGCCATAGGTATTCATGGTCCAGTCATAGTTTGCCGTATTGAATATATCGGTGGCTGAAAGTTTAACCGTAAGCGATTTATTAAGAAAAGTCCTGCCTATGGAAGCATCCATTGTAAACCATGAGGCGCCAAACCGATTGGTATGCATGTCTCCACCGGAATTTCCGTTGATATTGGCCGTTATCATCCAGCCTCCGGGCAATGAAAACGTATTGTTGAAATAATAAGAGAATATCGGCCTTTCGTAACGCATATTATCGAGTTGAAGCCACTGGCGGTAGAGCCCGAGAGTCACATCGGGTGTCCAGCAACGGACTTTACGGTTCCAGATAAGATAAAGACTCAGTGCAGACACATCTATATTGACAGGATGCATAAGCAATTGCAGATTGTCGGCGGGATAAAGTTGCTTTACAAAGGCATATGTGTCAAAACTCCGCGTCATATCAGCCTGCAACATGAAATCCTTCCACATCGCGAAGAGCTGCAGATCATGCATTTTCTCATCGCGCAAAGCGGGATTGCCTCCTTCAATCTCATGAAGTCCGACATAACTTAACGAACCTGTAAGCTGGGAATAGGGAGGCTTTACAGTAGCCATCTTATAACTGAGACTTATCTGTGCGCCATTATGGAAAGAATAACCGATAGACAAGTCAGGAGTCAGCATGTGATCACGCCTGCTTACATCTCCGTCGCGCCTGCCATCGACTCTGAAATCATAATCCACATATTCATATCTCGCTCCCGCAGATATGGAAAGATTACCGAACATTCTGGTCCACGACAGAAACAATGCAGCCGATGTCTGACGGGCATCTGTGAGAGATGAGGGTATATACTCTCCTACCTGCGTATTAAACATTCGATAGTCAAGCGATGTATGAGTATAGCTCTCCTGTGTGCCTGCCGTAAAATTTCCTCCGCCAAGCGGAAAATCGATATACAGTTTTCCGGCCCACAAAACAGATTCACGTCTGTCGGTCGATTCAACATCCCGGACGGATGATTCGGGATATGAAGTCAGAAGGTGATTGCGATCTCGCGACATACGGAAATCTCCATCGAAATGAAACAGATATTTTCCGGCAAATGTGTTTTCGAAATAAACTGATCCCAGATGATTATATGCGCGTATATGCTTGTCGATAATTCTCTCAATGGCTGGATTATTGTCAACCCACTCCATCCCGTTATTGGTAAAATTTCCTTTTTCCGGATTATAGCGCCAATATGCACCGAGCGACATGGAGTTTCCGGCATAATTAAATCCGGCCTTCACCACCCCGACTGTTGTCGGATAAGAATTATTCTGTAGAGCGCCAACCTCCGTTTTCTTATCATCATATATAAGAATGTTTGAACTCATACCTTTAATACAGGAATTTGTATGGCTGAAAGTTCCGTCGGCAAATACCTCCCAATTGCCGAATCTGTAGCCGAGTCCGAGATACTCCGTCACAGACCATTTCCTGCGCCACTGAAGCTGAAACTGGTCAGTCAGAGACAAACCGAGGAGATACTCACGTTTTGTCGTGATTTTCAGCACCGCACCGACATCGCTCCCGTATGCGGCTCCGGGGGCCATGAGCAATTCCACCTTTTTGAGACTGGAAGAGAGTATGCGTTGCAATTCATCTGCATCACGCATCGGACGCCCGTCTATATAGATCTCGACATTGCTCTTGCCTATGACGCCCACCACATTGTCCTCGACCTTGATCATAGGGAGCTGCGCGAGAACGTCAAGGGCATTTCCAAGATCAGCAAGACCGGATCCGGCAATGGTGGATACCAGAGTCGACCCTACAAGTCTGGTGGCCGGCTGTCCGGCGGTTATTACGATTTCCTGCAATTCCTGCGAGAGGGAATCGGCAATTTCCTTTTCCTGCGCATGCATCGCGACATCACAAAGGAATGAAAAAACAAAGATCAATAATAATCTTTTCATAAGCATCTGTAATTTTTGGTGCAAAGTTACAGCGAAAATAGCCTTATATCCAAAAAAACAGTCTGACCAAACCTCTTGCAATACATTAATATACAAGACATTACACAGGCACAAATATTAAAAGTCTGACCGGTGAAATATGTACTGAATATTTCACCGGTCAGACCAGTCTCAACATCCCCATACGAGGATTAAAATGCTCTTATATCTCAGTCGAGCTCTCTGCGGGATGGAAGGAAACGTAAAAATAAAGATGAACGTCTACGCCATAGTTCAAGACACACAAGAGGGATTGCCGTGCCTGCCACCGTATACAGAAGCCAGAACAGATCTTCATGGTTGTTGTAATGGATAACCATATGACATCCGATCTGAGCCGGATCAAGACCATACCACCAGATCTTAAGAAGAGAGACTGCCTTGAAGGATATTATATGAAAGATAAATACGTAGAGAGTGTTATTGCCGATATATGTCAGAATCCGGGCCACGGCTCCCCCCGCAGCATCGATAAGCCCGGAAATATGACGGGTAAAGAGAAATCCGGCTATGCCGGTCAGTGGCAATGTCATCAGATCGCGTATCTGCCCGGAATTGTTCATTCCGCACCAATGATTATAGGCACCGACACACATCACACCAAGACACACCGACGTCAGCCACCAGCGACACCCTATACGCTCCTCGAAATGACGATAAAGCACTCCGATACCAAAGAAGAACATACCCCATATCTCACGAAGGCCTCCGTTAGGGATTGTCGAGATCCTGAATCCGAAACCGAGTCTGTAGGCATTGAACGCCAAAGCGCATATACATACCGCCACAACACTCCACACAGGACCAAGAGACGTTTTGGAATCAATAATTTTATAAAGAACCAGAAACAATATACTCGCGACAAGCAAGCCCCGAAAAAACCAGAAAGCCCCGGCCATGAATTCATCATAACCGCTCATGGAAGTGACGATCATAAACAGTCGCTGGAAAAACTGACTCCATGTGTAGGGATGAGTGACACCCCCGGTCCAGTTTCCATATTGCTCATTGAGAATACCCAAATCGAACCATAGATTGTGAAGTACAAGAAACACAAGACTCCATTTCAGAAAAGGGACATACAGACCTTTAAACCTCTTCACACAGAATGACCAGGGATCATCGAGATACTTGCGGCTGAAAAAATATCCGGCCGTTATAAAAAACAACGGCATATGAAAGATATATATGAAATTTGAAATAAGCGTCGGAGGTTCGGCGTGCCCCATTACCATCAATATGATGGCAATGCCCTTGCATATGGATATGACATTGTTACGAGCCATGTGTCGGTGTATAGTTCATGCAAAAATAGAAAAAATATATGAGAAAAGAGATATGCTGATATCGAAAAAAATCAGTAATTCTCCGCGATACAAAATATGGGAAACGTGCACGAGATTAAAGGCAAGATATTAAGCAGATTAGTAAAGTGCTGTTTTTCCGAGAGTTGTCCACAAATGGGGGGGGGTGAATTTCTCAAAAAATACACGGTGAGACAATCCCGCACACACACTACGTTGCACGTCGCAGCTGGACCTCCACCGCTAAAGCCAAAGGCATCCCGTTATCAGTAATCAACGAAGGCATAGGCCACGATTCAGAAACTACAACCCAAATCTATCTCGCCGGCCTCGATACCACAGTAATTGACAAAGCCAACTCCCTTCTTATTCTAAAAAGCCTCGGATAAATCACCTCAACATAGCTACGCCCCATAAAACACTATCGCCTCAGTACCACACGGTTCTGAGGTTTCATTGTTTAGCAATCATCCAAATCTCTTGCTTAGAGTTACTTAATCAAGTACAAATTTAATCATTTTTCTTGGATTATGCCCTATGAATTAGGTGTTAATTACCAGCAGTTCCTAAATTTGTTTAGCAAAACACCTCGTAAAGCCCTATGACTCAGCACCCCAAATCTCTAAGCAAAAGATTTGGATGCCGACACTGGAATGGCTAGGAAAAGAGCGCATCATCGCTCATCACTTAGAGGTGCCGTTTCATGTTCTGGAGCATCAGTATGGTTTTGATTCTGAGGGCCGGAAAGAGTCGGCTACCGAAAGTGGCAACAAGATAATACACGGTGACAACCTTGTCGCTCTGAAGTCGTTACTCCCTCAGTATGAGGGACGAGTGGATTGTGTATATATTGATCCTCCGTACAATACCGGCAATGAGGGCTGGGTGTATAACGACAATGTGAAAGACCCGCGTATCCTCAAATGGATAGGCGATATTGTCGGTAAAGAGGGCGAGGATTTCAGCCGCCATGATAAATGGCTCTGCATGATATATCCTCGTCTTGTTCTGCTTGAGAAGTTACTTAGTCCTGACGGCGCAATCTTCATCTCGATAGACCGCAATGAGTTTGCATCGCTTAAAGCTATCTGTGACCGAATCTTTAACAACTTTGTCGGTTGCATCTCTTGGCAACGTACTTATTCGCCCCGTAATGATTCCAAAGGAATAGTCAGCGAGACGGAGTATATTCTTGTGTATTCCAAATCTTCGGACTGGCAACCTAATCGTCTTGAACGGACTGACGAAATGGATGCCAAATATAAGAATCCGGATAATGACTGGTGCGCATGGACAAGTGATAATCCTTGTGCTCCCGGAGCCGCAACCCATCAAGGCATGGTTTATGCTATTCAGCATCCATTCACTGGCGAAATATTCTATCCTGCTAAAACATCATGCTGGCGATTTGACCAAAAGGAGATGCTCCGTATAATGAATGGATGGTGCTCCTATGAACTTCGAGACATCAATGACGCCAAGCAACGCGCTGAAGTCTGCGGTATTCCGGAAAATGAAGTGCGTGAAGGAGTCTGTGCCATAATGCTCAAAGAGTCATTGGAGAAATCCAGAGAATTGGCACAAGCCGTTTTAGAGCGCGGTCAGTGGCCCAAACTCTACTTCACAAAGAATGGCGAAGGCGGTATCCGTCGAAAATCCTATCTTGAACAAATGGAAGGTCGTGTCGTGACCAATCTCTGGCCCTATTCCGAAGTCGGTCATACCGATGAAGCAAAGAAGGAACTGAAAGACATCTTTGGAGGGAAAGTCCCGTTTGATACTCCGAAACCTGTACGTCTCATTGAGCGCATACTACGTATCGCTACCAGATCTGATAGTATTGTTCTTGACTCGTTTGCCGGCAGTGGCACTACCGCCCATGCTTTGCTTCGACAAAATCGTAAAGATGGAGGCAACCGCCGGTTCATACTGATAGAAATGATGGATTATGCCGAGGATACGACGGCTGAGCGTGTACGTCGGGTTATTACCGGTTATTCCACCAAGCAGAAGCAGGAGGTCGAACTTTTCAGCAAGAAACTTACGCCGAAGAATCTTGCGAAAGGAGCCGAGATTATTGCCGAGGCAGAGAGGGTCATTTCAGATAATCAAGATAAATACCCCGAAATATCCAAACCAAAGATTGCCGACAACTGCGTCAAGGTAATTGCCTCAACCGTTTCCGACGGAATGGCTGAGGGTATTCCTGCGGCATTTGATTTTTACGAGGTAGGCGCTCCGTTGTTTATTGACGATAATAATCTCAATGAAGCGATTGGAGAAGATAAAATCCGCGAATATGTCTATTATTCGGAAACCCACCGGCCATTGCGCCGCAAAACAGATAGTTGGTTGATGGATACCTATAATGACATCGGTTACTATTTCTACTACAAACCGGAAGAAATAACAGACCTGAACATGGAGACTGTTCAGGAGATTGTAATCGAAAAGGCGGAGCATTATGTGATATATGCCGACACCTGCACATTGCCTAATGATTTCATGGAGGCTAAGAATATCACTTTTAGGAAAATACCACGAGACATAAGGAGATTCTGATATGGAACTGAAAAGATACCAGCGGAAGGTTCTCCGCGACATCGAGGCGTTTATCGACCAATGCAATGAGAAAAGAAATATATCAAAAGCATATAGAAGCTTCTGGCAGAACAAGGGCGTTGAGCTGGCAGAAGGAACGGAGTTGTGTCCATATCAGGTCAGTATTTCAGGGGTTCCGAGGGTTACTGTAAAAGTGCCGACTGCCGGAGGCAAGACATTCATAGCCTGCAACGCTCTCGAAAAGATGTTTGCAACACTTGAGGTCGATAAGCCGAAGGTCGTTGTTTGGTTTGTTCCGAGTGATCCGATTCTTCAACAGACAGTACGACGCCTTAAAGACCCTTCAGACCCATACCGTCAGCGGATTGACACGCTTTTCAGTGGTGCCGTTGGTGTGTACGATAAAGAGGGACTTCTAAATGCAAAGGGATTTGACCCGGTGACGGTCAAGGAGCAGCTTACGATAGCGGTGTTAAGTATCGACTCATTCGCGGCGACAGACAAGGAATCAAGGCGTGTCCGCCGTGAAAACTCTGAACTTGCAGAGTTCGGACAAGAGTCGCTGATAGACGTATTGGCATCACTCAATCCCGTTGTAATCATTGACGAGAGCCACAACTTCCGGAGTAATCTCCGAACCGAGACATTGCACGATATAAATCCGTCGTTCATCCTTGAATTGACTGCGACGCCCCGGGAAACAAGCAATGTAATCTCATTCGTGGATGCGAAGCAACTCAAAGACGAGCACATGGTTAAATTGCCTGTCATAGTCTATAATCAGCGTAACAAGACAGATCTGATGCTCAACGCCATTCAGCTCCGCAACAATCTGGAACAGCAGGCTATTGATGCAAAGCAACGAGGTGGCAAATATATCCGTCCGATTGTGCTGTTTCAGGCGCAACCGAGAACTTCGGATGACAGCGAGACATTCGACAAGATAAAAGACAACCTTGTCGAGATGGGTATTCCGGCAGAGCAAATAAAGATCAAAACCGCCGGAAAAGATGAACTGAAAGGAATCGACCTGATGAGTCGTGACTGTCCGGTCAGATATATCATTACAGTCAACGCTCTGAAAGAGGGTTGGGACTGTCCGTTTGCCTATATTCTTGCCTCGCTTGCCAACAGAACATCAAAAGTGGATGTGGAGCAGATATTGGGCCGCATATTGCGATTGCCCTATACAAAGGAGAGCGACTGCGAGTTCCTGAATATGGGATATGTGCTGACTTCTTCCAATGATTTCGAGCAGACAATCTCAGGCATCATAGACGGTTTGCAAAACTCCGGCTTCAGTGCAAAGGATTATAGAGCTGTAGAGGTTGAGCAGACAAATGTAACTCCGTCATACTCTCCGAAAAAACAGCCAAGTCTTTTTGATTCTCCTACAAGTGAGGTCGAGAACGTAGCGGCCCCGCTATATGACCCCGCTGACGATGTGGATGTGGTTGCCGCAAAAGAGGTGTTGGCGGCTAATGACAACAAGGAAGAGCCGAAAACGGTAGCCGAGATTCTGACAGTTGCTTCCAAACAGAACAAGGACTTTACCAAGAAACTTGAAGATGAGGATAACGAAGATCAACCGGTGTCAATCCCCACAAAGGCGAAAGTCTCTAATGAAGCCCGGATTAAAGATTACTTTGTTGAGGTCGCATCTGTTATTCAGTTGCCTATCTTTGAGATTAGGCAGAAACTGACTAACAAGGTTCTGTTTGATGAAACGACGGATGAATATGTGTGGGTAAAACTCGAAAAGGAGCATCTTTACAGAGGCTTTGACATTAGCAAACAGGATAAGAATATCCAGTGGAACTGGGCGGCATCGACAGCCGTCAGGATTGACCTCGAACAAAGGAATGAGAACGAATTTGTGCCGAAGTCATGGTTGCTTAACACACAACAGATGGATGCGTTCAAGAGTTACATCGCGTCTCTTGCTCCTGAGGGGAAGATAAGCCAGTTGTCAGAGAAGATTGCCTCTTCGCTGACAGGGCTTGATTCCATTCCACAGCACATGCTCGTTAAGTATGTAAAAGATGTTATAGGCAATCTTGATTCCGAGAAACTCAGTCAGCTCACTGATAATCTTGGTTCGACAATAAAGTTGTTCCGAGATAAAATCCGTAAAATGCTCTCCGACTACGCCGCATCCCAATTTGACAGGCTGAGAGATATGGGCGAGATACGGACAAGGGAAACTCACCGACTTCCAAAGGCAATCAATACTTCGCCGATTGACCGTCATTCAATCTCAAAGTCCTTATATACGGAAGAAGGTTCATTCAACGACTTTGAGGCGGAAGTGATCCGTCAAGTGTCGGCATTGCCCAATGTGGATTTCTGGCACCGCAATCTTGAACGAGGCAAAGGTTTCTACATCAACGGAAACATCAATCATTATCCCGATTTCATAGTCCATCTGAAGTCCGGCAGGATTGTGCTCATCGAAACAAAAGGTGATGACCGAGACAATTCCGACAGTCAGGACAAATTGCGACTTGGCAAGATATGGGAGAATGAAAGCGGGAAAAACTACCGCTACTATATGGTCTTCGACAAAAACGATAACCTCGACGGTGCGACAACATTGCCGGAACTGATTGATCGAATCAGCAAACTGTAATCAGTATCGGTTGTCGATGTCGCCGAAGCCTCGGACTCGGTCAGAGAGCCTTTCAACATTACAGCGAATGTCACCGGAACCGGCTACCGAGGCTTTGCCAGTTTCTACCTTGAAGTCCCCTGCATCTATATCACCGGAACCTACGATTAAGAAATTCACAGAGCCTGGGCTACCGCTGATTTTCAAATTACCGGCCTCTTTTATGTCAATAGAGCAAATTTTTGTTGTGCAGTCCCACAATCTCAATCTACGTCAGCAGATCCGGATATATGTACCATGAATATATACGCCTCTACTCCAGCCATCACTATATTTCCTCGGCTTTCCATCAACTTCCACAAAAGTACATGGTTAGGACCCACGCCCTTCAAACCCATCTGACAATCAATCAATTTGCCCAAATAAGAAAAAAACAGTAATTTTGCATCGCCAACCGGATATCGCCGACCGCAGGCGGTATCCGTTATTGTAATAACTATGTCTGACAATAAAATCATTGACAATACGACACCCCGGAAAGTCAAAACGGCATCGCCCGGCGAAAGGCTGTGGAACAAGGAATATCTGAAAGTAATGACGTGCAACTTTTTGCTCTTTTTCGCATTTTATCTCCTGACTCCGTTATTGCCTATTTATCTTGACAGTCAGTTCAAGGCAGACAAGGATATGATCGGGATAGTGCTTTCCGGATATGTCGTCGCCACACTTCTGATCAGACCTTTCAGCGGATTTTTTGTAGACAGTTTCAACCGCAAGAAGGTGCTTATGATCTGTTTCTTCGCATTCTTTATATTTTTCGCAGGTTATATAGGCGCCTCCACCCTGCTTATGTTCGCTATTGTACGCACCCTCCACGGCATACCTTTCGGAGCATCGACTGTCGCAAACAGCACGGTGGCCATCGACGTACTCCCCTCCTCGCGCCGTAACGAAGGAATAGGATTCTACGGACTGAGCAACAATCTCGCCATGGCTATCGCGCCGACAGCGGGAATCTACATATACAATGCGACAGGCAATTTCTCATTGTTGTTCTGGATCTCTCTGGCCCTTTCTTTCACAGGCTTCATATGCTCAAGCAAAGTCCGGCTTCCGGAACGAAAACCCGTGGAAAACAAACCGAAACTGAGCCTTGACCATTTTTTTCTAAACAGGGCATGGCTGATGGCCATAAATATATCCCTGTTCGGTCTCTGCTGGGGAGTAATGAGCAACTATGTGGCTATCTACGGCCAGGAGATGCTCGGAATAACAGATGGCACAGGTATGTTTTTCCTGCTTCTCAGCGGTGGTCTCATGTTGTCACGCCTGTATGGATCAAAATCACTCCGCGCAGGCAAACTAACCGAGAATTGCCTGCGCGGAGTATTGATATCCTTTGTAGGATATACACTTTTCGCCACCGCTTTGGGAGAATGGACATTCTATCTCTCGGCTCTACTGATCGGCCTCGGCAACGGGCAGATGTATCCGGCATTTCTGAACATGTTCATAAGCATGGCCCGTCATGACCAGAGAGGCACTGCCAATTCCTCGATTCTCATATCGTGGGATCTCGGCATGGGCATGGGGATTCTGTTAGGCGGATTTATAGTGGAATATATCAGCTTCGCCGCGGCATTCTGGGTTGTAGCCGCAATGCAGGGGGCCGGCGCGCTGCTGTTTATCGCCTACACACGCTTCTTCTTCCAGCGCCGCCGACTCGACAAGTAAGCGGGAGCCGATGCTGTGGATCAGAAAACGATGCGGCCCTTCTTGGCCTGTTCAAGCATCTTCTTTCCAGGCACGAGATAAACCTCAAGACGACGGTTACGTTCACGGTTGCTCATGGAATTGTTCTCTACGAGCGGCATATCGTCGCCGAAAGCGTAAGGGAACAGATAGGTAGTATCCGCGCCCTGATCCGCATACCAGTCCGCCACAGCTTTGGATCGTTCTTCAGTCAGATGGTCACGATATACTTCCGAACCGGTGTTGTCGGTATGCATGACCATCAGCACACGATACATGTCGGGATCCTTAAGATAGCGTTTCAAAGGAGCCAGCAGAACCGATGCATCCGGGCGCAACTCCGTAGAGTTGGGAGCAAACAGACTGGCTGCCGGAATTGTGACAAGAAGAACTTCCTTGTTCCGGAAAGTCTCGACCGTACAATTATTTTTGGAATTATACTCACGGCCGAAAAGGCGGTTGCGACCCTCCTTTTCCTGAAATTTACGTATCAGATCCGCACTTTTGTTGTCAAGCGGCACAGAATTCACCATCTCGATAAAATTCAATTCATCGAGATCTTCCGGATTCTCCTGCTGACCGGTCTGACTTTTGGTTGACTGTTCCGTCTTTTCACCGACTTTGAATGTCATCCGGTTCTGTGCGTCAAGAACACCGGCTGAAAAAACAGCGAGCGACGCCAACGCCACTATCTTAAAATTCTTCGATAGACTCTTCATATTGCAATTCCGCTTTAACTATAGCCTCGACATCAGCGGGCGTAACAGACAATTCTCCCGCTCTGCGAAGTTCCTTCTGCACATAAGCCGTCAGAGCATCAACATTGAGTTCCTCCTCATCGGTGATATCCGCGCTTATCTCAAGATA